>Ga0315298_1002853_pt1 | contig 28322 bp, 24 predicted proteins | sample WHS_1_MG_FD_203077 | JGI IMG/M metagenome (GOLD analysis project Ga0315298, IMG submission 203077) | Extremophilic microbial mat communities from Washburn Hot Springs, YNP, Wyoming, USA - WHS_1_MG | ecosystem: Environmental > Aquatic > Thermal springs > Hot (42-90C) | place: USA: Wyoming... | reverse complement strand
CGGCTTCACTCCACGGGATCTTCGGCCCGACATCATCAAAATGGCTGAAGGAAGTCGGGCCGAAGCTCCAGTTCCGTTCATCCTTCTGCAGCGGCCTCCTCGACGGGCGCAGCCAGAATGGGCGGCGAGAGATCCCGCCTCATGGCCCGCCTCCGAAAGCGGCCACGATGACGTTGCCGAGGTAGCCTGCGGCCAGTTCAGCCTCGGAACGCGGCTGGAACTGGGTGCCGATCTCAATCAACAGGACGCCGGCGTCGATGTCCTGGTTGTAGCTGCCCTGGCCGTAGAATATGCCGAGGACGAGACCGGGGTAGAGCGCATCCGCTGTGGCCTTCAGGCGCTCCGCCTCGTACCGGTTAACTTGGAGCAAGGGGTTCTGGCGCCCGACGACGATCATGATGCGGGCCACGGTGCGACCGTCGATGGTCGTCCGGTACTCGTCGGGCGGTGGCGTGTCGCGATGGATGTCGTAGAGAGCGTATGGCCGATAACGCTGCAGGTCCTGGACGACCGTCCGCCGCGAGCGGATGTAGGCGTTGGCGTCGTGGGGGAGATGGCTGGTGGTGTCATGAACCGCCTGAAACCCGCGCACGCGCAGCATCTCAGCCAGTGCCGCGCCGACCGACAGCACGCCGCCACCGGCGTCGATGTTCGGGCGCCCGTCCGTTGGTACGTAGGACTCATCGTCGTGCGTGTGATAGATGACGATAGTCTTTGGCTGGCCGCCGATGGGAAGCGCGGTCGCCGTCGCCGGGCCGCTGGCGACCCCGGCGATTGGCCCGGCGGGCGCGGCGGCCGCTCGGCGCGCGCCCGCCGCGGCGTCGGCGAGTGCAACCTCTGCCGCCGGGAGCCCGCTCTGGAGCTGGATCGTGCCCGTGTACCGCACGGTCGCCGTCCGCCCACGCACCCGCTCGACCACATAGCGTCGGTTGCGCTCGTCGACGAAGGCGTCCCCCGGCGCGACGGCGAGTGCTGTTGCCAACACGGTCTGACCGTGGTCATCGACCAGAGTGTAGTATCCGCTGCGGAGTTCGCCGTGGGGACCGCGGTCGGGGCGCAGGGCGGGCGATCGCCAAGCCCAGATGGCTCCCAGCGCAATGAGGAGCGCCAGCACTCCTATGCCAAGCCAGCGTTTCCCTTTCATTCCTGATCCTCCTGCACCGGTCTACCGGTTATTATCCCCTGCGACGAAAGGCGTCATCCCGCCCGGCGCCGGATCGGCGGGCGGTCCCCGTCGCAGCGGGAGAGAGGGAGAGCGGGCCTGACCGTCGAATCTCGCTCCCGTCAGGCCTGTCAAGAGAGGTGTCTGCGTGCCAGTCACATTCCTGCACTGCGGCGATATCCACCTCGGCCACGACTACTACGGCAACGAAGAGCGGGCCTTTGACTTCGCCCGCTCTTTCGCGCACATCGTCGAGACTGCCGTGACGCGTCGGGTGGCTTTCCTCATCATCGCCGGCGATCTGTTCGACCGGCGCAACATCAACGCTCAGACCCTGAGCTGGGTCCTGCCGGAGCTGGAGCGCCTGCGAGCGGCCGCCATCCCCGTCATTGCCGTCGAAGGCAATCACGACAAGGCGTTTTTCCAGGACAAACTATCTTGGCTGGAGTGGCTCGCTCGTTGTGGCTATCTTTTTCTCCTGAAGCCCAGCTTTGAGGATGGCCGGCTGGTCCTCCCGCCGTGGGACGAGGCGACGCGCCGGGGCGCCTGTCTGGATTTGCCAGGAGCCCGCATTTACGGCCTCGGCTACCTCGGGGCGATGACCCGCCAGCGCCTCGAGGAGTGCGCTCAACTGCTGCCGCCAGTCGGCGACCGTCTGACCATCCTCATCCTCCACGCCATCGTCGGCACCGACGCGCTTGGGGATGCCGCCGGACTCGCGCCGAGCCAGCTCCTGCCTTTGCGTGACCGCGCCCACTATTTGGCGCTCGGCCATCGCCACGGCCGACTGGACGACGGCACGTGGGTGTTCAGTCCGGGTTCGCCGGAGGCCTGCGACCTCGCCGAGGCCAACCAGGAAAAAGGGTTCTACATCGTCACCGCGGAGGGAACGCGGATCCAGGCCGAGTTCGTGCCGTCGCGCCGGCGGCCGTCCCTGCGGTTGGCGGTCGACATCAGCGGCGCCGGCAGCGCGGCCGAGGCAGCCGAAATGGCCCTCGCCGCGGCGGCCAAGCGCGCCCCCGCGCCGGGCAGCGTCCTTCACTTGACCCTCACCGGCTCCGTCGACTGGAGCGCGGCGAGTTTGGATCTGCCGGCGTTGCGCGAGCGCTTGGTCGGCGCGCACGACCTGCTTCTGGCCGAAGTCGTCAACGAGGTCAACATGGTGGAAAGCGACGAGGCGGGGTTGCTCGCCTTGACGCGTGACCGCATTGAGCGGCAGGTCATCGAACAGTTGGTCCGCGACTGCGCTCCTTTCGCGCCCGATCCGGAAGCGGCGGCCGACTTTGTTCTCCAGTTGCGGCAACTGGCTGTTGAAGGAGCCGCCGCGGACGATCTCGCCGACGCGGCGCTGAGCCTTGCCGACCATTTGCTGGCTCGCAAGGCGGCCGGCGACGATGGAGAAGGAGGCGGACGCGGTGCTGATTAGGCGCGTCTCGCTGCGCAACATTAAGAGCTACGAGCAGGCGACGATCCCGTTTCAGCCCGGCATCAACTTCGTCTGCGGCGAGAACGGCGCCGGCAAGACGACGATCATCGAGGCCATCGGCTACTGTCTGTTCGGCCATCAACCCTATAACTTGAGCGCCTTCCTGCGCAACGGACGCGGGAAGGGAAGCATCGAGGTCGTCTTCACGGCCCGCGACGGCTGCGACTATCAGGTGACGCGCGAGTTTGATGCCAACAAGGCCAAGAGCCCACGCGTCTCCGATGGCGCCGGCAACGTCATCGACCTGCACGGCAACGCTGACTATGACGCTTGGTTCAGGGCGACCGCCGGCCTCGACCCCGACATGGCTCCGAAGCATCTCTTCGAGCAGGTGCTCGGCGTCAGTCAAGGGACTTTCGCGGCGCCCTTCCTCCAGAGCGCCGGCGTGCGCCGTCAGGTATTTGACGCGCTCTTTCGCGTCAACTCATTCCGCACTGCCCACGACCGGACGCTGCCGGGGGTCAACGCGCTGCGCGACCGCATCGTTGCGCTCGCGAGAGACGACGCCCTGATCGCGCAGCGCCTGGAGCCGATTCCCGCCCTTGAGCGGGAACTGACTGAGCTGCGCGGCACCGCCGCGACGGTCGAAACCGACCTGACGGCGACCCGGGCCGCCCTCGCGGCCAATGAGCGCGCGGCCGCCGAGTTGAGAAGGCTCGCCGACGAGGCGGCGGCGACCGAAAGACAGCTGATCGCGCGCGAGCGCGAGTCAGCCGCCGCCCTTGACCGCCAGACGAGGTTGGACCAGGAGATCGCCCGCTGCCGCGAGGCGCTCGCGCGCGTCGAAGCCGCGCGCCCCGGCTATGAGCTCTATCTGGGCCTGGCGGCCGAACTCGCAGCCTGCCAAGCCAAGATCGATCAGTTGCTCGCCGCTGAACAAGCGCTGCAGTCGGCCGAGAAGCAGCTGGCCGATCTCGCGGCGCGCTGCGAGCAGGCTGAAGCGGCGTGGCGGCAGCGCAGCGACGAGCTGGCCGTTCAGCGAGAGGAACTCGCCGCCAGAATGGCCGCCGCGGAACGCGACCAAGCCGCCGCCGAAGCACAGCTCGCTGCCATCGAAAAGCCACGGGCCAGCCTGAAGGCGGCCAGCGCAGCTTGTGAGACCTTCGCGCGCGTGGTCCGCGCCGCCAGCGTCGCCGCGGGCCAGGCGGCCGCCGCGGCGGAGAGGCTAGGCGCTCTCGACGAACGCGCCGGCGAACTCGCCGGTAGGCTCGCCGCACGCGAGCGCCTGAGCGCGCTCGCCGCGACTTTGCCCGCGCGAGAAGAGGCACTGCGGGCGGCGCAGGGGGAGCTCGCCCGCCTGCGCGAACGGCGGGAACTGCTGCAGCAAAACCGTGCTGTAGCCGCCGCCGGACACTGTCCGTTCCTCGCTGTGGAGTGCGCGGCTGTAGCCGACGGTCTGGGCGAGCGCTTCGAAGCGTTGATCGCCGATCTAAAGGTTCAGGAGCGGGACGCCGAGGCGCGCGTTTCCGCGGCAGTCGACGCCCTCGGTGAGGCGACCGCCGCCGGGCGCGAGCTGGCCGCCCTTGAGACCTCCGCCGAAGAGCTCAGGCGCTTGACCGAGGAGCGGGCACAGCTCAGCAGCAGCATCGCGAAGGCTGCCGCCGCCGTCGCCAGCGCGGCCGAGCCGCTGACCGCCCTGGCCGACGCGCTCGCCGCCGCGGCCTCGTCTTGGTCGGCCCGGGCGGGAGCGACGGGAGGCCGGGAGAGTGGCGGGGACGGGAGCCGAGGCAGCGCGCCTGATCGCGGCGCCGCTGATCTCCTCGCCGCCGCGGCCGCCTGCCGCTTGGCGGCGGATGCAGCATCGGCGGTCGGCCGCGCGGTCAGCGCAGATGCTGCTTTGGCGGAAGCCTTGCGGCGACTTCAGGGCGTGCTGGAGAACGCCGAGCGGCGCGCTGCGGACATCATCGCGGCCGTCTCCGAGGCGCTCGCCCTCGCCGCCAACGAGGCCGCCGGCGCCGCCCAAGGCGCCGCGACGGCGGTGGCGGAGCTGAAGCTCCAGCGGGAAGCCCTCGCGCGGGCCGAAGCTGCCCTCGCCGCACAGCGGGCCGAGCTCGCTGCCTTGGAGAAACGCCGCACAGCGGCCGCCGCCCAGCGCGACGAACTGCGCCAACGCGTCGCGGCCCACGGCGATCCGCGGGCGGAGGCGGCCCGCCTCCGGGAGCGGCAGGCCGCTCACGCGGCTGCGCACGAAGCGTTCATCCGCTACCAGCCGGACGCCGAGCGGCTGCCGGGTTTGCTGGGCGAAGCTGAAGCAGCGGCTGCCTCGCTCGCGGCCCTGCAGCAAGAGCGGGATGCTCTCGCAGAGCGGCTTGGCCTCCTCCGTCAGCAGTTCGACCCAGCGCGCCTGGCGCTCGTCGAGCAGGAAGTGCGCGCCCAGCACGCCAAGGCCGCCGGGCTGGCGCAGCAACTGGCCGACCTGCGCGCCCGCGAGGAGAGCCTCGCCAAGCAACTGTCAGAGCTTTTGGCGTTGCGCGAGGAGCGCGCGCGGGTCGCCGCTGAGCTGGCGCGCCACCAAGCCGCCCTGACCCTCTTGGAGACGGCCCGCCAGGTTCTCAACAACGCCGGCGAGCCGGTCGCCGAGCATTTTCGCCGCCAGGTCGCCGCTGACGCTGACCGCATTCAGCGCAAGGTGAGCGGCGAGGCGGCCGCCCTGGTCTGGGACCGCGATTACGAAGTGGCCCTGGTCGACGGGAACGGGTCGGCACAGCGGCGCCGCGTCTTCGCGCAACTCTCGGGCGGCGAGCAGATGACCGTCGCGTTGGCGCTCCGCATCGCCCTGCTCCGTTTTCTCTCGCCGATCCGGATCGGCTTCTTTGACGAGCCCACCGTCAACCTCGACGCTGGCCGCCGGAGCAATCTGGCGTCCATGCTGCGCAGCTTGGCTGGCGAGGTCGGCCAGCTGTTCCTGATCAGTCACGACGATACATTCGATTCAATAACGGAGAACGTGACGTACCTTCAGAAGACGGCGGACGGCACCGTCGTCAGAGAGGAGGCCGGTCGTTGACACTGCGCGAGGAACTGGAGCGGGAAGAGGAGCGTCGGCTGGCGCCGTACGCCGCTCGGAGCAGCGCTTACGGGCGCCGGCAGAGCATTGAAGAGCACCCTTGGCGGACGCGCTTTCAGCGCGATCGCGACCGCATCATCCATGCCAAGGCATTTCGCCGCCTCGAAGCGAAAGCCCATCATTATGTCCCCGGAGGCGGCGATCACATCCGGACCCAGCTCACGCACACGCTCGAGGTGGCGCAGATCGCCCGCACGATGGCGCGCGCCTTGCGCGCCAACGAGGATCTGGCGGAGGCCGTCGCGCTGGCCCACGATCTCGGCCGTGGTCCCTTCGGCACCGCGTTCGAGGCATCGCTGGCCGAACAGCTGCGCCAGCTTGGCCTCCCGCCGTTCGCCCATGAGGTCCAGGGTCTGCGCGTCGTCGACAGCTTGGAGGAGCGCTATGCCCGTTACCGCGGCCTCAACCTGACCTCGGCGGTGCGCGAGGGCATTGTCCGTCACCATGCCCCGCGGGCACAGAAGCCAGAGGCGGGCGCGGCTGATACTGCCGGACCCCGGCGTTCCGGCTGGCCGCCCGAGTTCGCTCCCGCTGACCGCCCGCCAGCGACGGTCGAGGGGCAGCTGGTGGCCCTCGCCGATTATCTGGCAACCGTCGAGCAGGCGCTCGACGATGCGCTGCGCCTTGGCGTGTACACCTACAGCGAGTTCACCCGCACCGAGCTGTTCGCATCGCTCGACCGCTTCTTCCTCGACGAACGCCGACTGTCGATTGCATCCCATCTCGATGTTGAGGCCGGACAGAACGACGAAGCCAGGCGCGGCGTGGTTGTCCGTTGCCTGGTTGATTACCTGGTCAGCAACGCGATCACAACGTCTGACGCCCTGCTGGCAGGTTCTGACCTCAAGGCCGGCGAAATCACCGCATGGTGCGTCGGCATCGGGCCGAGCGTCGAACAACATGCGACGGCGCTCATGGACGCCTTGGCGCTCAGGCGGACGAAAGACCGGCGCGCCGTGTTGGCCGCCGAGCATGCGGCCACGCTCGCCCGCGAGCTGTTCCGGGCCTTCTGGAACGACCCGACGCTCCTTCCGTCCGCCTTCGCGGCCGAGGCGGTGGCCGCACAGGATGCCGCCGGGCGGGCGACCCCTATTGTTGATTATCTGTCCGGCATGACCGACGGGTACGCCGAAGAGGAATTGCGACTCTGCATCATGACCCCGCCGAATGTGCGCGTCCGCTGTCAGCGGCGACAGCGTGAGAGGGAACGGAGTGACCTGCGGTGAGCGAACATGAGACCGATCTGATCCGCCCCGAGGACGAGGGTTACAGCTACAGCGAATGCTGCCAGCGGCTCGGGATCGCGCCGCACACTTTCCGCCAGCTGCTGTTCGAGTATTCCGATGTCATCGGCGACGAGGGCGACGAGTCGCAGCGGCTCAGCGCGGAGGCGTTCGAGCGGCTCCAGCGCGTGCTCGCGCTACGCAACGGCGGCGCGACGCCCGAGCAGATCCGTGCCGTCTTCGCCTCCTCGCCCGCCGAGAGCGCAGCCGAGCCGATCATCGGACTCCCGGATCCCTCGCTCATTGATGACCCACTCTCCGCTAAGCTAGAGGAGCTGATCCGCGAACTGCGTCTGTCCGAAGAGCGCCGCCGCGAGGATCGCGACCGGGTGCTGCTGGCGATCATTCGCGCCCAGCAAGAAATCGAGCATTTGCGATACGAGTTGGCGGCCGCCGCGAGCCGCAAGGACAAGAAAAAGAAAGGTTTCTGGGCGCGCCTGCTCGACTTTTAAACCGCCCTGCACCTCAGCGAGAAGAGTCTTCCGCTGAGGTGCAACTGTCTCTGCGGCCTCCGCCGAGGCAACACATGCCCGGACACCGCCCAATAGCGGTGCCCGGATTGACGGGCGGCGAGCAGCGGCATCGACCCGCCCGCACGGGCATAAGTATCTGCCTGACGCGGGGGTGAGGGCATGGCGGGGATCGTCTGGAGCCTCGTCGCGGGGATGGGCACGACTGTCGGCGGTTTGCTCGTCATCGCCCTCGGTCGCCCCGGGCGGCGCGTCTTGGGGTCGCTGCTGGGCTTTGCGGGCGGCGTCATGACCGGCGTCGTCATCGTCGACCTCATCCCGTCGTCGCTCGCCAGCGGGACGCCTACAACCTGCGCGCTCGGCTTTCTGACCGGCCTCGTCCTCATGGCGACGCTTGAGTATTGCGTGCCGCCGCCCGCCATCAACCTTTGGGCGCGCGAAGCACACCGTCAGACCTATTTGCGCATGGGCTACTTGATTGCCGCCGGAATCGCGCTCCACAATCTCCCCGAGGGCTTGGCCATTGGGGCCGGGTTCGCCAGCAACGAGGCGCTCGGCTTGGCTGTCGCCCTCGCCATCGGCTTGCACGATGTCCCCGAAGGCATGGGCGTCGCCGCGCCGCTGAGGCTCGGCGGCATCTCCGCCGCGACCGTCCTCTGGCTGACTTCTTTGGCCGGCCTCTGCACGCCGCTCGGCGCGCTCATCGGGCAAGCCCTTTTTGGCATCTCGCGCGCATTCATCGCCGCCGGTTTGGCGCTTGCCGGTGGCGCCATGGTGTACATTGTTCGTTCGGAAGTGTGGCCGGAAGCGAGCGGGCAAAGCAAAGCGGGAGCGCGAATTGGCTTCCTCGCAGGTTGCCTCGCAGCCGCCCTGCTGCCGCTGCTCGGTGCCTGAGGCATGCCCGCTCGGCGCGCGGGGAAGATTAGGCTCGATCGAATCGCGCGAGGAGGCGAGAGGGTGCTGGACGTGCTGAAGCGAAGAGTGGTCAAAGTGGCCTTGATCGGCTTCGGGGCCGGTCTCGTCAACGGCTTGCTGGGCGTGGGCGGCGGCATGATCCTGATCCCGGGAATGGTCTACGCCCTCGGCATGGGAGAACATGACGCCCATGGCACGTCGCTGGCGATTGTGCTGCCCATCAGCATCGCCAGCGCGTTCGTCTATTCGCGCAATCATTTCATCGACTGGAGCACGACATGGCGCGTCGCCGTCGGCGGCATGATTGGCGCGTACTTCGGCGCCAAGCTGATTAACTACATCCCCGACATCTGGCTGAGACGAATCTTCGCCGCCTTCATGCTCGCTACAGCCGTGAGGATGGTGCTGTAGTTGCTGCTCTACCTGCTGTCCGGGCTGACCGGCATAATCAGCGGGATGGGCGTTGGGGGCGGCATCCTGCTCATCCCGATCCTCGTCTTCTTGTTTCACCGCGACCAGCACCTCGCGCAAGGCATCACCTTGTTGGCTTACCTGCCGACATCGTTGGTCGCGGCCGTGACTCATTACCTGAACCACAACTGTCGCTTGCGGACGGCCGCCGAACTGGCGGTGGGCGGCGTCTTCGGATCGTTCGCCGGGGCCGCCTTGGCCGCCGCCACACCGTCGCGCTGGCTGCAAAAAATCTTTGCGGTCTTCCTCACTGTCATGGCGGTCTATCAACTGTTGCCTGGCGGTGACCGCCAGGACAAACAGGGCAGCGATTCCCGTCGCTCCGACTAACGACCGCCCGCCGAGCTGTCTACACTAGCGCGGCGGCCTCGCCGGAAACAGACGGATCGCTGCCGACACTAATGTTCCCCGGCGTCGACCGACGATGCTGCGTTCTTGTTGGTGCAGCTGGTTACCCTCCCGCTGAGCAGGAAAAGAGCGCGTTGTGACGAACTGTTAGGACTCGCCGTCACATTCGGCACATGCTGCGCTCGCTCGTTTCGCAGGCGGCTACGATGCGGCAGGCTGCGCGCTCGCCGCCAGCGGAACGCTCGGACGAGGAGGACATGCCCGTGCGCTATCAGTTGATTGCCAATCCCACGGCCGGTCGCGGCCGGACGAAGAAGTACCTGCCGCTTATCGAAGATGTTTTTCGCTCGTCTGGACACGAGTACCGCCTCAGCCTGACCGAGGCGCCGGGCCACGCCACGCTCCTCGCCAGGGAGGCGGTTCGCGCCGGATATGAAAGGATTGTCGCGATCGGCGGCGACGGGACAATGAACGAGGTCGTCAACGGCCTGGCCGGGACCGTGGCCGCGCTGGGCGTCATCCCCAGCGGGACGGGCAACGACCTCGCCCGCTCGCTCGGCATCCCGCTCGAGATTGCGGCGGCGGCGCGGATAACGCTCGACCCGCTCGTGCGGCGAATCGATCTCGGCAGGGAGCAGGGCGCCTATTTCGCGGTGCTCGCGGGCCTGGGCTTCGCCGCTGACGTCATTCATCACACCAACACACATCGGGGACCGCTGCGCGGGCCGCTGGCCATCGCCTCGTCCGTCGTCGCCACCGTGGCCGGCCTGACGCCCAAGCCCCTCAGCATTACTATCGACGGCATTAGCTACGACGGGCCGACCGAGGCCGTGTTCGTGATGAACACGCGTTTCTGCGGCGGCGGCCTGATGGTCGCCCCGGATGCTAAAGAGGATGACGGGCTCTTCGACGTCGTCTTGATGCGGGATTTCGGTCGCGCCGATTTGCTCCGGATCCTGCCCAAGGTCTATTCGGGGCGGCATGTCGGGCACCCGAAAGTTGAGTTCTACCGCGGCCGGACGGTCAAGATCGCCAACGCCCGGCCGCTCGTCAAGATGGTCGACGGAAACATCTACGGCGAGACGCCGCTCGAAGCGGAGATCGTCCCCGGGGCGCTGGCCGTCCTCGCCCCACGGCGGGGGAGCTGAGCATGTCTGTCATGTCCACCGCGCGTCTCGCCGTTTTTCCGCTCTGCTATCTGCTCGGCGCCTTGCCGTTCTCCTTCCTTGTCGTCAGGGCCGCGCGGGGGATCGATCTGCGGCAGAGCGGCAGTGGCGTCCTTGGCACCGCCAACGCAGCTCGCGCAGCCGGCCTCCTGCCGGCCCTGCTCGTCTTCGCCGGCGATTTTGGCAAAGGCGCGCTCGGCATGGCCATCGCGCTGCGCGCCTTCGGCCGCGGTCCGTTGGCGCTGGCCGCCTTGGCGATGCTCGTGCTCGGGCACAACTTCTCGCTGTTCGTCCGCTTCTCCGGCGGCAAGGGACTGGCGGCCGCTGCCGGCGGCCTGCTCGTTTTGGCGCCAAAACTGCTTCTCGCCGCGGGCACGCTTGGCTTGGTTAGCGTCGCCTTGGCCGGCGATTTCTATCTCGCCGCCATGGGCATGGCCGCCGCCTTGCCCGGCCTCGCCGCGCTGTTTCTGCCCGGCGGGGCAAGCGCGACGGCGGCGACCGCCCTCGCCGCCATAATCCTCATCCGCCACCGGCCCAACTTGGCCGGTCTCTGGCTGACGCCGGACCGGTCGCAGGAGAAATCGCTCCGGGCGGGTACTTCGCTCTCAGCGAGCAACCGCGACGATGCTTTCGTTCTGTCGGTGACCACACTGACCATCGTTGGCGTTTCGGCCAAGCTGATGGCCAGCAACCCCACTGGCTGTTCGCTCTTGCCGCTCCTTTTGATTGCTGGACGCTGGGCCGCGGTCGGTCTGGCGCTGCTCGCAGCGTGGGCAGCCGTGAGCCGGGCCGGCCGACCAGCGCTCGCTTTTGCCGCCGGGGTCGCCCTCGTCATTATGGTCGTCGTCGCCATCCGCTTAACACATTGGCTCGTGCGCGGGGGCGCGCTTTTCCTGCCGCCCGTGGCAACGCAAATCGGCGGCGGAAGCTGGCCGTTCGCCGGCCAGGCATCCGTCGCCGCGGTGGCGGCCCATCATCTCTTCTGGGTGAGCGGTCTTGCGGCCGCCGGGCTCACCGGTCGCGCGCTGCGGGCGCGACAGCGTTGACCTCCGCAAGCGCGCCTTCAAGGGCCGTCAGTTCGGCTCCCAGCGCCTCAAGCTCGTCGTCGAACTCATGGATGTCGGCCAGGGTGGCGTTGGCCAGACGGACGCGGACGCCGGACAGCGCGGCCTCGAGGGCCATCATCTTCGCCTCGATCGACCTGGCCTTGGCCGCCAAGTCGTTGAGGGCGTGCAGCGCCTCGCGTTTGAACCCGATCGTGCGCCGAAGCCCGTCGCGCAGGGCCGGGTCGCCTTCTTTGGCCGCACGCTGTTCGAGTTCGTACACTTCGGCCTCGAGCCTGAAGCGGTTTTGCCCTTTCAGCTCGGCAGCGATGGCGGCTTGCTGGGCGGCCAGCTGGCAGTACCAGCGGACAGCCCGCAGGGCTTCGTAAGCGATTTGATAGGTGACCTCCCGGGCGAGCGGCGGCGCAGTCCGGAACTTCCGCCAGATGTCATCTTTGATCTCAATGACGTTCCTCAGGCGCTCGCCGCGCTCGACGGCGAGCGCTTTGGTCTGTTCCCGGTCGCACTGCCGCTTCAGCGCGGCCAACGTCAGACCGCGTTGGCTGGCTGCCACCTCGCGGCGGAACACCGGGTCGTCGATGCGGCGGAAGATGTACATCAGCACGAGGGCAAGCCCGAGGCAAATCGCCCACCAGAAAGAGTAGTACCAAGCGACGAAGGCCGTGCCGCCGATGATGAGCAGGGAGACCGGCTCGCGCAGGGCAGCCAGCAGGACTAGTGTACCAGTCCGGTCAACTTCCATCGTTCACGCCTCCTCGTCTCCCTGACGTCTCCCCGAGCGGGACGCGGCGGGGATCACTTGCCGGCGCCCGCCGCCTCCACCAGCTTGAACTCGGTGCGCCGGTTCAGCTCCGGATCAGTGGCGCTTACCTGCACGCTCGCGCCCATGCCGCGGGGAATGACGCGCTTCGGATCGAACCCGCCCTTGTCGATGATGTACTTGGCCACCGCCTGAGCCCGTTTGAGGCTGAAGCTCTGCAGCGACTGCATCTGAGCCGGGGTGCCTTTGCCGCCGTATATGTCGTGGACGTAGCCGTCGATGATCAGGTAGTACGTGGGAAAGTTCTTCATCGTCTGCACGACATCGTCGAGGATGGGGAAGCTCTCCGGGCGGATGGTGGCCGAGTCGGGGTCGAAGTTGATGCGGTCCACCTTGAGCTGCGCCACCGCGCGGGTCGCCCGCTCGACCTGAGCCGGATCGATCTGCGCCGCCGGCGCATCCGGCTTCGGCGCGGCCGGGGCGCCAATCAGCGCCGGGTCGAGCCCACCGGCATCGCTTTGGCCGCGGGCGGCGGCGAGGAAATCGGCTCGGTACGCCCGCGTGGCGTCGAGCCCGCTCTTCATTTTGCCGGCGCTGACATAGACGCGGTTGACGGAATCGATAAGGTCCCAGATGTGCGGTCCGGTGTAACCGGTCAGCGGCTCGACATCGAAGACGGCGATGTTCTCCGCGAAGGAAGTCATCTTGACGCCGCCGAACATTGCCTTGATGTCGTCAGGCATCAATCGGCCGTAAACGTCAGCGGGGAGGGAGGCGGCCAACTTCTCGTACGCCGACTCCGGGCGAGCGCTCAGGTAGTTGACGGCCGCGAACCAAGCTTGAGTGAACTTCTTGACGTCCTCGCTCCGCTGCTGAGCAGCGCGCTCCGAGACCACCCCCACGTCGACGATCAGGTTGGCCGCCTCGCGCGTGGAGATGAGCTTCTTTGTCCCGGCGATAGGCAGCAGTTTGTTGGTGATCTCCGGCTCCCAGGAGACGACGGCGTCGGCGCGGCCATCGCGGAATGCGGCGACGACTTTGTCCATGTTGTCCTGGGGCAGGGCCACGATGTCGCGCGGCGAGAGGCCGACGACACGCAGCAGGTAGAAGAGGAAATACTCGCCGACCCCGTTGTCGGTGTACGCGACGCGTTTGTCGATCAAATCGTTGATGGTCTGGATCTTGCGGCTGTCCACGACCAGCGCGTCCGCGCCGAAGCTGTCGTCGATCTTGAAGATGGCCTTGGCAGCCGCACGTTCGCCGTCCGAGTTGCGGACCCAGGAGTTCAACGCGATGCTGGTGAAGTCGGCCTCACCGCGGGAGAGCATCTTCAGCCGTTCGCTGTCGTCCTCTTGGTACTTGATCTGGAGGTTGAGGCCGAGCTCCTCATCGTAGCCGCGAATCTTGATCAACTGCGCCGGCAAGGACCCGACCCAACTGTCGACGACCACCGTGAACGGGCGCTCCTTTTGCGGCAGGACCGGCAGTTGCAAGCCGCTGATGCCGCCCCGCGGCGCGATGAAGCGCATGTACGACCCGTATGCGAAAGCAGAAAGGAGGAGGAGCAGGACAAGTGCCCGTCCTGCCCTCCTGCCGCCGGATTGAGGCATCTACCGGCCGCCTCCCTGCATGCGCGCCTTGATCTCCGCCAGACGCTGCTTGGCGGCCGAGCGGGCGGCTTCGGCCTCAACTTCCTCGAGCTGCTGCCGGACGTTGGTCTCGCCGATTTCCAGCAGGGCGTCAGCGCGCGCCGCCTTCTCCTCGATCTTCTGTTTGGCCCGCTCCATGGCTTCGGAAGCGGTGTCAGTGGCGATCCCGGACAGGACTGTGTTCAGCCGCTCGGCGATCTTGGCTTGGTGCCACTTGGTCTTGAGCATCAGCTGCTCCTGGTACTTGGCGTAGACCTCGCGCTCCATCTGGGCGATTTGCTGCTTGACGGCATTCGCCATCTCGACGGCCTTGTCGTAATTGGCCTGCAGGCTGGCGACGGTCTTCTCAAGAGTGATCTGCTGACCGGCGAGCGTCTCGGCCAATTCCTCCTTGCCCTGAGCGATGGCAGCCTCGATTTTGCCCGTCAGATCGGCGAGCTCCGCCTGCTTGGCCGCCAGCATCTCGCCGAGCAGGTTCTTCTCCTTGATGGCCTCGACCGCATCGAGCTTCGCCCGGCGGACCTTTTCCGCGAGCTCGTTCTTGGCAGCCTCCAGAAGCACTTCCGGATCCTCGAGACCGCTGACGCCGATCCCGAACCAACCGAGGATGACCGTCCAAATCCTCCGCAGCAGGCTCATTTGTTCGCTCCTCCTTTGCGAATCGCCGCGGGTGGAACCCCGCTCGAGATAGTCATACAGGCAGAGCCCGGGAAAGTTTCACAGAGGAGCGTCTCATTGGGCCTGAGAAGACTGTGGTCCGGTTGGCGCAAGCGTCCGAGGTGCGCGCGGTCAGTCCCTGACGAGGTACTGCCCCCAGGGGAGAGTCCCCGCGCGCGACTTGAGTGCTGCCGCAAGGCGCCGGCGGGCGCCGGGGAAGCGGGCTTCCAACTCGGCGAGGAGGCGCTTCATCTCTTCGCGCTGAGTCCGGTGATTGACGGGGCAAGGGTTGTCCACGACTGGGAGATCAAGCTCCTCGGCCAGCGCTGCGATGTCGCGTTCCCAGACGTAAATCAACGGCCGGATGACGGTGATGTCCCGCCGCGTCAAGTGAGTGACCGGACGGAAACAGTGGAACCTGCCTTCGAGGAGGAGGCTCATCAGCATCGTCTCGATGGCGTCGTCAAGGTGGTGCGCCAGCGCCACTTTGTTGCAGCCCAGTGCGGCGGCCCGGCTGTTCAGGGCGCCCCGTCGCAGGTTCGCGCACAGGGAACACGGGTTGGACTCCTGCCGCACTTTGAACACGATCTCGCCGATCCGTGTCGGCTCTATCGTCAGCGGCACATCATACTGCGCCAAGAAGCGCTGCAGAGGACCGTAGTCGCTGTCCGGCCAACCGGCGTCAACTGTAATCGCGCAAAGTTCAAACCGCACCGGCGCGACGCGGCGGAAGTGCGCCAGCGCGTACACGAGGGCCAGACTGTCCTTGCCGCCTGAGAGGCCAATGGCGATCCGGTCGCCCTCGCTGATCATCCCGAAATCCATGATGGCGCGCCCGACCGGCTGCCAAAGGCGATAACGATGATTCCGCAACCGCTGTCACCTCCCAGGGCGATCATCTTCGACCGCGTTGCACGCTCTACCTTCCCAAGCACCGTTTCCGGTATAGCCATCCCCGCGATTGCCGGCCATAATAGAGGAGGGACGGCCAGATAGGCCGCTCTCTGTAATCATCGCGCGGGCACATGCGTGCGAACGCGCCGATGTCTGTTTTACCGGAGGAGACCATGAACGAACAGAACTTCGCCAAAGAGACGATTCGCGCTCAGCAACTGCACGGAGTGCCTGATCCGCGCGCGTTCATCCTGACATATGGCTGCCAGATGAACGAGCATGACTCGGAACGCCTGCTCGGAATGCTCATCGGCCTCGGGTACAGCCGCGCGGAGTCCGAAGCCGACGCTGATCTGATTCTCCTGAATACCTGTGCCGTGCGCGAGACCGCCGAACGACGCGTTTTCGGCAAGATCGGCGAACTGAAACGGCTCAAGGCGCACAATCCGCGCCTTCTCATCGCCATCTGCGGCTGCATGACGCAGCAGCGCGCGGTGGCCGAGCGCATCCGCGAGCGGGCGCCGCACGTCGATCTGATCTTCGGCACGCACAATCTCTCCGAACTGCCCCGTCTGTTGGCCGAAGCGGCCGCGGCCAGCGGGCCGGTGGTCGAACTGTGGGAGAAGGAGGGTCCCGTGAAGGAGGGCCTGCCGGCGGCGCGGACCGATCGGCTCAAGGCGTGGGTCGCCATTACATACGGCTGCAACAACTTCTGCACTTACTGCATCGTCCCGTACGTCCGCGGGCGAGAGCGCAGCCGTCTCAGCGATGATATCGTCGCCGAGGTTGAAGCGCTCGCGCGCGACGGGGTCAAAGAGGTCACGTTGCTTGGCCAAAACGTCAATTCCTACGGGCGCGACCTCACTCCGCCGGCCACGTTCGCCGACCTGCTGCGAAGGCTCGACCGGGTCGACGGCATCGCGCGCATTCGCTACATGACCTCCCACCCGCGGGATTTCACGTCCGCACTCGTGCGGACAATCGCCGCCGCCGACAAGGTCTGCGAGCATTTCCATCTGCCCATTCAATCAGGCAGCGACCGCATTCTCCGCCTAATGAACCGCGGTTATACGCGCGAACGTTATCTGGCCCTGGTCGACGAGATTCGCGCCGCGCTGCCCGACGCCGCCATAACTACCGACATCATCGTCGGCTTTCCGGGCGAGACCGAAGAGGACTTCGCCGCCACGCTCGACGTCGTCCGCCGGGTCCGCTTCGATTCCGCTTTTACCTTCATGTATTCGCCGCGCACCGGGACGCCGGCGGCGACTATGCCGAATCAGGTGCCGACAGAGGTGAAGAGGGCGCGCTTGCAGCAGTTGATGGACCTCCAGGATGAGATCTCGCTGGCGCGCAATCGCGAGCTGGTCGGCCGCACGCTCGAGGTGCTCGTCGAAGGCGCCAGCCCGCAGCGGGCCGATCGCATGAGCGGGAGGACGCGTACGAACAAGATCGTCGTCTTCCCCGGCGATGAGAGCCTGAACGGCCGCTTGGTAGATGTGACCATCGACCGCGCGCAGACGCACACTCTGTTCGGCCGGCTGGCCTGAGAGCGCGCCTGCCTCGCCGGGAGGCGTCGCAGACAAACGAGGTTCCGCACCATGACGAAACACGCCGCCCGCCGGCCGCCGGTGGTGACCGAACGGGATGCAAGGGAGACCGTCAGGGGGAATGGCCGTGCCGGATACGCCGATGATGGCTCAGTACAAGGAGCTCAAGCGTCAGTACAGTGACTGTCTGCTCCTCTTCCGGTTGGGCGATTTCTACGAACTTTTCTACGACGATGCCGAGGTGGCCGCGCGCGAGCTCGAGATCACGCTCACCGGGCGCGATGCCGGCAACGGCGAACGGGCGCCGATGTGCGGCGTCCCGTACCACGCCGTCGACAGCTACGTCGCGCGTTTGGTCGAAAAGGGCTATAAGGTCGCCATCTGCGAACAGCTGGAGGATCCGCGCTTCGCCAAGGGTCTCGTGGCGCGAGATGTCATCCGCGTCGTGACGCGCGGCACCTTAACCGATGCGCGCGCCCAGGACGAGTCGGTGAACGTCTACCTTGCGGCCGTAACATCCGATGCGTACGCGGGCGCATATGGTCTCGCGGCGTGCGATGTCGCCACCGGCCAGTTCACGCTGACCGAACTGCGCGGCAGCGAAGCACGGGGGCGACTGATAAGCGAACTGGCGCGCCTTCGCCCGGCCGAAGTGCTGCTCGCGCCCGGCGTCGCGCGTGATCAACGGCTCATGAAATTCATCGGCGAGCAGCTGGGCGCAGCGCAGGGCTCCTGCCATCCGTCTTACTTTGACGAGGGGAACGCCCGCGAAGCATTGCGGCGCCACTTCGGCACGACATCGCTCGCGGGCTTCGGCTGCGAGGGAATGCCCCTCGCCATCGCCGCCGCCGGTGCCGCCTTGGCCTATCTCCACGAGACGCAAAAGGTCGATCTCAGCCACATCGTCCGTCTGTCGCCGTATCTGACCAGCGATTTTCTGCAGATCGACCCCGCCTCACGACGCAACCTCGAGCTGACGCGCGCGCTGCGCGACGGCGGACGTCGCGGAACGCTGCTCTGGGTGCTCGACGCCACCGTGACCGCGCTTGGCAGCCGCCTGCTCCGAGACTGGATAGACCGGCCGCTCGTCGACCCGGCGGCGATCAATCGGCGCCTGGACGCGGTCGCGGAGTTGGTCACAGCCGGCGACCAGCGGCGAGCTCTGCGCGCCGCCCTGAAGCGGGTCTATGACTTGGAGCGGTTGGCCGGCAGACTGGCCTACCGGACCGCGACGCCGCGCGACCTCTTGGCTCTAAGAGATTCCCTGGCGGCGCTGCCGGACATCAAGACTCTACTTGGCGACTGTAAGGCGCCCCTGCTTGCGGAGTTGGACGCTGCGATCGACCCGCTGACGGCGGAACGCCTCGCCGTCGAGCGCGCGCTCCGCGACGACGCCCCGGCGAGCGCCAAGGAAGGCGGGATCATCAAGCCGGGCTACGATGAAGAAGTCGACCGCCTGCGTTCGGCCAAGGGCGCCGGACGGGACTGGATAGCCCGCCTCGAGGCCGCAGAGCGGGAACGCACGGGGATCAAGTCGCTCAAGATCGGCTACAACAAGGTCTTCGGCTACTACATTTCAGTGACGCGCGCCAACCTGGCTGCCGTGCCGCCGGACTACCAGCGCAAGCAAACGCTGGCGAACGAAGAACGTTTCATTACGCCGGCTTTGAAGGAGCAAGAGGAGCTTGTCCTGCGGGCCGAGGAGCGCCTCGTGGCGCGGGAGTACGAGCTGTTCGTGGACCTTCGCGAGCGCATCGCGGCCGCCGTGCGGCAACTGCAGACGACGGCAGGCGCCGTCGCCGCCGTCGATGCCGTAGCAGCGTTGGCGGAGGTGGCCGTAGCCAATAACTACGTCCGCCCGGCGGTCGACGACGGGGAAACCATCGAGATTCGCGAGGGGCGCCATCCGGTGGTCGAGCGGGTGCTGCCGACCGGCGCGTTCGTCCCCAACGACTGCTTGGTCGACCGCGACAGCAACCGCCTGCTGCTCATCACCGGCCCCAATATGGCCGGCAAGAGCACCTACATCCGCCAGGTGGCGCTCATCGTCATTATGGCGCAACTGGGCAGCTTCGTGCCGGCCGCTGCCGCCCGCATCGGGGCGGTCGACCGCATCTACACCCGCGTCGGGGCAGCCGACGACCTGAGCGGCGGCCAGTCAACGTTCATGGTCGAAATGAACGAGGTCAGCAACATTCTCAATAACGCCACGCCGCGCAGCCTGGTCATCCTCGACGAGGTCGGGCGCGGCACGAGCACGTTCGACGGCCTGTCCATCGCCTGGGCGGTGGCGGAGTACCTGCATGCACCGGAACGGCGAGTAAAGACCCTGTTTGCAACCCACTATCACGAGTTGACCGATCTCGAAGAGCTGTACCCGGGCGTCGTGAACTGCACCGTCGCTGTCGATGAGCGCGGAGACGAAGAAATCGTCTTCCTGCACAAGATCGTGCGCGGCGCAGCCGACCGCAGCTACGGCATCCATGTCGCGCGGCTGGCCGGGCTGCCCCCGGCCGTGCTGCAGCGGGCACGCGAGATCCTCGGCCTGCTCGAGTCGAGCGAGGAGTTCAAGCGCGGGCAACGCGAAGTCGCGGCATCGGGGCGACGGCGCCGCACGGTGTCGCAGATCAGTCTCTTCGGGTCCGAGCTAGACCCGCTGGTCGAGGAACTGCGCAATCTCAAAGTCATGGAGATGACACCGCTCGAGGCGCTCAACAAGCTGTATGAACTGCATGAGAAGGCCCGAAGCCGGTAGAGCCGCCACGTTGGCCGATGCGCCCGGAGCCGGCAGCCGGCGGAAAGGGGAGATGAGCAGATGCCGATCCGCATCCTCGATGCGCATACCGCCAACCAGATCGCAGCCGGCGAAGTGATCGAACGGCCCGCGTCAGTGGTTAAAGAGCTCGTGGAGAACGCCCTCGATGCAGGGAGCACGCGGATCGTCGTCGAGGTCGAAGACGGTGGTCGCAAGCTCATCAGAGTGAGCGACAACGGCTGCGGCATCCCCGCTGGCGAACTGCGGCTGGCGTTCGAGCGTCACGCCACGAGTAAGCTGTCATCGATCGCCGACCTGGCATCACTGACGACCCTCGGTTTTCGTGGAGAGGCACTGCCCAGCATCGCGTCTGTTGCGCGCCTGACCATGGTCACGCGCGTCCCGGAGTCCCTCGCCGGCGCCGCGATAAGCTTCGCCGGCGGCGCCCTCGTTGAGGAGACGGCTGCCGCAGCGCCGATCGGAACAACCGTGACCGTGCGCGATCTTTTCTACAACACGCCGGCGCGCGAGAAGTTCCTCAAGACCGCCGCGACCGAGCTGGCGCGCATCGTCGATGTCGTTGCGGCAGCCGCTCTGGGCCATCCGAAGGTCGCGTTCCGCCTCACCAGCGCTGGCCGCGCGCTTCTCACCACGGCCGGAGACGGCAATTTGCCTGCGGTGGTCGTGGCCGTCCTCGGGAGCGCGGTGGCCGACTGTCTGCGCCCGCTCGACTATCAGGCAGACGACCTGCGCATCACTGGCTTCGCCGTAGCACCCGATGTCTCTCGCGGCAACCGTGGCGGGCAGTTCCTGTTCGTCAACGACCGTCCGATCCGCAGCCCGCTCCTCGGCCACGCCCTAAGCGAAGCCTACCGCGATCTCCTCCCGGCCGGCCGCCACCCCCTGGCCGTGATCTTCGTTCAGCTCCCGCCGGACGCAGTCGACGTCAACGTGCACCCGGCCAAAGCTGAAGTGCGGTTCGCGGACGAGCGCCGCGTCCACGCCGCTCTCTACGCCGCTCTGCGAACCGCTCTGAACGCCGCCGGTCCGGCGGCCGGCGGAACAACCGGTTCTCGGCGGAGCGGCGGCCGTCCGGAAGACGACCCGGGCGCTGGGTTCAGCGCCCATTGGCGGCCGCCCGCCGGCGAACAGCCCTTCTTTTCCTATTTTGACCGCGTGCGAGAAATGTCGGAGCCGTTCGCCGGCGCGAACGCAGAACGCGCTGACGCATCCTACGGTGAACCAGCATCAACACCCGCCACCCGCCAGGGCGAACCGCCGATAACGTCGCCGCCGGTCCGCAATTCGCTGGCGGCGCTCGTCCCGCTCGGCCAGTTGCACAGAACATACATCGTCGCGGAAGGGAGCGACGGTCTCTACATCGTTGATCAACACGCGGCGCACGAGCGGGTGCTGTTCGAGCAGTACCTGCAGCCGGCGGCCGTCCGCGCCCAAGATTTGCTGTTCCCCCTTACAATCGACCTGACGCCCGCCGAACTGGCCACCATCGGCGAGTTTGCGGGGCCGCTCGCCGAGCTCGGCTTCAACGTTGAGCCGTTCGGGGACGGCGCGGTAGCGGTGCGCAGCGTTCCCGCTGCCCTCGCCGGTGAGTTCGATCGAACTTTCTTCACCGATCTGCTGGCAGCGCTCGCCGCCGGCGCCGACGGGGACAGCCCGCTGGTGCAGCGCGACCGCATCCTCGCCGCCGTCGCCTCGTGTCGCGCGGCAATTAAGGCACGCGACCTACTCACGCCGGCGGGCGCGGCCGCCTTGCTCGCCCGCCTCGGCGAGACCGCCAACCCGTGGACGTGTCCGCACGGTCGGCCGACGATCATCCGCCTCGGCCTGGATGAATTGGCAAAGCGGTTCCGCCGCGCCTGACCGGCGCGACACCTGACGCCGCATCTGATGGAGGAATGCCCTTGCTTCAGCCCTTGTTCGTGCTGGTGGGACCAACGGCGGTAGGCAAGACGAAAGTCGCCGTCGAGATAGCCCTCCGCGTTGGCGGCGAGATCGTCTCGGCGGATTCGATGCAGATCTACCGCGGTATGGACATCGGCACCGCCAAACCGACGCCCGCCGAGCGGCGCGGCGTCCCGCATCACTTGATCGACATCTGCGATCCCGGCACAGCTTTCAGCGTAGCCGATTTTCAGCGCTTAGCCCGCAAGGCCATCGCCGGCATTGCGGCCCGCGGGCATTTGCCGCTGCTGGTGGGCGGCACCGGTCTCTATGTCGAGAGCCTGACCGGGGCTTACGAACTGGATGATCTCGCCACCGATTGGGAGCTTCGGCATCAACTCGAGGCAGAAGCCGCCCGCGCCGGCGACGCCGCCCTCCACGCGCGCTTGCGCGCCCTCGATCCGATCGCGGCAGAACGCATTCACCCAAACGACCGCCGTCGAATCGTGCGCGCCCTCGAGGTCACGCTCCGCACCGGGCGGCCGTTCTCGCAAACGGCGCACCGCCGGCGCGCGCCCGAATACGACCTCCTGCAAGTCGGACTGACGGCGCCACGTCCGATCCTTTATGAACGCATCAACCGCCGCGTCGATGAGATGATCGCCGCCGGTCTCGTCGAAGAGACGCGTCGCCTGCTGGCGGCCGGATACGGCTGGACCCTCACCGCCCGCCAAGCCATCGGGTACAAGGAACTGATACCGTACATCGAGGGAAAAGCGAGCCTCGCCGAATGCATAGCGGCCCTCAAACGGGCCACGCGCCGCTATGCCAAGCGCCAATTGACCTGGTTTCGGCGCGACCGGAGAATAAACTGGATCGAACTTGGCGAGAATATCGAACTACCGGCAGTTGTGGAAGAAATATGTAGGCTCATAGCAGGATTTTGGCCGGCAGGCATAAAATACAACGGACGCGAAACCGCGAGCATCAACTCGAGTTGGAGGGCAGAGGCAGATGACGAAACCTCAGATTAACCTTCAGGATGGTTTTCTCAATCAGGTCCGCAAGGAGAACATCGGCGTCACCATTTACCTCGTCAACGGCGTTCAGCTCAAAGGTATGGTGAAAGGCTTCGACAACTTCACCGTCATCCTGGAGAATGAGGGCAAACAACTCATGGTCTACAAACACGCCATCTCAACCATTGCGCCTGCCCGCCCCGTCAATCACGGGTTGATCGAGCGCAAAGAGGGTGAAGCCTGACACCGGTCCGCAGGCTGACGGCGCCAAGCGGCCTGCGCGTTCCCAACCAGCCGCGTCCGCCAGAACACCTGTCCCGGGCCACTCGGCCCGGGCTTTTCCTTTCACCGCAGCGGCTGACCAGCATATCGTGATAGGGAATCGTACTCGGGAGGAGCGCGTTGACGGTGGCAGTCGGACCGTTGCGGCCGACTTCGTCGGCGGAGATTTACGAGCTGTTGGAACGCGGTGAGATCAGCGTCAGCCAGGCGCTCGGACTGTTCGCGCAAGTCGAAGGGGAGCCGCCCCCGGCGCCAAGACCCCAACCGGCACCGCGGCAGACCGGAGCAGTCGCGGTCCGGCCGGAGTGCGAACCCGGCGACTCAGGACGCGCGGAAGAGGTTCTCCGCGAGCTCGACCAGCTGGTCGGTTTGACTGAAGTAAAGTCCTTGGTGCATGAGATCCGCGCCTACATCGAAATCCAGCGCCGCAGACAGCGCGAGAACTTGTTGGCCGAGCCAATGGCGCTGCACATGGTGTTCAGCGGCAATCCGGGAACCGGTAAGACGACAGTGGCGCGTCTCCTCGCGCGGCTCTTTAAAGAACTGGGAGTGCTGCAGAAAGGGCATCTGGTGGAAGTCGAACGGGCCGATTTGGTCGGCGAGTACATAGGGCATACCGCCCAGAAGACGCGCGAACAGATCAGGCGCGCGCTCGGCGGCATTCTCTTCGTCGATGAGGCATATTCATTGGGGCGCGGCGGTGAGAAAGACTTCGGGCGCGAGGCCATCGACACCCTCGTTCGAGCAATGGAAGAGAACCGCGACAACTTGGTCATCATCCTCGCCGGCTACCAACGCGAAATGCGGCAATTCATGCAGCTCAATCCGGGGCTCAAATCACGCTTCCCGATCCAGCTGGCCTTCCGCGACTTCACACTCGATGAGCTGATGCTGATCGCCGACCAGATGCTTCAGAAGCGTCAGTACCGGCTGTGCGACGATGCGCGCTTCGAGCTGGCGGCCCAGCTCAAAGCGCGCCTGGCCGCCGGCGACGACAGCGCCGGCAACGCGCGTCTCGTGCGCAATCTCGTCGAGCGCGCCGTGCGCCGGCAAGCGGTGCGTCTCGTCGGGCAGCGGGATCTGCGGCGCGAGGATCTCGTCCTCATCACGCGCGACGACATCGCGGCGGCCGCGTCGGGGTGCGGGCTATGAAGAGCTGCCTCGTCATCGGCAAACCAAACGCCGGCAAGACGGCGTTCGTCCTCGCGTTTGCGGCCCACGTTGGACTGACTTCGATCAGCGTGCGGGCGATCGCCCCAGACGGCGCTGTCGTCACGCGCACGCTCGCCCTGGCTGACGCCGGGCGCGACCTGGTGGCGCCGTCGCCGCACAAGACGACATGTCTGCAGTCCCTCGAAATCGCGCTGCCGGTCGGCAAAACGCGTCAGACCTGTGAACTGCTGGATAGCACCGGCCTCAGCGAGCGGATCCACGAAAGCGACGCGGTGCGCCGCGGTATGGCGCAAACGCTGCGGAGCCTCAGAGGGGCTGCCGTCGTGCTTCACCTGATCGATGCCTCACGAGCAGATCGCGCCGGGGCTGTCGAAGCGCTGACGGATCTCGATCGCGAGATTGCGGCCTATGCCGGCGGCCGGACGGCCTATGCGATCCTGGCCAGCAAAATGGATCTCCCCGGCGCGGGCCGCGGCCTGCAATTGATCCGACAGACTTTTCCGCGCCAGCGGGTGATCCCGATATCGGCGGTCAAGGGATGGGGGATGAAGGAGGTGCGAGCTTTTGTGGTCAGGGCCATCTGACATCGCCCGGAGCACGCTCTCGGTGCTGGTTATCGGCATCGCCGTGAAGCTCCTCGACGACTGCGTCGACGGCGAGCAGCGCACCCTTTTTGGCCTGGCGCCGGCGGGCGCCGCGGTGTACGCCGTCCTGGCCGCGGTGGTGGGCACGGCTCTGGCGCCGCCGGTCGCTCTGCCTCTGTTCGCCGCCGCTTATGCGATGGGAATGATGCAGGAGCCCGGCGAGCGGCTGCCGAGCGGCCTGCCGGCGTGGCTAGAAGCGGCATTTGTCTTGGCCGCGGCCGCAGCCGTCGCCGGAGCGGTGCGAACCGCACAAGCGCTCCTGGTCATCGCCACCCTGCAAGCCCTCGATGATCTGATCGACTTTCAGCGCGACGCCGCCACTCCCCGCCGCAATTGGGCACACCGAATCGGCTGCGTCGAGACTGCGCTCATCGGCCTGATCTGCCTGACGCTCGCCACCGCCTTCGGCATCGCCTTGCCCGTCTGTGCAGGTGCGGCGTATGGCCTCCTGAACGCAGCGGCGCGTTGGGAAAGGGGGGGCGGTGAGTGCTTCAGTTGATCCTCGCCGGCGCACTGCTGCTGGTGCTGGTCGGCTTTGCCGTCGGACGCCGGCTCGGCATCAGCGAAGGGCGACGCCTCGGCGAACGGGAGGCCGCCATCGCCATGCGCGAGCGCGCCTATGCGGCCGGAGCGTGTCCGGTCTGCGGCCGCGCCGCCGCTGACCGCGCCTGCGAAACCGTGTTATAATGGTGGCAATCGCTCGCCTTGACGGTTGAGCTCGATGCCGCGTGAGCCCGTCGATTCGTATGCGTCTCGCTACAGTTGCCAGAGGGAATGATGCATTATGATCTTTAAGCGCAACAACTGGTCTGCGCTCCGCCGCGATTTCGAATTTGACCCCGATCTGTTGGCGCTGGCCGAAGAAGTCGAAGAACGGGTGGCTCCCCAAGTCGAGGCGGTGCGAGCGCGCGGCGAGCGCAACGCCGTACGCGTCCTGGCCGCCTTTCGCCGGACGGCGCCGCAGAGTCACGCCCTGGCGGGTACCACCGGCTACGGGTACGACGATGCCGGGCGCGAAGCCCTCGATCGCATCTATGCCGATGTCTTCGGCGCTGAAGCGGCCCTCGTGAGGCCGCAATTCGTCTCGGGCACACACGCTCTCGCGACTGGCCTGTTCGGGCTGCTGGGGCCGGGTGACCGCCTGATCGCGCTGGGCGAGCCGTACGACACGATCCGCACGGTGATCGGCGACGGCGATCCGCCAGCGCGCGGGACCCTGCGCGCTCTTGGCGTTACGTACGAGGTCGTGCCGCTAAGTGACAACGGCGTCCCGGAGCCCTCGTCGCTGTACGAGCGCCTGACGCGCCCGAACCGAGGGCGCACGGTCGTCCTCCTCCAACGCTCGCGTGGCTACGCCTGGCGTCGCCCGCTCAGCATGGATGACCTTTCGCAAATCATCGCTTCAATCAGGGAACTGTGCCCTGACGCGCTCGTCTTCGTCGACAACTGCTACGGGGAATTCGTGGAGGACCGCGAGCCCCCAATGATGGGCGCCGACCTCTGCGGCGGCTCGCTCATCAAAAATCCCGGCGGCGGCATCGCGCCCACCGGCGGCTATCTGGTCGGCCGGCGCGAACTGATCGAAGCCGCCGCCGAGCGCCTGACCGCCCCCGGGCTGGGCAGCCACGTCGGGCCCACGCTCGGCTTGGCGCGCACGATGCTGCAAGGCCTTTTCCTCGCGCCGCAAGTCGTCTCGCAGGCCGTGGCGGGCGCGATTTTCCTGGCATGCTATTTTGAGCACCTCGGGTTCGCCGTGTCGCCTCGTTTCAACGAGCCGCGGAGCGACATTATCCAAGCCGTCAAATTGGGCAGTCGCGAGGCGGTGATCGCTTTTTGCGGCGGCATACAGGCCGCTTCGCCCATTGATTCGCAGGCACGCCCGGAACCATGGGACATGCCGGGCTACGCTGACCAGGTGATCATGGCCGCCGGCACTTTCGTGCAGGGGGCATCCATTGAACTCTCGGCCGATGCCCCGATGCGCGCGCCCTTCGCGGTCTATGTCCAAGGCGGTCTCCTCGCGGCCCAAGTGAAGCTGGCCGCGTTGACGGCGGCCCAAGCACTGCGCGCGCGCGGGTTGGCTTAGGGTGGATATGCGTGCCTGAATGAAGTCTGTTCTCCGGCCGCTCGCATCTCAGCCGGTCTAGCTGGGATTTCCGGGCGGCCGCGACCATATTCGGGCAATATTTTGCATACTTAGAAAAAATCTTCGTATATTGCAAGGGAATTTAGACAGTGTGCCGAAATGATTTGTTCAAGATGGGTCGTTCAAGCGGAGGTGAGAATGCGAAAAGGCGCGCTCGCACTCTGCCAAACCAAGAAAAAGGAGGTTTTACGTTGAAGATCCGACGCCTCGCTGCTTTGCTGGTCGCCGCCGTTCTCATGGTCTCCGTATTCACCGTCAGCGGTTGCGGCTCCAAGGTCAAACTCCTGCCGGGCCAGACGGCGGGTTACCTGCACGACTGGTTCACAGAGGACGCAGGCACGTTTGACTTCCAAGAGGACACCACTCTCCAGGTCTACAGCCTGGCCCGCGAACTGTTCAACACGCTCGTCCGCTACAAGGGCGACACGCTCGAACTGGAGCCCGAGCTCCTGGCCGAGATGCCGACCGTCGATGAGAGCAAGACGGTCTATCACTTTAAGCTCAAGCCGAACGTCAAGTTCCATGACGGCACTGTGCTGACGTCCAAGGACGTCAAATTCACCATGGAGCGCATGCTCGACCCGAACGGCAAGGGCGCCAGCGCCTGGCTGTTCGAGCCGATCAAGGGCGCCAAGGACATCGAGGACAAGAAGACCACCGAGCTGGCCGGCTTCAAGATCATCAGCGACACCGAGTTTGAGATCACTCTCGAGAAGCCGTATGCCCCGTTCATCCAGAACCTCGCCGTCCCGTCCGCCTCGATCTTGCCCGAGAAGGCCTGCAAGGCCGCCGGCGACAAGTGGGCTCAGCAGCCGATCGGCACCGGCCCGTTTAAGCTCGCCAAGTACGAGCCGAATAACCTGATCGTCCTGCAGAAGAATCCGGACTACTTCGAGCCGGGTCTCCCTAAGCTTCCGGGCATTGACTATGTGATCCTCCCGGACAGCGCCACCGGACTGATGAACTTTGAGAAGGGCTCCCTCGATGTGGCCGGCGTCTCGGGCGATGACCTGAAGCGCATCGAGAGCCTGAAGGACAGCAAGGGCCAGCCCAAGTTCAACATCCTGAAGAGCACGCCGCTCAACACTTACTACTTGGTCTTCAACATGAAGGAACCGGCGTTCAAGGATGTTCGCATCCGCAAGGCGATCGCGATGGCGATCGACAAGCAGAAGATGGTCGAGAACGTGATCAACGGCGAAGGCACGGTCGCCAAGGCGTTCGTCACGCCGGGCATCCCGGGCGCCTACGCGGCCGGAACCGGTCCCGCCTATGACTACAACCCCGAAGAGGCCAAGCGTCTGTTGGCTGAGGCGGGCGTTAAGGACCTCAAGATCACCCTCTGGCAGCGCGGCGGACAGCAGGTGAGCAACGGCAATATTGCCATTCAGGGTTTTCTGAAGGAAATCGGCATCACGGCTGACATCCAGATCATCGACCGCGCCGTGTTCAGCGAAGC
>Ga0315298_1002849_pt1 | contig 28363 bp, 37 predicted proteins | sample WHS_1_MG_FD_203077 | JGI IMG/M metagenome (GOLD analysis project Ga0315298, IMG submission 203077) | Extremophilic microbial mat communities from Washburn Hot Springs, YNP, Wyoming, USA - WHS_1_MG | ecosystem: Environmental > Aquatic > Thermal springs > Hot (42-90C) | place: USA: Wyoming... | reverse complement strand
GCAAGGTGGACGCAGTTGCATGCGATTTACACCCAAAATTCACAACAACTAAGCTTGCACGAGACTTGGCGGAGGAAAATGGCTGGCAACTTTTCCAAATTCAACACCACTATGCACATGTTGCAGCCCTGATAGCTGAACACGACTTATCCGAAATCGTTGGCATTTGCTGCGATGGTTATGGTTATGGTGTTGATGGCGAAGCATGGGGCGGAGAAATAATACTGGGCTCAAAAGGCTCAATGGATTTTAAACGCTTAGCCCATCTTGAAAAGCAACCCATGATAGGTGGTGATTTAGCCACTCGTTATCCTCTTAGAATGGCGGCTGGAATACTGTGCAAAAAAGTGGATGTGGAAGGCTGGCTTATGCAGAATAAGGGGCATTTTCCCAAAGGCGAAAAGGAAGTCCAGCTAATTCTTCAGCAATTGAAAAGGGAACGTGGAACTGTTAAAACAACAAGTTGTGGGAGGATTTTAGACGCTGTTGCAGCGGTTTTAGGCGTGTGTTATGAGCGAACATACGAGGGTGAGCCAGCCATGAAACTGGAATCGACAGCCATGAAAGGAAAAGATGTTCTGAAATTGGAGCCGATAATCGAAGGCGACACCTTAAACACTACAGAGTTGCTTTTTGGGATCTTTGAAAACAAAGAAAGACTCGCCATACACGATTTGGCTTTCTCCGCCCACGCCTACCTAGCAAAAGGCTTAGCAGAAATAGCTATAGAAAAAGCTTTAGAGAATGGCGTAAAAATTGTTGGCTTTTCTGGTGGGGTTGCATGCAACGAGATACTAGCAAAAATCATGCGGGAAGCTGTTGAGGCTGCTGGCTTAAAATTTCTTGTTCATGAGGCTGTTCCGCCTGGCGATGGCGGCTTATCTTTTGGTCAAGCTTTCGCCGCTGGATTCTCGCCACTTTAAGCCATAAACGATTTATCTCCGTTTGTTTTGCTATTTCGCAGATAAAAATGTGTTTGGCTATCCCCGCGAAGGTTGTAAGCGTTCAAGGTAATGTTGCGAAAGTTGATTTTGGAGGCATAATAAGAGAGGTTGACGTAAGCCTCGTAGAGGTAAAAACTGATGATTATGTGCTTGTCCACGCCGGATATGCCATTCAAGTGCTGAGCAAGGAAGAAGCCGAAGAAACGCTGCGTTTATGGAGCGAAATTCTAGAAGCTGGAGAAAAGCTTGAACGAAAAGATTTATGATGAGCCGAAATGTTTGAGCATTTAAAATTTAGAGACCCAACACTAGCGAAACGCATAGTCGAAAAAATCCATAAAGTCGCCCCTAAACGCGATACAGTGAAGATATGCCACGTCTGCGGCACCCATGAGTGGACAATAACCCACTACGGGCTTAGAAGTCTTCTACCACAAAATGTTGAGGTCATAGCTGGACCAGGATGTCCAGTATGCGTGACACCAGCCTCTGAAATAGATGAGGCTGTGCAACTCGCCCTAAAAGGGGTTGTTATTACATGCTTTGGGGATGTGCTCCGCGTACATGGTTCTGAAAAGTCGCTTTTAGATGCTAAAGCTGAAGGTGCAGACGTCAGAGTTGTTTACAGTGCATTAGATGCTGTCAAGATGGCTGAAAGGGAGCCGGATAAGGAGTTCACTTTTTTCGCCATAGGCTTTGAAACAACAGCCCCATCAACAGCCCTAGAAATTCTGAAAAAACCGCCGAAAAACCTAAGCTTTCTGGTCTCCCATCGATTGATTCCTCCAGCAATGGAGCTTCTCCTTGGAATAGGAGACCTCCAGATAGACGGTTTTATTGCACCTGGACATGTAAGCACAATAATAGGCTTGAAGCCCTACGAAATTTTCCCGAAAGCCTACCGCATGCCAACGGTGGTGGCTGGCTTTGAGCCATTAGATGTTCTTCTCGCCGTCTACATGGTTCTAAAGCAATTGAATGAGGGGAAAACGCTTTTAGAAAACGAGTATGCCCGCGCGGTGACATATGAAGGAAACGTGAAAGCACAGCGGATGTTGAATGAAGTTTTTGAAGTTGTAGGGGGAAACTGGCGTGGCCTCGGAAAACTACCTAACTCCACATTGAGGCTAAAAGGCGAATATGCAAATTACGAGGCGAGGGAAAAATTTAATGTTAGAGTTGAAGATGGGACAGATCTACTGCCAGGCTGTCAATGCCACTTGGTAATGATCGGCAAGATTAAACCAACAGAATGTCCACTATTCATGAAGACTTGCACCCCACAAAAGCCAAGAGGCGCGTGTATGGTGAGCATTGAGGGAACATGCCAAATATGGGCAAAACATCAAACTCTATAAATAGAAAAACGGGGCGTTAAGTGCCTTGCTCTATCGTTGCCTCATTTGAGTTGCAGGTTGTGGAGGTGGGGGCGGCGGAGGCGGTGGCGGCGCTGCTGGCATTTGTGCTGAAAATTGCTTGACAGCCGAAGCTAAAGGCATTATGGCGGTTATTAAAGCGAATATGCCGGCTATTCCTAGAATTATAAGTCCGATCATTACTATCCATAATGAGTAAATTTCCTTTATTGGAGATCCAAAGCCGCCTAGCGATTTGAGCATGCTATTGATATAGCTTATTGTGGAAATGGATGAAAAGTTGAAGTACATAAGGCCGACGGAGAAAAGTATTCCGCTGATGGCCAAAATTACACTTGTGATAGCCTGCTGTAGTCCAGCGCTAAAGATCTTAAAAGCGTACATCATTGCGCCTATAATAGCAATTAGAAGGGCAATGAATTCTAAAGTTATGCCAGAAAAGAGAGGACCAGCCATTGGTATTGATATCGGAATTCCTAACGCACCAAAATCTGGTATTTGTCGCGACAGAATGTATATGAGGATTATTGAAACAAGCATCAAGATGCTCCCAATAAGTTTAGATTCTGTTACTTCCTTACTCTGATATGTTCTAAAGCCTATTAACAGTAGAATTGGTCCAATGATTCCGCAGATTGGAGAGACATATGATAATTGAACATACGGAGGCAGCATTGAGTTGAAGCCAGCTGTTATAATTATAGCGCCTATTCCATAGAAAATAAGCATATAGGCGAAAAGCGATACTGATGATGCGATAGCATTCAAGCTTAATTCGGATTCTTTTATAATTTTAGCGTTCCTAATGACAGATAAGCCGAAGAGTATTGCGCAAATTATTCCGATGAAGTAAACGATTAAGCCGGCATAAAGCCACGCTGGAATTTGTCCCCAAATTGCAGCAGTCCCCGGGATGAATGCCATCCACGAAACCACTTCTATAACGGCGATTATTGCACCAATAGTGGTGAGAATATATCCAGCTCCGTACATAAGGGCGGTATAGTAGCCAATTACTCTGCTCTGGCTCATTAAACTGGAAATTGTGTTTTTCTCCCCGTTCATCTTTCACACCAACCTATGCCATGATTTGTCTATCTTCCTTTAAAAAACTTTGCAAAATATGTCATTAAATGATCTTAAACTTTGGGCTAACGATTAAAGGAAATTTATTTAAATAAAATTCAACAACATATATAGTCACTGGTTGGAGAGGATGTAATACGGCTAAACAGGAGAAAGGCGTCACAAAAGATATGCTTGTTGGGATGCAAGTTATAGATGCTGAAGGACGCATAGTTGGAACAGTTAAAGACGTCTCCTTTATCGTTGGAAAAATGGGCATATCCCTCTACGTGGAGAGCAAAAAGGGCGAGAGCCGAAACATACTATGGGACCAAGTGCAAGCGGTTGGAGACTTTGTGCTCCTAAAACCAGAACAAGCACAGCAGACCCAACCAACATGCCCAACCTGTAAGGGTCCACTAACCTATATTCCGCAGTATCAAAGATGGTACTGCTACACATGCAGAAAATATGCATAATGCGTCACAAACTTTTAATTTTTTTATGTTAATGTTCAGCATTGTGAAAATTTTAGGTATTGTTTAAGAAAAAAGGAGAATTTAAAGTTTGATTTATGGAGGTGGTGGAGCAGCAGGAGTGGGGACGGCAGGGGTGAGGACAGCTTTCTTTATAGCGGCGAAGATTATGATTGCCGCAACTAGAGCTAGCCAGAAACCGAATGATAAGTAACTCGTGTAGTTCATTGGAACTGGAACACCCGGCATCGTCCAAGTACCACTTGAGAACAAGCCTATTTCGGGCAATGGAAGAGAGGAACCACCTGTTGTTGGACTTGGGATCGTTAAACCTTTTGAAAGTTCGCCTTGCAAACCCGCCGCAAATATAATTATAGAAAGTAAGGCAAGAACCCCACCAATAGCTAATATACTTTTTCCTTTAGCAGGCATTACACTGCCCAGTATACCCAAGATGCCACCCAATATAATAAGGACAAGGGCAGCTGAGCCATACCATGCTTCCATCGGAATATCCATGGAAAGCCCCATAAAAGAAGCCGTAGCCTTATAGGGATATGCTGAAACATTAACTGACATCCCCATAGCTGACAAAGTTAGTGCCCACCAAGGCAATGCTAGACTAATAAAAGCCAGTATACCTCCAACGATACCTGATATAGTTCAGTCTCAAATATTTCCCCTTCACATTTTATTTTTCTGCGCCTACCTTTATGGGAGCGGTTTAGTTATAAAATTTTCCATTCTAACATATTCTTGGAACCGGATCGCCCAGTGGCCTAGCTATTATTCTTTTTCCACCAACAACTGTTTGCATTGCTACGCCGCTGAATTCTTTTGTGGCTTCACCTATTATTTCTGCTTCCTTGCCATCTTCTGTGGCTTTTAGAAAGTTTAAGATTTCTTCAGCTTTTTCATTGACAACACCCATGACTATCTTTCCCTCGTTGCCAACCTCAAGAGGGTCTAAGCCTAGCATTTCACATGCTGCCCTCACACCGTCCTTTATTGGAATCTTTTCTTCATAGACCAGTATGCCCACTTTGGATTTTTCGCTGAACTCGTGCAGGGCATCTGCCAAACCGCCGCGTGTGGGGTCTTTCATGGCAACTATGCCGCCAACCCCGCCCAACAATTGTTGAATAAGGCGATTTAATGGCTTAACGTCTGATTCTATATCGCCTCTAAAGCTTAAGCCTTCTTGGGCTGACAAAACTGCTAACCCATGGTCTCCTATGGTGCCAGACACTATTATTTTGTCTCCAGGCCTAAGGTTTGAGTCCAAAATCCATCGTGTCTTTAAATCGCCTCTAAAACGTCTAACAACAGCCAAATTCTTTTCTAGGGCTTCTGTTCTTCGGCCAATCCCGGAAACGTTTATCACACAGCCGCCTAAGCTTCCCTTCTCCACAACTTTAGTGTCACCTGTAACAATGCTTACATTTGCTTCTCGGCACGTTTGTTGCATGCTAATTAAAATTTTTTCAAAATCTGTTAATGGTAAGCCCTCCTCCAGAATGAAGCCGCATGCTAAAGCATATGGCTCAGCTCCCAAAACTGCAATGTCATTAACAGTGCCAGAAACAGCCAAACGTCCAATATCTCCACCCGGGAAAAATATGGGCTTTACAGCATGGGAGTCGCTTTTCAAGACAATGTCGTCCACAACCGCCGCGTCGTCCAAAGCCTCGAGGGGGACTTCAAAATCCGCGCTTCCAGTGCCGCCAAAATATTTCAGAATGTAGTTTTTGACAAGGTCGTGCATGACTGTTCCGCCTGCGCCGTGCAACATAGTGATGTATTCGTCCCGCTTCAATTGGTTTCACCATTTTGGGAGTCAATAAAGTCTTAAGTTAAACATAAATGCATCGAACACCCACGGTGCAAGTAGCGGCTAATGCACTAAATTTTGAAAAGAGACTTATTTTGTTGGTGTTTTGTAAACTTTAAAATGTACTGGTTTATGGAAAACCATATAAACCGCCATGTAGCTGTTCAATTGCACAGTTGGAGAGTCTATCGAGTGCCAAAATGGGGATACTCCATACCGGAAGAAGCATTAGACCCTGAAAAAACGGTTAAAGCAAGCGGGCGAGAGGTTAGAGTATCCCATAAATCCGCCCGCGAAGTATGTAACGCAATAAAGGGCATGATGCTTACAGAGGCTAAAAAGTTTTTGAGGGATGTCATAGCCAAAAAGAGGGCTATCCCATTCACAAGGTTTAAGAAGAAAGCCGCCCACCGCCACGGATTGGAAAAGGCTTATGCTGGCAGATACCCCATAAAGGCTGCTAAACAAATTCTAAAAATTCTGGAAGGCGCTGAAGCCAACGCTGAGAACAAGGGATTAGACACGGAAAGGCTCAAAATAATTCATGCTTCAGCTTATCCCGGAATGAAGATTAAACGTTACATGCCAAGGGCTTTTGGAAGAGCCACATCAAAATTTGAGACGCTAACCCACATTGAACTAGCCCTAGAAGAACAGCCCGAAGCAGTCACGGAGGAAGCCTAATGTCCGTCGTTAAACATTTTATCTTAAAGTCTAGGAAGAGAGCGGAAATCGACGAGTTTCTGCAGAAAAAGCTTGAAAAGGCTGGTTATGGCGGGGTAAACATTTCAGAAACCCCCCTAGGAACCCACATAGTCATTTATGCCATGCGCCCAGGCCTCGTTATAGGGAGGAGCGGCGAAACCATAAGGGAACTCGCAAAAATACTTGAAGAGAAATTTAAAGTTTCAAACCCGCAAATTTCAGTTTCCGAAATCGAGGTCCCAGAGCTGAACCCATACATTGTAGCTACACGCATAGCCTCAGCCCTAGAAAGAGGGGTGCACTTTAGACGCGCCGGTTTCTGGGCTTTAAACCAGGTTATGGAAGCTGGAGCCTTAGGAGTGGAGATAATTATTAGTGGGAAATTGCGAACTGAACGAGCTAGATATGAAAAGTTTAGAAGCGGCTACTTGCCAAAATGTGGAGACCCAGCCTTAAAGTATATGCGCAAAGCAGAAGTTCATGTTCAGCTTAAGCCGGGCATTTACGGCGTAAAAGTTAGGATAATGCCTCCAGACGCCAAGTTTCCAGACAAAATCCAAATAGTTGAGGCCCCGCCAGCAGAGGAAAATCTCGAAGAGCCTTTGGAAGAAGCTTCCACAGAGAAGACTGAAGAAGCAAGCGGTGAAGAAGGTGAAGGGGAGGAGGCTGCTGAGTAATGCCCATAATTAGGATTAAAGAAATAAGGGAAATGTCCCCAGAAGAGCGACGTAAAAGGCTTAACGAGTTTAGGACGGAGCTTCTTAGGCTTAAAACTATGGTTAAGGCTGGCGGCACCGTAGAAAACCCTGCAAGGATAAAGGAACTGCGAAGGGCAATTGCCAGAATACTGACTATAGAAAATGAGCAAAAAATTGAAATTAAAACGGCAGAGGGCGAGGAGAAGAGAGGCAAATGAAGGTGACGCCAGACATAATACGCTATGAGTTCACCGGAACTGAGGTGAAAGTTGTTCGGAGCACCCACCGTGGTTACGTTGGGTTACGTGGCAAAGTAATTAACGAGACACGGAACACGTTTACCATGCTCCATAATTGTAAAAGGAAAATTGTTGTGAAAGCTTCTTCTGTTTTCCATTTCAAGTTCCCCGACGGAACCATTGTTGAAATTGATGGCAAGCTTCTTGTTGGAAGACCTGAAGACCGCCTCAAAAAGCGTGTGAGGAGGCTTTGGTGATGGCGTTAACCTTTAAAAAACCTAAGAAAACCTGCAACGACCGGAACTGCCCATTCCATGGAAATCTTCCAATAAGAGGCCGCATACTAGAAGGCGTGGTTGTAAGCGCCAAGATGGATAAAACGGTCATAGTGCGCCACGACTACTTGAAATATGTTCCAAAGTTCATGAGGTATGAAAGGCGACGCAGCCGCGTCCCATCCCATAACCCGCCATGCATAGACGCAAAAGAAGGCGACCGTGTCGTAATAGCTGAATGCCGACCAATAAGCAAGACAGTCTCCTTCGTCGTGGTGGAAAAGAAGGAGGAAGCGAAATAAATGGCTGCGAAAGCGAAAACAAGGGGTCTGGTTGCAAAAGGAGTAATTGGTCAAAGGCCAAAAATCTCAAGGGGATTGCCAGCTGGCTCCATCTTAAAATGTGCAGACAACACCGGAGCCCGGGAACTGCGCCTAATACAGGTTATGGGTTATAAGGGTAGGCTTAGGCGTGTGCCCTCCGCCGCTGTTGGCGACCGCATAACGGTCTCTGTAAAGCATGGAACGCCAGACATGAGAAAGAAAATCTTTCAAGCGGTTGTTGTTAGGCAAAGAATGCCCTTTAGAAGGGCTGATGGCGTCTGGGTCCAATTTGAAGACAATGCGGCGGTTATAATAACGCCGGAGGGCGAGATGAAAGGTTCTGAAATCCGCGGGCCAGTGGCGAAGGAGGCGGCTGAAAGGTGGCCTAGGATAGCAAGTGCCGCCAGCATAATAATATAGTGTGGTGAAGTTTGTATGCAGACAATAACCCAAACATCAAAACCTTCAAAACAGAGGAAAATGCTTTTCCAAGCCCCAGACCACATACGCTATAAGCATTTTGCCGCCTCATTGGCGCCGGAGCTAAGAAAATCTTATGGAACTAGAAGCCTTCCGGTGAGGAGCGGCGACACCGTTCGCGTTATGAGGGGTGACCACAAGGGGTTTGAGGGGAAAGTTGCCCGTGTTGATAGGAGAAAGTTTAGGATTTATGTTGAAGGCTTAACCCGTGAGAAGGTTGACGGCTCAACTGTTTTTGTTCCAATCCATCCGTCAAAGGTTATGATAACAAAGCTTAACCTTGACGACAAGTGGCGAAAAAAGATTCTGGAAAGGCGAAAGAAAGAAGTTGCAGAAAAAGTTGTGGAGAAGCCTCCAAAAGAAATAACGGTTGTCGAAGAAAAACCGGTCGAGGAAAAGCCTCCAGTCGTAGAAGAGCTGCCGCCGCCAAAAGAGAAAAAGCCAGCGAGGAGAAAAAGGGCCGCAAAGAAGCCTAAGGAAAAGGTCGAAGAAAAAGCAGAGAAAACAGCGCCGGAGAAAAAGAAAAGAAAACGAAAGAAAGTGGAGGAATCTGAACTTGGGTAGGAAGGGAGGCTCAACAACCCTTAAGCGTAAACCAGCACCGCGAATATGGCCAATACATAGGAAAGAGTATGTGTGGGTTGTGAAGCCCACTCCAGGTCCCCATTCTCTTGAGAACTGTCTGCCCGTAACCCTGCTTTTACGCGACATTTTGGGTGTTGCAAAAACAAGGAAGGAAGCAAAAACGATAACTGCTCAAGGAAAGGTTTACGTTGATGGAAAGGTCAGACGGGACGACAAGTTTCCAACAGGACTTATGGATGTGGTTTCGCTCCCAGATATGGATAAGCATTTCCGTGTACTGCCATCCCATAAGGGTTTAATTCTCCATCCAATAGGCAAGGAGGAGACCAGCTTCAAGCTTTGCAGAATAGAAAACAAGACTGTATTGAAGAATGGACATATACAGCTGAATCTCCACGACGGCTCGAACGTGCTTGTTAAGGTCGCCGACCCAAAGAATCCTCAAGAGGATGTTTACAGCACCTTTGACACTGTTAAGATTAGTCTTCCCGATAGGCAAATTCTCGAGCACATAAAAATGAAGGAAAACAATTATGTTATAATAACTGGCGGAAAAAACGTAGGTAAATATGGTAGAATTGTTGAAATTGAGAAAGTTAAGGGTAAAAAACGCAAAGATGCCATAGTGACGGTGGAAGACGAGAAGGGCAACCGATATCAGACAATAATGGAGTTTGTTTTTGCAGTAGGCGAAGAAAAACCGCTGATATCTTTGCCGGAGGTTTCATAAAATGTCTGAGGATGAGATCAGAAAGAAGTGGGAAGAAAATCCGATGCTTAAACCGAGGATAGAAAAGGTTGTCGTCAACATAAGCGTTGGAAAATCAGGCGAGCCTCTTGAAAAAGCCTCAAAGGTGTTGAAAGATTTGACTGGACAGACACCTTGCAAGAGAAAGGCGAAGAAAACCATTAGGGACTTTGGAATAAGAAGGGGTGAACCGATGGCTTGTATTGTTATGCTTAGAAAGCAAAAGGCCATAGAATTTCTAAAAAAAGTTTTGCATGTAGTTGATTATAAAATACCGAAAAGCTGTTTTGATAGGTTTGGTAACTTTGCCTTCGGAATAAAGGAGCATATAGAAATCCCCGGAGTCAAATATGACCCTGAAATAGGGATTTTCGGCATGGATGTATGCGTGTCTTTGAGCAGACCAGGGTGGCGTGTTAAAAACAGGCGTAGAGGCACGGCGAAAATAGGTTCAAGTCATCTCTTAACACCCGAGGAGGCTATGGTTTTTGTTAAAGACACTTTGGGGGTTGAGATAGTCTAATCAGCTGTTAGAGGGAGAATTTATGGGTAAAAAGAAGCCTAAGAAAGAAAGAAAATATGGTAAGGGTGCTAGGCCATGCGTTAGATGCGGTTCATACGGGCCTATTATTCGGCGTTATAATTTATATTTGTGTAGGCATTGTTTTAGGGAAGTAGCCAAAAAGCTTGGGTTCCAAAAATATGAGTGATGAGGAAAGCATGATGGATGTGCTGTCAAACGGTTTGACAACCATCTTAAACAACGAGTTGCGCAACAAACGAGAGTGTGTGATTAGCCCAGCCTCTAAACTTTTAGGTAAGGTTTTGAGGATTATGCAGTTAAACGGTTACATCGGCGAATTCGAGTTTATAGATGATGGGCGTTCCGGAAAGTTTAAGGTTCAACTCTTAGGCAGAATAAACAAGTGCGGCGCCATAAGGCCGCGGTTCGCTGTTAAGGTTGACGAAATTGAAAATTGGGAGAAAAAGTTTCTGCCTTCAAGAGAAGTAGGTCTGCTGATAATCTCAACCCCGAAAGGAGTACTTTCCCACAAAGAGGCAAAGGAAAAAAGCATTGGAGGAAGACTTCTAGCCTACGTCTACTAAATGGTGATATGCAAATGCGGGCTGTAGAAATCTCAAAAGTTCTTCAAATTCCAGACGATGTAGAGGTAACATTGGAAGGCAAAAAAGTGACAGTTAAGGGCGCGAAGGGAACTATAACCAGAGATTTCTCATACGCTCCAATCTCGATGGAGCTCCAAGGGAAAAGCCTCCGCATTTGGGCTAACTGGCCTAGAAAGAAGGAAAGCGCCCTTGTTGGTACAGTTCACGCTCACATCAAAAATATGATTACTGGAGTTAAGAAGGGCTTCACCTACAAGCTGAAAATAGTTTTCTCCCACTTCCCAATATCTGTTAAAGTTCAAGGCGACACGGTTTTAATTGAAAATTTTACCGGTGAGAGAAACCCGAGAAGGGCAAAAATCGTTGGCGACGCTAAAGTTAAGGTTGTAGGTGACGACGTAATTGTTCAAGGGATAAACCTTGAGGATGTAAGCCAAACCGCTGCAAACATTGAGCAAGCCACAAAAGTTCGAAGGAAAGACCCACGTGTCTTCTTAGACGGCATATATCTATACGAGAAAAGTGAGGGAATGGAGGCATGAAAGGGCAAAATGCTGAATTGGTGAAAAAAGCATTGCGGATAAGAGCTAAATTGAAAAAGAAAAAGCCAGACTTTGTAAGGCAAGAAAGCTGGCGATACAACCGACTGAAAGAGAACTGGCGCAGACCTAAAGGATTAGACAACAAAATGCGCAGAAAAATCAAAGGTTGGCCCTCAACAGTAAACATTGGGTATAGAGGACCTAAAGCCGCTAGGGGACTTCACCCATCCGGCTATGAGGAAGTTTTAATCCACAATGTTGAAGAACTTAAGAACGTAGACCCAAAAACTCAAGCTGTGAGAATTGCCCACACGGTTGGAGGAAGAACCAAGGCCCAAATTCTTGCGGAGGCAAGAAAGAAGAAGATAATCGTTTTAAATGTTGGAGTTAAGGAGGAGGAAAAGGAGAAAGAAGCAGAGAAAGCCGCAGCCGCGGCTGAAGAAAAGGAAAAGGAGGAGAAAAAGCCAACTGAAGAAGAGAAACCAAAAATTAAGCGGAAAAGGGCGAAGAAAGGCGAAGGAGGAAGGAAAGAACATTGACAAGTCTAAAAAGTCAGAGACGGCTAGCAGCCCAAATATTGAAGGTTGGCCAAGACAGAGTTTGGATAGACCCCAATAGGATGGAGGATGTTGAAGCTGCCATAACTCGCGAGGAAATCAGGAAGCTTATCCACGAGGGTGTAATTAAGCCTTTAAAAGAGAAAGGGGTCAGCCGGGCTAGAGCGAGGATTATTCATCAAAAGAAGAAGAAAGGCTTGAGGCGGGGACCTGGAAGCAAAAGTGGAGCTGTACAAGCGAAGGTCTCCAAGAAGGATGCTTGGATGAACAAGGTTAGAGCCTTAAGGAAAAAGCTTCGTGAGCTGAAGGCTGATAAGATAATCACTGAAAACACCTATAGAAAACTTTACACTATGGTCAAAAGTGGAAGATTTACATCAGTTGCTGACATGGAGAGATACCTAAAAGCTCATGACCTTTGGAGGAAACGTTGATGGCTAAGGGCTCACACTATTGTGTACCATATCGTAGGAGGAGAGAAGGTAAAACAGATTACAGAAAGCGGAAGGCCTTAATACTTTCCAGAAAGCCGAGGCTTGTGATTCGCGGCACCCTTAAAAACATTATAGTCCAAATTGTTGCCGCCAAACCCCATGGTGATGAAGTTTTAGTTTCAGCCCACAGCAGAGAACTCCTCAAAAACTATGGATGGAAAGCTCCAAGAGGTAACCTTCCAGCGGCGTACCTAACAGGGCTTTTATGTGGGTTAAAGGCTAAGGCAAAAGGTGTTAAAGAGGCTGTTCTAGATATTGGCCTGCATTCTCCAACCAAGGGTGCCAGAGTATTCGCGGCTCTTAAAGGGGTTTTGGATGCCGGTTTAAGTGTTCCACATGGAGAGGAGAAACTGCCGGATGAGGATAGAATTAAAGGAGTGCACATAGCTCAATATGCAAAGATGCTGTCGGCAAGCACTGAAAAGTACACGGCGGCGTTTTCAAAATACCTTGAAAATAAGGTTTCTCCGGAGAATCTTCCAGAACATTTTGCAGAGGTTAAGAAGGTTGTGATTGCCGCGTTCAAGGGCGGAGGTAAAAGTCATGGCGGTGGATAGAAGCAAAAGTTTGGAAGAGTGGGTTCCTAAAACTCGTCTTGGAAAACTGATTCAGGAAGGCAAAATAACTTCTATTGAAGAGGTTTTTATGGAAGGTTTACCTATACGTGAGCCTCAAATTGTTGATGCTTTGCTTCCAGACCTTCAAGAAGAGGTTATAAACATAAATCTTGTACAGAAGCAGACAGACGCTGGTGAGAAGTCTAGGTTTAAGGCTATAGTGGCTGTGGGAAATAGGGATGGCTACATTGGGCTTGGCGCTGGAAAGGCAAGCCAGGTGCGAACAGCTATAGAGAAGGCAGCTGCGGATGCCAGAATGAACCTCGTCCCGGTTAGGCGGGGATGTGGAAGCTGGGAGTGTGGATGTGGAAAGCCCCATTCTGTTCCATTTCAAGTTGAGGGTAAATGTGGCGGTGTTAGAGTTGTCATAATCCCTGGACCTAGAGGCTTGGGCTTGGTTGCTAGTGAAGTTGCAAAAGTTATTCTTGGGCTTGCCGGGATAAAGGATTGTTGGACAAGAAGCTATGGCTCAACGAGAACAGTTCCGTCATTCGCGTATGCAATTTTTGACGCTTTGAAGAAAACCTACAGCTTAATAACGCCTGTGGATTGGGTGAGATAGTTGTCTGGTGAAGTTGAAAGCCGCAAATGCATCGCGGCTGTGAGGGTTCGCGGAATCATCAGTGCACCACTGCAGGTTAGGGAAACCCTAAAAATGCTGAATTTAAAAAGGAATAACTACGCGGTTTTAATAGACAACAGACCATCTTTTGTTGGGATGCTGAAAACAGCGCAAAGTTTTGTCACGTGGGGTGAAATCTCAAAGGAGACCTTAATAGCATTGCTAAAGAGAAGGGGAAGACTTGTTGGAAACAAAAAGTTGACGGATGATTATGCCAAAAAGCTTGGTTACACCTCTTTAGAGGAGTTGGCAGAAGCAATATACAACTGTAAAGTCGAGTATTGGAAGCTTCCAAACATTCAGCCATATTTCAGGTTGCACCCGCCAACAAGGGGTTTTAAAGGTAAGATAAAAAAGGGCTACGGCATGGGCGGTGAGCTTGGATATCGAGGCGAGAAAATCAACGAACTTTTAGAGAGAATGATTTAAAAGGCTAGTCTTGCATGGCGATACCTTTTATAACTGGTTTGGAAATGCGTTGGTGTTAAGGGGGAGAGAACTAGCGTGAAATGGCGGAGAAGCGAGAAAAGACCAAAATGGTTTAGAACAGCAAAAAGGCTAAACAGAACAGAGGAGAAATTTCTCCGATTTGACAACTTAAAATCCACTAGAAGGCAACATCCCTACAAACATGGAAGCTTGAAAATTTTTAAGGGAAAAAGTTGGAAGGAACCTGAACCGCTTCTCGATGTTTTTAGGGAAAAGGACAAAATAGTTGTTGTTGCAGAGCTTAAAGGTTTTAAAAGGGAAAACATAAGGGTTCAAACTGAAAAGCAACGGCTAACTTTAACGGCGAAAACTCAAGGGCGCAGATACTATAAAAGTTTAAATCTTCCAGACGCTGTGATTCCGGAGGCAACACGCATAACATATAAGAATGGGGTTCTTGAAATACAGTTAAAGAAAGCTTTGGAAACGGAACCTGTAAACAAGGTTGCTGGTTAAAGATGCCCCACAAGCTGAGGAAAATTCGAAAGAAACGCGGTTCAAGAACATGCGGCTACGGCAGGGTGGGACAGCATAGAAAATCCGGCTCAAAGGGATACCGTAAAGCTGGTCGCCACAAACACGGCTGGACATACGTTATAAAATATGAACCGGAATACTTTGGAAAAAGGGGCTTCACTTCACCTAAAAGCCTAAAGCGAGAAGTTAAAATCATAAACGTTGGGGAGCTTGAAGAGATAGCTGAAAAATTCAAGGAAAAGACTGAAGAAGGGAAAATCCTAGTAGACCTTGAGAGTTTAGGCTATACAAAACTTCTCGGAGCCGGAAAAGTGACAAAACCCTTAATTGTTAAAGTCGCCTCATGTTCAAAGTCGGCGATCGAAAAAATAAGGGAGGCCGGAGGACAAGTTTTAACAGAAACTCAAGAAGCCAAGGAGTAGCTGTTAACTTATGGCTGGAAGATTTCTCAACCTTTTCAAACCCCTCGCCAGATTCATTCCAGAAGTTAAGGCTCCAGAACGTAGAGTTAGTTTTAACGAAAAGTTGTTCTGGACAGCCATAGCCCTCATAATATACTTGGTAATGGCAAGCAATGCGTGTACTCTCTATGGCATTCAAAGGTCAGAGGAATTTGCCCCATTAAGGATAATTTTTGCTTCAAGCCGTGGCACCTTAATGGAACTGGGTATAGGTCCAATAGTAACCGCTGGCTTAATTCTGCAACTTTTAGTTGGTTCCGCAATGATAGAATGCGACATGTCAAAGCCAGAGGACCGAGCTTTATTTACAACTGCAAGCAAAGTTTTATCGATAATTCTCACGGGTGTTCAGGCATCGGCGTACATAATAAGCGGAATGTATGGTCGCTTATCCGGCACGATAGCCATAATCGTTTTCTTACAGCTTCTAGCTGCCGGTTTTATAGTCCTACTTTTGGACGAGCTTATTCAGAAAGGTTGGGGATTTGGCAGCGGAATCAGCCTCTTCATAATGGCTGGAGTTGCACAGCATATATTCCTTCAATGCTTTGACATCACCGGAGCCGTTGACATATACTACAGTACTGGAATTTTTCCCGCACTAGCAAACGCGATAATCAATGGAAAACCAATTACTGGATTATGGTTAAGGGGTAACCTTCCATCTTTAACAGGTTTTATTGCAACAATAGCTGCTTTCCTTGTAATAATTTATATGGAAGGTGTTAGAGTAGAGTTGCCCCTTTCCTATGCTGGTTATCGTGGTTTTAGAAGCCGCTACCCGATAAAACTTTTATATGTTTCGAACCTTCCAGTAATTTTTGCTTCTGCACTTTTCGCCAACATATACTTCTTCTCATATCTTTTATGGAATTGGGACAGGAACAACCCTTGGATTCGACTTTTGGGGTGGTACAAACTTGAAAGAAATCAATATGTGCCTGCTGGAGGCCTCGTTTATTATGTGACTTCTCCAGGTAATCTTACAAACGTGATAAATGAGCCCTTAAGAGCCATAGGATACTTGATAATTCTTATTGTTTTCTGTGTTATTTTTTCGCTTACGTGGCTTGAGGTTGGCGGTTTAGGTCCGTCAACGGTGGCAAAGCAGCTTGTGGATGCTGGAATGCAGATTCCAGGGTATAGACGTTCAGGTAAAGCCGTTGAGCAAATTCTTAAGCGCTACATTCCAGCGGTCACTGTTTTAGGCGGAATAATAGTTGGGTTAATCGCCGGCTTGTCAGACTTCTTCGGAGTTTTCGGTTCAGGCATAGGAATCTTGCTTTCCGTGGGAATAATCTACCAATACTACGAGATTTTAGTACGGGAGAGAGCGGCTGAAATGTATCCGGCTTTCAAAAGAATATTTGGAGAGTGATAGAACTATGTCATTCCCTCCAACAGAGACTCCTTGGTCAACACTTTTCATTTTCATCCTTGCCGCCACCGTTTCATTTCTAATTTCTCTTGCAAACCGTCTAACAACAGACCCTGAAAAGACTAAGGCTTGGAGGAAGGAAATCGCCGAGTGGAACGAACAATTACGTGAAGCTCGGAAAAGCGGGAATAAGAAGCAGATGGAGAAGCTTATGAAAAAACAGCAGTACATACTTCAAATTCAAGCAAAAATGTCGTGGCAATCAATGAAGGTGACATTTCTTTTCTTTATTCCATTAATGATAGTCTGGTATTTTTTGGGATGGACCTATGGAAAGGCTGGAATTGCGTATTTTCCTGGCGTCGGATCGGTATTTACTATTGGTCCTTTTAGCTTTCCATCCTTGTTTTGGTGGTATCTTTTATGCTCCTTTCTCTTCAGCACGCTGTTTTCCCATTTATTAGGACTTATAAGTGTGGAGTGATGAGATATGCCTAGACCAGCTCAGCGAACCCGCAGCCGGAAACGTGTTTCAAAGGCTTTACCAGGAGGACGTACAAGCATACATTTTAAACGTGAAGTTCCAAGGGGCAGCAGTTGTGCCCGATGTGGCAAACCTTTAGCCGGAATCCCCCGTCTCCTTCCCCACGAGGCTAGGAAGCTTAACAGAACAAAAAGGAGTATTTCAAGGATTTATGGTGGACACCTCTGCCCTAACTGCTTAAAGACAGCCCTAAAACAAGCAGCACGAACACTCAGTGCTGCATGAGGTTCTTGCATGGCGAAGGAACCACTGATTATCTGCGTTTGTGGGATGGCTGGAAGTGGAAAAAGCACATTAGCCAAAAAACTGGCTGAAAAATACGGACTTAAATACTACTCCGGCGGGGACGCCCTAAAAGCTTTGGCCTTGGAAAGAGGCCATAAGCCGACAGAGCACGGTTGGTGGGAAAGCAGGGAAGGCCTATTATTCTTAGAGAAAAGGGAGAAGCACCCTGAATTTGACAAGGCTGTAGACCAGAAACTCTTAGAAATCGCAAAACAAGGAAACGTTGTCCTAGACAGCTGGACAATGCCATGGCTCCTTGAAACGGGGTTTAAGATATGGCTTGAAGCATCACCAAGAAAAAGGGCTGAAAGAGTAGCCAAAAGAGACAGCATAACCATAAAAGAAGCATTAAAAGCCTTGAGAAAGAAGGAAGAGAAAACAAAATCAATTTATAAAAAGCTTTACGGTTTTAAATTAGGAGAGGACTTCACTCCATTCCACCTAATTTTAGATACAGACAACTTGTCCGCCGAAGAGGTTTTCCATGTTTTAAGCATAGTTTTAGACAGGCTAATTTTGGGAAAACAGAGCTTTGCGTAAATTTTTTAAGGGTATAGAGAAAACTTCTATAACAATCCTCTAGAACAAAATCCGAATAGTCTATCCGGGGATTGGAAAAATTGAAATTACTTATTTTCTGTTTTACAGCTGTTACGGTTTTACTCCCTTGCAATTTATTACAATCTTCTTCCATTAAATTTGGAAGTTGCCAAGATCCTGTTCACATTTAACATTTTATTCCAGCTTATACTTATGCCGTTAAAGGGTTCTTTGACAAGGAAAATAGCAATATTACTTGTTGGTAACGTCCTTAGCTTTTTATGGGTAATCTGTTTTGTCTTTTTGTCCGCGTGACTGTCGGACAGATGGATGGAATGCTTCACTTGCTATACACTCTTTTGAGCCCGATGTTTAATGTTCTATGGGTTGTGGCGTTCTGGTCCACGAGTTTAACCTTCTTAACTGAACGATAAAAATGGTGGAAGTTTGATAACGGAACTCCTTGAAGCCTTATTCATTTTATTAACAGCTTTGATGGCGGGCGTACCTTGTCCGTCATTATATTTTCACCTTAACGGTTGTCAAAAACGCGAAAAAGAACAGGAAGAGTTTTGTGGAAATTAAAGATGCAAATGTGTCTTATTAGCCTAAAGTTTCAATTATTAATACCTGCTCGTAACTAGGAAGTGCTCTCGGCAGGATTCTTCAAAGAATGACGGAATTAACGCATCCAAAGAACAAACTGCAAGTGATAGTAGTGGGTGATGCGTCAACAGATAAAACTTGAATCATAGCTGAACAGTATTCGAGGCTGCATCATTACGTATTGGTGTTGAAACGAGGCAAAGACGAGGGTGGGCTAATGGCGAAATCATCTTGTGCTTTGACGTCGACTACTATCCACAGAAAGACATCATAGAAAAACTTGTAAAAGAATTTAAGGACCCAAAAAGTTGGAGCTGTACAAGGCAGAGTTGTAGTGTTAAATGAACCGCAAAACATTGTAACAAGACTTGTGGCGCTTGAAAGGATAGGCGGATACCGTGTTGACCAGGAAGCCCGTGATAGTTTAGGTTTAATAACCCGGTTCGGCGGGACTGTTGGAGGGTTTAGGCGTACAGTTCTTGAGTCTACTGGCGGATGGGATGAAAATATTCTGGCCGAAGACGCCGACTTGACTTTTCGCGTTTACCTCGCGGGTTACAAGGTTAAGTATGTTGCAGATGCGGAGTGTTACGAAGAGACTGTTGAAAGCTGGAGAGCCTACTAGAGACAACGATACAGATGGGCTAAGGGGCACATGCAATGCGCCTTCAAACACTGGCTAAGCGTTCTAAAAAACAGAAAACTGAAACTTAAAGAGAAAATTGATGGCTTATTACTGCTAAACGTCTACTTTTTCCCGTCATCGTCCTTTTTTCATGGATAATTGGGTTTCACTGGCTTTACTAGAATTTTCGGAATTGTTCACCCCCATTTTGGGTAACTTCGTCCATCGCCATTAACAGTTCTATCGGAAACTTCGCCTCTTTCTACGAAGTTGGCGTGGGAGCCTATCTAGACGGCAGAAAAAGGGCGCAATGGCTTATCCCCTTATTGCTTTTCACGCTTCTATACAATATTCCCATATGCACAAAAGCTCTAGCAGACATCATCACTTCAAAAATTAGAAGGAAAAAACCAACCATTGGGAGAAAACTGAACATTCAGGCAATGGAAACTGTTATATTATGAGCATATCAAAACAATAAAAAGGTAAAGAATGATTCCTGCTTCGGCTTTAACATCGGCCATAATGCTGTTTTTTGGAGTAATAACCTTCATTATTATCATGCTTTTACCAGCAATCATAGAGCTGAAAAAACCAAGAGATGCCGGACCGAAAATGCTGGAAAATAATACACAACATGAAATTAGTTTGCTGGCAAATATAGAAAGCGACATCAAATTTGATTGGACAATCATAAAGATGGTTGCAGAAATAATCGCAATCCTTCCAAACTTAGAGCCTTAAACCCAAAATTGGAAAACCTCATAGAGAAGACCGTTAAATTTAATGCTGAAAGAAGAGGCAGTACAATGTTCTTCCTCAAGTGCACCCAATGCGGAGAACAATTCGAAAGTTATCCGCCGCAATATAAATGTATGAAATGTGATGGCCTTTTAGAGTATAAGTGCGATGACAAAACGCTTGGAACCGGGAAATTTGTCGGTCCTTTCACTTTTTGGCGCTACAAAAAACTTTTACCAAAAGTTAGGAGCATCATCTCCATGGGGGAAGGGGGAACCCCGCTTCTTAAAACGAGAAGACTCGCCAAGAATGCCGGTTTGGGCAACTTATACTTTAAAGATGAGACGCGGAATCCGACAAATTCTTTTAGGGATAGATGCGCTGCATTGCTTGTTTCCAACACTGTCGATTTAGGATATAAATCGGTCGTCTGTGCCACAAATGGAAATCTTGGGGCTTCTTTAGCTGCATATTGTGCAAAGTCGGGATTAACATGTCACGTCGTAGTTCCAAAAAACGTTGACATGGGAAAACTTGCTCAGATGCTCATTTACAATGCTGTAATCGAAGAATATGGAGAAATAGTGGATGATTCCCTAAAAAGAGCAAACGAACTGGCAAGGGAGATGAGTTGGTATCAAGCATCAGCAGAGTTTAATCCCTTATCCATAGAAGCCCTGAAAACAATCGCCTACGAAGTTTATGAGCAAATGGGCACCCCGGACTGGTTTATAGTCCCTATGGGAAGTGGCGGAACAATATACTCCGTTTGGAAAGGTTTCAAGGAGCTTGAGATGAAAGGCGAGGTGAACGCCCTTCCAAGAATGGTTGGCGTTCAAGCCGAGGGATGCTCGCCAATTGTAAACGCGTATATGCAAAACGCACAGGAACTGGTTGTTCAGGCAAAACCATCAACGCATGCCCTCGCTATACTTGTTAAAAATCCGTGGTATGGCAAACTAGCCCTTAAAACAATCAGTGAATCCCGGGGAATAGCCATATCAGTTTCTGATAGCGAAATTCTCTCTGCGGAGCAAGAAATTGCAAAGCTTGAGGGAGTTTTTGCAGAACCTGCAAGTGCAGCAACATATGCGGCGTTTAAGAAACTTGTAAACCAGCGGATGATAGACAAAAAAGATGAGGTTGTATGCTTAATAACTGGAAGCGGGCTTAAGGCAACAGATATTCTCCAAGCCTTAACAAAGAGAAAGAAAACGGCTATTATTGGATTGGAGCTTAGCACAAAGGAAAAAATATTGAGAATCCTATGTGAAAGGGATGCCTACGGCTATGAATTGTGGAAAAGGATGGAAAAAGTTATGACAAGAGCTGCAATATACCAGCATCTAAACGAGCTATCAAAAAATGGATTGATTTCCAGCTATGAAAAAGAGGGGCGGAAATACTTCAGAATAACAAAGCGTGGAATGAAAGCTCTCCAAGCAGTCGACGCCCTTAAGCTTTTGTTATAGTCATGCTTGAGAGAGCAAATTAAAAATAGTATAGCCCCTCATCGTGCGAGTTGTAAAGCAAGCTTTACCACAACTTAAAAGCTAAACTACGAAAATACTTGCTTGAGGCGGTAGATTGAAACTACCCTTTGGAAAAGTTCCGATTGAAATACTCGCGGAGGTTATCTTTAAAAATCTAGGGTTCAAACGTGAAGAGGTTGTTATTGGACCTTCAGCTGGTTTTGACGGAGCAGTTATAGATCTAGGCGAAAAATCTCTAGTGGCTTCTATGGACCCTATCACTGGAGCCATCGAACGTATCGGTTGGCTCGCAGTGAATATTAATGCAAATGATGTTGCCACCTTCGGTGTGGAACCAGCCTTTTTTTCTTTCATGCATATTGCTTCCAGAAAACGCTAACAGAAAAATCATTGAATCTATCTGCTCTCAGATGAACGTGGCTGCAAGGGATTTAAAAATGGCTATTATTGGAGGACATTGCGAAGTTACTCCAGGGCTCTCCAACCCTATTGTTATTGGATGCGCTTTGGGAATAACCAATAAGGGACGTTACGTCACAGCTGGCGGCGCCAAGCCAGGGACAAGCTGATTTTAACAAAGAGCGCTGGCATAGAGGGAACAGCCATACTAGCAACTGAACGCTATAATCTGCTACTAAAAATGGGTTTAAGTGATAAGTTATTGAAATCTGCGCAGAGGTTCTTTGAGAAAATAAGCGTTGTAAAGGATGGCATAATAGCATTCAAAACTGGTGGGGTAGATGCCATGCATGACCCGACAGAAGGTGGCGTTATAGGAGGCATCCATGAAATGGCTGACACCTCAAACCTAGGAGTTAAAGTTTTTGAGGAGAAAATTTCAGTCGCGGAGGAAACGATGGAAATTTGCAAAATTCTTTGAGATAAACCCATTACAGCTAATAAGCTCTGGAACCATGCTCGTCGCCGCAAATCCAGAATTTGCAGAAGATATCATTACAAAGTTGAGGAGAGAGAAAATTGAGGCTTCCGTGATTGGCGAGTTTCTAAAAAATCCGAAAATGCGCATAATAGTTCACAAAGATAAACGCGAAAAAATTCTTCGCCCAGAATGCGACCATTTATGGTTAGCGTTAAAGAAGCACAATTAGCAAAATAAATATGCAGATAATCTTTTGAAATATGAACTCTTGAAAGGATGAAGATGTCTCCGAGTCTGGATTTAGGAAAAGTCCTCGTAACTGGTGGCGCTGGTTTCATAGGAAGCCACCTAGTAGACCGCTTGTGCGAAATGGACACGGATGTTGTTGTATTTGACAACCTAAGCTCCGGCACTTTGGAAAATATAAAGAAGTGGATAAATGCGCCGAATTTCAAATTTGTGCGTGGCGACCTTTTGTCTCCTTCGGAAATTTTTGAAGCCATAAATGAATGCAGAACCGTTTTTCACTTAGCTGCGAACCCGGAAGTCCGCATCGGTTCTGAAAGCCCCGATGTTCATTATAGGCAAAATGTGATTACAACATTCAATCTTCTTGAAACAATTCGCAAAGTTGGGAGCGTTAAAACCTTGATCTTTACCTCTTCTTCAACAGTCTATGGAGATGCAACGATAATACCAACACCAGAAGACTATGCACCATTAATGCCCATCTCAACCTATGGTGCTTCCAAACTAGCTGCAGAAGCCCTCATTTCCGCATATGCCAATACATATAGCTTCAAAGCCGTAATATACAGACTAGCAAACATTGTAGGCTCAAGGTCGCAGCATGGCGTCATACATGATTTCATAAAGAAGCTCCTAGAAAACCCAGAAACGCTTGAGATACTCGGCGACGGCACTCAAACAAAATCCTATATGTACATTGAAGACTGTATAAACGCAATCTTAGCAGGTATTCACACGAACAACCAGAGGGTGGAAATTTTTAACGTTGGCTCAGAAAACCAGGTGACTGTTAAAGAAATAGCTGACATTGTCTGCGCAAAAATGGGACTGAAAAATGTGCAATATGTTTTTACTGGTGGTGTTAATGGGGGAAGGGGTTGGAAAGGAGACGTAAAAGTAATGCTGTTAAGCATTGAGAGGCTTAAAAAACTTGGATGGAAACCTAAACTCAACAGTCGCCAAGCTGTTGAAAAAGCCGCCGAGGAAATATTAGGCACTATACGTTAGTTAGCGCTTTTTTAGAAAGAACCTTATACTTCGCCACTTGTCTTTGGCGATTTGAAGGTTGCCGGCAACGCTTCCGTGAATTGAGTAAAAAATGTAGCAGAGATATGTGCACCTTTCACATTCACTGTACTTTTTCCTCAAGGATTCAAACTCCTCGCTTTCCCAAAGCTGAGGTAGCTCAAAAATAGAGGCAACGGGTTGGTAAAGGTGGCAGCCAGAAACCTCACCTCGATGATTTATAACAAAGAAACTCTGCAGTGCGCGGCACTTCCAAATCCTTTTATTTGTTGAATAAAGATTCTTAACAGCCTCCAAAACTTTAGTTGTCATTAATAAGTTGTCATTTTTTCGTTTCATCTCCATAAGCGAGTCACAAACCTTCACCATAGCTTCCCTATCCCTTATCAGGAAAGCATCCTCTTCCTTGCCTATCTTAAAAAGCGAGTTTGAACAATCTGCCGCATCATAAGAATATAAAGAGTACCAGACAGGGACTCCTTTGCCCAAAAAATATTTGGTGAAGTCAACAATTTCATAAAGATTAGCCTGTGAAATCGTTGGAGTAACACTCACGTTGATCCCTTCGCTGTGGAGTTTTTCAATGGCTTCCACAGCTCTTTCCCATGCGCCCTTAACACCCCTGATATAGTCGTTTTTTTCCGGGTTTAAGCTGTCTATTGAGATTGCAACGAAATCAGCATGACGTAACGCATCTATTTTTTTAACTGCCATGCTGCCGTTATCGTAAACTGTTGTAAAAAAGTAACGCGACGCATACTTAATAATTTCATCAATATCCGCCCTCAAAAGCGGATTGCCACCGGATATTAAAACTTCCACAACACCGAGTTTTCGAAGGATATCCAATCCACGTTTAATCTCTTCTGTTGATAGTTCTTCCTCGTCTTGTTCTCGCCAGACACTACATCCTACACATCGATAATTGCATTTCCTTGTAACCATCCATTGAACGTGATAAGGCTTGTCTGGGGATAATACCCGAGACACTATGCTTAAAGCCTTTCTAACGGACATTTTTAATGACACCGTTTTGGGACAGGTTTAAGTAAGTTTAATAGTCGATGCCAAAGTATAAACCATTAACGGTTGCTAAAATGGTTTCTGGAAATCCTTATAATTCTTATACATACTATCGAAGATAGCTACATGCAAACAACAAAAGACGGTGCTGACGTGGCTACAGAAAACGTAGACGTGGTAGTGCTTACAAAGAACAGTGAAAGAGTTTTAGAAAAATGCCTAAATTCCATTTATAAAAACATCCCGATAAATCGTCTGATAGTGGTCGACGGATACTCAACGGACTCTACTTTAAAAATTGTTGAAAAATTTAGAGAAAGATATAGAAATGTTGTATTATTAATGGATAAGGGCACTCGCGGCAGTGCAAGAATGAAAGGCATAAAGGAAGTTAAGACGGAATGGTTTGTCTTTGTAGACAGCGATGTCATCTTATGTGACAAATGGTTCGAAAAAGCCAAAAACTTTGTAAAGGATGATGTTGGCGGCGTCTGGGGTACAGAAATCTGGGAAGGCATTAAAAACCCCATAGTTTTAAAACTCTTTTTGATAACAACCAGAAAAATTTTTAATTTAAGAGGAGGAACACACGATTTGCTTGTGCGTCGTAAAGCCCTTGAGGACATAAACATTCCAATAAATCTACACGTTTTTGAAGATGCCTTCATTAAGGAATGGATGGAAAAAAAGGGTTATAGGCTGGTAGCAACATACAACCCGTACTGCATACATCATAGGTCTCCAGAAGTTTGGACGATAAAAGGAAGCATTAACATACTTGTTGAAAACTTACGCTTTAGCAGTTTTTGGAAGTTGCCAAAATTGTTTATTGCCTATGCCTTTTACGCGGTCTACGTTATATACAGAAGCTTGTACAAAAAAGGTGAAACGAGCAAATGATTATGGAAAAGAATAGCACATATCATTACCAAGGTATGAAGAAGAATATAGGTCTTGAGATGTTTCTAGCCCATGAGCATAGTAAGGCATATATGTTTCCTCGCTTTGCATGGTGCTCAATTTCTAATTTTATGGACATTCTAAAGTCGTGAAAGCAGTAGGCATTCTTTGTGAAAACAACCTTGAACCCTAGCTTCCTCAACCTATTGTTTAGGTCATGGTCCTCTCTAGTATATAGCTTGGGGTTAAATCGGACTTTCTTAACTATACTGGATCTGTAGAGCGAAGCATCGCATCCCACTTGCCTATGCATTATATTAAACGCTTCAGTTATACGCGACTTCATATTGGAGTAAAGATTTTCAGGGTGCAGTGGAAACAGTCTCCCACGGGCAACAGCAACTTTTGGGTCTTCGAAAAGTTTTAACAAAGTTTCTACGTATCCCTCGGTTAAAACTATATCTGAATCAACCATGCAAACGAATTCGGATTTAACAAGGTCTATGCCTATGTTCCTTTGCTGACCAAGGGGTTCTTTACCTCCATAAACTATAATGTCGAACCATTTCTTTGGATGTTTAAGGTCCTCCTTCTCTCCGGTGACGACAATAATTTTTTGGAATGGATAATAATTGAGGCTTTTAATGGTTTGGGGCAAAACTTCTTTTACGTTTCTTGTTACAATTAAGGCGTCAACAGACATGCTTAACCACGCTGCTCTATATAAACTGACTAATGTCAGCGTTTGGCATTACGCCTATTTAACCCTACCTTCAAAAATAATTCATAAGGATTGTACCGAATTTTCTAGCAGTGGTTTGGGAAAACCTAAATTTATATTTGCAGTTGGTTAATAGCAACGTGTAGGGGATAGTCATGGAGGAAGAGAAAGACCCAGTTAAACTGCATAAGGATGGAAACATGCTTTACGAACTTGGCAAATACGAAGAGGCTAAGGAGAAGTTTCTGCAAGCATCCGAGCTATACGTAAAAAAGAACGACTTCTTCGACGCTACATACGCGCTTTTCAAAGCTGGCGAGTGTGCTTTCATGTTGAAAGACTACGCTGGTGCGGTTGAACATTTTCTAAAGTCTGCTGAGCTTTCGTTCGAGAAGGGTTTTGATAGGTTTGGTGTAAGCGCGTTGGAGTATGTCAGAGACTGTTATAGAGCCATAGGGGATAACGAAAAGGTTTCTGAAATCGAGAAAAAGATAAAAGAAGTTAAAGCAAAACTTGAAGAGTCTTTCTAGAAACCGCATCCTTTTTTATTTTATCTTTCCGCTAAAATAAACAATTTTAACTTCCAACATGCTATTTAGACTTAGCAAAGAATTGAGTGCATTATATGACTACGGCCTTTGAGACTCTGGCAGAGTTATGTGAAAAACTTGAGGGCATAACAAGACGGATTCCAGCCGTAAATCTTGTAGCGGATTTTCTGAAAAATCTTGAACCTGAAGAAGTTGAGCCTGCGGTTTCAATGATCTTGGGGAGACCTTTTCCGAAGTGGAGTCAGCAAACGCTTGATGCGAGTTGGGCCACTTTAAGTGAGATTATTAGGCACATAACGGGGATCGAGTGGAAAGTTTTTCTAGAAGCCTTTAACAAGACTGGAGACATAGGTTCAGCGACAAAAATTGTTTTTGAAAGTTATAAAGTTAGGCGGCAAGCAGTACTTTTTGAAAAGCCCTTAACAATAATGGAGGTTAAGCGAAGTTTTGAGGCTATAGCCGAGGCTGTGGGGTCCGGTTCCAGGGAGAGGAAAGAACGTCTAATTGAGGCTTTACTTAGTTCGGCTTCGCCGCTTGAGGCCAAATTTTTAGTTAAAATATTCATTGGTGAAATGCGGACGGGCTTTCACGAAGGATTAATGGAGCAAGCAATCTCTAAGGCCTTTCAGATACCACTTGAAAATGTCAAAAGGGCAAGCATGGTGCTCGGCGACATCGGCACAGTAGCGGCACTAATAAAAGCCGAAGGTAAGGAGGCCTTGTCAAAAATCGGTTTTAAAATTTTCAGACCTGTTAAGCTTATGTTAGCTCAGATGGCGAATGATGTGGCTGAAGCCTTAAAAGAGCATGATGGGAAAACGGCCTTTGAGCATAAGCTTGACGGCGCTAGAGTCCAAATTCATAAGCAAGGTGAATGTGTGCGAATTTTCAGTCGTAGGTTAACTGATGTCACTAAAAGCTTGCCGGAAATAGTTGATATTGTAAGGAGGGAGATTAAAGCCCGTGAAGTCATTGTGGAGGGTGAGGTGATCGCTACAGACAGCAAAGGGCATCCGATTCCTTTTCAGCATCTTATGCGAAGATTCAAAAGAGTCCATGACATAATAGATATAGCCGAAACTGTACCAGTTAGGTTATACCTCTTCGACATTTTATATTTGAATGGCGAAAGCTTAATTTCGCTGCCCTATCTTCAGCGGAGGCAAATTTTGGTTGAAAACGCTGGAAGGATACCCTTAACAAAACAGATAATCACAGACAGCATTGAGGAAGCTTTCAGCTTCCTTAAAGAGGCTATTGACAGCGGGCATGAGGGGCTTATAGCCAAAAGGTTAAACAGTGAATACACGCCTGGAATTCGTGGAAAACATTGGTTGAAGATAAAGCCAGTCCTTGAACCTCTTGATTTGGTTATAGTGGCGGCAGAGTACGGCTATGGACGCAGACGAGGGTGGCTTTCAGACTATTATTTAGCGGCACGCGACGCAGAAACTGGCGAATTCCTTGTTGTTGGTAAAACCTTTAAGGGGTTAACGGACTCCGAAATCGTGGAGATGACAAAACGTCTAAAAGAGCTAGCCATAAAAGAAGAATACCGCAGAGTCTTTGTTATTCCAAAAATTGTCGTTGAAGTCGCCTATAACGAAATTCAGAAAAGCCCAAAATACAAATGCGGCATGGCACTGCGGTTCGCGCGGATAACCCGCAT
>Ga0315298_1002846_pt1 | contig 28387 bp, 21 predicted proteins | sample WHS_1_MG_FD_203077 | JGI IMG/M metagenome (GOLD analysis project Ga0315298, IMG submission 203077) | Extremophilic microbial mat communities from Washburn Hot Springs, YNP, Wyoming, USA - WHS_1_MG | ecosystem: Environmental > Aquatic > Thermal springs > Hot (42-90C) | place: USA: Wyoming... | reverse complement strand
CAGGTCTTGCTGAAATAAGATTGTGGTGTAATAATAAATTTATTAGTACTTTGACTGTCAAGAATGATGATCTGAATTTAGTGCACTTTTAATTCTTAAATAGTGCACTTTTAATTTTTAGCTAACACTTATTCACTCGTTACTGCGCACTGCGCATTTGTGCAGAAGATTTTGTGCTTTATCTTAAAACAGGATACCATATGGCAAACATCCTTGTTTGATAAGTTTCGTCGGGCATAATACGCGGAGGAACAAACAATGAAAATGGGATTACTTTTAATTTTTGCCTCGGTATTTTTCGCAGCGGTAGTTCGTGCGGGAATAGAGACAAGGCCGGTTTTTCAATATACATTCTATTCACAAATACCTGCCGACTGGCAGATAAGCGGTTTCTGGACAGCAGGCGCAACCGGAGCGAAAGCTGAAGGCGCCTGTACTGCGGTCTGGAACGGCAGGTTGCCGGAAAGCGCCCTTATTGAGATAGTGATTGATTTGCCTGAGAAGGCAGGTCTTGAGAAGACAGCATCGGTCTCCCTGTCTGCCGGAAACAGTCCGGATGACCCGAACATGATAAGTGCTTCATCTGTTTACGGCAGGAGTAACTTCCAGGCAACAATTTCAGGCACAAACGATGAAAATAAGAAGGTCTCTATATCCGCATCAGGGGATACAAGACCATCGGTATGGCTTGAGAAGGAGCGCGCAAAAGGGAAAGAAAAAGACATGTCTGCACAGCATCCTGGATGGGCGTCAACAACCGTGTCGCTCGGGCTGGTGTTGAGGCAGAACGACTGCCGGCTCCTAATCAACGGCAGTGAGTCCTGCCGCGCAGGTCTCAGGGTGCCTGCGGAAAGAAAACTTTTTGTTAGAGCAAACAATGTGACGGTCAGAAGCATCCGCGTGCTTCCTGCGCCATCGCCTGGGTATGCATACATCACTGGTTCCAGCATTGCGTTGTTAAGCGGCGGGCTCAGCAAAATGCCAATGACAGGAATTTCTGGTATGGAGATTGGGACATCAATAATCAATGTGCTCGGCGTTCCCATGCTTGTACAGGTTTCTGAAAACAAGATTATCACGCTTGATGTTGGCGCAGAACAATGGGCTGGACAGGCATGGTCAGAAGGCATTGGTTTTCTCAAGGCGCCGGTCCCTGCCCGAATTTATAGTAGCGCGTATCTTCTTCTCCATGACGAAAACAGTCCTGATAGCCAGTCCGCGATGGGATTTGGATTGAGGCCAGTAGAAATGTCTGCAGGCGAATTGAAAAACATCTATATAGGGTCCTTCCCTGTAACTGCAAGTGATGAAGGGGTGAACGTGCGGCCTGTTCCTGCGCTTGGTCCCGGCTGGTTTCTTGCGCGGGTGCCGCTCAATCCTGCTTCGCTCCAGTGGTACACCCACAAACCAGACGGTTCCCGCCTTCCATTGGAAACGCCAGCAAAATTTTATCTCTACGCCTGTCGTCCATGGCTTGCGCGCTCCGGCATTCCCATGCCACACGGCAAACCTTCATCCTTACACATTGCTGCAGTGTCCCTTGAGGAATCAAAAATAGATCTCATACTTACAGGTAATGGCCTTGGCAATGTGTTTTGCAAACCTGAGACGCCGAAAATATTAGCCACACTGCGCAACCTTACAGGTAGTTTTCTCTCTGTGACCGTCAGGTGCGAACTTATCCCTTTTGACGGGCCTAAAAAAACAAAGCAACGCACGATATCCCTGAAGCCGGCCAGCACATTAACTCTGGACGCTCTTGCAGCGCCGGTTAGTGGGTTGGGACACTACCGCGTGCGCGTTGTGGCTGACGCGGGAAAAGGATGCCGTATTGATTACAGAACAAACCTTGCGCTTCTTGCTCCTGACACACGAAAAAAAATTGATTCTCCTTTTGGCATCTGGCCGGAATTATGGGGGGATAATGCGACCGAAACACAGAGGAGTTACCTGAAAGAAAAAGCAGGCGTTGGATTTTACTATGGCAAAGACCACTATGACTACCGCATGGGAACACCTGTTCCAGATGATGCAACCGCTGAAACAATCGCAAGGCAGATTCCGCCAAAGGCGCGTATCTTCATGCTCGGATGGGAATGTGTCTGGACTATGGAACAGACCTTTGCCTTTCCCGGGATAATTTCAGATGGGCAGGCAGAACAACTACCGGCAGAAAAAAATGCGCTTGCAGACAAAACTGCTGAAGAATGGAGGCATGTCGCAAAGGCAGTTCGCGCGTTGCGGCCTGATGTCAAAATCTCGCTCGGCAATAGCGCAGTCAATTTCTCTGTACCGTTTCTGGAACGCGGCTTCAAACATGGGGTGGAATTTGACTATTTCGGGACCGAAGAAGGTCTCTTTGACGAACTTCCTGAACAGCCAGCAGATGCGATAGGAAATATCAACTGGTGGACCAAAGCCGTATGCGATCATTACGGTTTCCACGATGTGCCGATTTTTCATTCTGAATCCGTTTATTATCCGACAGGCCCCGGGTTCTCGCGGATGAGTGCGAGAACCCAGGCAGCCAATTATGTGCGGGAGTTTATCCTCGGATTTCCCTATAACTCAATCTTCGGATTTTCTGGCGCAATTGTTGATTCAGATAACCAGTATGTTTATTCAATATGGGGAACGGCCGGCTACTGCAACGCATCCCCTGAGTGCAGTCCCAAACCGAGTTATGTTGCCTATGCAACGCTGACACAGATGCTTGACGGCGCAAAATATGATGGAATGCTTGATACTGGTACAACAAGCGTCTATGCGATGCGTTTCCGCAGACAGGATGGAAGTTTCATCTACGCACTCTGGAATCTGCGCGGTTCCAGAAAAATTACTCTAACAGTTGCTTCGGCCGGTGACCCTTGCGTGGTTGATGCTTTTAACCGGCCGGTTCCTGCAAGAATCAAAAGCGGCAAACTGGATTTGACCATATCAGATTTGCCGGTTTATGTTACTGGTGTAATACTGGGCGCAATCACGCCAGGGAAGAATGTTCCAGAACCAGAGGTGCAGGGAACAATAATTGCACGGCTGGACAGCGCTGATGACTGGAGCGTGGATACTGCTGCTGATAGTGCATTTGAGGCGCCGCGCGTATGGCGGGGCATGCCGAAGGTGAAAGGCGATTGGTCTGTTAGAACAGCAAAGATTGCCGCCATGCCGGGCATGCCTGCTGCTGGACAAATAAAGGCGCTATCATTTACACTTGTTCCACAGGAGAAGCCGCACGGCCTTATACCGCGCTATGTGTCACTTTCAATCAAAACCGGGAAAGAAATCCCAATTCCAGAGGGAACAACCCGTCTTGGTTTGTGGCTCTATGGAAGAAGCACCTGGGCGCAGGTAAAAATCGGAGTGAAAGATAAATTGTCTGGAAGGTCCTGGCTAATCCTTGAAGACGACACTGCAAACCGCATGGCTGACAACTTTGACGGCTGGCGGTTCGTGGACACAGGCAATCTCGGCGAAGATATCGCAAATGGCTCATGCGTTATTAATCGTATTGTGGTAACAATGCCTCAGCAGCAGGTGTATGTAAAGGACCTGCGCACGACCGCAAATCCGAGTGTTGCGATTGCCGGCATTACTGCATTCAAAGAGAAGATTCCGCCGTATAATTACCTGCCATGGTAAGGCAGGATTTCGCGCGGATTTCCACCAGTTGATAAACAGTATTCGCCCTTTGATGCTATTTTCCTGCCGATTGCTGCTGTTGCACAATTCACTCTGCGAACATTGATTCATTAAGCCATGCCAACCGTCCATCCATGAACAAGACGCATCTACCTTCGCCATTATGGTTCTCTGCGCCTGCGTCATACTTAACGATTCTGAAGGATCTTTACAGTTACCGGAAGGCAAACCCTTCAAACAGGTATATTTATCATATACATTTGCCAGATTGGAAAATTTTGAAAACCTGATGAAACCGATACGCTCTATAGCGAAATAGATGAGCGTTCCGCATTATGCAGTCCTGTATGTTAAAATACAACCACAGGAATTTCACGGTTTTCTATAGAGATTCAGGATTTCTGCGGAAAATATATGGATATCGCTGTCAGCATCGGAAATACCAGAAGTGCGGTTGCGCGCATGGACCAGCACAAAATTTATTGTGTGCGGACTTGTGCAACCTGGGGCCTCAGAGGCATGCTTGAGACATTTGGTGGGAAGGAGCATGTGTCCCGCGTATTCTATGCGTCAGTTGTTCCTTCTGCAGAAACTGCGGTGAGAGGGGTTTTTGGAAGGAAAGCGAGAAAAATTACATGGAAGGATATACCGCTTAAATTGAAGATTGAGAGGCCTGAAAAGGCAGGAATAGACCGGCTGCTTAACGCAACCGCTGCGTGGTCGGGTTTTCGCAGTCCATGTCTCATTGTTGATGCAGGTTCTGCCATTACGCTTGACCTCGTGAACAGAAAGGGAGAGTTTGAAGGCGGAGTTATTTTTCCTGGATACCGGCTTCTTGCTGGTTCTTTGCATCAACTTGCGCAACTTAAGAACTTCATGATTTGCGATTCCACGCCCCTTGTTGGCAGAAATACATCTGAAGCGGTTTCTTCGGGTATCTTGAATGGGATTGTATTTCTGGTATCAGGCTATTTCAACAGGTTAAGCGAAAAATATCCTGGCCTTTATTTGATATTCACCGGGGGAGACGGAGATAAACTTCGGAAAAAGGTGAAAACCGGTTTATACAGGGAGAACCTGACAATGGAGGGGATAAGAATTGTCGTCTATGAAGGTGTTAAATCTATCGGGTAAGAAGGTGTTTGTGTTTGATTCTCTTTCAAGTACTATGGACACGGCGCGCACACTTGGAGAGACCGAAGATGAGCCGGTCGTGGTTGCATTGACCCAGAAGACCGGCCGCGGCAGGCATGGAAGGGTCTGGCTTTCTCCAGAAGGCGGGCTGTGGTGCTCGGTTGTATGGAAACATGTTCCTGAAGAACTATTCCCTTATCTGTTTTATATCGCAAGTGCGGCAGTGGTTGAACTGCTTGCTTCTTACGGCATCCAGGCAAACATAAAACTTCCTAATGATGTGCTATGGAAGGGGAAAAAAATTGCGGGCCTTCTTGTTGAAAATTCTGGAGAATCCGTTATAATAGGTATCGGAATCAATGTAAACAACACGATGCGCTCGCTACAGGATAATGCAATAAGTTGTACCGAGATTACGGGCAAAGAGGAAGACCTACTGGTAATGCTTGAGCGCCTGCTGGATACCATGGAGCATTATCGTGCCAGTTTCCCGCAGAATGAACAAATCTTCCTTCAACAATGGGGTGATTTGCTGAAGACATGAACATAACCATTTTCATCGGTCAGATTATTGCCCTCATTGTATTTATCGGGCTTGCCGCATTTTTTTCCATTGCTGAAACCGCATTTGTGTCCCTTGGGAGTTACCATTTCAAAAAACTCAGGGAGCGCGATACCGGGAAAGCAAAGAAACTTGAATTCTGGTTCAGATATCCTAATCGGGTTCTCACGACAGTTCTTGTGTGCACGATTATTGTTGACACGCTTGCTTCAGTTACTGCTGCTTCCATTGCATACCGCAGTTCAGGGCGGGTGAATCTTGCGATAATGACAGCGATTGTTACTTTTGGGCTGCTCATTTTTGGGGAAATCATCCCGAAGAGTTTTGCGAAAAGGTATGCAGAACAGGCAGTACTGCACATCATCGCACCGATAAGGATTATTACGCAGGTATTTGAGCCACTTAACAGGTTTCTTCTGGCGGTTGCTGAGGGGATTTTGAGTGTTTTTCGGCTGGAATTAGGTTCAATTCTGCCGGTTTTGACAGAAGAGGATATCAAAGCGATGATTTCTGCCGGCGAGGAAGAGGGCCTGATTGAGGAAGAAGAGCGGGAGATGATTCACAGCATCTTTTCACTTGGCAGCCGCAGTGTCTCAGAGATTATGATATCCCGCGTGAATATGTCTGCAGTTGAAGCAGGTATGCCAGCCGGGGAGATTCTTAAAAAGGTTGTTCGCGAGGGGTTTTCCAGATACCCTGTCTATGAGGGTAATTTTGATAAGATTATTGGCATCGTATACTTGAAGGATATTATTGCTCATAAGCAGGATTCGGATAGAGAGCCGACCGCACGCGAAATCATGCGGCAGGCGTATTTTGTACCTGAAACAAAAAAAATCAGCGAACTGATGTGGGAGTTGCAGAGGATGCGTCTCCAGATGGCAATTGTCGTGGACGAGTATGGCGGTACTGCTGGTATTGTCACGATGGAAGACCTCGTTGAGGAAATCGTTGGTGAGATTTCAGATGAGTATAAGGAAGAAACCGGTGATTTTCAGCGACTTGGCGATGGGAGTGTGCTGGTGCGCGGTGCAATGGAGATTGAAAAAGCCAACGAAGAACTTGACCTGCATATAGAGAAAGGTTCGTATGAAACGCTGGCAGGATTTGTCCTTTCGTATCTTGGGAAACTTCCGATGAAGGGGGAGAAATTCATCTATGAAAGGAATGTGTTTACTGTGCATGAAGTGAAGGAAAAAACCATTGTCTGGGTTCGGATTAAGCCGCTTCTTGAGGAGAGAAAAGATGAGTGATGATGCACTTAAGGAAGAGAAAAGGAAGAAGCTTGAATGGTGGAAAGAGCGCAATATTGAGCCATACGGTCGAAAGTTTCTGCGTGAACCAATCTCGTCAGTTTTGACCGGGCAGAAAAAGAATACGCGCGTTGCAGGCCGCATCATGGCGGTGCGCAGGCATGGGAAGGCAGCATTCTGTGACCTTGTTGACCAGAGCGGGAAACTTCAGGTTTATTTCAAGCAGGATATTATCGGGCAGGAGCAGTTTGAACGCTTCAAAAATCTTGATGTCGGCGACATTATTGGCGTAAATGGAGAGTTTTTCAAGACCCATACAGGCCAGCCAACTGTGCTGGTAAAGGAATTTACACTCCTATCCAAAATTATCGGGACCCTTCCTGAAAAATGGCATGGTCTCAGGGATGTGGAAATCCGTTACAGGAAGCGGTACCTTGACCTCATCATGAACGAGGAATCCCGCAAGATTTTTTCCCTGCGTACGCACATTATCGCCCTGATACGCGGATTTCTTAATTCTCAGGGATTTCTTGAGGTGGAGACGCCAATGATGCACCCGATTCCGGGCGGCGCTGAGGCGCGGCCGTTTGTGACACACCATAATGCACTTGATATGGATTTGTATCTTAGAATTGCACCGGAACTTTATCTCAAGCGATTACTTGTTGGCGGATTTGAGAAGGTATATGAAATCAACCGCAATTTCAGGAACGAAGGGATTTCAACCCAGCATAATCCTGAATTTACGATGCTGGAACTTTACAGCGCATATGCTGATTATGAAGAAATGATGGAGATTACCGAACAACTGGTACGACACATAGTTGTTTCCATTTTTGGGAAGGAAGAGATTTTGTATCAGGGAAGCGAAATTAGTTTTGCTGTGCCGTGGAAACGTGTGAAATGGGTGGAATGCTGGAGAAATCTTGGAATCGGGGATTGGAAAGATGTGCGCGAAGTGAAAGCAAAGTTCGCCCAGTTACATCTTGAAACCGAGAACAAGGAAGATGTTTTTGACCTGCTTGACCTTTTGTTCAAGAGAAAAATTCAACCCGGTTTTTTGCACCCGACATTTGTTATCGGTTATCCATCAGAATTATCCCCTCTTGCAAAAACGTACCCGGATGATTCATCAACCGCAGAAAGGTTTGAACTGTACCTTGCCGGGATGGAAGTTGCGAATGCTTATTCAGAACTCAATGACCCTGCTGAACAGAAGAAGCGCTTTATCCAGGAGACGATGCGGCCGACTGAACGACCGAAGGTGATTGATGAAGATTACATTGAAGCGCTTGAATACGGTATGCCGCCGGCTGGCGGGCTTGGCATTGGCATAGATCGACTGGCAATGGTTCTAACTGATGTATCTTCAATCCGCGATGTAATTCTTTTCCCGGTGTTGCGCCCGAAGCAGGGTGAATTTTCAAAGGATTCAGAGCCCTGAAAATGTCACCATGACCTTTCAGACAATCAGGAAGCCCTTTATTATCCTTACCGTCAGCACAATCATGTGCCGAATTGTCGGGCTTGTCCGTGAAATTATCACTGCGCATTTTTTCGGGACAAGTGCCGCCTATGACGCATTTCTCATTGCATTCATGATTCCAAATTTCTTCCGCGGTATTCTTGCTGAAGGAGCGCTCAGCACTGCGTTTATTCCGGTCCTATCCGAATATGCTTCGGACCCGGATAAAAAGCACCAGGTGGCGCAGATTGCTTCATCGGTCTTTACGATACTTCTTGTTGCAACAACAGCGTTCACAGTAGTGATACTGACGGCCTGTGGCTTGATTATCCACGGGTCCTTTCTTCCAGCAAGGATACAACCGGTTGTTTCGTTGTTAAGATTTACATTTCCATATTTGATATTTGTTGCACTGGCTGCATGGAGTATGGGCATTCTTAATGTCTACCGCCATTTTCTCCTTCCCGGGTTAAACCCTATAGTGCTGGATTTCTGGTGGATTGCAAGTTTGTACGCAGGTCCGATTTTTGCCGGGGATTCACCTGAAAAAAGGATTTCGTTTCTTGCCATGGGGGTTGTTATCGGGGGATTGAGCCAGTTTCTGTTTCAGGTCCCGGCAATAAAACATCGTGGCGTGTCTCTTCGCCTTTCGTGGGATTGGAGGCATCCGGCGCTCAAACGGATGCTCCTTCTTATCAGCCCCATGATTATCGGGATGTCAGTCGGGCCGATTAACCTTCTCGTTGATTATTCGTTTGCAAGGTCGCTTTCTGACGGAATGGTTTCAGCGCTATGGTATGCGACGCGCATCTATCAATTGCCGCTGGGGGTTTTTGGAGTTTCTCTTGCCACTGTGATGCTTCCCTATCTTTCAGGAGCGGTTGCAAAAGGAGAAAATGCTGCTTTCGGCGCAAACCTCAATAGCGGCATTCTGCAGATTTTCTATCTGATGATTCCGGCTGCAGCATGGATGGCGATTTACAGGACAGAACTTATTACAGTGCTGTTCAGGCGCGGCCTGTTTGGTGCGCAGTCAACTGACATTACTGCGTATGCACTGTTTTTTTATTGTGCCGGCCTTGCGTTCTATGCGGGGTCAATGATTATTACCCGTGCTTTTTACGCATGTAAAGACACAGCCACACCGGTAAAAATCGGCATTGTGAGTATTGCAATTAATGCGCTCCTTGACTGGGTTTTAATGCAATTTCTTGCACAGGGTGGAATTGCACTTTCCACATCTCTTGTGGGGTTGGGAAATTTCCTCCTTCTGTCAAGGGCCTTCCGCAGAAAATTTGGATTTCTGGAAGCAAAGGTGATAGGCGCGGGATTTATCCGTATTTTACTACTCGGTGCTGGTTGGAGTATAATTTTGCTGGCGCTTCGCGCCTGTTTTCCGAACCGCAGCCCATATTTCACGACAGGACTCGGGATTTTGGCAGGAGCGATCCTGTGGTTTGGTTTCTCTGCGCTTCTGGGACTTCCTGAATTCGCAGGATGGAGAAAATGGAGACACTGACAGTAAAGGTTATGGTTTTCATTTTGTTTGTATTTTCGGCGATACTGCACGAGTTCGCGCATGGTCTTGTTGCGTATCACAATGGCGATGATACAGCGTACCTTATGGGCCGTTTAACTTTGAATCCGATTGCCCATTTAGACCCTTTTGGCAGCATCATTCTTCCATTTCTTCTTATGATAAGCCCGTTGCATGTTGCCTTTGGATACATGAAGCCGGTTCCAATAAACCCATTGAGATTCAAGGACTACGGTCGCGGTATGTTTTCAGTAGGAATTGCTGGTTGCGCGACGAATTTTGGTCTGGGTGTGATTGCATCGCTTCTCGGAAGATTCAGTTCTGGAACAGTACAACAGATACTCATATTTACCGCATATATCAATTTTTTGCTTTGTTTCTTCAACCTCATTCCAATACCACCGCTTGACGGGTCCCGAGTGTTGAGTGTTATTCTTCCTGCAAAATGGGCAGCAGGATTTAGCAGGATTGAAAGATTCGGCCTGATTTTTGTATATATCTTTGTCTTTTACATCGGATTTCAGATTCTTGCTCCCTTCTGCAGTTTTCTCGTGAGCCATATAGCAGGACTTGCGCATCCAATCTATTAAGAGCGGCTTTGCCGTGGAAGAAACAATGGTTTTACGGATTGGTTGCCTGAAAAATTTTCAATTAATTAATGCGCGGTGTCTTCCATAGATGAACGATGCGTGTCTGAGATTTCTTTCAAGCGGTTCCATAGAAGTACAGGCAAACAAAAAGGAACAAGGAGCGCGCGATGGAAAATGATTTTGCTGAATTGGTAAGTTTTTTGAGTGTTATCTGCTGGCAGGCGCTCGGCAAGGTTGCGAACCCTGTCACCGGGAAACCCGAAAAGAACCTTGTTTTTGCGAGAAGAATCATTGACCTTTTTGAGATGCTCCAGGAAAAGACGAAAGGAAATCTTACCGCAGATGAGGTGCGGATACTTGAATATACCCTTGCGGAACTCAGGTTAAATTATGTGGATGAGAAAACGAAGGAAGATGCCGCAAAAGTTGAGCGGAAAACGGAAAATGCAGATACAGGGAAAGTCGCCGATGAAAAAAGCGATTCAAAAGAAACTGGATAAAGTACCCCGGTCACCTGGCGTCTATGTATTCAGGGATAGCAAAGGCGCTGTTATCTATGTTGGAAAGGCGATTAACCTCAGGAACCGTTTGCGTTCGTATTTCAATGCCGTGAATGATTTCAAAACAGCACGTCTGGTGCAGGAAATCGCATCGTTTGAAGTGATTCCTGTCGCTTCTGAAGGCGAGGCGCTCGTTCTTGAAGCGTCTCTGATAAAGAAGCACCAGCCGCAGTTCAATGTGGAAATGAAGGATGGTAAGAGTTTCCCGTATGTGAAACTTACAAAGGAAAAATTTCCATCCTTGCAGATTGTTCGGGAAAAAATGAAACCGGATGCTGAATACTTTGGACCATTCACTGATGTCGGATGCTTGAGAAAGGTGCTCCGTTTTATCCGCACATTTTTTCCGGTAAGGACATGCCGTGGAAATATTGCCAGCCAGCGCAAAAGACCGTGCACAGCGTATTTTTTAAGGAGATGCCCTGCACCATGCACAGGCAGAATTTCTTCAGTTGAATACAAGAAATCATTGCAGGGACTTAAAAGTTTTCTTAGCGGCAATTACCGCAGGTACCGCGAATTGATAAGACAGGACATGGAACGCGCCATCCAACGATGGGATTTTGAACATGCAAAAATTCTTTCAGAGAGAATGAACCTGCTGGAACGGATGGAAAGACGCATACCGTGGAGGAAGGAGGAAGAACTTCTTTCATACAGGAGGGCGAATGTCCTTCCGAATCTTGCCCGGGCGCTCGGGATGGATAAAATTCCTGCTGTTATTGAGGGATATGATGTCTCAAATCTTGGCGGCGCATTTGCCACCGGGAGCCGCGTGGTATTCAAGGGAGGTGTTCCGTTTAAGCAGGGATACAGAAAGTTCAGAATACGAACAGTTGAAGGAATGGATGACTACAGAATGATGCGGGAACTTTTGCGCAGACGTTTTTCAAATCCCAGGCACGGAGAACACCCGGATTTGATTCTTATTGATGGCGGACTTGGGCACCTGCATGAGGCGCTATCTGAATTGAACGATATGAAAATCTCCATACCTGTCATTGCGCTGGCAAAAGAACATGAGCGGGTTTTTGTTGCAAACCGGAAAGGAGTTGCTGATATTCAGCCCAATTCTCCTGAACTTCTCTTGCTTATGCATGTAAGAGATGAAGCCCACAGGTTTGCTCGCGGTTACCATATGAAACTGCGCTCAAAGATTTCCCATCTGTCTGCTTTTTCACATATGCCTGGAATCGGACCTGTTCGCCGGAAAATTCTTGTAGATATCTTTGCCGATACCCAACTTAAGGGTTTTCCTGAAGGGAAACTCCGTGCAGCAAAGATTCCGGTTCCCATCATAGAGAAACTTAAAGAGTCATTTGAAAACAAACATATGTAACAGCGTAATATCGCCGCACAGGATTGGATATGCGCGAGAATGTTTTTCAAGAAATAAATGCAGCCAGTCGGATTTATCCGACACGCAGTAGTTAGCAGTGGTAGGTGTATTTGTAGGGGTCGGATTCATCCGACCCGAAAAATGGTTGCTTTGCATCGGTAGATAGGATATTAGGGAGGAGGTATCACTCCTCCCTGAAGATGTTTGCGGGCTTGATAAATCAAGCCCCTACAAGGAGGAGAAAATGGATGAGAAGAAGAATTTGCTGTACAAGGTTCTGGCGCTTGGAGTAGCGTCTTTTTCGCTTGCGCACAGGAAGGGAAAAGAATTTTTTTCTGAACTGGAAAAAGAGGCAAAGGAGAAAAACCTTGAGGAAAACATAGAGAAGCGATTTCGCGGATTGCTTGAAAAATTAGAGAAAACGGCCGGGGATAAGAAAGGGAAAGTTGCGGATTTCCTCGGTATTGCAACACGCGAGGAGATTGAACGTCTTCGGAAAGAAGTTGAGGAGATGAAAGAGACCAAACAATGAGGATTTTTTCGGTCGGGTACAGGTACCGGCTCATCAGCCGCGTGCGGGTAACGGTCTGGGTATTACTGAAACACGGTCTCGGATATTTCGCAGACCGCATTCTGAAAGAACCATATCTGCGGCTGTTCCGCTGGCGCAAACCAGCGCTTGCTTCTGCGGTCAGAAGGGCATCTCTGCCAGAACGGTTGCGCCTTGTGCTGGAAGAGCTCGGGCCGACGTACATTAAGGTTGGACAGTTTTTCAGCACCCGCGCCGACCTCTTGCCGGAAGAGTATCTTAAAGAACTTTCAAAACTTCAGGATAGCGTGCCTGCGTTTCCGTTCAAGGATGTCAGTTCAATTATCAGGGAAGAATTCGGCAAGTCAGAGTCGGAAATTTTCTCAAGTATAGACGAGACACCAATGTTTTCGGCTTCTATTGCACAGGTTCATCGGGCGGTTCTTACAGACGGCAGACAATGCGTCATCAAGGTTCAGAGGCCTGGAATCAGCGCACTTGTTGAACGCGATATTGAAGTGATAAAAGAAATGGGAAAACTTGCCTCACGGCATATCCCGGAGTTGAAAAACTGGAACATCAGCGAGATACTTTCAGAATTTGGAGAGCATTTGAAGCAGCAGCTTGATTTTCTGCACGAAGCCGGGATGATGAAGAAATTGCGCTCTTATTTTACGGATTCAGGGATTACTGTTCCGCTGGTTATCTGGGAATATACAACGAACCGCATCATCACGATGGAACAGATATCAGGTGTTAAGATTACTGAATCTGCGGCAGGTTGTGATGTCACAAAGGAAATTGTGCGCGCGCTGTTTCGGGTGCTTTTTGAAACCGGATATTTTCACGGGGATTTGCATCCTGGTAACATTCTTATTACGGATTCAGGCAAAATTGGACTGGTTGATTTTGGCCTTGTGGGATACCTGCCGTTTTCAAGGCGAAAAGAACTGGCTTTTATTGTTTCAGGAACATTGCGCGGTAACATTGAACAGGTACTTCCATCCCTGAAGAAATTTTTTGGCATTCCCCAGAAGACACCGGCGAGTTTTGAAAAAGAAGTGAATTTCATTCTTGATAAGTATAGTTCCCTGCCGCTCAACAGGGTTAACCTTGGTTATCTCATCAAGGACCTGCTTGCTATAGCACGGAAACTGCAACTTAAAGTAGATCCTGAGATAGGGCTCCTCGGCAAGACGCTTGCAGGCCTTGAATCTATCTGCATGGCAGTTGACCCTTCAATCAATCTACTTGAATTAAGCAAAGCATACTGGGAGCCGCTTCTCAAAAAGGGCATATTCCAGCATATATGGCTGGAAGATGCAAGAAATACCCTGGTGGACTATGCGGAGATGCTAAGAAATTTTCCGAAAGAATGGGAAGAATTTCTTCGTTCAAGCCATGAACGGGTTGAACTTGAACGTGAAATGATCAGGAGATTTGCCCGATATGAGAAAAGTATTGAAATAGCAGGCATGCGTATCAGCACCGGACTTATTTTACTTCCTGTTATCGCGATTGCAATGGCGTTTGGAGTTCAATTTCTTCCTCCGAAACTTTTTGTTTTACTTGCGGTCGGACTGGTGCTGCTGATTTTTTCATTGTTTCATTTTGTTGCAAGGAAGTGGAATGATTGAATTTGTGGATGAAGCAAAAATCTGGGTGAAGGCAGGTGATGGGGGCAACGGTGTTGTTGCGTTCAGGAGGGAAAAATTCGTCCCGAAAGGCGGCCCTTCTGGAGGCAACGGAGGCGATGGCGGCTCTGTGGTGCTTATGGCAAAAGGGAACGCAAAAACCCTTCGTGAGTATTATTACCATCGTCATTTCAAAGCAGAATCCGGGCGACATGGAAGCGGTGGAGAGAAGACCGGAGCGTGCGGTGCGGATTTGGTACTTATAGTTCCTCCAGGAACCGTGGTGAAGGAAATTCGCAACGACCGCGAAATTATCATTTCAGACCTTGATAAAGAGGGTAAGAGCGTCATTGTCGCCAGAGGAGGAAAGGGTGGGCGCGGCAACGCTGCATTCAAGAGTTCAACGAACCAGGCCCCGAGAATCGCAACGCCCGGGACTGCCGGCGAAGAGAAATTTTTGAAACTTGAATTGAAACTTCTGGCTGAGGCAGGCATCATCGGATATCCGAACGCCGGGAAATCCACTCTTCTTTCAAAAATTTCACACGCTCGCCCGAAGATAGCAGATTATCCCTTTACAACCTTAACACCAACCCTTGGAGTTGTTATACTTGATGAACAGCGTTCATTTGTTGCTGCAGATATCCCGGGTCTTATAGAAGGGGCATCTGAAGGAGCAGGTCTCGGAACTAAATTCTTGAGGCACATTGAGCGTACAAGAATACTCGTGCACCTGATAGACCTTTCAATTCCGGGTGTAGTTGAGAGGTATAATATTATCAGGCAGGAACTTGGCAGGTACGGCACTACACTTATTGAAAAGCCGGAGATTGTCGTGGGCACCAAGATTGACCTGCCGGAAAGCAGGAATCAGATAGGGGAACTTGCCCGGGTATGCGGGGAATCAGTTATTATTTCAGCGGTTACAGGAGAAGGAATCAGGGAACTGCTGGAAAAAATCTGGAAGAAAATTGTTGAATCAAGGGATAACCGTGGACATAGCGCTTAAGACAAAATTCAGTCAACTCATGGCAAGTTTTGACGGTATGAAGGCGAAACTTAACTGGCCTGAGAAAGAGAAACGTTTTGCCGAACTTAACGAAGAGAAGAACAAAAAAGGATACTGGGATCCAAAAAGCGACAGAGAGAAGATGAACGAATGGAATACCATTATGTCTCTGGCAGAAAAAATCCATAATATTGAGGATAACATAAGTCATTACAGGACGATTGAAGAACTTCTTTCAGACCATCCTGATGAAGAACTTGAGAAGGAAGCAGCAGGGGTGCTTTCCAGCATGGAAGAGACACTTGATGCTCTTCAGTTTGGATTTCTTTTTTCTACCCCTGAAGATAGAAATAATGCGATTGTTACCCTTCATGCTGGAGCCGGAGGAACTGAGGCATGCGACTGGGTGAGCATGCTTTTCAGGATGTACTCAAAGTGGGCAAGCAGGAAGGGTTACACTGTTGAGACAGTTGATTTTCTCCCGGGCGAAGAAGCAGGGTTGCGCAGGATTACTGCTGTATTTTCCGGGCATTATGCTTATGGATATCTTAAGGGTGAAACAGGAGTGCACCGTCTTGTAAGGATTTCCCCGTTTGACGCCAATAAACGGCGCCACACAAGTTTTGCCGCTGTAAGTGTAATTCCAGAGGTGGACAAAGACATCAAGATTGATTTGCGCGAAGAAGACCTTGAGATTGACACATTCCGGGCTGGCGGAGCAGGCGGCCAAAACGTGAACAAGGTTGAGACAGCGGTACGCATCAAACATGTCCCAACAGGGATTGTTGTGCAGTGCCAGAAAGAAAGGTCTCAGTTTAAGAACAAGGAAATCGCTTTGAGAATTCTAAAAAGCAAATTGTACCAGATGCAGATTGAAGAGGAGAAAAAGATGGAAGAAGCCAGACGGAGCACACAGAAAGAGATTGCCTGGGGAAGCCAGATACGGTCATATGTATTCTGTCCGTATACAATGGTAAAAGACCACCGTACCCAGATGGAAACAGGGAATGTTGATGCTGTCATGGATGGAGAACTTGACGAGTTTATCAAATCAGAACTGGAATTTCTCGCGCAGACGGAGAGCGCCGTTTAATGAACATTCTTATTACAGCAGGACCGACCCGTGAGTTCCTGGACCCTGTAAGATTTATCAGCAACCCTGCAACCGGCACTCTCGGATACCTTATTGCGGCAAAAGCCGCTTTGCTCGGGCATTCTGTTACGCTCGTTACCGGACCGACATTTCTGAAAATTCCTGATGGGGTAATTGCTGTCAGGGTGACAGGCGCGCTTGAGATGCGCGATGAGGTACTTAACCGCTTTCCTTTTGCTGATGCCCTTATAATGACTGCTGCTGTTTCTGACTGGAGGCCCGTGCAAAGATTTAGTGAAAAACTGAAACTGAAAAAACCATGGAACCTCAAACTCATACCAAATCCTGATATTTTGAAAGCGGTTGCGCGCATCAAAAGGAAAAATCAGGTAGTTATCGGATTTGCGCTTGAAACTGAATCCCTTGTAGAAAATGGCTGGAAGAAACTCAAGGAGAAGAAACTTGACATGATAGTAGTTAATGATTTGTATAATTTTGGGCAGGGAAACACCAATAGTGCGATTTTTATCCTTCACAGAGATGGCACGATGAAGGATTGCACAGGTTTTTCAAAGGCGCGTCTTGCTTCTTATCTTTTAACTCTTCTGGATAGGTCCGGCAATCCGATATATTTAACCGTGTGCAAGAAAAAAGGAGGAAAATGAGCAAGAGTGTATTGCCTGTGGTATTGTGCTTATTGTTGCTTGGGGGTTGTTCAGGATTCAAATTTGAAATTGAACCAGCGAGACAAAAAAACCTGCCTGAAGAAATAAAAAAAACACCTGCTCAGGAGCCATACAGATGCGTTTTCACGCAAAGTAAGATTGTTATAGACGGTGTGTTTGACGAGCCCGACTGGCAGAAAGCAGAGAAAATTCAACTGGTCAAACTTGTCACCCAGGAAGAGCCGGCAGAGAAGACAGAAGTACAACTTATGTACGATTCTGAGTACTTGTATGTTGCATTCACTGCTTATGATACAGATATCTGGGCAATATGCACCGAACGCGATGCTCCCCTCTATATGGAAGATGCACTTGAGGTGTTCCTTAAACCTGCTTCCCAGAAAGATCCGTACTACGAATTTGAAGTTTCACCAAAGAATGTTGTGCTTGATGCATATATTGGCAAAAGATTACAGATTGGAAATATGTTTACCAGATGGACCCAGTGGAACTGTAAGGGGTTGAAAACTGCTGTGCGCATCAATGGCACATTAAATGACTGGACTGACCGTGACCAGTCGTGGACGCTTGAGATGGCAATACCGTTCAAAGATCTTCCTTCTCTTGAAGGCAGAACGCCAGCGCATGGAGATGTCTGGCTGTTTAATGTTGTAAGGTCCAATTACTCCATAGGTATTCCTGACGGGCAGGAATGCACCACCTATGCGCGGATAACAAAGTTTGATTTTCACCGCTATGAAGAATGGGTAAATCTTGTGTTTGAATAAGAAATATGGCTGCAAGGTTTCTGGCTTAATTGCTGCCGTGGAGCAAATCAATGCGTATATATGACAATAAATCTGGTGTTGAAAGATTTTTTCTCAGTCAATCCGGCAGGGCGGACCGATATGCCCCGAGGGAGAAGATACGCGTGATTGAGGTGCCGGATTTTCCAACCCTTGGAAGGTTTGCCGCTCTCAGGTTTATTGAATGGCTCCAGCGGAACGAAGAGGGTGTTGTTTCGCTTCCAACAGGAAAAACACCGGAACACTTCATCTCTTATACCGCATACTTCCTGAAACACTGGAATGAAAACAGGGTAAGCAAGGAACTTGCAGAATGTGGGATCGACCCATTAAAAAAACCAAGAATGGAGTCATACACATTTGTACAGATAGACGAGTTTTTCCCGATGGACCCATCCCATGAGAACAGTTTTACATACTATATCCGCAAATTCTATTTTAAGGGGCTTGGTTTTGATCCCGGGAAGGCCCTGCTTTTTGATGCGTGGAAGTGCGGTGTAAAACAGGAGAAAAATTTAGGCGAGATATTTCCAGACGGAAGGGTGGACCTTTCTCTGCGATACAGACAGCCAGCAGGAGATGCCCAGGTCGCGCAGGCAAAGGTGTTGCTTGCAGCGGACCAGGCCGCGATGGAATATGAAGAAAAAATAGCGGCTCTCGGCGGGATAGGTTTTTTTCTCGGCGGGATAGGCCCGGATGGCCATATTGGTTTTAATATCCGCGGCTCAGACCATTTCAGCACCACCCGTATTACTGCTATTAACTATGAGACAGCAGCGGCTGCGGCAGTTGACCTTGGAGGGATTGAATTTGCAAGAAACGCTGTTGTTATGACAATAGGGTTGCGGACGATTACCCGCAATCCTACAGCGACAGCCATCATCATTGCCGCTGGAGAAAGCAAGGCCGCTGTGGTGCGTGATGCGGTAGAACATGGACCGTCTGTTTTATATCCTGCTACTGCGCTGCAGGCACTTGACGGAGCATGTTTCTACCTTACGCGCGGCGCGGCTAAACTTCTCAGTGAACGGCGGCGTATAGAACTTGAAAAGATGAGGAGACCGCCGCAACCAGAAATTGAACGGGTTTTTATTGATATCGCTGTAAGGTCAAGGAAAAAACTTTTGGAACTTGATGAGAGCCAGATAAAGGAAGACCGGCTGGGCGCAGTTTTATATTCAAAGGATTTGAATATAAAAAAGCACGCCAGAGAAATCGCAGGCAAAATTCAGAAAAGAATTATGAAAGGAACCGCGCAACTGGAGAATCTCACATTTCTGCACACAGCGCCACACCACGATGACATTATGCTCGGATACCTGCCTTATATTGTCCATCTTGTTCGCACTCCGCGCAATACCCATTATTTTGCCACCCTTACAAGTGGATTTACATCTGTCCGCAACGAGTATGCTCTTGCGCAGATGTTTAACCTTGTTTCATATCTTGATTCAAACAACTACCGCACACTCCTTGAACATGGATATTTTGAACCTGATAACGCTCCTGGAAGAAACCGGGATGTTTACCTTTATCTTGACGGCGTCGCAGCAGACAACCAGGAAACAAAGAATGAAGCAGAAGCCAGAAGAATGCTGCGCAACATATTCGGCCTGATACCAGAAAGGGATATCCGCCAGATTAGGCGGTTTGCCGCGGGTATCATTCGGTATCTGGGTGCTGCTTATCCGGGTCAAAAGGATACACCGGAAATCCAGACATTAAAAGGCATGATTCGGGAATGGGAGGAAGAACTTCTCTGGGGTCATCTTGGTTTCAACAGCGACCATATTTTCCATCTGCGTCTTCCTTTCTATACAGGAGATATTTTTACTCCCCAGCCCGAATGGGGTAGCGACATATTGCCGACACTTGCGCTCATTGAGCGATTGAAGCCAGATGTGCTTACAGTTGCGCTTGACCCTGAAGCGAGCGGCCCTGACACGCACTACAAGGTGCTTCAGGCAATTTCAAGCGCCCTGAAGGAATATGTCAAGAAACATCCTTCAGCACAGATGCGGATATGGGGATACAGAAATATCTGGCATCGTTTCCATCCTGCTGAAGCAAATGTCTATGTCCCTGTTTCAATGAATTCCCTTGCCATTATGAAGAGTGCTTTTCATACATGCTTTGGCTCGCAGCGCAGTGCGTCGTTTCCCAGTTATGAATATGATGGACCTTTTTGCGACCTGGCACAGAAGATTATGGTTGAACAATACTCAATGCTTAAGATATGCCTGGGCAGGGATTTTTTCTATGCCAATCCTGTGCCGCGTCTTCGTGCAAGCAGGGGACTGTGTTTTCTAAAAGAGATGACGACTGACGAATTTTTTGATGAGGCGTGGCATTTAAGAAAAATAACTGAAAGCGTGAAATAAGAGCATTGCGACTGACAGGAGCAGAAAGAATGACGGATGAGAGAAGGCATTATATGCTTGGTGAAGTGAGCAGGGTTGGCGTGATTGCGTGTGAGATTTTTTTTCGCGAAATCGCATACTTTGCAGCGATAAGCAGCGAGGTGTTTGATATTGTTTTCCTTCCCAAGGGACTACATGATCTTGGCGGACAGAAGATGAGAGAAACAATTCAGCCAGAGATAGACAGGATGAATGAGAAGGATTATAAAAGGATTGTTCTTGGATATGCTCTTTGTAATAACGGCTCTGCCGGTCTTACCACGCGGCGCGCACCATTGATTATTCCGAAGGCGCATGACTGCGTCACACTTTTTTTTGGGTCAAGGCAAAAATATAAGGAGTATTTTTTCAAGAAGACCGGGACTATTTTTCATACAACTGGATGGCTTGAAAGGGGAGATGGAGACCAGCCAGTTCTGGATGGGCTTCTCAGGCAGGATCTTGCAGAATACATTGCAAAATATGGCGAAGAAAATGGAAGGTTTCTCTGGGAGACATTGAACCCTGAGAAGAACTACCACAGAATCGCTTACATTAATTTACCGCTTCCGGGTCTGCCTGATTTGCGCACAGAGTCAATGAAAACCGCTCATGAAAAAGGTTGGGAATGGGAGGAGATTAGCGGTGATTCAGGTGTGATAAGACGGCTCTTAAACGGTCCTTATAGTAAGGATGAATTTGTGGTCGTGAAACCAGGAGAAACAGTTGTCGCTACCAATGACGAAGAAATAATAGGCACCAGCAAAAACAATTCTTGAAAAACTGCCTGTAGGGGCTTGATTTATCAGGCCCGAAAGTATTAACGGGTATTACCACTATCAAAATGGTTTCGGGTCGGATAAACCCGACCTGCTTTAGGGAGGAGTGATCTCCTCACTAATTTCCTACCTCTAAATGCAAACTGCTTCGTTGAATTAGAATATTTGCCGAATTTTTGGTATCATGATTCATAAACAGGTAGCGAGAATGTGTCAAATCAGGATATGCAATGGAAAAGACGCGGGTTTATGAGAAAAATGATGTTGTGTACCTGAGCAATGGTTATATAAAACTGGGATTTTCAAGAAAGCACAGCGGAGCGCTCATATGTCTTATGGACAGGAAGACCGGATTCCAGTTTATAAGGGATATTGAAGCGCGTAAAACACTTTTTCGGATAGCGCTGAGATGTCCGGATAGAACGATTAGATGGCTTGAAGGCAATGATGCCGCGCACTTTTCATGGAAGAAAGAACGAAGGGAGAACGAAACCCTGCTGCTTCTTGCTTTTTCCGGTTTTTCCTTCTTGAGCATGGATGTCGCTGTTCGTATAACAGTAAGAGATGATTCGCCGATGAGTTACTGGCAAATAAGCGTCAGCGATGCTCCGTATGTTGTAACCCGGATTGTATGTCCTAACCTTGCTGGTCTTGTGAAAATGGGCGACCCTGTTCCTGGAGAATCTCTGGCGGTTCCCTTGCATGGCGAAGGATATTTGTTTGAGAATCCTTATCCTGTGCGCGACCGGCTTCCTCTGTGTTGTGCAGAAGGGCCTGAAGGCGCGCAGGTCGGAATTGGAACAGTGTCAGGAATTTATCCCGGGTCTCTGTCCATGCAGATGTATACCTTTTACAATGACAAAGCCGGCCTTTATCTTGCTTGCCATGATTCAGGGATGCATCCGAAGATTTTTGCTATGGGTACTTATGAAGATTGGAAGGAAATTCCTGTTTTCCGAATTGAACATTTATTTTCAGAACAGGAAAAAACCGTTCAGACCCGGTATGACAGTGTCATCGGGGTATTTCACGGCGACTGGTATGATGCGGCTGACATTTACAGGGTTTGGGCAGAAAAACAATGGTGGTGCGCAAAAAAATTGCAGGACCGCGATATTGCCCAATGGATGAAAACAGGCATTGGCGGCGTATTTCAGATGTCAAACTTCCATATTCCTAAAATTATCCTTAATCATTCAATAAGAGACATTGCTGAAACAGTAAACACTCTTTCAAGAAAGGCAGGTGCACGGCTTGCGGCACTTGTATTCAACTGGGAGCAGGGCGGCGCATGGACAGGTCCATGCGGCCTTTTTCCACCGCGAGAAGGGGAAGACAGGTTTGTTGCTGGTATGGAATTACTGAAGGAAAGTGGGAACCCTGGATTTGTGTATGTGCCGGGCGGGTGCTGGTATCTTAAACTGCCGTATGATCCACCATTTGAAAGTTGGGAAAAGTTTGATAATGAAGCAAGACAAGACGCTGTGAAAAGCATTGATGGAGATATCCAAATAGGGCGGTGGTATCCTGGCTGGGAAACAACAAGAATCTGTCCTTTCCCGCCGTACCTGAAGAATTTGACTGCAGAAATTGTTGAAAAGTGCCTTGACCTTGGTTGTTCAATTGTCCAGATAGATAATTTTCCGTGCGGAGGAAGTGAGGCCTGCTATGATTCCAATCACGGGCATCCAGTTGGTTATGGCTCGTGGTGGGCAGATGCCTGGTGTAGTATTCTTGCAGAAGTCCGCGCCCGGGCAAAAGCGAAAAATCCTGATTCCGCGATAACAACAGAAGGCATCTCTGAGTGTTTTATTCCATGGGTTGATATGTTTGACCAGCGCGCCGGAAACATGGAGTACTTCGGGCATTATGGGCCCGGACTGCCAATGGGAGGTAAAACAATTCCCATATTCAGTTATGTCTACAATGAATATATCGGTGCATACTGTGCTGCTTATCCTGAATGTAATCGGCCTGAAGTGCTCTACTGGACGCGCTGTCTGGGCAAGGCGCTTGCACAGGGTGTTATTCCTGCAGGAGGCCGGTATTTTCCAACTCCTGCTGGCTTCAATCCGATTACAATTTCATTTTTTGAGAAAATCGCAAGAGCGACCGCACATGAATGCTGGCAGTATCTAATGTTCGGCAGGATGCTCAGACCGCCAGTGATTAAAGTTCCGGAAATTACAGCGCAGTTTGGGAAAATGGTTCTTACTGCAACAGAGCATTTTATGGATATGACAAGAAGGCACGAGGTTAAAGACGCTGCAATTCAGCATGCAGCGTTTATTGGCCGCGATGGTTCGGTCGGATACTTTTTTATAAATATCTCAGAAGAGCCAGTGAGTTTTACAGTGACATTTCCGCGAAATGGATTGATGCGGCATGAGGTAGTGCTTGATGAATTTGTTGACGGCGTGAAGAAAGGGAAAAATGCTCGTGTGCGGCTACCGCATCGCAGAAGAATTACTATGCAGCCGCTTTCAATTATTGTGTTCATCGCAAGAGAGTGTTCAAAAGAGAAAAGAGTATGACTCCAAGGGAACGATTTGTCAGGTGCAACCTTTTCCAGGAAGTTGACCATGCGCCTTTTATTGAAATTGCAGCATGGCCGCAGACCATTAGACGCTGGCTGAAAGAGGGTCTTCCTTTGGATGTAGATTCGGGATTTTACCTTAATGGAAATGAATTTTTTGGATTTGAACGCTGGGAGTACATCCCCATCAATACAGGCATAGTCCCGGAGTTTGATTATGAAATCCTTGAAGAAAATGAGAGAACCATTATGTACCGTGCTGGTGATGGAGTTGTGCATAAAGCGCTAAAAGAAGGCACTACAAACGGTGTGCGGATGTCAATGGACCAGTATGTCAGTTTTCCTGTGACTGACAGGAAAAGTTTCTATGAGATGAAGAAAAGGTACAATCCTGATTCTCCCGTGCGTTATCCGCGCTGGTGGAGCAGTCAGGTTCAGTGTTATCGGGTGAGAGATTATCCGCTTGCGCTCACGCCCATCGGCGGGTTCGGGCTTTACAGTATGCTGCGAAGGTGGATGGGGACTGAAAAGGCCTGTACTGTTTTCTATGACGATCCCGCGTTTGCTGAAGAGATGCTTGATTTTCTCGCTGATTTTTTCATTCAACTGACCAGAAGGGCGCTCAATGATGTTGATGTTGACTGGTACAACTACTTTGAGGACTTTGCCTATAAAACAGGTCCGCTTGTTTCCCCCAGCATTTACAGAAAATTCCTTCTTCCCAGATACAGGCGCATCAATGAGCATTTAAGAAAGTGCGGCGTAAACATCATCAGCCTTGACAGCGATGGAAACATTGAAGTCCTGCTACCATTAATCATTGAAGCCGGGTTTAACCAGATATGCCCGATGGAACAGGCAGCCGGGATGGATGCTGTCAGAATCAGGAGACAGTATGGGAACGCGCTTGCATTTTTGGGCAGCATAGACAAAAGGGAGATTGCAAAAGGGAAGCATGAGATAGAGCAGGAATTATTCAGGCAGGTCCCGTACCTGATAGAAGCAGGGGGGTACATCCCTTCAATAGACCATTCCATTCCGCCAGATGTTTCATATCCAAATTTCATGTATTATCTTGATGTGAAAAGAAAGATACTTGAAGGCAGACATGGGGCATAAGATATGCTTCAATGACTGAGAACGCACCTGGATGGTATAGTGCTCAAGAATTACCGTTCTGTCATCCTGAGATATGTGGCAACCTTCTGCGGAAGAAGTTTTCTGATTGGCAGGTGATATGGGCACCGTTTTTCACACTGGCCGCAATGCTTGCAGTTTTTCACTGTTGAAAGCGTTTCATCGGATACAGTCCGTCTTAAATTTGCCTGATAGGCGAGGGTTTCCAGCATCATGATTGTCCTTATCGGTATACCAGCCGGGCATGGCTTTGGAAAAATACAGTGGCCACAGTATCTGCAGAATGTTTTCCCCAATTTTTTTCTTATCTTCTCATAATATTTTCTATCCTGTTCAGTAATTGTCTTTGCCCCGGCAAGTATTGCAAGATTTTCTTTGACTTCTTTCGCATTTGTCATGCCAATCAGGGCTGTAGCAACTTTTGTATTCAGCACATATTTCAAACTGGCTCTGTGATTGGTTAGATTCCCACCTGCAAACGGTTTCATGGCGATGATGCCAATTCCTGCCCGCTTGGCACCATCAAAAATCTGCCTGTTTATTTCATCCACACAGTTACACGGCAGCATGATTGCAGGGAATGCGCGGTCTTTGATTATTCTTGCATAGAGGGACGGATTATGTGTGCAGATACCGAGAAATCTGAACTTGCCGAGTTTGTGCGCTTTTTCAAGCAGTTGTGCTTCTTCAAGGGCATCCTGATACTGTCTGGCACTATCCACCATGCTGATAAGAAAGATGTCAAAATAGTCAACCTTTAAATCCTTCAAGCACCCGTCTATTGTTTTTAATGTTCCCCTGGTTGAAAGGAAAAACTGGCTCCTTCTTTTTCTGAGGATATTACCGATCTTATTGCCTGTCCCGGCATAAACATCAAGATAGTTTATTCCATTATCCAGGCAGTAATTAACCAATTTTTCAGAGCGCTGTTTATCAAGCCACGTAAATGCTACACCGCCCAAACTTACTGCACTTATTTCAAGCCCGGTTTTGCCCAGAATTCTTTTCTCTATCATTTGTTTCTTTGTAACAATTCTCAGGGGAATTTATGCCAGGTATTGGTAAAGGCAAAAGTGCAAGGCCATCAGGAAAAATAATCAATATTAGTAATTTTTTCTTCCTGAAATAACCTTACACAGGCATCAACCACGATTGGCTCATATAGGATGCCTTTATTGTTTATTATCTCCTCTAATGCCTTTGCCACGCCCAGAGCCGGCCGGTACGGCCTGTGCGAACATATTGCTTCAATAACATCAGCCACAGCAAGGATTTTTGCCTCAAGGAGAATCTCCCTGCCCTTTATTCCATAAAGATAGCCAGAACCATTGATTCTCTCATGATGCTGTCTGGCGACAGCAGCAACAGGCCAGGGAAAATCCAATTTTTTCAAAATTTCGTAACCAATTTCAGGATGATTTTTTACCAGATTGAATTCTATTTCACTCAACTTGCCTGGTTTGTTCAAAATCTCAGACGGGATTGCAATTTTGCCTATATCATGAAGAAAACCCATAATGCGGATTCCTTCCAGTTGATCTTCAGAAAAACCCAATTTTTCGCCAATTGCCCGACAGATATTCGCCACTCTTCTTTCATGTCCGCTTGTGTATGGGTCACGCAGTTCTGTCATTACAGAGATAGCCGATACTGCCTGGTCAATAAGTACAATAGACCTTCTTTCTGCTCTCAAACCTCTTACAGCCAGAGATATATCTTGAGTTATCCCTTCCAATAACTCTATTTCTTCTTGAGAGAAAGCATCTTTTCTTTTGGAGCACAGATTTATTATGCCCATCACTTCACCATCAGCATACATGGGCAAAACATATAACGACACATATCCCATATCAAGTATCCTGTTCTTCAGGTTCTTCAGACCAGAATCGCCATTGTACTGGGCGGCAATATCTCTTATCAGTACTGGCTGCCTTTTTGTTAAAGCATTATTAACAGGGCCGCCGGATGCATAATCAATTTGAGCGCTCTTTACAAATGTTAAGTAATCATTCTCGGGTCCTGCCCTTGCGACAGGGCTAATTTTAAGTGCCTCTTTTTCAACAAGACCTATCCAGGCAAGTTCAACTCTTCCTGTCTTTAACAGCAAATCGCAGACGGACTGGAAAACTTTCAGTTCATTTTTTTCACGTGTCAACACACGGTGTATCTGCCCGACAATCTCAAGGCAATTCCTCATTCTTGTCTGTTTTGTTGTATCCAGCAGAACTTCAATGGCTTTCTTTTCGTCCGGTATCGGAAATGCGATAACCTGGTAGGTTCTTTCCTGCGAATCCCTTCCTTCATACATTGCGGGGTGATTATTCTCTATCACTTCTGCCAAAAAGCAGGGCTCGCATGGTTTCTCCAAACCGCGCAGTTCTTTGTAACAGAGTTTTCCTGATAAGTCCCCATATCTATCCTGCAGGAATTGGTTTTGATAGAGGATTTTGTGGTCTAACCCGACAATGTCAATTCCGACATTCCCAAATGCGAGCGCATCTAACAAAACCTGTCTTAATTTTTCTTTTTCAAGATTTTCCATGTTCCCTTCAATGCTTTTAATTTCCGAAAGAAGAAAACAGACAGAGTTCTGCGAAAATCGGAATCGCGCAGGGTATTTCATTTTTATTGTCAAAGCATATCCTTTAACCATATGGCTGTCAAGTTTCTGCCGATATCCCAATTCTACCCCCCCCCCCCCAATTTTTCACCAGGAGTTCTGTAATTCGTTGTCTGACAATGGTTTCAATGGTTTCAAGGATTTTCCGCCTCTGGAATACAAACAGAGAATTTTTTGCGCTCAGCAAGAGAAGGGGAGCATTTTTAACTCTTCTTTGCCTGCCGATAACTTGCCGATAGACAGCAGACGAATTCTTCCATATAATATGTGCTGTATTGTCGAACAGGAATCAGGAGAAAACCATGAAGCCACGCATAGGACTGGTCGGACTTACCGCTGAACTTTATAAGGAAAAATGGCCCGGTCTTGTTGATGAACTGGAGAAATTTTCCTGCACCTTGCGCAGGGTTTGTTCGGCTTTTGCCGAAGTTTACCACGTCAGCGCCGCATATACAAAAGAACAGGTATCTAACGCATTTGACAGATTCAATAATGAAAAACTTGATGGAGTTATACTTGTTTTCCTTTCTTACAGTCCCAGCAAGATTATAGAACCTGTGATTGCCCGTTTCCAGGGCTTGCCCATTCTTATCTGGAACACTCAGAAACTTTGTGCTATTGGGGCTAACTTTTCAATGGATGACATGCTTTACAATCACGGCATGCATGGGGTTCAGGACCTTGCAAATGTGCTATTAAGAAAAAAAATCAAATTTTCGCTCATCACCGGCCATTTTGAAGATGCCTCTGTTATTTCTGAAGTGGGATTATGGTGCATCGCGGCAAGAGTTGCAAACTACCTGAAAGGCGCACGCATCGGCAGAATAGGAGGCAGATTCAAGGATATGGGGGACTTTGCAATTGGTGACAGAACCATTTTTGAAAAATTTGGCGCACCTGTATTAAATATTCCGGTTAAACGGATTGCTGAAGAATCCAGAAAGGTCACCAAGAGGGATATTGACGGATTGATAGAAGAAGATAGGAAGCGTTTTGATGTTGACGCTGGGCTTGACGCAGAAACTCATTTCAAATCTGCGCGTATGGAACTTGCCCTGCGTAAGATTATCAGGGATGAACACCTTGCAGGTCTTGCAATCA
>Ga0315298_1002845_pt1 | contig 28394 bp, 27 predicted proteins | sample WHS_1_MG_FD_203077 | JGI IMG/M metagenome (GOLD analysis project Ga0315298, IMG submission 203077) | Extremophilic microbial mat communities from Washburn Hot Springs, YNP, Wyoming, USA - WHS_1_MG | ecosystem: Environmental > Aquatic > Thermal springs > Hot (42-90C) | place: USA: Wyoming... | reverse complement strand
CCTGTGTGAAGAACTGATTGAGAAAGGCTTAGTGAAACGCATCACGGGCTACAAGTTGGGGAGAAGTGTTGACGAGCTTGAAGTTGGAGAGGTAGACATTTGGGGAGACGAGGTTCTGGTGTGGCTTATCTGAAAGTGCGGGGGGTGGGATTTGAACCCACGAACCCCTTCGGGAAGAGGTTCCTCCCCGAGGTCTTGAGCCTCCCGCCTTTAACCTGGCTTGGCGACCCCCGCCTTTCTTCCCTATAGTAAGACATATTATTTTGGATTGTTTTTAAGTTTTAGGATGAGGCTGAGTGAGGTTTTCGCTAGTAGGGTTCAGGCTAGGGTTTTAGAGGAGCTTTTAAACTCTCCCCATACTATTTTTACTCAGGTTGAGCTGGCTAGGAGGGCTGGCTGCTCCTCTTCAAGCGTGGACAGGGCTCTGAGGAATCTTGTGAGGCTTGGCCTTATTAGGATTGAGAGGCTTTCAGCCAATAAGATTGTCGCGTTAAATCTTAATAGTAGGGTTGTGTCTCTCCTCATCCAGTTTAACAGGGATGTGAAGAAGGCTGATAGAGATACTGCTTAGGGAGGAGATAAGCGGCAGGGGGTTAACGTTCCTCGGGTTAGAGGGCTCCAGCGGTATGGGTGTTATTCAGGCGGGTAATCTCGTGAGGCTCTTCAACATGAAGCCGGTTGGCGAGATCGTTTTCTACGGTTTTCCAGACAACTTGATTGTGGACTCTATGGGTGTTGGAAAGATTCCTACGGTTGATATTTACCATGCTAGAACAGGAGGCTTCAACATAAGCGTTTTCACGACGATGGTTAGGCAACAGTATATTGACTCTCTCGGGAACAGGGAGCGCAACATGTTTTTCTCCTCGCTTCTCTACACTATGAAACTAGTCGGGTCCAGTTTCCTTCTAACCATTGACTGCGTGAATGTTTCAGGCAAGAATAGGAAGGCTTATCTCATAGTTAATTCTCCGAGGCTTGCTGAGAGGTTTAAAGACAGGGAGGAGTATGTTCTTGTTAAGGGTAGACGCTTAAGAAGCTCCCTGGCGCTTGCGGTCGCGATGGCTAGGTTTCAAAAGATTCCTGCTCTACAGATAGTTCTTCCGATTAGAGAGCTTACTGAAAGCAGGGTTCAGCATGGTTTTCAAAGCCTTGTTAGCATTATTAACGACGCGCTGGCCTTCATAGGCGAGCCGGGGAGGAACTGAAACACCCTATGGGAAGTGCCACGGGCTTATGAAGCCGTAGTCCTCTCTAAGCCTGTTCTTCTCGAGACCGTATCTTTTCAAGGGCTTGGTTAAATGCCTATGGGACCTTTCAGGCGGGAGATATGGTTGATTCGCCTTCAATCCTCGTTCCACCGCTATTGTCTGAGGCTCCTCAACTATCTCGCCACACTTCTCGCAAGCGAAGCCTTGGCGTAGCCCACGGCTTTTACATTTTCTTCCGCATTTTGGACATGCTGGGGGTGTTTTCTTAGTTTCCTCGCACAGCTTTAAAACCTCCATTTTTTCAGCGTTAACAACCAGTTTTCCCAAATGTTCTTTAACACCGCCGTATACCCTTACGTAGTCGCCGGGCTCAAGCATGGATGCTGCTTTCTTCAGTCCCCCTGTTGGATAGTAGAACGCGCATGGAATCGTCCCCCGGTTTTCAATAGTCACTATAACGTGTCCACCTCGAATAATCTTCTTGTCGATCACGCGTCCCTCAACACATGTTGAATCATATTTTTTAACCCGGCTGATTGCAACAGGCTCGTCTGGAAAATGCGCGTCAGTACCCTGGTTGGTTTTGAAAATACACCAGCCTTCAATCTCCTCCTCAGCCTTCACAAGCCTGAAAGCATTGTAGACCGCTTCAGGTGTCTCCCCCCTTATTCCGAACAGCACCGGATCCCTGCCGTGAGGAGTTATCAGTATGCGTTTAGTCTCCGGGTCAATATTATTAAAAGTGTTTCCCGAAGCAATCCCATCCATGAGGATGACGCTTTCCCGGTCTACTCTACGGGGCTTCCCATAGTTCTCCCTGACCCTGTAGGAGAGAAGCTCAAAAGTATAGTCGTCGAAGACTGCTCCGACTGCTGCAAGCGCCCCCACCACCCCCACCCTGGAAGTCTTAAGAAACCTGCAGGCAGCACCCGTGGCTTCAGCAAGCCTCAACGCCTCTACTGGGGGAACCATGCTTCTCAAAACCCTCAGGTAGAACTGGTGAAGCACATCCCCCTTCTCAGGAAGCCTGTTGCCGAAGACTATTGCAGGCTCCGACCTGGGGCTTTTCAAATCTGAAAGCTCTTCCACGATGCTTAAGACGGATTCTACAGCCTTCTCATAAACCTCCTGGTTATTCACGCTTATCCTTATGCTTACAGCCCCGTTTCCCCTTGTTTTCCAAGGGATGTTTGGGTTAAGCCTGACGAGAAGAGGATAATCCGTGAAAACGACCCCCTTCATACTGTCTAGATGCGAAACTATTTTAGCAGCCACGTGAGTAGTGCAGCCGAATACTTCCGAATCAGTGTCATCTATACCTATGTTAAGCAGCATTTCAACTCAACGCTGAACACGCTTTAAACAGGACCCTAACTTTTAAGCATAGCTTTAATGCGGTTAAGAATGCTCAGAGGCTTTCTTCAAGGAGCAGCCCTTTAGAAAGCCTCGGGGGGGACTCGAACCCCCGGCATGCAGCTCTCCCGACTTTTTCTGCTTACGAGGCTGCCACTCTACCAGGCTGAGTTACCGAGGCTTGATCAAAGTTTTCCAGAGGAGTTTAAAACGTTTTCGCTTCTTAAAGGGGGTGGTAAAAGGTTAAACTGGCTTAAACACGCTCTTCTCTTGGAGGACGGGATGAAGCGTAGCGGATTTAGCGAGTACGCGATAATAGATTTCATAAAGAGGAGGTTCCCGCAGTCTGGCAATATTCTTTCACCCTATGATGATGCTTGGGGCTGCATGCTTAACAAGAAACATCTCGTTTTCGCCGGAGACATGTTGGTTGAAACAACTGATGTTCCTCCCTTCATGACGGTTAGACAAACCGCTTTTAAAAGCTTCACGATAAGCGTTAGCGACATAGCTTCTAAAGGAGTTGCCCCAACCTACTACTATCTAATAATCGGGCTTCCGCGAGGATTCGGGTGGAGAAGGTTCAAGGAGCTTGTAAAGGGGTGGAGAGACGCGGTTAATCTCTACGGGGGGACGCTTATGGGCGGGGATACGAATGAGTCTCCCTGCGTTACTATTAGCGTGGCCACGTTGTCTCTTTCAAACAGGCTGCCGATTCCTAGAGCAGGTGGGAAGCCGGGGGACATTGTCGCCGTAACCGGAACCTTCGGGGAAACATACGTGGGCTTCAAGCTGATGAGGAGCCTTCACAGGCTGCCTGAATCCCTGAGGAAAAGAGTATTGAGGAAAATATGCAGGCCAGTCGCGCGGCTTAGGGAGGGCATGGCTCTTAACGGTGTTGCAGCAGCATGCACCGACTCTAGTGACGGCCTCGCAGTATCCCTATACAATCTTATACGGGGGACTGGGAACGGGATCCTCGTTGAGAACCTACCGGTCAGCAAGGGCCTGGAAGAAGCCTCTAGAATGCTTGGAGCATCTTTTTCTCAAATGGTTTTCCACGGGGGCGAGGAGTTTGAGCTTGTAGCAGTCATTCCGAGAGAAAAATGGGGAATGGCTGTTAGAAAGGTTGAGCATGCGGGAGGGTCTTTGACACCTATTGGGAGGATCATAAGTCGCAAGGGGGTTTGGCACCGTAGGGAGGACGGTAAGACGGTCCGAGTCTTAAGAAGAGGCTGGGAGCATTTAAAATAGCCTGTCTTCAGCTTGCAACCAGCGTCTCCGTCTTCTCAACACCCTCGATCGAGTTTATCTCTGCAGTTAGCAGGGCAAGCTCTGAAACATCGTTCGCCTGAAGAATGGCGACTATGTCGAATCTTCCGAAGCATTCGAAAACATCGATTACGCCTTCTATCTTTCTGATTTTTTCAAGAACCTGCGTCATTTTCCCATCGTCAACGCTAATAAGGACGCAGCTGTACGTCATCTAGGATTTCTCCCCCTCCACCTCGACCAGAGTTTCAGTAGCGCTGACGTTTTTAAAAGACCTTATTGTGCGAACCACCTTGGCTATCTCAGCCAGATTATTCGCCTCCACTTTAGAAACCACGTCGTACGCGCCTAGGCTTGAAAAAACCAGCTTAACGTTCTCTAATTCTCTAAGCCTTCTGACAACATCCTTGTAGGTTCCAGCCCTACACCTTATCAGCACTACTGCTTTAACCATCGCCATGCTGTTCAGCATCGCTGCGATTTAACTTTTTCCAGGGTGAAAGCATGTAGATTGCACCATTCTGAACATCCTCCAGCCTATCTATGTCTGGGGAATTGTTAAGATAGTCTACGGCTTCCTGGCCAAGCGGGCCGGAGGGCTTGGTTACCAGGTTGACAACCCTGCCGCCATACGCTTCCCTCATAGCGTCAGAGGTGACTATTAAAACATCGTTTTCAACCGGATATGGCCTTCCGGTGACCGACACGTTTACAAGCCAAGAGTTTGACGGTGAGAACCATGCTGTCAAGTTGCCCACCCAGGAAGCGTTTCTATGGGATATGAACATTAGAAGAGCGCCGAGCCTAGTGTCAGTATCGATTTTAGAGTTGAAAAGCGCCGAGTAGTTGTAAGCGTCCCTGGCAAGCTTAAGCTCAGAATAGCTGATTGACTCTCTAATGCCGTATGTGAATTCCGGCTTAGGATAGGATGTGAAAGCGAGTGAAAGCAGGAAGTAGGCAACAATCATTCCCGCCAGATACTCTTTCTCCATGCTTTTCAACCCGCTGCTGAAGCAGCTTAGCCCGTAGCCGGCCAGTGGGGTGGCAAAAAATATGATGAAAGTGGGGATCCTGTAAATAAGCACGCGATAACCCTCCAGCGAAAGTATGAAAGAAGCCTCAACCATGAAAATCACGAGTGGAGCGAGGAAGAACAGCGCGTCGTAAAGCGAGCTTTTCTTGCAGTATTGTATTAAGCCGTGGATTGTGAAGGGTAAGAAGCCTAGTGAAATAGGTATGGTGAACCACAGGATTGTTGGTAAAGCCTCAGGGTGGAACACGATTGTTAAGACGACGGGGGTTACTACGCTAACCAGCAGTATGCACGTGAAAGTCTTTGTGAAAGTGAATTTCCCGTATTTTTTCACGAAGCCCACTATTCCAACTGTGACGACCGGGAGGAGAATAATCGCGGCCGCTATCGGGAGCAGGAGAACAGGTTTTTCAAAAACCATGTTTAAGACTAGTTTCAGCATGTTTTCCTCCTCAGCGGCTAGGCTCCAAATGGATGCTGATGAGGCGAGCAGCAGAATCACGGTTGCTAGCATTAAAAACAGCAGCCGAAATAGACTGCCAGTCTTCTCATGCTTCAAATAGCAGTAAAGGTAGGAGAGGAAAAGCGAGGAGAAAAACAGTATGAGTTGAAAAGCTGAGAGGTGGTGGCTCATGACGGTTAAAAACCCGGAGAGCATCGCGGGAAACATCCATCTCCAATCAACGGTTAAAGCCCTCATCGTGAACAGCATGGATAGCCCGTAGAACAGTATTCCAAGCCCCTCCGGTATTATTACACCACCTATCTGATGCACAAGCAGGTTGACCACGGAAAGGTATAGAAGCGTGTAGACAGGCTTGTTGCCACCAGTTTTAAACTGTTTTGAAACAAAGTAGGGCGGCAGGATGAAAAAAGCGAAGACGAGTGGTTCAATGAAAGTGAGGATTTTCATAAACATGTCGTAGCCCGCAGTCTTGAGAATCGCCAGTTGAAGATAATAGAAGAGTGGGCCGTGGGGCAGGGACACGGTCCGCCCCTCGTTGAGCACAAGCACTCTTGAAACAAACTCGTAAACGTCGAACCCGTATGGCAAACCATTCTTAACCGACGGCACGATCCTTAACAGTAAGGCGATTGAAAATACCGCGATTAAACCCCAGTCTTGCCGCCGCCTCAACTTATCCATGTTTGAACCCATACCGTACTATCCCTCCTCAGCAACACTGGGCTATGATACTCTGCTCTAACAATATTGTTTGAATCATAGCAATAGACTATTATGATCCTCTCAGCCTCAGGGTCCAGAGGCAGCTCCGCATAGAGCTTTTTCGATTCTCCGGGATTAAGCTTGACAACGCTAAAGTTAAAAGTTTTGAAATTTGTAAAACAGTAGTGGGTAGTATTCTCTGAGACCCTGCTGCCCTCATACCCGATTAAGAGTATTAGATGCCCCTCGCGCTTCTCGCTTGAATTATTGCTTAAGAAAAACACTATGGAAAACTCGTTGTTCTCCTCCTTGAAATCAATTATTTTCAAGGTCATAAAGTCTTTTGAAGGCGCCTCCAGAAGCTCGTAGGCTATGTAGAGAAGAATAAGAGAGAGGCTCATCAGCAAAACGATTCTCTGGAAAAAGACGCCCCTCCCACCGCCTCCGTTCCAGCTCAAAGGACACCGCTAGCCATGAAAATAGGCTTATTAAACTATCGCCCTCATGCTTGGAAAACTTATTAAATAACATTAGCACCGTTTCGGGAGGAACATGCTGGAAAACCCTGTGCTCGTCGCAGCCGCTTCTGGAGCAATAGGCCTCGCCACATCCATGTTAACCCTGAAATACATAGCTAGGAATTTCATTAAACTCGGCATTTCCGGGGTGGACTACCATAAGCCCGGGAGGCCGAGGATCCCGGAGATGGGTGGCTTAGCGTTCATCATAGGGGTTGCAGCAGCCTCGATTCCAGCGGTTCTGCTAAACCTCCATGCCTCTGAAGTACTGGGAGTACTGCTTACAGTGCTTGCAACCGGGCTTGTAGGAGTAATAGATGATTTGAAGAAGCTGGGCGCGGTGGAGAAGCCTCTTCTAACAGCTGCAGCCGGATTACCCTTAATCCTGTTACACCCCTACTCCGGAAGCCTAGTTTTACCCTTGGGAATAATCTTCCGCATACCTTTAATATACATGGCGGTTATTCCAGGGTTGCTCGCGGTAGTGTCCAACTCGGTTAACATGTTTGACACTATGAACGGGACTGCGACAGGCTCCTCCCTAATGGTTTTAACGACGCTAACCCTTACGGCGGCTTTGAAACACTTTATGGGAGGAGGCTTCGACATACTTTTGACAGGCCTGCTTTTCAGCATTGTTTTCCCCCCTATGCTGGTATTGTTCGCGTACAACAAGTATCCGGCTAGGGTTTTCGTAGGCGATACTGGCACCCTTTCAATAGGCGGTGCGCTCCTAGCTTTCTCAGTCATTCAGGGCTGTGAAATACCCTTGATAATAAGTCTACTACCTCATTTGACGAACGGCTTCTTCAACCTTTCGAGCGTCGGAAGGCTTTTCGAAAGATCAGAGTTGAAGGAGAGACCCATAGTGGTTTCAGAGAACGGCACTATATATGCTAACAGGGATTTGAAAGCACCAATAACTCTGACGAGATTCGTCGCTGCACTGGGCTTTAGGAGCGAGAAGGAGATTATAAAAGCAATCATGACACTATGCGCCCTTTCAAACGCGCTGACTATTTTAACAGTTGCACTAGGGTTGTGGTGAGAACATGAGTAGGCTTCCCAGCCTTAAACCCCTGGTTCTCCTAATTCTGTTTAACTATGTTGTAATAATATTCGGCTCGCACGTTTTTTACACTATTCAGGTGAACATAGAGAGGATCCTGAGGCCCTTGCCAAGGCCCCTGGTAGGGTTTGTTCAAGCAGTCGTTGGACTGCTGCTCATACTGCTGTGGATATTCGTCTGGCTTTACCTATACAAGCACCTATTCCTGAGAGAGATGAGACGCGGAGAAGAGTCCTCAAATCAGGTTTAAACAGGTTTCAGAAATCTTTTCAGCAGGATCCTCCATTCTTCTAAGTCTCCTCAGAGACGAAAGCCTTTCACGTTCCTCGAACTCTCGAGAAACAGTTTTCCTCAACCAGTTGCGCAAGTCTTTTTCCCCAGCCGGTTTAACGAGTAACCCTTTCCTAACAAGAAACCCTTCAACAACCGTGGAGGAAGGATAGATTGATACTGCCGGCACCCCCATGAGCACAGCTTCAGCGCTCATCGTGCCTCCTGCTCCAATGAACCCTTTTGAATAGAATAGTATTGAGCGAGTATCCTCACCGTGTTCAAGTATTACCAAGTCCTGTTTTCTGAAAAACATTCTATATGTCTCCTTCTCATACCTGGGCGCGATGACGATTTTCAACCCCGCTAGACACTTGTCTTTTTTGAAAACTTTTGAAACGGTTTCAAGCGTCAGCTGTCTCACGCTTAAATAGGACGCCCTATATTCCTCAGGCCGGTAGACGAAGTATTCGCCTTCAACCAAGCCGTATTTCCTGAGGATGCTTTTCGCAGGGTTAAAGTCTCTCAGCCATGCGACTGGGTCTAGAGATCTATAGGTAACTATATCCTTCCCACTTATGCCGTATTTCAGCCAAACGTTTTTCCCAACAACCCTGGGGGTTAGAAGCCTACGGCTGAGAGGAATCGTTAGCCTCGCAACATACGTTGAATGGGGAGAATCGTTAACAGCGACGTGGGGAATACCTAGTCCAAACGCAACTCTCGCAGCCTCCGGTGAGCTGAAGCTTAAAACAATGTCTGGAGCAGTCTTCCTCACGAGTCTTAAAAGGCCGAGCATCCTGTCGAGGGACGAGGCGAGTTTCCCATAGGGTTCCCCACCACCATGCCTACCTATAACAACTGGTTTGATACGTGACAGTTTGAAAATGTTGGTTAACTCCACATACCTGCGTGAAGTAACGAGTACTCTGCAACCTTTCTCCTCAAGCTTCTCCTTAACCTTGCCGAATAGAAGAGCCTGCTTAGGCGTAAGCACGTCTATCATGATCGTTTTCTCGGGCAACGTATCGTTTCAACACTGTCGCAGGCAGCTATTAATTCTTTAAACCCCGGGGCTCAGTTAACCTTTAAAAAACAGGCTTGTCAAACTATTCGGATGAAGCCGTTCCTAGCCACGCCTGAAGAGGCCGTTGAAAACCTGAGGAAAAGCGCGTATAGAGTCGGAGTATTCGGCTTCGGGCATGTGGGCTTAACCATTGGGGTCGGATGGGGGCTGGCGGGTGCGAAGATAATAGGGATGACGCTTGACAAGAAGGCGATAAGACTGTTGGAAGCAGGCTTATCCCCTTTCCCCGAGGAAGCCTACTTATCCGAGTACATAGAGAATTTGAGAAGCAGGGGGTTGCTGGAGGTTACGGATGATTACTCTTACGGGGCGCGTGAAACAGACATAAAAATAATCGCGGTCCCAGTATATCTTTCAAGAGAAAATAAGCCCGACTTAACTCCGATTATTAGAGTCTCTGAGGAGATAGGCATGGGCCTAGCAAAGGGGGATGTGGTAATCATAGAGACTTCTATACCGCCGGGGACGACGCGAAACGTGGTTAAGCCTATTCTAGAGGAGGCTAGTGGTTTAAAGGCGGATGAGGATTTCGCCCTCGCCTATAGTCCTGAAAGAATCTCAGCTGGAACAGTTTTAGCAGACTACTTAGAGAAGTACCCGAAGATAATTGGCTGCGATTCCGTAGTAAGCCTAAACCTGGTTGCAAAACTATATTCAGCAGTCGTTAAGACAGGCGTGATCAAAATGTCCAGCACTGTTGCAGCTGAAACCGAGAAACTGTTCGAAGGAGTTTATCGAGACGTTAACATAGCGTTAGCCAATGAGCTTGCTCTCCTCTGCGAGAAGATGGGCGTGGCGTATGATGAAGTGAGAGCAGCAGCCAACTCCCAGCCTTTCTCACACCTACACAAGCCGGGTATCGGCGTAGGGGGCGCCTGCATACCAGTATACCCTTATTTCATAATTGAGACAGCGCTCAACCAGGGAGTGCAGCTTCAAATCACGCAGCTTGCAAGAAGCATTAATGAAACAGCAACGGAACTATTCATAGAAAAGATTGTTAAGGCAGTCCATTTTCTAAACATGGATCCGTCTAAATGCAGATTCGCACTCCTCGGATTATCCTTCCGGGGAGGAACTTCAGACACTAGGCTTTCCCCAGCCCTGAGAATACTTGAGTTTATTGAAAAAACCGGGGCGAAGGTCAAGGTCTGCGACCCACTCGTTGAAAAAATCGAGGGTAAAGACATTGAGATATTCAGGGACTGGAGGAAGGCGGCGCAGGGCGCTGATGCAATCGTGATAGCTAGCGACCATAAGGAATTCTACCAGATAGAGATAGAGGAGGTATCCAGCTTAGCCGGTAGAGAAACCGCGATACTTGATGGGAAAAACGTCGTCAGCCATCTAAACGGTAAGCCCAAGCATCGTGTTCTCTACGTGGGAGTGGGAAGACCCGCGTACCTGATAGAACCGGACGGTTGCAAAAAGCGTGTAGAAATATAGGGTTGAAAGAAAGCATATTCTGACGGTTGAGGAGTATTGCTGGCTTTTCCACTTTTAGCATCAAGTAACCCTCTAGTACGCGCATTCGGCTATGTTTAAAGCGGCTGTAACGCTTAAAATATGATATGAACATGTTTAAGGAGGAGACGGCGTCAGGAAAAAGCTGGCGCAGAGCCTTGTCTGTAGGTATTCCAAATTATTAATAAGTTATTAATGCGCCATAAAAATATCCTTATAGTCAAAAACTACACTTTTCTGAACAATATATATACCTCCGATGCTTATTTGAGTAGCGATGGCTGTGAGCAAGCCTAAACCCGATAGGGTTTCCATAGTAATCATGCTTTTCCTCATCCTCGTTCTAGTACTACCCTTGATATACGTGGCCGTAAAGCCTTTAACAGACCCGAATGTTCAACACGTCAACATACTCATTAGAGTGAAGACGAGGAACGGTGCTGAAGCACCCTATCCTATTATCCAAGTATTCCACCTGACAGACCAAGGGCCGAGTCTCATAGCAAAGGGCTCAGGCGGGCAAAACGGCATTTACGCGTTTTGGTTTAGTATTCCAAGGGTGAAAATGAACAGGCTTTACCTGCCAAGCTTGGGCAGGGAGGCGGATGTATATCCCGCGACTAACATCTGGATACTTGCATACGATGATAAAACCGGCTTCTTGGGAAGCCTAACTACAGCTCTCGACCCTACCTTCATGAATTGGCCGATAGACACCTTCTCCGCCGAGGTTGTTCTAGAGGAGCCTCTGGAGCGCGAGGCACCATCGCCAGCCAGCGTCTTAAGCGTACCCCCGGACAGTGAAACGTGGAAGGATACAATAGTTGTAGAGTATGCCGTGTGGGACCAGATCTGGGCATATTCAGAATGGCCCATCGGTGCGAAGGTGGATGTGGAAACAAAGGAGAGAACATGGGACCCGTATCTAAACATGTATGTAACAGACTGGTGTTCTCCAGGGAGCACGGTGGTAACGCTCGATAGCGGCATTGGAACCCCCGAGTGCACGGGTAAACTAAAAGGCATGGTGATATTTAAGTTCAAATACATATTATGCCACATCTCCATTCCAAACACCAGATTCTATAGAGAGAAGGTTTACGCGGCCGATACCTCCATGGATCCGATATATGCTGGTTATTCAAGTTCATCGTGGGATGGCTCAGCCTCAGGATCTGACCCATATATCACTGACCAAAACTATCCCTGGCGAAGCATTCCCCTAACTCAAAGATTCGATTTAGCGTGGACTTTCAGCGTGGGCCTGAGCTTCAACCTGGGCGGAAACTGGCCCTCGGTATCCGTAGGATTAGGCGTGAGCAGAAGCAGTATCCCATATGCGACGCTCTGGATCAGGACTGGCACATGGACGTCTGGATATAAGGTTTACACCTATGGACGAGAGCACGGCTTTAGGAAATCCTTCTCTGTATGGAAGCCTTACCCCTAGGAATTAGCGCATTAAGCCTAATTGGTGTGTTGTTTACGCAGAAGTTGAAAGAACACGCGCACCTGTTTGAGCCCTACGGGACCAGGAAAAAGAGTTGAACTATAAAACTCCTGGGACTAAAAGTTATTAAATTCCTTCAAGCAGGTTTTCAACAAGCCCGGGAAGCCTGACCCATATACCAATCTTTATTTATCAAAGCATGATATGAACCCCGAACATACCGTAGCGTGTGGCATGAGGGTTTGTAACAAAATACAGCAGGCTTGAACCCGTCCTACAGTTTCCTTTCTCCCTTTATCCCATACTTTGTGAGAACAGCATTACGGAACTCCAAGTATTCCTTCCGCCTCTCATCCGGGTAGGTTCCGTAGGCCTGTTCCGCGCGCTTGCGCGCAGCAATAACTGCCTCAACCCTCTTCTTAATCTCCTCGAACTTCTCCTCCTCGCTCATGTTACTTCCATTGAACTCCGATATTAATCCGGAATCATAATCGATCTCATCAATTTCCACTTTGACATCAATCCCATATTCCTTCGAAACTCTCTTAGCTACCTCATCGAACCATAATAGTCTTATGAAGGCTTCCCTGTAGTTCTTCTTAAGATGCTTCTCTAAGTTCTTCCTGTTGATGTAGTCCTTACGTATCTCTTTCTCCTTCTTATCAAGGGCTTTCCAAACCTTATCCTCTTCCTCCTTTCCCTTGGCTTCAGCCTCCTTAAACCTCCGACGATAATTCTTAACTAAGCGTTCACCTATGTAGTCCCCGCCCTTGTCCACCAGTTCTGATTCCACGGCTATCGTTCCATCGGCACGAAACTCTACAGACCTAACTAGCGTTGGGCTCTCCGTACGAACTACTTGGTCTCTGGTTTGGTATGTCCATATTTCGAACGGCTTAAACTTAGTATAGTAGAGCAACTCGTTCTTCAGTCTCTCATTCAGGTAATCCCTTAATTTCTCGAGTAATGTTTGGCTCATCCTTCTAGCCCCCTTCCCTACTGAAGTACTCTATATAGGGATTATTAAATTCCCCTACCTTATCAGAATACGGTGCATCATCAAGAATATCTTCAGGAGGCCAGCAGACGACTACGACAGCTCCATAGTCGCATCCTTCCCTCCAATTCTTCATGCGATCCTTAACCTGCCCAATTCCTTTGTTTAACTGCTTACCGAATTCCCCGACGTTCTCAGGATCTCTTACGTACTTAGCTTCCACTACTGCGATCAATTTACGAGTCTCAGTATTTTTTATTTCGAAATCGGGCTCTCCTGACTTTCCCAGTTGCTCAGCTCTCAGCTTATTCTTCGGAATTCCACTTCTTTTCGATATTTCAGAGAGGATTTCGTCCATAAACTTCTCATTTGTTATCGCCTCTCCAAGCTTTCCTTCCCGATATGTGTCATCAGGATTAGCAAGTACATCTATTGCATACCGCTTCAGATTTTCAAGTTCTTTGTAAGCAATTATCTCTATCGAGGCTATGCTCTTCGCTCCAGGAGGTACATATGATAAGAGTTTATTGTTCCAGCAGTAAGCGGACTTACCATTATCAAAATGTACATAGACAACAACCCTTTGATTCTCATCAACACTTTTGCCGGTCCTGCTCTCTAGTTCTTTCAATGCTTCGTAGCCAAGGATAGTGAGAAGTCGTCTCTCCTTAAGGCCAGTCTCACCTTTACCTTCAACGTTGTAATCCCATTTAAGCTTGAACTTCTTATTGAGCTGGGTATTGAGGGACTCGTGTTTAAAACTATATACTGTTGCGCAAATGCGGGAAGGGTGCTCATAAATTACCTCATAGGTTATTCGGATTGCATCATTGTCTCCGTCAAACTTGACCTCTCTAACAGGGTAGATGTTCTCACCATATTTAATCTTCACGCTTCCTTCACTTATGAAGATGAGCTCAAGAGTATCGCCTTTCCAGTTCTTAGCATTAGGAAATGACGTTGCGATACAAAGTTTCCCCTCCCAAATATAGGTATCCGATTCAAATGAATGCTCCATTCCTTCATCCTTCAACGTGTTTTGATAGAGGTCGAGCACAAGTCCCTCGCCCCCTCTGAAGTCATGAGCCGGGAAGAAGAGCCTATAGTCATAGAAGTCTATCCTTATTATCTTCACTTTAATCTCTTTAGCATTCTTAATATTTCCATAAATCGCCTCAAGTATTTCATTGGTCTGCCTTCCTGGTATATGGACCTTATCTCCCTCTAGCTTCGTCCAGAATTCGACGACCCCACTTTTCTCGTCATATTTCCAGTAAACTCTTACCCTAAAAGTTCCCCTAACCTTATCGCTTAAAGGTATAGTAGGATACTCATCCACTTTTAACGTAATCTCGTGTTCTGCTATCTCCATAAAGAGAGGTCTGAATCTCTCTACTAGCTCCGTTAGTTCACCTGGACTCTTCAGCGCCATACTAAGGAACTTTTCGGCTAGTTCCTCACCATACTTGCTCTTAACATCGAGATAGCTATCTATAATACTCCCTATTTTTAACCCAAAGCCTTTTACGGCATTTCCGTCAATTGTCAAGAGAAATTTTTCGAGAACACTAATCTTATCGGGGTTCTCCGCATTCATACTTAGCCAACTATCCAAAAGTTCTATCGCGTTATCACCGTCCTTGATCCAGATCGAGACTATGCTCCTAACAATTGTTCCTCCTTTCTCCCTCAACTCTTCCAAAGAGTAGTGCCCTATAATCGCGCCGACCACATTCAATATCTTAGCCGAGCTTTCCTTATTTGGAACGTCTTCTAAGACTTGTTTCGAGAGCGCTGAGGCGGTTTCGAGCGCATTCTCAACCCTCAGAGGATTTTTTATTTCCTCTACCAAGCTTCCAACGATGTCTCCAAATCTCCTGCTGTACTTGTTTCCGAGCAAAAGGTCAACGATCTTGTGGAATGATGGCTTTAGCTTCAGCATCAGGGCATCCCATATGGCTGGGGTTATCCAGTTGTAGATCCCTCTGCCTACGATTCTGAGCACGTCCTTAATGCTCAGCGGCTTGCCCCCTGCTCTCTCAGCCCTTATCCTGTTGACCACCGCAGAGAAGGTGGCTACGTAGGCCGCGCAGCTTGCTATTGCTCCGACAACCCTTCCAGTAGCGTATCCGATTCTATAATCCCTATCTCTCGTCAAAAGAGGTTCCTTCAACCCGAAGGCTATCCTTATCTCATCCCATGAGACGTCTAGGGCTAGGTCTGAGAGCACGTTGGAGAGAAGGTTATCGTTTATATGCCTGGCTTCTAGCCTGAATACCTGAGCGAGCTCGAATAATTCGTTGGCGTGCTGGATCATGCCGATTCCGTTGAACTCTTTGCTCCTGCCCTCGCAGACATCCGCGAGCCCGTTCAACGAGTCCATTGCAGCCAACGCATTGTGAACATCCATCCAGATTTCAGCTATGTTCATCGCCACGCCCGTAACGAGGATTGCCGTCGATGCTGCTACAGCCCATTTCGGTGGAAGCACGAAGCCAACGATGATCATTATTCCGCAAGTAACCATTATTCCCCATCCCTTAGAGATGAAGCCATCCCAGAAGCCCCTCCAGAACATAGGCAGCTCGCCACTCAAGCTCACCCTGAGCGTTGCAACGACTCTATTTCCATGCTTCAGATTGATGAAGACTGGATACGCATCTTCCTCAAGTTGGACTAGGTGCAACGGGATTGAGCCGAATGCAGAAACGCTAATAGCATGCTTCTCCGGCGGGGCCCTTATGGGCCCGGCGAAGACCTCGATATCATATTCCGCGTTGCATGTAGCATAGTTTCTAACAAGTACTCCTTGGACCAAATCGCCCCCGCCATACGCTAAGGGATGGTAAAAGAGCTAGCGCGCGCGCTGGGTCGATGCACCTGACTAAGTATGTCCTCTTCTTAGGATACCTTCGAAGGATATGGAAGACGTTGGTCCCGTTGCTCTCATACTTTATAGAGCTTGCGTCTTTCTCATTCCCATTCTTATCAACCACTTTATATGGGATCTCTACGGAAACGCTTCCATCACTGCCTCTACGAACATAGATTTTCTCATACTCGGGGATTATCGTATAATCCTTGAGCCAATAGTCTATCCGCGCCGGCAGCTTCAAGGTATCGTTAGCTCCCTTTATTGTTCGGCGTATCTCCTCTTCTAAGCTTCCAATGGAAACCAGTTGAGCTATGAAGAACCAGAGCCTTTGGGCGAGCTCAACCGGAAAGCCCTCGGGTATTGTAAAACAGGCCTCGGTTATCGAGCTACTCGGTACCTCCCCCTTCTCCAACTCCCCTTCTATGAACTTCAAGGCAGTTGACGCATCCGTTTCCTCCGCAGCGTACACCCTAAAAGTTAGAGCAGCGCTGAAGTTGGAGGTTAATATTAGGATTATCAGAATTGTGGCTGATGCCTTTCTAAGCATTCTTATCGCCTCCTGGCTTAACCAGGGTTCTCCATCTCAGGAGTATGGTGAGCAGCGAGACCGTTAAGATAGCCAACGAAGATGCTAAAATCCTCATGATGCTTAATTCTTCAGCAAGCTTCTCATTCTCCTCAACTTTCTCCGATACCATCCCCTGGCATTCCTTAAGCGAGGTTCTTAGAAGAGCTGTGGCATTCTCCTCTTTCTCCAGCCTATCCCTTGATGCTCTTAACTCAACGATGGAGCCATTCACCACAGCCCTAAGGCGCTCGTTCTCCTCCTTCAACTCAAGGTGTTTTGAGAATAGGGTTTCGTCGAGCTCAATAATCAGCGTTGCGGTTGAGTTAAGTGCTTTGACGCTTAGCGAAAGCTTAGCCGGCTCCTTAAGCCCAGAGAGCCTTGACCATTCGACCCTCGCTCTATACAATCCTTTCTCGTATACAACTTTGCAATCTTCAATCATGGATCCTGCTTGAAGCGTCGCCCTCGCCTCTATGCTATCGCTCGGAGCAATTATTTTGAAGGAGATTTTGAGAGCATCTTCACATATGAAGATTGAATTCGGAACTATCTCGATGAAATTGATAACATTTTCGCCTTCAACCATTATCATCGCATGCCCTCCTTTGAAACTCTTTATCTCCTGCCTGTAGCAGTCGATTAGGAAGCAATTATTCGGAGCAGTATTGTTGTCGATACCTATCCAAAGTTGGGTCCCGTTAAAGTCGAGTATGGGGTAAACGCAAATATAGAAATTGCCCCTTACGGTTACGTTGGGTAAAGGTATTTCAGCCCAATGAAGAGTAGCATTCTTAAAATATTCGGAAACCGGTAAAGATGTTCTGAAAATTACATTTAGGTCTTTATCCCTTATCTCAACTATGAAAGACTTCTCGCCCTTATCTATCATGAAGCCATGGATTAAGATGACGTTTATCTTCCACCTGAAAGCAGGAGGGCTAAACCTTGCAGCTATGCCGTTGGGATAGTAATCGCTCCAGAAGGACTCAGCGCCTCCATCATCATAGGTAAGGGGCGTTGCGGACGCGCGCGCGCACATTCTCCGATAACAATGTAGAATAAAGGGCGAAAATGTTGAATAAAAACTCCAACAAGACGGAATTAGACAGCGCCAAAACTTTTAGCGCACGCAGCGCGCGCTAGCGGATATTCTGAGAAAAAAATAAGAGATAGAGCTACCACAGAGAAGCTGGCCGCTGATGTTTTAAAGGGAGCAGAAGCTGGATTAGAGCTGGAGGCTTCCTTCCCTGACTGGATTGATAAAAGGTTTAGATACCAGTTTGTATGGCTTGATAAAAATGATTACTTAAAAGCACTCGTAAGAGCTTTGTGGCTGGCTCCAGTTTTTGCCGGCACTGATTTTGGACGCGCGCTAAATACTGCGTCGGAACACTTTATGATGCTTATGCTATGTGCATCGGTGGGCCAAGCGAGACCGTAGCCATATAGCTGTAGTAATACCTGGTGCAGGAGGAAGAATAACGATTCTAGATCCGGCAGGAAAATACGTAACCGGGCTGGAGTTGTTCTTAACTAGGTGGGTTACGGCACGTCCCGTGGAAGAAGCAATAAACGATTACCTACGTTATTGGCAGGACTCAGGCTACGCATTTGCCCAAGTATATTACGTATTTAATGAGGCTACTTACAAGTCGTTCAGCAGGTTTTCCGGGATGCTTGCAGCCTCGTAGTACCGTTTAACTAGACCCGGATCCTGGCGAATCTGCAACCCCGCCCTCACCCATGAGGAAGGAGGCCTCCCCGTACGGGAGGTGAGGAGCGTCGAAGAGATATGCGACCCGGGTATTCTCCTTCCCCTTCCTCAGAAACAAACGATATGTGCTCGCATGTGCGACGACGTTTCCCCCTGCCGGCTTGTTCGGGTCTCCGAAGAACTGGCCAGGATTAGCGACAACCTGGTTAGTAACAACGACGGCAAGGTTCAGTGCTTCAGCAAGCTTTAGCAGCTTGTGAACATGGCCGTTAAGCCTCTGCTGCCTTAAGGCTAATGCCTCTCTACCGAGGTACTCGCCTCTAAACTGGCTGGTCAGGAAGTCGACTATGATCAGCCTTATGGAGCGCTGGCTGCATATCTCCCAGGCCTTGTCTACTAAGAGGACCTGGTGGTCGGAGTTATAGACCCTGGTGTAAACAATGTTCTTAAGAACCTTCTCGGCTTCGAGCCTATGCTTCTTGGCTATCTGAGCGATCCTCTCAGGCCTGAAGGTCCCCTCAGTATCTATGAATAGAGCACTAGCCTCAAGCCCACCCTTATCCTTGGGTAGCTGAACGGTGACGCAGAGGGTGTGGCAGAGCTGGGTCTTCCCCCTCCCGAATTCGCCGACCAGCTCCGTTATGGCCCATGTCTCGATGCCCTCCGAGCAGGGCTCGAGACTTTTCCAGTTGTTATCTTCTGGGCCTGCTGCCGCCTCTTCAAAACCTCGTCGGCAGTAATCAGGTCTATCCTGACAAGCCCCCTGGCAGCCTGGGATATCCTGAGAGCAGTATCGTAGCCTATCCCAGTAGCTTCTGAGATCTCGAAGGCCGTTGCAACAGCCAGGGACTCAACGCTCACGAAGCCCGCTTCCCTGAGCTTCCTTACAATCAACGTTCTTTAGACGAGGACTTGCTCAACATTCCGCGGAAAACCCTTCTGCCCTGTTCGTCTGTCCCTTAAGGGAAAAAGTTAATTAATCTCTGTAGGTGGGTTTAACGTGCCCGGGAAGCCCGGTGGAGCCTAAAAGGCGCCGATTGTAACGGCAAACATGGGGGGCTTTGGACCCCTTGATGAGAGTTCGAGTCTCTCCCGGGCTACCATTATGCCGTGGACAGGGTAAGGTTTAAATTCTCGGAATTTTGGATGCCAGTCAGTTTCACTAATTCTTATTAACAGTTATTCTGTAATTATAATGTTAGGGAGTGATTCATGGTCAAGATTTCATGGCCATTTGTAGAATGGACGGAAAAATTGGGGAAAAAGATGTTAACCGACTTATAGTACATGAAGAAGTCTCAGTAGGCGACGACGTTATTGGAAACATGGAGACCTTAACTAAAGTGGAAATCTTCAGTACTATGTTTGAGCCCTATACACTCTCCATCAAAGGCAAGAAAGTCAGAGGAATAATTGCCGAAAACAGAGAAGGAGAGTACTTTTACCACGCATTATTTGAAGATGTGCATGTTGGAGAGAAATTAGAATTGAAAGTTATTATTGACGGAAAGTACACTAGAGAAACTTTAAAAGAAGATGGATACAACAGCAACTTTGCGTGGAACACACGGCATGTGCAGCGGATAATTTTTCCGAAAAGATGGAAAATCTTGTCCGCAATTCCAAGTGGCTATGTACTAGAGACTTTCAGAGGTCTACCCTCAATTAAGTGGAAGAGAGAGGGAAAATTCTGGGGCGACGTTCAAGTCAAGGTCAAAAAATTCTAGACTGGTAACTGCAACAAAAATATGATGCTTTAATCTACTTTAAGATGAAACAGCAAAATTCTTCCATGGAATAATTGTCCAGGAGCATTAAACAATCACAAATCCGAAAATTTAAACTTCAGCCGCAAATTTTAGTGCGGGGGGAATTAGAACCATGATATTCAAATCGGTACTTTACTTTGGATAGACCTGTTGTCTTCGTTTCTTCGAAGTGAAAATATAAACGAGATAGGTCACGTATCCTGGGCTACAATTATGCCCTAGTCAGGTTAGGGTTCAAATTGTAGGTTTTCATTCCAGAATTTTTACGTAAACTTTGTCAGCCAATTCGGCTACTCTTTTTCGGTTTTGCCTGTCCTCCATCATGTTTCCCTGGAGCAAAGAATCCTTTAATTTCGCGTTCCTACTTGCGGTGCTTCTTGGATCTAACTTGATCCATCCGACGAAATGCTTAGTGGGAGTAAGCCATGCTTCTTTTAAGTTCATTTTGCAACCGTTTTCCCAGAAAGACACTAAAGCGGGTTCTAACCCGTATTTTTTAAACCGATACTTGAACTTGCCCCCGGCTACTAACAGGGTTAAACGTTATTTTCGATACTCTTTATGGTCAAGCCTTATATGCGTATATATGAAAGCCCGCCTAGTGAAAACGCGTGATAAGAATTATGGGGAGGCTGTGGAAGCAGCTGGCTGACCCCCGAAGGTTTTACGAGGAGGTGCGAAGCGAGAGTTGGAAGCCTCCCATCGTTTTCTTCCTATGGATAACGTTGGTCATTTCTATTGCTACACCTATCGTCAATTATTTCGGTGTGGAAAGCACGGATCTATCTTCCTCTTATCAGGCACAAATTTTAGCGTACAATATTTTGAAAAAAACACTTGCTTAGTGCTCACGGGGTTTACGCGTATCTGATTGAAGCCATTCTAATATTTGGATTCGCTGTTTCCATTCTTTTTCTATTAACATTTATTCTACACTTGGTCTACAGGCTTATTGGCGGGAAAGGGCCTGTTTTAAATGCTTGGAAGGCGGCGTGTTATGGTGTGGGATCATGCTTGCTCGGCGGTTTCCTGCCGTACGTTTCTCTCTTCGCGGGCTTCTACTCTTTTGCGATGCAGTTTTACCTTGGGCCAATGGTTCTTTACAGGGTGAAAGAAGGTAGAGCGATAATTGTTTTCGTGGTTTTCATAGCTATGACTTTCGTAGAGATGATTGCCTCAGGTACAACAGTTGGTTTCTAATTTGAAGAACACCTCCTACTCAAAAAGGATGATTCTGCAGAAACAGGGAATTATCTTATTTTTCAATAATCATGAAATGAGCTTATACAGCTATATAGGCGACGCGGGCTTTTCGACTTAGTATTTACGTCTAAGCGAGAAGTTCGAGCATCATTGTTTATCGTACTTAATGGCCTTCAGCCTTGAGAAAACTTTTTGAAAATTGATGGTGCCATCGCCGGTTGCAGATGAAGATCGTCTCCTGAATCACTACCGCAGTTATAAATGATACGCGTCAGTCAATACTCTGATCTTACCCTCCATCTTATACGAAACAGCATTTCACTGAAAATTCTTTTATGAGAGAAGCTCGCAAGCCCGTAGTATCTCCGTGACCCTAAAAGCACGTGCTATGGATTTGCCCAATTAAAAATGAGCTTGACACTACATCTATATCATCGATAGAAAGGGCGCTTGCTACTCTAAGGTTTTTATCGCGACTTTGGTTATGGTTTTTAGCGATTTTCTTCTAGCTTCTTGCACGCTTTTTGCTCCACTGATGATATCATGCTTCTTGTTATCACTTATGTAAAGCAGGGAGTAGCTTTCAAGGCCTTCTTTCCGAGAGTAGTGGAGAAAAGTGGATGTTTCTAATTCTACACCTACTATGCCCGCATTTTCTTCTACAAATTTTTTGATGTGACCTATGTTGTGGAGAACGCATGGGACAGAAACTATTGTGCCTTCCACATAAGCCTGATCCAAGTCTTCAAGGATCCTTCTCAACTTTTTCAAGGAACCCTTCTCTGGTTCTACAATATTTTTATTTTGACTATCTGCCGCGACAAAACCAGTTTTATCAACTATTTTTGTGGGCAAAACTAATGTTCCAACAGGCAGTTCTTTACCGCCCAGAGAACCTATGAAGAAAACTCTTTTTACACCACCATCCTTCAGCAAACGGATAACTTAGTCACAGCAGCCCCATAAACGTTGAAAACAAGCAAATACTCCCTGCCGTTTTTAGAGGCAAAAGAATAGCGCACCCAATAGCCTCTTATCCGCTGCCACCTGTCGAAAAGGCTTTTCACAATTCCTTCCTCTCAGCTACGTAGGCGCCAGCATAAATCAAGCATCTTTCCGGCAACTTTTTTCTCCCAAATATGGCTTCACTCAATCTTCCCAAATATGAGTTGAATCCAAAAAGGGAAAATAGGTTCTTAAGCTTTTTCGAATATTAGAAAACCGCATCAATCCGGATTCGGCAGCCTGGATTTATCTTGAATACAAGATTAGAATTTAAGCCAAGCGTTTAAGACAGTAGTTTTTCCAGGGCGGAATACACGTCGCTCGCAGCCGTCTCCCTCCTCTTTTTATTCTCCTTCAAGTATTTTCCAGTCAGGTTTTCGAAAACGCTTCTCGTAATGCGCCCTCCTCTAAACCTTTCGATAGTGCTGTTAATCATGTTTTTAGAGTCGCTGTTTATTTCCTCGAAGACCCTGTAGCGCCTCTCAACCTCCTCGCCGACCCTGGTGCTTCTCCGGGTGATCTCTTCAATGGTTTTCAAAATCTTTTTCTCAGCCTTCGACGTTCTCCGCTCGTATTCTCCAACTCTCTCCCTATACTCTTTAGAAGAAATCTTTCCGACAGCGTTCTTAACCTTAACCTCCTCAAGAAGGGTTTCGCAATCGATTTTCTCGCGGAGAGACTCCACAAGGTCGTTTACAAGGCTCTCAATCTCTTTACCCGCTTTAGGCTCAGCAGGCTTTGCAGCCTCCTCTCTGAAAATCTCGGTCACAATCAATACGAGCAGCGTTAATAGGCCTAGGAGTATTGAGAGGCTTTTACCAGCTTCTAGCTGTGCTGAAGCGAAAGCGATCTGAAACGGCTGGGCCAGTATGTCCGGCATGGCGTTACTCATCGTTAGGTAGAAAGCCCCACCGTTTTCAACGCTTTTAACGGTTGATCCCGTCGCTATCTTCCAGCCTTTCTTACCCTCTACTCTAACGTTTAAAGAATACGTGTTAACAATATCCGTATAGTTGGGCAGGCCTGTAAGCCGGATAGTGGTTAAGCCCCCGCTTGAGTTCACGAGCACGCTTTTAACCGGAACGCTGTATTCAACCACTGCTTCATACTCTTGGCCGGGTCTCAAGGAGTACCTTGAGTAAACCGTTATGACACTCATGTTTGCTACTTGTGATGCGCTGGTGTATGTTTGAAGCGTCCCCAGAGCGTCCTTCGCCTTAACCGATTGGTTAAGACTAGTGGGGATGTTTATCCTCAGTATTTCGCTCCTGTAGGAATTTCCGACGTATCTCAGCTTCAACAGGTCTTTCACACGAACCTGAAGCTGCTCCGTCACAGTTATCTCCCTAGCTAGGCTTTTTATCACACACCTGTCAAACTGTTTCGAGAACGATACTCTACCAGTCACGTTACCAACGGTCGTCGTTCGGAAATAATGGTTCCATAATCCTATTACAGTGTCGTTCAGGAAAATAGGGTTGAAGTACTGTAGCGAATACTCTTTAATCGCGCCCGTGGTTAGAAAGGTGAAGTTAACATATTCAGGCATAATGCTGAACCCTGTTAAAACCGGTAGCTTAAACCCGACATAGTCCTCAGCCACCTCGTCGCGTTGAACCAGGCCGAACCTGACTGTAGCGTTAAGCCGCTCGCCTTGAATAGGAGGCAGCTCCGCAACAAGATAATCGTAATCCTCAGCCTCCTCAAGCCTCAGAGCTATCTTCTCACCATTCTCGAGGAATAGCTTAGGCATGTCTAATGATGAAACAAGGTTTGGAGCCGCCCATTTAGGAAGCTGTATCTTGAAAGCCCAGTTGGCCTCGCCTAGTGCTCTTACCGTCTTCGGGCCCATCGTCAGGTTCACGTTGAAAACAGCTATCGCATCCTCACTCATGCTAGCCTTCACATACACGTAGAGGTCTGACAGTTCGAAAAGCTGGCCTGAAGTATTTACGGTTAGAAGAAGGCTGGAAACCAGTATTAGAACCAGTGTAGAGGCGAGCGTACACCCGGTTTTTCCACGCGGTTGCATCGCTAGCCGTATTTACACGAGGGTTAAAAATCTTTATTTTAAAGCCCAGCCGAGCTTAAACGATGCTTCAAAACTACGTGTCGAAGAAGGCGACTATTCATAGGACAGTCAGGTTTGAAGGGAACAACCTGGTTCTTGGGGGGAGCGAGATAGGGGAGGGAACCTACATCGGGTTCAACACGATAATAGGGTATCCTTCTAAGAGGAGTTTTTCAAGCGTAAGAGCCATGCCGGAAGACCTCAGTGTTCTCGACGAATTGTCAAGCGGCGCGAAAATAGGCTCCACGTGCCTGATAAGGTCTGGAAGCGTGGTTTACGAAGACGTTGTTATCGGCAAGCGTCTTGTAACCGGCCACAATATTCTAATAAGAGAAGGAAGCCGAATCGGGGAGAACTGTCTAATAGGCACGGGCTCCATGCTCGACGGAAGTGTTTCAATAGGCAGCAACGTTAGAATACAGTCAGGCGTGTATCTTCCACACGGCACTGTTGTCGGCGAAAACGTTTTCATAGGACCCTACGCGTGCGTCACTAATGATCGCTACCCTGTTTCAGGCAGGCTGACTCCTGTTGTGATAGGCAACGGCTGCGTGATAGGGGCGAACTCGACGCTTATATCTGGAGTACGCGTCGGCGATAATTCTGTGGTGGCAGCGGGCTCCGTTGTGACTAGGGATGTTCCTCCAAACACTGTTGTCCTAGGCGTACCGGCAAGAATATATATTACTAGGGAGGAATACGAGGCTAGGAGGAAGAAGCATGAGCAAGGAGTCTGACGTGCTTACAGAGGTTAAGAAGGCTGTTTCCAACGTCGTTGACCCTGAGATAGGGCTAAGCCTTGGAGAACTCAACCTTATTAAAGACGTTAGAAGGGAGGACGGCAGCATAGTCGTGGAATTCGTCGCTACAACGCCATTCTGCCCTCTGGCGGAGATCCTGGCCCTGATGGTTAAAGACGCGGCTAACGCGGTCGTTAAAGACGAGAAGATCCTGGTTTACATTAGGAGGCACATTAACGAGGAAAGCATTAACGAGCGGGTAAACAGGGATTAACAGAGCTTAACAAGCATTATGCTGGACACGTCCCGTTTAAACCTAAGCTTGCTCCGCGCGTGCCAGCCATCCTATAAACCAGGGTGACAACGTATACCACTCCGTGGACAAATTTCGAGGCTCCTCGTGAAGGCTGCTGAGCCTTCCCTTGTATAGGTTTTTAGATCCTCTAATTATTCGTTTCTCAAACTCGGTGTAGAAAAGAAAATATTAAAGCCCTTCTCCACTCTCCCCACCTCTCTTGCGATGCAGAGTATGCTGATAAGAAAATAGCGGACGGGTTTAAAAACTCTTTTTGAAGGGTTAATATTTTTTTCAATCCGGTGACACTAGGATTTCTAATATACTTTATACCTTAGTATTCCACCTATGCCGCCAATCCTCCTGAATTTTTCCGCGGACTCATGTCTGCCGCTCACTATGGTTACCTCCCCACCGTACTGTTCGACAAGCCTTATCATCTCCATCACCCTCTCCCTCAAGGAGCCCGACTGAGAAGCCTGCTTAACATGTATTATCAGCTGGCTGACTGCTCCCTTTTCAACAGCCTTCCAGGTCTCCTCCAAACCGTAGACAGCCCTCTCATCAACCAGGTTTTCGAAGAAGCTTTCTATAGCCGTTATCTCGTCAACAGCCTTCAACTCCCTCGCCACAATCCTCATCTCGTTGCTCCTTAGAAACTCGTTTACTGCTGATATTGTTCCCCCGGAGGAGTGGAAGCTACCGGCTATGGAGTCTTGAAGATCCCTATAATTGTTCTCCATGAATCTTGAAAAAGCTTCACGTGTGACACTGGGGCCTATCAGGATTATCCTCGGCTTATCTTCTTTAATCCAGACGCTTCTAAGAGTCTTCGACACCTCATGGAAAAACCTTACGGCTAAGGCTTCACGCTCCTCAGGAAAGTTTTTACCAGGAATATCCTGCTCAACCTCTAGGCTTTCAACAATCCCGTAATCCTTAACGACGGCTAGCGTAGCGGATCCGAGCTCAACCGCCGCTACAATATACTTCTTCGTGGCCACGTCTCGGCTTAGAATCTTCCTGTGAACCGGGGAAAGCTCCTGTTTCTCAACCACAACCCTGTCCCCGACGCCTATAGTCAGAGTATGATAATGGGCGAGAACACCCTCCATGTCCTCCGGACATTCTAAAACCCTGCCCCTGAGGTGAATAGTTTCTGAAGAGACTTCGAACTCAACCTTCTCAACCATTATTTTCAGAAGAGCCTTACGCCTGCTTTTCTCGCCTTCATCAATCTTCAGTATTCGCACGGTTTCCGCTGAAGCCAAGTCGCCCTCGTCAATAAGGTGGTAAGCCTTCCACAATTCCTCGCCTGAGAACGGCCTTATTTCTAGGATACCCTTATCGTAATCCACTTTAATCATGGAAGGCTCTTCTACCTCGTTCAAACAATGGAGACACTGTTGCCCAGCTGTAAATGGAGGTGAAATATAAGTATTTTTTATTTCAATCGAGATGCAAACCGCTAGCGCGCGCTAAGAGTTAAGAGAAGTAAGCGAATAGACACCTCATGACGCTGTCTCACACTTAGATGCAACAGCCCTATCGGAAAAATCCTGGTTTGGAGAATTATAACGATGCTGCTTCTAAAACTAAAAACCACGTTGACTCTCAAAAAATAAAGACAACCGTTAAGGACGCCGGAGGAAATCTACGCATCACTCGATTTTAAGTAACAGTGAGCCTCCCTCATTAATCACTTGGTAAGATGGATCATCATTGATCTTGGTTTTAAAAAATGGAACCCTCGGTCCTGAAACAACCTTACCAGTGGCCACGTCAAACTTCGCTTTGTGCCTCGGGCAGGTTACAACACTACCCTCCAGAGAACCCTGTGAAAGATCACCGCCAGCATGAGTACATCTAGCTCCAATAGCGTAGTATTTTCCGTCAACGTTAATTATCAAGAACTCCTTATCCCCGACGGTGACCTTCTTCATCTTGCCCGGAGCAAGCTCGGATAACTCGCCAACCTTTACGAAGACCATGGCTATACCCCTCCGCTTCTTATCACCAGACTATCTTTATCTGCTTTTCCCTATCGTAAGCTCGACGATATATAAATAGATGATAACAGGGACGAAGGCTCTTACGCGCGCCTCGTGTTCCTTCAAGTACACACAGTCCTCTCTCAAAATTCAGGGAGAGAAAGATTTTTAATCCCCCATTATTCAAAACTAGTCTAGCCGGCGGGCCGGCGTAGCTCAGCAGGTAGTTCAACAGCCTAGAGCAGCGGGCTGTTAACCTAATTGGACAGATACCCGTTGGTCGGAATCGCTTGGACGCCGAAAGTTCGAGTCTTCCCGCCGGCGTTTGTATATATTTATATCTTTTCTATCTTAATCTGCTTTTTCTTTTTTCTTAGTCTTTATACAATAAAAACACTCCCTTAACTATAAAGCTCCCAGCTTCTTTCCTTCCTCAACTTTTCAGCCTCCTCTTCCATTAGGACAACGAAACAATAGCTCTGTCCTCCAGTCGGCCTTGAGTAGTACTGGTATCCATTATCCTTAATCAGTTCGTTTATCTTCAGCATTGCAGGTTTCATGTATAGGAAATCTCCGTCACAATAAAAGTCAACATAGTGCTCCTCTCCCCCGAATCTGAAGAAGACTCTGCAGCGGTCCACCCTCTGCTCTCCCATAGCATAGTAGCGGAGGCGCATTTTCTCAAGACCTAGAATCTTATCCTTTAACTTTTCAAACTCTCGGTAAGTATATTTGCTCCACTCCTCCCTAATATCCGTCGGATTGAAAACTCCCCTAGATATTCTGGCAAGCCTCTTTAGTATCATGACCCCCATTCCTTCCTCAGGCATCGTCTCCGAAGATTCCTTAAGCATCCTTTTAGTGTCAAAAGGTGTGATCCAATAGTCAAATTCAGCATCCCTACTTTTCAACCAAATATTCTCATGCTCCCTTAAACTCCAGATTAGTAGCCGTCCCTCTGAGTGCTCCGGTTCCCTCGGAGACTTACGTATCTCCCTATCGATCCACCAGGCGTCCTCATAATCTATTTCTCCGTTGAAAATCTTTTCAAGGATCTCCTCAGAAGATAGGCTAGAGTAATCCTCGAAGAAACCCATTTTGCGGAGATACTCGATTGAATCTATGAGCCTCCTAGCGCGCGCGCTGAAGACTCACAGCCACAGGTCGCAGTCTCCTCACGGAAGGTTTGCATAGGAGGAATTTGATTAGGTTATTAAGCAAGATTCCTTAATCACTCTCAAATCATGTTGCGCGCTCTCTTCTGTTCCTGT
>Ga0315298_1002844_pt1 | contig 28397 bp, 21 predicted proteins | sample WHS_1_MG_FD_203077 | JGI IMG/M metagenome (GOLD analysis project Ga0315298, IMG submission 203077) | Extremophilic microbial mat communities from Washburn Hot Springs, YNP, Wyoming, USA - WHS_1_MG | ecosystem: Environmental > Aquatic > Thermal springs > Hot (42-90C) | place: USA: Wyoming... | reverse complement strand
CGCGCTCCCGGCGAGACAGTGATGCCGCTTACGTAAAGAAAACGGGGGGCGCTTTTCGGGAAACGAGCCAGAGTGGGGGCAGCGGTTGGAACGCCATAGACCTGCGCAATAGCCCCTAGAAGGTTGAGGGTGCCATTCTGGTCCACGGCGGCATACGTGAGGCCGCGGCGCGGGTCTTCGACTGGAGCGCCCGGGAACTGGGCGGCCTGTATAACAGCGTCAAGGTCGCCTACCGCGGCCCATGTCTCCAAGGCCCTGGTGAGGGTCTCCGGGCGGGTCACGTCACCCTCGATGAAGGTGAGCCGGCCGTCGGCCAAGGCCCGACGGCCGGCCTCATACCCTGCAAACTTGGCCATTGCTTTACTAGTCGAGCGGCTAAGGGCACAGACCGCGTGGCCCGCTTCCAACAGATGGCGGGTGATGGCGCTTCCGATGAAGCCTGTGGCTCCCGATATCAGGATGGTCACGCGATTGCCTCCGTCGCGCAAGTGGCTGGGTCACATGAGCGGGTCATATAAGCATGATGGGGTCATGTGAGTGATGGGGTCTGGGGTCATGTGAGTGGTGGGGTCATGTAAGTGCCTCCCACAGGTCTCCGGTCTTGATAAGGCGGTCCGGGACAGTCTTGATAGTGAAGGCGCGGGCATCTTTCAAAAAAGCAAGTTCCTCCCAGCTGATAGGCGTAGAGACAGTTGCCTCCGGGGTAGCGCGGGCCACGTAGGGCGGCACGATGGTGGCTCCCTGCGACATGCGCAAGGCATCCAGGTACACGCGGCCTTTGCGTTTCTCCTTGCGGATCTCGGTGGTGAGAAGCCGCGGATGTTTCTTTGCCAACTGCTCAAAGAGACCGCGTAGCTGAGCTCGGGCCGCATCGTAATCAAGCTGCCTATCTAGGCGGAAGGCAAGATGCACACCGCGCTTCCCCGAGGTTTTCACCACTGGCTCGTAGCCGGCTTGTTTGAGCTGCTCGCGAAGCAGAAAGGCAACTTCGGCCGCTTTCTGAAGGAGAGTGGGTGCGGGGGTGTCCTGGGCTGTGCGCCTGCCTTCGCCCTGGGCCTCCAGCTCTGGCGGATCGATGTCGAGGACCATGAGATCGGGGTGTTCGGGGTCGTCGATGCGCGCCATCTGGCTGTGAAAGGTGAGCGTGCCCAAGTTCACCAGGTATAGGAGGTCAGCCTCGTCCTCTACTAGAGGATAGTGGATGACTTTCTGATGGTCTTTGCGTTCCACCGGAAAGGTGCGTATCCAGGGAGGGAAATAGCTAGAAGCGTCCTTTTGAAAAAACGAGCCATCTTCCACTCCTTCCGGCCACCGTTCCAAGGTGAGCGGTCGCCCGCGGATGTGGGGAAGGAGATGGGGAGCTACCGCCAAGTAGTAGTTCAAGACGTCGGCCTTGGTGTAGCCGGGTCCCGGGTAGTAGACGCGGTCAAGGTGGGTGAGCTCGACCTCCTTACTTCCCAGGCGAAACACGCGGGTGCTGGTCGTGATCTGGGCAGGCGGAGAATCCATGAGCCTTAAACCGCGCCCGCGGCTATTTCCTCAATTGAGCGGCCAGTGGCCACGGAGTTGGGCGCCTCGTCCACGATGCGGCTGCCCGGCCGGGCCGCCTCATCACGATGTTTGATAAGCAGCCAGTTCTTATCCCCGCGACCTTTCATCTGCACAAGCGACCAGCGCCCGGTGAGCTTCTGCCCGTGAAGTATGAACTTGAGGCTGCCCTCGGTAAACGGCTCTTCCGGGTCGGGCTCCCACCAGCCCAGGTCCCACAGCATGACCGTGCCCGCCCCGTACTCGCCTTCCGGGATCGTGCCTTCAAAGTCGGCATACTCGAGCGGATGGTCCTCGGTCATCACTGCCAGGCGTTTGTCGGCTGGGTCGAGCGAGGGCCCTTTCGGCAGTGCCCAGGACTTGAGTACTCCGTCCATCTCTAGGCGAAAGTCGTAGTGGAGGGTGGAGGCGGCGTGCTTCTGGACCACGAATATCGGACGAGGGAGCCCTCCCGCTTCGTTGCGGGAACGAGGCGCCAGTTCGGGTACGAGGTCGGGTCTGGGGGCCGGCTGGTCTTGTTCCCCTGACCCGATTAGGGGGCTTCTCTCGCCTGTAATCATGGTCCGGACCTCCGAACGTTGGTCACCATTTCTATCTTACTCGGCAAACCGTGCCTCAGAGGACCCCAGAGAGCGGTATAGTACGGAAAATGAGCTTCTGGCAGGAAAACCAGCGCCATTTCATTGATGCCGGGGTCTCCGTCCTCGTGCTGCTGGCGGCCTGGCTGATCTACCGGGGCCTGCGTCACCTTATCGACCGCTTCTCCACTCGCCGCCGTCTAGCGGAGACCGATCCGGGGGCCGAGACCCGCTTTCGCATGATTGAGCGCCTCCTAGCAGTGGTGCTCTTTTTTCTAGCTGTCGGCCTAGTCTTCTGGATCATGGACGTGTCCGCGCTCAAGCGCGTGGCGGTGGGCATCTTTGCCTCGGCGGGTGTCGCTGGTGTGGCGCTGGGTTTTGCCGCTCAGACCACCATGGCCAACCTGATCTCCGGTGTGATCATCGCCTTCGCTCAGCCCATCCGCTTGGGTGACAGAATCATGCTAGATGGAGAGTTCGGGGTGGTGGAATCCATTGGCCTTTTCTATACGGTCATCTGCACCTGGGACAACCGGCGTCTGGTGATTCCTAACAAAGTGCTTTCCGACCAGGTCATACGCAATTACACGTTGGTCGATCCTCGTATGCCCGCTATTGTGGTGGTGCGGCTGGCCTATGAGGCCGATGTTGAAACGGTGCGCACGGTCTTGCTGGAGGAGGCGCGGGCTCACCCTCTGCTTCTGGCCGACCCGGAGCCCTCGGTCCAGGTGATTGACGCGGACGACTTCGGGGTGTCGGTGCGTTTGGTGGCGTGGGCTCCCAACCCCGTCGATGCCTGGACCCTGGGTGTGGAGATCAGGGAAAGGGCGCTGCGCCGGCTCAACGAGGCCGGCGTGCCGGTAGGTGCCAGCTGGAGTCGAATCTTCGCTCAGTCCAAGAAGTCGTGATTTCTGCGCTCCGCAACTTTTCCCGTGGCACTTCCTCCCGCCGCAAGATATGGGGCCTGGATGCCAATGTCTTTTCCGCCGGGGTGGCCTCCTTTTTCATGGACGTGAGCACCGAGATGGTCTATTCGCTGGTCCCCGTGTTTCTGTCCTCAGTGCTGGGGGTGAACAAGTCACTCATCGGTGTCATCGAAGGCATCGCTGAGACTACGGCCAGCCTGCTTAAGATGTTCGCTGGCTGGCTGAGCGACAAGCTGGGGCGCCGTAAATCGCTCATGCTCTTTGGCTATACCATCTCCACTCTCAGCCGGCCTCTGCTTGCCGTTTCCGGGAGTTGGGGCATGGTTCTGGGTTCCCGCTTTGTTGACCGTTTCGGCAAAGGGGTGCGGACTGCTCCCCGGGATGCCATCGTGGCTGAGTCCTCTGATAAGCGGGAGTTGGGCCGCTCCTTCGGTTTTCACCGGGCCATGGACCAGTTTGGGGCGGTGGTGGGGCCGGCGCTTGCTTTCCTGGTTTTGGCTCTGCGGCCCGAGGGCTACCGCACAGTGTTCTGGGTGTCGCTCATCCCGGGCGCCATATGCGTCACAGTCATCGCTCTTTTCATACGCGAACGAAGAGGGCGAGGCGTTCGGGCGTCTGCTGGGGGCGGGAGCGAGGGGCCTGCCCGGGGCGACGGGCGGGCGCTGCGGCGGGTGCGCGGACCTTTGCTAGCCTATCTAGCGGTGATGGCCGTCTTCTCGCTGGGCAACTCCTCGGACGCTTTTCTCATCTTACGTGCCCGTGACCTGCAGGTGGCCACTGCCATGATTCCCATGCTGTACCTAGTGTTCAACCTGCTTTACGCGGTCTTTTCCATTCCCGCTGGTCTGCTTGCTGACCGCATTGGGAGGCGGCGGGTCGCGCTTCTTGGCTTTGCTCTCTTTGCTGGCGCCTACGCGTGGATGGCCCTGGCTGGCTCGCAGGCCTCTGCCTGGGGGGTATTTGCCTTGTATGGCATATACATGGGGGTGGCCGACGGGAATGGCCGCGCTCTTCTTGCTGAACTCTCGGCGGACAGCCGGCGAGGCACAGCCTTTGGCGCTTACCACATGGTGGTTGGCTTGGCGGCGCTTCCGGCTAGCGTCATTGCTGGGGTGCTTTACGACCGGCTGTCGCCCGCCGCTCCCTTCTGGGTGGGCGCAGGGGGTGCGGCGCTTGCTGGTCTTATGATGCTTGCCCTGGTGCGGATGCCTGCTTCACCCGGCAGGGCGCCTCGCCGCGCGGGGAGCTAGCCTAGCCGCGCCAGGATGGCAAGCACTTCACGATGGTCGTGGATCACGAAGTCAGCCGGCGGCGGTTCGGGGTGGTCAATCGCGCCTGCGCAGCGGATGGCCACCATGCCGAGGGCCTTGGCCCCGGCGATGTCGGTGCGTGGAGTGTCGCCCACGTGAGCAGCTTGCTCGGGTTCGGCCCGGAGCTGTTCAAGGGTGGCGGTGAACATGCGCGGGTCTGGCTTGGGGTAGCCAGTCTCATCAGAGAAGGTGAGGGCGGTGAAGTACTCTAGCAGCCCATCCTTGGCCAGATACTGGCGCAGTATGCGTCCCGGGGTGAGACTAGTGTCGGAGATGAGTCCCAAGCGGCAGCCACTCTCAACCAGGCGCGGAATGGTCTCGCGTACTCCTGGCAGGAGCTGCAAGTCGGCAAGCAACGAGGCATCCTCGATCTCCTTGACGGTGTCAGCGATGGCTTCCGGCGCCACACCAGTGGGATCGATGCCGAAGTGCTCTAAGAAGTGTAGTACCTGCTCACGAGCGCCGTAGTGCCGACCGCTTTGCCAGGCTGCCATGTAGGCCTCGAAACTGGAGCGGTAGGTCTGCTGGAGCTCCTCCTCGCTAGGTCTCACTCCTGCCGAGGCAAGCAGCTTGCACATGGCCGCCCGGCGACGGGGTCTTACCGGATCCATCACCCGGTTGTCGGCGACATAAAGCGTGTTCCAAAGGTCAAAGGTGACGGCGACGATTCGGGACTTCCTGAGTTCGGGGTAGGGTAGTTCGTTCAGTTCTAGCACACACTCCTTCTGGCCTATAAAACTCGAGTCGGGTTTGGCTTCTTGCAGGGCTCGGCAAAGCAACCGGGAAAGTATATAGGGAGGAACGGATGCCGGAGGGACGGAGAGGGCGGTGGTCACGAGGAGGGTGCTGAGATGCGGCGCATGCTACTCTTGTTTCCGGTGAGAGAGGGACTAGCAAGATCTAGAGCAGGGAGACTTCCAAGACTTGCCCGGCTTGTAGGGCTGGGTTCTATAGCTGTGGCGGTCGTCTTCGCCTGTCTCTTTCTCAGCCCCGGCGTGGGAGCCGCTCAGGCGGTCGGGTTCAGTGATGTTCCTGAGTCTCATCCCTATCACGTCCAGATTGAGACCCTGGCACAGCTCGGAATCGTGAGCGGCTATGCCGACGGGACCTTCCGTCCCGATGCTCCTGTCACGCGCCAACAGTTTGCCAAGATGGTGATCCTGGCCATGCGCATCCGGGTGAGCGAGGACGACAAGTGCACGTTTGTGGATGTGCAAAAAAGCTCTGATATCGAGCTCTACCCCGACAACTACGTGGCTGCTGCTGCTCGCGAGAACATCGTCACCGGCTATTCCAGCCCCAAGGGCCCAATCTTCAAGCCAGACGTCCCCATCACCATCGCTCAGCTTGTCACCATGGGCACGCGCGCTTGCGACCGTCCGCTCTATGTCCCGCCGGACTCCTGGAAATCAGCCTGGGGCCGCTTCGATGATGTCCATTCGGTCATCGCCCGGGTGGCCCAATACAACGGGCTTCTGCGGGAGTTTGCTCCTCCGGGCACGCCGCTTAAGTCGCTGTCGCCGTGGGCCACGGCAACTAGAGCGCAGGCCGCGGCTTTACTCTTTAATGTCATGGGAACCGACCGGGCCGGCCTCAATGGCCGCTTCCTGGGCGATTCGACCGATCTCGTCCGCTACTTCCGAGAGCAGACGGGCGGCAACGACGGCAAGTTCACCATCCCCCTGGAACAGCTAGCCAAGTTGTATGTGATTTACGGCAGACGTTTCGGCATTCGGGCGGATATGGCTTGGGCCCAGATGATCCTCGAGACGGGCTACGGTCAGTACGGCGGGGATGTGGCCCCCGAGCAGAACAACCTGGCGGGAATAGGCGCCACTGGCGGGGGGGTGCCAGGGAATTCCTTTGCTACGGCTGAGCTGGGTGTGATCGCCCATTATGTCCACCTGGCCTGGTATGTGTACCCGGACCACATGTCTGATCCGTACTGTGTTCTGGTGCAGCAACCGGCCGACGGCCCCATCACCACGCCGGGCGATCCGCGTCACTTTGTGCAGCCGGACGGTAAGCCGCATAAGGGAAACGTCCGTACCGTGTACGATCTGAGCGGGAAGTGGGCGCCGGGTGCCACTTACGGGTCTCGAATCCAGGAGATTGCCAACCGCATCACTGTAACTTGCGGACTCTGGTAGACGGGAGTCGCGCACCGACGGGCCACCTTTCTTGCCCGACTTCTACCGCTGGTGGGACTAGACATTCTAGACATTCCCGGATGGTAGCACGGAGAGCGGGCTGGCACCTGGGTAGTGGCGCCCAGCGGAGAGGCAGGCGACTTTTTGTTGCGCCTTTCGGGACGGATGAACTACCTTGTTGCGCCTTTCAGGACGGATGCACTAGAATGACTCGTCCGCAGCGTCGCGGGCGAGCTCTGAGCGCTGGTTGACTTCTGCTCACTTACCGGCGCCGGGTGTGGATTCATACAGCTTTTACCAGAGAAAACGGGGGTACCAAGGCATGGCTATGACCATGACCGAGAAAATCCTAGCCCGTGCGGCTGGCAAGGAGTCAGTTGCTCCGGGCGATCTCATCATGGCGAAGTTGGACTTGTGTCTAGGCAATGACGTTACCACTGGCGTGGCCATAGACGAGTTCGAAAAAGCTGGGTTCGAGCGGGTTTTCGATGCGGAGAGAATCGCACTCATACCCGATCATTTCACGCCCAACAAAGACATAAAGTCGGCGGGCCTAGTCAAACAGATGCGTGACTTTGCTCGCAAACACGGCCTCGTGCACTTCTATGACGTGGGGCGAGTGGGTATTGAGCACGCCTTTCTTCCCGAGCAAGGCCTGGTCGGTCCGGGCGACGTGGTTCTGGGAGCCGACTCCCACACCTGTACCTATGGGGCTCTGGGAGCCTTCGCCACCGGCGTGGGCTCCACTGATCTTGCCGGAGCTATGGCCACGGGCGAGGCCTGGTTTCGCGTGCCGGAAACGCACCTTTTCCAGTTCGAGGGCGAACTACAGCCGTACGTGACCGGCAAAGACATCATCCTGTTTGTGATTGGAGAGATTGGGGTGGACGGTGCCCTCTACAAGGCCATGGAGTTTGCCGGCTCCGCCATCCGTAGTCTTTCCATGGACTCCCGTTTCACCATCTGCAACATGGCGATTGAGGCAGGCGGCAAAACCGGTATCATCGCTCCAGACGATACCACCAAGGCCTACGTGGAGGGGCGATTCCGCCGTACCCCGCGGTACTACGCCTCCGACCCTGACGCTTGGTATGAGAAGACCTATTTCTGGCGGGCGGAACAAGTGCCGTTATTGGTGGCGAAACCTCACCTTCCTTCTAACACGCAGCCGGCAGCCGAGCTAGCCTCGGTGAAGATCGATCAGGTGGTCATAGGCAGCTGCACCAATGGGCGCATGGAAGACTTGCGTCAGGCTGCCGAGATTCTGCGCGGGCGGAAGGTGCACAAGGAGGTGCGCTGCATCGTGATCCCGGCTACTCCGGCTGTCTGGAAGCAGGCGCTGGACGAAGGTCTGCTAGATGTTTTTGTGGAGGCGGGAGCGGCGGTCTCGACTCCAACCTGCGGGCCCTGCCTGGGCGGACACATGGGAGTGTTGGCGGAAGGCGAGCGAGCTGTGGCTACCACTAACCGCAACTTTGTGGGCCGCATGGGGCATCCCCAGTCCGAGGTCTATCTGGCTGGGCCCTACGTGGCGGCGGCCAGTGCAGTGGCCGGCCATATTGCTACTCCAGACCAGGTGGGCGGAAGGAGGCTCTCATGACTCTACTGCGCGGACGGGCCTGGACTTTCGGCCGCGACGTCGATACTGACCTCATCATCCCGGCCCGCTACCTTAACATGAAGACGGCCGAGGAGCTGGCGGCTCATGTCATGGAGGACGCCGACCCCACGTTTGCAAGTAAGGTGCAGCCGGGCGACATCGTGGTAGCCCAGGAGAACTTCGGCTGCGGTTCCTCACGGGAGCACGCCCCGCTGGCGCTCAAAGGAGCCGGGGTCTCGGTGGTGATCGCCAAGAGCTTTGCCCGCATCTTCTACCGCAATGCCTTTAACATCGGCCTACCCATCTTGATCGCCCCGGAGGCGGTGGACGGCATCAAGCAGGGAGACGAGGTGACGGTGGATCTGGCCACGGGCGACATCGCGGACCTCACTACCGGGCAGAAATACGAGGCTCAGCCTCTGCCGCCTTTCATGCAAGAGTTGGTGGCGGCAGGAGGACTACTGCCATATCTCAAGAGGCGACTAGCGGAAGCGGGATAGGGAGCAACTTACTGGCGGAGAAAGGAACCTAAGTGAACTACAAAATAGCTGTTATCCCAGGTGACGGTACCGGGCCAGAGGTAGTGAGAGAGGGCCTCAAAGTCCTTAACGCCGCGGCCGCGCGAGCCGGTTTCACCTGTGACTTCACTCACTATGACTTTGGCGGAGAGCGATACTTGCGCACGGGTGAGACCCTGCCTGACTCGGCCATTGCGGAGCTAGCCGGACATGACGCCATCTTCCTGGGCGCTATCGGTCATCCCCAAGTGAAGCCGGGGATTCTTGAGCTGGGCATTCTCTTAAAAGCTCGCTTCGCTCTCGATCTCTATATCAATCTCCGACCGGTCAAGCTCCTGCCCGGCGTGGAGACGCCCATCAAGGACAAAGGTCCCAAAGAGATCGACTTCGTGGTGGTGCGGGAGAACACAGAGGGGCTATATGCCTCCTCCGGCGGCTTTCTCAAGAAGGGCACGCCCGACGAAATCGCTGTACAGGAGAGCATAAACACGCGCAAGGGGGTGGAGCGTTGTCTTCGCTACGCCTTTGAGTATGCGCGACGGCCAGATCGGCGCCACCAGCTTACTCTGGTCGGGAAGACTAACGTACTCACCTACGCCTGGGACCTATGGTGGCGGGCCTTCAACGAAATCGGGGAGGCAGACTATCCCGACGTCAAGCGCGAGTACGCTCACGTGGACGCCACTTGCATGTGGTTCGTGAAGAACCCGGAGTGGTTTGACGTCATTGTCACCGACAACATGTTTGGTGACATCATCACTGACCTGGGGGCCATGATCCAAGGCGGGATGGGTATCGCCGCCGGTGGTAACATCCACCCGGGTAAGATCGGCATGTTCGAGCCCATTGGCGGGTCGGCTCCTAAGTACACGGGCCAGAACGTCATCAACCCGCTTGCCGCCATCGCTGCGGTGCAGATGATGCTGGACTACCTGGGAGAGGCCGAAGCCGCGGACTGGGTGGAGCAGGGAATCATCTACGCCATCAGCAAGATGAAGTCGCTTTCTGCTGGGCAAATGGGCATGGGTACCGACGAGGTGGGGGATCTGGTAGCGAATTTCGTAGCTCAGTCGTAAGCTCGACCGTAGGCTGACTTTGGTCCAAGAAAGGGGGGCCATGGGGACCATAGTAGTTGCTGTTGACGGTTCTCCTGGTGCGGCAGTGGCCCTGGATTTCGCCATTGACGAGGCGGTCTTACGGGGCTCCAAGCTTCGCTTGGTTAGCGCCTGGGAGATCCCGCCGGCTGTGCTTGCTAGCGTCGTGGCGGGCAAGGAATTCTACGAGGATTTTCGGGAGAACGCCGTTCGTGTGGTTAAGGAGGCGGCGGCCTACGTGGAGAAAAGAGCGCCTCAGCTCGAGCATGAGGAAGTGGTGGCTGAGGGACAGGCAAGCAAGGTTATTCTTGACAATGCCAAGGATGCCGAGCTCCTGGTGATAGGCCGCCGAGGCCATGGGACTTTCAGGGAGATGCTCCTCGGTTCGATCACTCGGCAGGTCACGGTGTACGCTAAGTGCCCGGTGGTGGTGGTGACCGCTCCACCCGAGAAAGAAAAACAGTAAGAGATTAGTAGCCAGCCGCAGAGGTCGCGGACAACGATAACCAGCTACAGAGGTCAAGGAGAATGATAATCAGCCAAGAAACCACTGCCCTGGTGGTTGATTGACCCCACTGGGTGGAGCTTCGACCGGAGCAGTTCTAGCAAAAGCTGGTCTAGTACTACCCACGGCTGCCCAAGACGTCGCAGCTTCCCCCTGGAAGCTTCATGCAAGAATAGCCTCCTTGCTGCCGGGGCGAGCCTTGTTGCCGCCGGGGTGCCGTCCTTGGGGGCAGGAGCAGCTTCTTCGGCCTAAGTCGTGCCTTGCGCGGACCTCCCTCTCTAAAGTTTTGCGCACTTCATGCCGATTATGTTGCCGAAAAGAAGCGGGAAATTGGGGCCACGGTCATGAATAGCTCCCAGCAAGCACAAACCTGGGAAAGTTTGGGTCAAAGTCTAGGTCAGCTGGTGCTCGCCGGCACTCCTCACGGGGTGGCGGTGTTCGCGGCTGAAGGGTCTTGTCTATGGGCCAACGAGTCGGCGGCTCGGATTGCTGGCGTGAGCCTGGAAGAGGTGCTGGCTTGCCGCCTGCAGAGTGATTTTTGGGGTGCACGGTTTTTCGAAGACGCACGGGAAGTCTTGACCAATGGATGCCCTCTCTCTCGTACGGTAGAGCGGCGGGACGGCAACGGTCGGCGGCAGTGGATTGAACGCTTTCTGGCGCCGGTCGACCTTCCGCAGGGCAAGGGCCTTGTCATGTTGGTGGATGACCGAACCGAGGCCAAGGAGGCTGAGGAGCGCCTGCGCACCCTCGAATACTCGGTGGAAACAGTTAACGAGCTTGTGTACTGGCTGGATGAGGAAGCGCGTTTCTGCTACGTGAACGAGGCCACCTGCCGCAAGACCGGTTACACGCGGGAAGAGCTTCTGAATATGAGCTTGTACGAGATCGACCCCTGGGCTCCCCGGCCGTGGAACAAGCACTGGCCTGTTTTCCGGGAACGGGGCCACGGGGTCACCTATGAGACACGGCACCTGACCAAAGACGGCCGGGTCTTGGACATGGAGTTGGAGACTACCCACATCGAGTTCCTGGGGAAGGAATACCACTGTGTCTTTGCCCGGGACGTAAGCGAGCACAAGGCTCTTGAGCGCCGAGCGCAGTTTACGCAAGTCTCTGTGGACCGGGCGGCTGATCTTGTGTTTTGGCTCGACTCGACGGGGCGCTTTGTCTTTGTGAACGAGTCCACTTGCCATGTTCTAGGCTGCACCCGCGAGGAGTTGATTGGTTCTGAGGCGGGCGAGTTTTTCCCCGACCTTGTGTCTGGGTGGTCTCTGATTTGGGACCGGGTGAGGCACGAGGGAGTCGCCCGGGAGGAATCGTGGGCTTACAGCCGGGACGGCGGTTGCATTCCAGTCGAGCTCAGTCTGAGCGGTTTCGAGTACGAGGGGAAAGATTATCTACTGGTTTTTGCCCACGACATCAGTGCGCGTAGGCGTCTTGAGCACAGGCTTCGTTTGACCCAATACTCCGTGGACAATGCGAAGGCGCTCATCTTCTGGTTGAGTCCAGAGGGCAGATTCACCTACGTGAGTGAGTCCACCTGCAAGCAGCTAGGCTACACCCGCGAAGAGCTGCTCAACATGTACATATGGGACATTGACCCCTTTGTTCCCCAGCCCTGGGAGGAGCACTGGCGGCAGGTGAAGGAGCAAGGGGCCTTCCACACGGAGGCGGTTCACTGCACCAAGGACGGTCGCGAGATCCCGGTTGAGGTCACCGTGCAGTTCGTGGAGCACGAAGGCGAAGAGTATCACTTTGTCTTCGCCCAGGACATCACTGAGCGCAAGAGGGCCGAAGAGCAACTCAAGCAGGAGGCCACCCGCCGCCGCATCCTGGTTGACCAGTCGAGGGACGGCATCGTGGTCATGGACGCTGAGGGGGCTGTGGTAGAGGCCAATCAACAATATGCTCGTCAGCTTGGCTACACGGTGGATGAGGTATGTCAGCTGCATGTGTGGGACTGGGACGCCAATTTCAACGAACAGGAGCTACGCGCGATACTTGACGCAGTCGATGAGAGCGGTGAGCACTTCGAGACGCGGCACCGACGCAAGGACGGTAGCTGCATTGATGTGGAGATCAGCAGTAACGCGGCCTGGATCGGGGGCAAGAAGTACATCTTTTGCGTGTGTCGCGACATCAGCGAGCGCAAGCGCATGGAAGAGGCCCTGCGGCTGACTCAGTTCTCAGTGGACCACGCTCAGGCTCAGATCTTCTGGCTAACCTCTGACGGCAGAGTCGCTTACGCTAACGAGTCCACCTGTAAGCAGCTTGGCTACACCCGATACGAGATTCTTGGGCTAAGCATCTACCAGATCGACCCCAGCGCTCCCCGGCCATGGGAGAAGCATTGGCAGGATCTCAAGCAGCACGGGGTTCGTAGCTTCGAAACCATCCACTGCACCAAGGACGGTCGTCAGATACCTGTTCAGGTGATGGCGCATTTCATGGAATATGAGGGTAGGGAATACAACTTTGTCTTTGCCCAGGACATAACCGAGCGTAAGAAGGCGGGGGAGGCACTGCGGGCGGCCAAGGAAAAAGCCGAGGCTATCAACCGTGAGCTTGAACACTCTGTGAAAAGGGCGAACCAGCTGGCCCTTGAGGCACAGGCGGCGAATGAGGCAAAGAGTGCCTTCCTGGCTAACATGAGTCACGAGATTCGTACGCCTATGAACGGCATCATCGGGATGATTGACCTCTTGCTTGACACCGACCTGACCCCGGAGCAGCGGGACTATGTCGAGACCGTGCAGTCCAGCGCAGAGGCCCTGCTTGCGGTTATCGGTGACATCCTGGATTTCTCCAAAATAGAAGCGCAGAAGATAGAGTTCGAAGACATCGATTTTGACCTCCGTCTGACCTTGGAAGACATGCTTGCCCTGATGGCCATCAAGGCCCAGGAGAAAGGTCTTGAGTTGGCTATGTTGGTTGAACCCGACGTTCCCTCCTCGCTGTGCGGAGACCCGGGCCGGCTACGACAGGTGCTCACCAACCTGGTGGCAAACGCGATCAAGTTCACCGAGCGGGGCGAAGTGAGCATTCATGTGCTTCTGGAGCGGGAGGACGAGCAGACTGCGGTCATCAGGTTCACGGTACGCGACACCGGCATCGGCATACCAAAGGACCTGCTCGGACAGCTTTTCCAGCCTTTTGTGCAGGCGGATGTCTCCACTACCCGCCGTTACGGAGGGACCGGTCTCGGCTTGACTATCGCCAAGGGCCTGGTGGAAGGCATGGGGGGTGAAATGGGGGTGGAGAGCGAGGTCGGGGTCGGCTCCACCTTCTGGTTCCGCATGCCTTTCCGGAAGGGCCTTCTCCGCCCCGGCGAGGCTCTGGTGGTCGAGCCTGGTGCGGTGGCCGGACTCAAGGTGCTGGGGGTCGACGACAGCGAGACGAACCGCCGGGTCTTAGCGGGCATGCTGGAATCCTGGGGCTGTCGTCATACCGAGGTGGCAAATGCGAGCGAGGCTCTTTCCGCCCTGCGCCGCGCGGTAGCCGAGGGCGACCCCTACAAGGTAGCGGTGCTTGATTTGTGCATGCCGGAGATGGACGGCGAGCAGCTAGCTCGCGAGATAAAGACGGACCCCGAGATCTCTTCCACCGCCCTTATTCTCATGACCTCCATCGGAGCGCGGGGAGACGCCTTGCGCATGCAGGAGGCCGGATTTGCTGCCTATCTTGTGAAGCCAGTGCGTCAGTCCCAGTTCTACGACTGCCTGGCGGCGGTAGCGGGCCACATGAAAACTCCGGAAGGCAAGGAAGGCGGACGAGCGCGGATCATAACTCGCCACACCTTGGCTGAGCGGGCCCGTCGGCGGGCGCGCATCCTGCTTGCCGAAGACAGCCCGGTGAACCAGAAGGTTGCCCTCAAAGCGCTCGAGCGGCTGGGATACAAGGCCGACGTGGCCAGCGATGGGTGGGAGGCGGTGCAGGCGGCCAAGGCAAAGCGCTATGACCTCATCCTTATGGACGTGCAGATGCCGAAAATGGACGGCCTCGAGGCCACTCGGGTGATACGCGATCGCGCCTCGGGCTCGCTGAACCCTGATGTGGTCATTGTGGCTCTGACTGCGCACGCTGTAGCAGGTGATAGGGAGAAATGTCTCGCTGAAGGCATGAACGACTATTTGGCCAAGCCGGTCAAGATCGCGGAGCTGGAAGAGGTGATCGAGCGCTGGTTGTGGCAGAGACGCAACCAAGAGGACATCGCTGTGCCGGAGGTCGCGCCCAAGCCGGGAGCTTGTGTTCCGCCGGACGCTCGAGCGGAGGAGTTTTCCGACCAAGTGTTCGACCAGGCTGTTCTCCTGAACCTCTTCGAAGGTGACTACGAAGCGGCAGCTGAGGTGGCAAACGAGTTCTTGGCTGGGGTGTCCGAACAAGTGGGAGCAATTCGTGCAGCTGTGCAAGCTGGAGACCCCATCATGCTGAGAGAAAAGGCGCACGCTCTTAAAGGATCCGCTGCCAGCGTGGGTGCGGGGGGTATACGGGCTTGCGCGGCGGAGCTGGAGAAGAAAGCCGCGGGTGGCGAGGCGCAGGGCGACGAAGTACAGTCGCTTCTGGCTGAGCTAGAGCGGCAGTTGGGTCTGCTCTTGACGCTTGCTGAGCGAAGGGGCGGGCTGATATGCGTGTGCTCGTAGCAGATGACGACAACGCCTCTCGCCTGTTACTTGAGCGGGTGCTAGCGAAGTGGGGGTACGAGGTCGTTGCCGTGTCTGACGGCCAAGCGGCGTGGGAAGTTTTATCTGGCCCCGATGCTCCCGAACTGGCAGTGCTTGATTGGATGATGCCCGGTCTGGACGGGGTCGAGGTGTGCCGACGCCTGCGGGCGCTTGATCTCTCCAACCCACCCTATGTGATCCTCTTGACCTCGCGTGGGGAAAAGGAGGACCTGGCTACCGGTCTTGAGGCCGGAGCTTCAGACTACGTGCAAAAGCCCTTCGACCCGGTCGAACTGCGGGCCCGACTCTTGGTGGGCAGACGCTTTGCTGAGTTGAACGCCAAGTTGCTGGAGGTGCAACGGGAGCTGGAGAGGCAAGCGCTAACCGACTCCCTTACCCAGGTGATGAACCGGCGGGCGGTGCTGGGCCGTTTGGAGGAAGAACTGGTCCGGGCGCGGCGTCAGGGACTTTCTCTAAGCATCGCTGTTCTTGACCTCGACCATTTCAAAGCAGTCAACGACAACTACGGACACGCCGCAGGGGACGAAGTGCTTAGGACCGTGGTGGCTCGTACGCTCGCTAGTCTACGACCATACGATGTACTAGGACGTATCGGCGGCGAGGAGTTTCTCATCGTCATGCCCGGAGTGGCCGCCCAGGGAGCCGCTGCAGTGCTTGAGCGCGTGCGAGCGGCGGTACGTTCGTGCCCGATTGAACTGCCGACAGGAGAGTCCATCTCTGTCACTGTGAGCCTAGGCGGCGCCTCTTTGGTAGATGAGACCCCCGATGAACTTCTCCGGCGGGCTGACGATGCTCTTTATCAACCCAAGGCACAGGGACGAGACCGGGTGGTGATGGCTTTAAATCCTGTGCCCTCCGTGGGGGTCTAGGCAGCTCTTAAGCGCTTAAGTGCTGCAGGGCTTGCTAAGTTAGGCGATAAGCACTAAAATAGCCTCGCCTAACTTTGGGACCATAACGCCCAGGTGGAGTTCTGGATGGGACCGCGCAAGCCAAAGACGGAGACAGAGATCCCGCGGGTACTGCCGGATGAACCGGAGCCCCTAAGCGCAAGTCTTGAAGACTACCTAGAGGTCATCCTTCAGCTGGAACGCGCCTCGCGGGTGGCGCGGGTCAGCGAGATCGCTGAGCAGCTTGCGGTCTCCCAGCCTTCAGTGACGGGAGCCCTGAAGACCCTGGCGGCGCGAGGTTTGGTCTCCCATGCCCCCTATGGGCATGTCACCCTGACGGAGCGAGGTCTGGATATTGCCCGAGAAGTGGAGCGGCGCCACATGGCTATCCGCGAGTTTCTCACCCAAGTGCTCGGAGTTCCTGAAGAGAAGGCTGAGGTCACCGCCTGCCGACTTGAGCATGTGCTTGATCCGGAGGTGCTTGCCCATTTTGTGTCCTACGCTGAGCAACTCCGGTCTGCGGACCGGCTCGGGTCCTTGTCGGGAGAGGATGAGGGAGGAGGAGAACGATGACTTCGCTAGCCCAACTACCTCCCGAGTCCCGAGCGGTGGTCACCACCTTACCTGCTGCCCACGGCTTGGCTAGACGTTTGATTGCTATGGGACTAGCTCCCGGGTCAGAGGTGCGGGTGGTACAGAATCGCGGTCACGGCCCACTTATCATTGAGGTACATGGCGTTCGGCTCGCGCTAGGGCGCGGCCAAGCTGCCCGGGTGCTGGTGGAACGGCTGCCGGAACGCGAGGAAGTCTAGCGTGAGCGTCACCCCGCAGGTCCCTCGGGTTGCCAGCCATACGCAGACTCATCGCCCACTGATCAGGCTGGCGCTAGCGGGCCCGCCCAACGTGGGCAAAAGCACGGTGTTTAACACGCTTACCGGCCTTGACCAACACGTGGGCAACTGGCCTGGTAAGACGGTGGAGAAAAAGACCGGCCGTTTCCATTACCAAGGGCGCCAGTACGAAATAGTGGATCTTCCCGGCACCTACAGCTTGACCTCGGGTTCCGAGGAAGAACGTATCGCCCGGGACTTTCTCATTAACGATCCTCCTGACGTGGTCATGGCCATAATCAATGCCGCCACCCTGGAACGCGACCTCTATCTGGTGGCGGAGCTACTCCTCCTGCCTGTGCCCTTGGTGCTAGGTCTCAACATGGTGGATGTGGCCGAAAGTCACGGCCTGCGGGTGGAGGCACGCGTGCTGGAGGCGGCTCTTGGGGTGCCGGTGGTGGAGTTGGTCGCCAGCAAAGGCAGAGGCTTGTGGGAACTGGTTGCGGCTGCCACCAACCTGGCCGAGCATCCTGAGCTCTTCTCGCCCAATCGCCCCACCATCCGGGAAAAACATCGTCCGGTACTAGCGGAGATCGAGCGCCTGTTGGACGATCGGTCACCGGCCGGTTATCCCCGGGAGTGGGTGGCTCTGAAGCTGCTAGAGGGCGACGTCGACATCTCTGAGCTAGTGCGCCGAACGGCGCCTGAGGTCTGGCCGGACATTCACTCTGTGCTTGTTGGCCACGACGATGCCTTCCTGGACATAGCGGGCGGGCGGTATGACTGGATCGGTCGCATGGTGCGGGCTGCGGTGGTGCGTCCGCGCCGGGGCGTAACTGCCGTGACCGACCGCATTGACCGGGTGGCCACTCATCCATTCTGGGGACTGTTGCTGCTGCTCGCCGCCTTGGCCGTGCTTTTTCTTGTCACCTACCGAGTGGCAGGACCGGCTGCCCAAGCGTTAAGCGGTCTAATCTCCGGACCTTTTTCCAAGCTCTTGCATGCCGGGCTAGAGGGGGCCCCCGGCTGGCTAAGCGGGGCCTTGGTGGACGGGGCCGTAGCTGGAGCCGGGACGGTGCTTTCTTTTCTTCCCATCCTGGTGGTGTTTTTTGCCGCCCTTGGACTTCTAGAGGACGTAGGCTACATGACCCGGGCCGCCTACGTGACCGACCGCTACATGCACTGGATGGGTCTGCACGGCAAATCGTGCCTGCCGCTCATTCTCGGGTTTGGCTGCAATGTGCCGGCCATTCTTGGTTCGCGCATCATCGAGGAGCGTAGAGCGCGACTCCTCACCATGATCCTTACTCCCTTTGTGCCTTGCACCGGCCGCCTAGCGGTGCTGGCCTTCCTTGCCCCGGCTTTCTTTGGCTCTCATGCTCCGTGGGCCGCACTGGCCATGGTGGGGGGCAACCTAGTGGTTTTGGGGTTGGTTGGGGTGGCGGTGAACCGGCTGGTCTTTCGCGGGGAGCGTAGCGCGCTGATCATGGAGATGCCCCTCTACCATGTGCCCAACGCCCGCACCATTGGAATGTACGTGTGGCGCAACACCCTCACCTTTCTTAAGAAGGCAGGCACCCTTATCGTGCTTGTATCGGTGGTGATTTGGGCTCTTTCGCATTACCCCGGTAGTACGCCTAGAGAGAGCGTGCTCGGTGTGGTGGGGCGTGGCCTGGAGCCGATGGGAGCTGTGATGGGGCTGGGCGACTGGCGGCTCATCGTGGCGCTTCTTTCCAGTTTTATGGCCAAGGAGAATTCGGTGGCCACCCTGGGAGTGCTTTTCGGCGGTTCGACGGCCGTGGGGGCAGGAACAGCGGGTCTGGCCGCCAAGGTGGCGGGTGTCCTCACGCCCGCGGCTGCAGCGGCTTTTCTTGTGGTCCAGATGACCTTTGTGCCCTGCGTGGCCTCGGTGGCCGCCATTCGTCAGGAGTCCGTTTCTTGGAGATGGCCTGCCGTGAACATGGGGCTCATGCTGGTAATTGCCTTTGTCTTGGGCTTGGTGGTGTACCAGGTGGGCTCGCTCTTCTAAAGAAGGGTCAACGGTAGGCTTAGGCGGAAACCCAGCAAGCCAGATTTTGTATACTTCCTTACCTAGCAAGAAAAATCACCTGGTAAAGGCGTGGACTTGAGCCACGCGATGCGCCACGGAGGCACTCATGCAGATCTACATCGACGGCGGGTTCTATAGCAAAGAGGACGCGAAGCTGAGCGTGTTTGATCATGGTCTTCTCTACGGGGATGGGGTGTTCGAAGGCATCCGGGTATATGGCGGCCGCGTCTTCGAACTGGATCCGCACATCGATAGATTGTATGCGTCGGCCCAGGCCATTGCTCTTAAGATCCCGCTTTCGCGCGAGGAACTGATTGAGGCCATGATGGAGACCATCCGCCGTAACCAGGTCAAAGATGGTTATGTCCGTCTGGTGGTGACACGAGGGGTCGGCGATCTGGGCCTGAATCCCAGTAAGTGTCCCAAGCCTACCGTGTTCTGTATAGCCGGTGGTATCACTCTCTACCCGCCTGAGGCCTATGAGAAGGGATTCAAGGTGCGCACGCTTGCTACCAGGCGGAACGACCCTCAGGCTATCAACCCAGCCATCAAAAGTCTCAACTATCTCAACAACGTGCTGGGGGCCCTGGAGCTAAGGGACGCGGGCGTGGACGAAGGGCTCTTCCTCACCACCTCCGGCTATGTGTGTGAATGCACTGCGGACAATTTCTTCCTGGTCAAATCGGGTCGGGTCATGACCCCGAGCTTGGCGCTGGGCGCTCTTGCTGGGATAACGCGAGCCGTGGTTATGCGGCTTGCTGCCGGCATGGGTCTTGAGGTGGAAGAAGGCTTCTACACCCTCTACGACGTATACAATGCCGACGAGGCCTTCTTGACAGGGACAGCGGCGGAAGTGGGACCGGTGGTGGAGGTCGATCGGCGGCCCATAGGCCTGGGCGTTCCGGGCCCGGTGACCCGTGAGATCATCGCCCGTTTCCGGGAATACGCAAGTAGCACGGGAACGCCGGTGTACGCCTAGTGGCTGCTTGCAGCAAGATCTCACTTTGCGGAGGCGGTTAGGGGAGCGCAGATTGACGCCAAAGCGTGCTCTTCTTCTTTATGACACCACCCTGCGTGACGGCATGCAGCGAGAGGGGCTGAGCGTTTCTGTGGGGGAAAAACTGCGCATCGCCGCCCGCATAGCCGATCTGGGCATCCAGGTCATTGAAGGCGGTTTTCCTGGTTCAAACCCCAAGGACGCGGAGTTTTTCCGCAAGCTGGAAAAAGAGGATCTGGGTAGCACGGAGGTGGCGGCCTTCGGCATGACCTGCGGCCGAGGCACGAAGGCCGAGGAAGACCGGCAACTGCAAGTGCTCGCTGAATGTTGGGCCCCGATTGTCACCATTGTCGGGAAGACCTGGGATCTTCATCTGCGAAAGGTCCTACGCGTAGACCGCGACGAGAACCGGCGCATGATCTTTGACTCTGTCGCTTTTCTCAAAAAGCAAGGTAAGCGTGTCTTCTACGACGCCGAGCACTTCTTTGACGCTTTCGCTGCGCATCCCGACTATGCCCTAGCCTGTCTTCGTACAGCGGTGGAGGCGGGGGCAGAGGCTGTCTGTCTTTGTGACACCAACGGGGCGGCGCTCCCCATGGCAGTGGGCCAGGTGGTTGAGCGGGTGGTCTCAGAGCTCGGGGCCTGGTGTCGGATAGGCATTCATGCCCATAATGACGCAGGCTGCGCGGTGGCCAATTCCTTGGTGGCAGTGGACCGGGGGGCCGACCTGGTGCAAGGCACCATTAACGGGTACGGCGAGCGCTGTGGTAACGCCGACCTGTGCGCGGTGATCCCCGGCCTGAAACTGAAGATGGGCATAGACTGCGTGTCCGAGCGGGATCTGGCTAAGCTCACCGACACGGCGCTGTTTGTGGCTGAGCTTTGCAACGTTTCGCCCGATCCTCACCAGCCCTACGTGGGCCACAACGCTTTTGCCCACAAGGGAGGCATGCATGTGGCGGGGGTGGAGCGGGACCCCATGACTTTCCAGCACATAGACCCTGCCTTGGTGGGGAACACGCCGCACGTGCTTGTGTCTGAGCTCTCGGGACGCGCCACCATAAAGCAGCGGCTGCGGGAGCTGGGCTATCCCTTGGAGGAACAAAAAGACCTGGCGGAGCGCGTGCTTAGGCGGGTGAAAGAGCGAGAGCACGAGGGCTACCACTACGAGGCGGCTGACGCTTCCTTTGAGCTTCTCTTGCGCGCGGAGCTTGGTCTTGAGGTGGAACTGTTCCGTTTGGAGGCCTTCCGCATCATAGTGGAGAAGAGGAGGGACGGGGAGACGGTCAGTGAAGCCACCCTCAAAGTGCACGTGGATGGTGAGCGCTTTGTGGAGACGGCGGAGGGGAACGGCCCGGTGAATGCTCTAGATAAGGCTCTGCGCAAAGCCATTGAGCGTAAGTTCCCGGAAATCCGGGACATTCATCTTACCAACTACAGCGTGCGCATTCTGGATGAGAACATGGGCACGGCAGCTAAGACCCGGGTCCTTATCGAATCTTCCGACGGGCGCGACACTTGGGGCAGCGTCGGCGTGGGAGTGAATGTGGTGGAGGCTTCCTGGGAGGCACTGGTGGACTCCATTGTCTATGGGTTGTTGCGCCGCCGGGAGGAGAGACGCGCCGCTGCGCCGCGAGCAAGAGGGTACCGCCAGGAGGAGGACAAGTGAAACTAGCGCGGGTTGAGTATGAGGGGCAGGTGTGTGCGGCCATGGTGCTGGAGGGCGGCTATCGTTTCTTGTCGCCTGAGCGATGGGCTGGGCTGGAGATAGCGGCCGAGGAGGCGACTTTGTTACCGCCCGCTGCGCCGGGAAAGATTCTGGGGGTAGGGTGGAACTTTCGTGGACACATCAAAGAGATGTGGACGAGAGCGGCCGGCGCTGAAGTGGCAGAGGAGAAGGCTCGGCAGATGCCGGCGCCTCTTTTCTTTTTAAAGCCGCCCTCAAGTCTGATCGGAGCAGGGGACGCCATCATTTACCCTAAAGACGCCACCCGGGTGGAGTACGAGGGAGAGCTCGCGGTGGTCATCGGCGAGAAAGTGCGGCGAGTCACTCCCGAAGAAGCGGCCGCCGCGGTGCTGGGCTGGACCTGCGCTAACGACGTAACCGAAAGGGACCAGCAGGGCAAAGACAAGCAATGGTGGCGGGCCAAGGGATACGACACTTTTGCTGTGGCCGGCCCGTACTTGGAGACCCAGGCGCCTGCTGCTGACGCCTGGATCCGCACCCGGGTGAACGGCGAGGAGAGGCAGGCCGCGCAGGTGAAGGACATGATTCGTGATCCCTACACCATCATCTCCTTGATCAGCCAAGCCATGACCTTGTATCCCGGGGATCTCATCATGCTGGGAACGCCCGACGGGGTGGGAGAGCTTCACCCCGGTGACGAGGTGGAAGTGGAAATTGACGGTATCGGCTTGCTCCGCAATCCGGTGGTGCTTGAGGCCTGACAGTCCACCAGTGCTAGAGGAGTGTGGAGGGCCGGTCAGGTAGCTGAAAGCAACAACAAGCTAGTGTCGGCTCCCGGCCTTGCCGTGCCTACCGCGCCCCGGCGACAGTGTCCACGTCAAAAGGGGAGCGGCCTTGGAGATGGTGCTTCTTCCTCCGGGGGGAGAGAAGGAAGCGATGCAGGTCGAACAGGTGATTCCGGACGCTAATGCGCCGCAGCTGCCGGTTCCTGCTGGGTGGTGGACGGCCAGGCACTCCCGGCCTGTCCCCACTTGGACGCTAGTGCGCTGCGTGGTTTCGCCGGGATTTGCATTCGAGGACCTGGAGCTGGCGCAGCGAGAGGCGCTGCTATGCGACTATCCCAGGGCTGAAGAGCTCATTCTCGCCCTGCCCTAGTCTGCCCCCTGTCCCTGTATAGTGGTGTCTGGCTATAGTGGCGCCTGGCGCACCGCGACTTGCTCAGCCGGGGGTCCGCCGTTTCCCGCTATGAGCGGATTTTGTCCGCCGAGGGTGGTCGAATTTGCTTGAGGGGGCGCGGCCCTTCCGCTAGAATCGACCAGTGTCAGGTGCGCGTTTGCGCCCTTCCACGGGAGACTAGTCACATTGTCGTCTTAGCTAGGGTCTATGCAAGAAGAACAGCCCAAAGCCGATTCGGTTGCACGTCCAGTTGCTGGCTTCTGTCACCTTCATGTCCATACGCACTATTCCGCCCTGGACGGCGCCTGCAAAGTGGAAGACCTGGTGGCGCGCACGGCAGAACTGGGCATGCCCGCTTTAGCCATAACCGACCATGGGGTTCTTTCTGGGATCATCCAGTTTCATCAGCACTGTCTACGCCGAGGTGTCAAGCCGATCATCGGGCTGGAGGCGTACGTAGTCGAGGACCGTTTTCGCAAGGTGGGGCAAAACGAGGAGCGCTGGCATCTTACTCTCCTTGCTGAGAACGAGACCGGTTATAGAAATCTGCTCAAGCTGGGCAGCCTGGCTTTTCTTGAAGGCTACTACTACAAACCGCGCATGGACTATGAGGCCCTGCGTAGGCATGCCGAGGGCTTGATATGTCTGAGCGGCTGCGCTAGTGGACGGCTGTCCCGGGCTCTTCAGGATGGAGCTGAAGCCGCCGCGCAGGCCGAGGTCAAGCGCCTGGTTGACATATTTGGGGAGCGTAACGTCTATCTGGAGATCCAGGAGACCGGGATACCGGAGCTGGCGGAGGTAAATCCGCGCCTAGTGAAACTGGCGGAGAAAACCGGCCTGAAACTGGCGGCCACAAACGATGTCCATTACCTCCGGGAGCAAGACGCCGCGGCTCACGACGTCCTACTCTGCATCCAGACGGGTTCGCGTCTTGCCGATGTGGATCGGTTGCGCTTTAACTCACAGGAGTTCTTCCTGAAGAGTGAGGAGGAGATGCGGGAAGCCTTTGCATCCTACCCGGAGGCGCTAGCCACCACGGTTGAGATAGCCCAGAGATGCAACGTCAACATCAAGGTCGACGGCATGTTGATCCCGCACTTCCCAGTGCCTGATGGCTACGATGAAGTCTCCTACCTGCGGGAGCAGTGTGAAGAGGGGCTTTGCCGCCGCTACGGCGACCGGATTACACCGGAGGTCAGGGAGCGACTGGAAAACGAGCTTGCCGTTGTAGAAAAGATGGGCTTCTGCCCGTACTTTCTCATAGTGTGGGATTTTGTGAGCTACGCCAAGCGCTCGGGTATTCCGGTGGGCCCCGGGCGCGGTTCGGCTGCTGGGTCGTTGATCTCGTATCTTCTTGGGATCACGGACATTGATCCTCTCGAGTACGATCTCCTTTTTGAGCGGTTCCTGAACCCCGACCGTATAAGCATGCCCGATATCGACATTGATTTTTCCGTGGCAGGCCGGGCTAAGGTGATTGAGTATGTAGCTAACAAATACGGTCGAGACCGAGTGGCCCAGATCGCCACCTTTGGCACCATCAAGGCCCGGCAGGCCATTCGGGACGCGGCTCGGGTCATGGACGTGCCTTACAGTGTGGCCGACCGGATGGCCAAGTTGGTGCCCGAAGGTCTGGACGTGACGCTGGAGGCTTGTCTGGCCGACCCTAAGTGCGAACTCCGGCAGGCTTATGACACCGACGAGCTGGTTAGGCAAGTGGTGGACGTGGCTCGGCCGCTCGAGGGTCTCATTCGCCAAGACTCCATTCATGCCGCTGGGGTAGTGATCTCCAAAGGTCCGCTCACCGATCATCTTCCCATCATGCAAAAAGGCGACGCCGAGGTGGTGACCCAGGTCTCCATGACTGATGTGGAGAAGTTGGGCCTTCTCAAGATGGACTTTCTCGGCCTGCGCAACCTGGATGTCATCGAAAGCGCGGTGCGCATCATCCGCGAGGGTGTGTGTCCCGACTTCGACATAGAACGCATACCTCTGGACGACGCCGCCACCTATCGGATGCTTGCTCGGGGCGACTCTGAGGGGGTGTTTCAGTTCGAGTCGGCGGGAATGCGCGATGCTCTTCGTGAGATCCAGCCCACCAAGTTTGACGACCTTATTGCTCTTGTGGCTCTCTACCGGCCCGGGCCCATGGAGTTCATACCGGAATACGCCCGTAACAAACGCGATCCCTCCCGCCTCAAGTTCCAGGATCCGCGTCTAGAGCCGATCCTCAGCCCCACCTACGGGGTGGCCATCTATCAAGAGCAGCTGATGGAGATCTCCAAGCGTATCGGCGGGTTCACCCCGTCTGAGGCCGACGATCTGCGCAAGGCAATAGGCAAGAAGATCAAGGCGCGGCTCGAGCAGCTAGAGCCTAAGTTCCGGGCAGGGGCAGCGGCCAGCGGGACGGCTCCCGAAGTGATCGACTACCTGTGGTCTTTGATGGAGAAGGCAGGGGACTATTCCTTCAACAAGTCCCACGCGGCCTGCTACGCCCTGATTGCCTTTCGCACGGCGTATCTCAAGGCCAACTTCCCTGTGCAGTACATGGCGGCCCTCATCTCCAGTGTCATGGACACCAAAGATAAGGTGCCTTTCTACGTGAACGTGGCCAACGACATGGGCATCGAAGTTCTTCCCCCGGATATCAACGAGTCGGTGCTTGACTTCCGCGTGGTAGAAGGCCGCATCCGCTTCGGGCTGAACGCCGTCAAGAACGTGGGCGAGACCGCCATTCGTAACATTCTCGAGGCGAGAGAGCGAGGCGGGCCGTTCACCGATCTTTTTGACTTCTGTGAACGGGTGGACCTAAACGTGGTGAACGCGCGAGCCATCGAGAGTCTCGTGAAGTCGGGGGCTATGGACTCGATTGGTCCCTCCAGGCGCGGAATGCTTCTCGTGCTTCCTCAGGCGATGGCGCACGCCAAGAAAGTTCGCCAAGATGCCGACCGCGGTCAGGCTTCCATTTTCGACCTGATACTGGAGGACGGGGCCGAGGCAGCCGGGGGTTCTCCACGCCAAGCCGGCTCTGGCAAAGAAGGTAACCCTGCGGTCAGGCGCAGGAACGGTGGGCTGCCGGTGGAGATTCCCACCGAGGATTTCACGAAGGAGGAACTTCTTGCTCTGGAAAAAGAAACCCTTGGCCTTTATGTGAGCGCACATCCGCTTAAGGAAATCCGTCACCACATCCGCCGGGAGGCTGGGCACCTTATCTCGCAACTGGGAGAGTTGCCTGACGGCACGATTACTACCATCGTGGGCATGGTGAGTTCGGTGAAGAGAATCACCACGAAGAAATCGGGCGAACTGATGGCCTTTGTCACCATCGAGGGTCTCGAAGGCTCGGTGGAAATGCTGTGCTTCCCCGCGGTCTACCAGGAAGCCAAGGACCTGCTGGTGGAGGACAAGGTGGTTAAGGTCAAGGGGCGGGTCGACCGCAAGGAGGAAGGGGAGACCAAGTTCATCCCCCTGGCCATCGAAGCCTTCGCTCCCAAGACCGGCCTGGAGCCGCTCAGCTTGCGGCTAGATGGCGATAGGCTGCCTGCCACCATCCTTGACGATCTCAAGCATATCCTGTCGCGCTACCCTGGCCCGTGCGCTGTGGACCTCTATATCCGTTCTAGCGAGGGAACACGCCGACTGCGTCTGGGCGACAGTTTCCGGGTCGATCCTCAGGCTTGTTTGTTTGCTGAGCTGAAAGAGCTACTAGGAGAGGGTTGCGTCTGCCAGGGTAATGGGGCGTCCAGCGAGGGGGCGGCTCGGAACGGCGCAATGCGTAACCGGGTGCCAGGTAATGGGACCGCGCGCAATGGCCTAGCACGGAATGGGACTGCGCGTAATGGGCTCGCGCAAAACGGGAGCTGAGAGCCGTGCAGATAAGGTCGCTTAGCTTGAAGGGGGTGGCAGATGAGGTGGCCGGCCTGAGACCGCCGGCTGCTGAGCAGGAGGCGGTGGCAGAGGCAGTGAGCCGCATACTGGCCGACGTCCGGGCCCGCGGAGACCAAGCTGTGGCTGAGCTCACTGCCCGGTTTGATTGGCCGGGGGCAACCAGGGAGGCCCTTGCTGTGTCCGCGGAGGAGCTGGAGAGGGCCTACAAGCAAGCCGACCCGGAGTTTCTAGCTGCTCTACGGCTAGCCCGGGATAACTGTCTCTTCTTCCACCGACGTGAACTGGTTCCGGACTGGGAGGAAGTTGGACCGCAGGGCCAGAGACTGGGTCTGCGGTTCTTACCGGTGGAGCGAGCGGGCGTGTACGTGCCTGGAGGAAGGGCCAGCTACGCTTCCACGGTCATCATGAACACGGCACCGGCCCTGGCGGCAGGCGTGAAGGAGATTGTGCTCTGCACTCCTCCCGGGCGGGACGGACGGATTGACCCCTCAGTGCTGGCGGCGGCGCGCTTGGTGGGCGTGGAGCGGGTGTACCGAGTGGGCGGGGCGCAAGCCATTGCTGCCCTGGCCTTCGGTACGGAAACGGTGCCACGAGTGGACGTGATCTGCGGTCCGGGCAACGCCTTCGTGGTGGAGGCGAAGAGGCAGGTGTTTGGCCTGGTGGGGATCGACAGCCTGGCTGGACCCAGCGAAGTCCTGATAGTGGCGGACCGTAGCGCGCGGCCCCACTGGGTGGCGGTGGACCTACTTGCTCAGGAAGAACACGGAAGCGGCGCAAGCGGCGTTTTACTGGCCGAGACAGAAGAATTCTGCGCGCTTGTGAGAGGAGCCGTTCAAGAGCTGGCGGCGACTGAGGCGCGGAACGGCTCCGGCGAGGGGCTGTGGGCTTTTTATCCAGCCCTGGGCGAGGACTTCCTGACGCTGGCGGCTGCCCTTGTCAATGAGTACGCGCCTGAGCACCTGGAGCTTCACTTGGAGAACGCGCGCGAATTCCTGCCTCGCGTGCGGTCGGCGGGAGCGGTCTTTGTGGGTGGACTGACTCCCACTGCCTTCGGGGACTACGTGGTAGGCAGCAACCACGTGCTTCCTACTGGCGGATCAGCCCGTTTTGCCTCAGCTCTTTCCGTGTTCACCTTCCTGCGGCGCTCGGCAGTGGTGGAGACCCCACCGGAAGCGGTTCGTCTTCTCGCCGGGCCGCTAGCCAAGATCGCTGACAGGGAAGGGTTCAGCTTCCACCGTAGGTCGGCAGAGCTACGAGCCCAGGCGGTTGCGGAAGGGGAGGCACAAGGCCGGGGGGCGGTGGGCTAGAGGGCAGCGCGCTTGGCTCTTTGTTTGGGCTGGGAGATTTCGACCTCGTCCCTGCCCTCGAATGCGCTCACGACCGCGCCTTCCTTCCCAACCTCTTCGCTGCTAGTGAGAAAGGCGGGCTGTGGTCTGCGCTCTTGTCTGGGCGCATCCGTGGTTCGACCTCGCCGCTTAGAGGTGTACATGTCTAGGTCTGCCATGTGGATCAGGCTGTCCAGGGAAAGGGCGTCATGCGGATAGGTGGCGGTTCCCAGACTTACCTGGACAGGCACGCTTTCTCCAAGAGGCGAAAAGTAAGGTCGGGCAGCGATGGTCTCAAGTAGCCGCTGGGCCAGGGCACGGGCCCCTTGGGCGTCCGTGTTGGGAAGGACGATCAGAAGTTCGTCCCCACCAATCCGGGCGGCGAGGTCGGAGTGCCGAAGGACTGCGCGGATGGCCTCTGCCACCTGTCTTAGAACGTGATCTCCCGCGCCGTGGCCAAAGGTATCGTTGAGAAGCTTGAAATCGTCAAGATCGGCCATGATCACGGATAGCTCGGTACCGTTCTCTTGGGCTCGCAGTAGTTCCCCAGCTAGACGTTTGTGCAGACCTCGGTAGTTGAGTAGTCCTGTGAGGGGGTCCTTCTCCGCTAAATCGATCGCTTCCTCGTAGCGGCGCACGTTGTCTA
>Ga0315298_1002842_pt1 | contig 28404 bp, 35 predicted proteins | sample WHS_1_MG_FD_203077 | JGI IMG/M metagenome (GOLD analysis project Ga0315298, IMG submission 203077) | Extremophilic microbial mat communities from Washburn Hot Springs, YNP, Wyoming, USA - WHS_1_MG | ecosystem: Environmental > Aquatic > Thermal springs > Hot (42-90C) | place: USA: Wyoming... | reverse complement strand
CCATCGCCGACCTGGCTGGCGCGGACACTATCGGTGCAGCGCACGTGGCCGAGGCGGTACAGTACCGGCCCAGACAGAGTCGATGACGGTGATGAATCGGAATAACGAGCAATGCTCTCGCCGAGCATTTATTGTTTCGCTCGTGAACCTGGCCGTCTTTACGATGTGTGCTTCGCTGACGAGAACCTCGCCGAGGGCTGGTTCCACATGATGCGCATCATCAAGGCCGTCGGCGGCCAAATCATCGAGTTCCTCCACCAGATCGAGGAGTTCCAGAAGATGCTCTGGGAGAAGCGCAAGTTCATCACCGAGACCCAGTACTGCGTCACGGTAGGCAACATCGCCGAAGACTTCTACCCCGAAATCGCCGCCAACGAGAAACAGTGGGAAGAGTGGAAAGCTCTTGGAATGGCCCCCGGGACTGCATCTGGGACCGCGGACGTCTCGTCCGCACGCTCCACTCCTGGGACTACATCTGGGACTGCGGACGTCTCGTCCGCATCGTCCACACCATCCACCACCGAATACAAAGGATGGCACACCCGCGGCTACTTGCCGCACTGCGATGCCGAGGCCCTCATCCAGTCTGTTACCTTCCGCCTGCACGATTCCGTACCCGCCAAGCTAATCCAGCAACGGAAACAGGAACTGCACTGGCAAGAAGGACTATCCACGGACTCACAACAAGCCGAGGAACCTCGAAAGAGAATCGAGAACTACCAGCATACTGGTGCAGAGGACTGTTACCTGCGCGATGAGCGCATTGCGCGCCTTGTTCTTGGAGCGGAATAGCGAGTGCGACTATGTCGAGATGATCTTCAGGGAGCCAATTAGAAACCGAAGTAGCCGCTCGTAAGGGCCTCAATGCGTTCCCCTTCCGTCAGCTGCCCCGCTAGCAACTGTAGTAGCCTAGCAATTGCCGTGTCGGTGGCCATCCAACCTGTAGCATCTGTCAGACGACGGACCTTGGCGTCGAGCAACGAACAGGACATGTCATAACTAGGCCACTTGCAGGCAGTGACCGAGGCTACACAGTACCAGTTTACCAGTAAGTGTAAAAACGCTGCTTGACACATTGAGGCGAACGAGGTATATTGTGTGAGATATGGACGCCTACTTCGTGGACGAGATTATCGACAGATTGGAAACTGACCCAAACTTCACTGCAGGATTTGCCTATGCTTTAGTGAAGTCCTTTCGAAAGAAGATGCAGATGATTCGTGCGGCAAGAGACGAACGTGACTTACGAGCTATGAAGTCATTGCATTTTGAGAAACTAAAGGGTGCCAGGCAACATCAGTATTCGATACGCCTAAATGACCAGTATCGCCTTACTCTCGAACTCGAAGAGCACGCGGACAGCAAGATAGTGAAAATCGTTGGTATCGAAGACTACCACTAGGGAGTGAAGGTAAAATCAATGGTAGGTAAGGATAGAAAAGCTGCCGAGGTATTTCCGCCTGGAGAGTTTATTAGGGATGAGCTGGAGGCTCGGGGTTGGACGCAAACGGAGTTGGCCGAGATCCTCGGACGTCCGGTGCGCCTGGTCAATGAGATTATCGCTGGGAAGAGGGGCATTTCGTCTGAAACAGCCAAGGGCCTTGCGGATGCGTTTGGTACTAGTGCTCAATTCTGGATGAATCTTGACTCCGCATATCAGCTTTCGCGAACCCGTGACCCTGATGGGAGCGTTTCAAAGCGTTCTCGCCTCTATTCAAAGGCCCCGATGAGGGAACTGATAAGACGCCGGTGGATTGAGCCCTCCGATAACGTCGATGTTCTCGAGAAACGTCTCTGCGATTTTTTCGAGATCGAGGACCTGAATGATGATCCAGTTTTCTTAAAGCATGCTGCGAGGAAATCGACGTCGTACGATAGTACAACCTCCGCTCAGAAGGCGTGGCTTTTCCACGCTAGGAGACTTGCTCACACTATTCCCGTTAGGAATGCCTTCTCGTTGGAACGGTTGCGTGAGGGAATTGAGAATCTACGTCTGCTGCTAAAGAGCCCTGATCTCATCAGGCAAGTACCGCACATCCTAGCTGACGCAGGAGTCCGATTGTTGGTCGTCGAGGCCTTGCCCAATACGCGCATCGATGGCGCGTGCTTCTGGCTAGATTCTGAGTCGCCTGTTATTGTATTGTCGCTTCGATTTGACCGCATTGACTATTTCTGGCACACGCTGATGCACGAACTCGGCCACGTTATGAGGAGAGATGGCATAGACGACCTGAGTCTAGATACCGACCTGGTAGGCGGCCCTGTACAGTCGCAAGATGAGAAGCCGGAGTCAGAGAAAGAGGCTGATCGTTTTGCAGTAGAAACCCTTGTCCCACAGGAAAGCCTCGAAGATTTCATAACTCGCACGCGTCCTTTTTATTCGAAACTGAAAATAAAGACGTTTGCCCAACAGGTAGGGGTGCATCCTGGCATTGTTGTCGGCCAGCTTCATCACCGTGGCGAGTTTAGTTATTCCAACAACCGCGAAATGCTCGTCAAGGTGCGTCATATTATCACATCGTCGGCTACTACGGATGGATGGGGCCAAGTGTTACGTGTAGCTTGACCGTGGCGCTTCGGCGCGCGAAACGCATTTTCTCAACTCTCTCGCTGTATTGAGTCATGATATAATCCCCATAGTAGAGCGAGGAATCTCTCAATTCAAATCGAGGACCGATGAGTGGATCACTCCGCACATCAAGAAGAGTGTCTTCCCTGGTTCGCCAGGCGGTGGAGCAGATACTCGACCGGCTGGCGGGGAAGCCTCGCCTGATTATCTCATTTGGCTCCGAAGCTCGCGGATGTGACTGCGGAATCGGATGTTGACCAACTTGTCGTGGCGGATAGGGCTGACCGGCACCTAGTCGAAGAGGTACGCGACGCAACCTACCAGTTGATGTGGAATCGGGGCTTCGACCAACTGATATCTGTCATCGTTATGCAGGCCAGCGATTTCGAAGAGCAAAAGTGCAAAGGCTTTAGTTTCGTTCGAAACGTCGAGCAGGAAGGGATCGTGCTGTGGCCTGCAGCTTAGAAGAAGCGAGAGAGAGCGTCAAGGACCGATGGCCATTACTCTGTTAGCTATCGTTGGATACATCTTCGGCTCGGTGCCTTTCTCGTATTTGGCTGGCCGCTACTACGGGGTCGATATCCGCACAGTTGGCACCCGAGCTGCAAGCCCGGGTAACGTTTGGCGCAGCGTCGGCCATCTGTCTGGAGTGGCCACCGGCGTGGCCGAGGTCGCGAAGGGCATCATACCTATGCTGGCGGCGAGAACGCTCACCGGCGATGATCTGGCTGTGCTCCTAGTGGGATTAGCAGCCATAGCCGGCCATAACTGGCCCATCTTCTTGGGCTTCGACGGTGGTCGAGGGGCAAGTCTAGGATTGGTAACGATGCTTCTCGTGTCCTATCAGTGGCTGGGGCTCGCTCTCGTCCCGCTCGCGGCACTGACAATCGCGCTGCGCGACTCGGCTCCGGCTATTCTCGCCGCATTTGTGCTTGCGCCTGCGTTCGCCGTGTTGCTTGGTTTTCCACAACCCGTGGTCGTGGCGGCGATAGGCATACCAGCGCTAACGATTCTGCGGCGGGTCACTGCACGGATGGACACTGACGCTGTTGACGGCCATCGATGGACGACGTTAGGCAGCCGTCTGATCTTTGATCGTCCTGAGCGGCAGCGCAAGCGACCGCAAAGCAAGCCAGGGTAGACAGAGACCTAACCTATGACGTTTATCGAAATAGACTCAGAAAATGGTCAGGCTCGGCGCACCGCCACGTTCGCCAAGGTGAGGGGCCCAGTTCCTTCGAAAAACGCTCATTCGCCGCAAAGGCAGGCTAATTCTGGGGATGCAGAGGTATAGTGATTAGACAGAAGGTAGCCGTGATAACCGACAGCAGCGCCTGCCTGCCACAGACCGAGGCACAGGAACTGGGGATCATCGTTCTGCCGGTACACATTATAGTGGGCGGCCGCGCCTATAGCGATGGCGTTGACCTGACCGCGAGCGAGTTCTACGAGCGACTGCGAAACGGGGAGCGGTCGACAACAGCATCGCCGAACACCGCGGAGTACCTATCGGCTTATCGTTTAGCGAGCAGTTACGCGGAAGGTGCGGTATGCATCTGCGTGCCATCGCGCTTAGCCTCGATGTACAACTCCGCTCAGGCAGCGGTGGCAATGGCCGAAGGATTCCCCGTCCACGTCGTCGACTGCGCAACGGCAGCGGGCGGGCAGGGACTAGTGGCGCTGGCTGCGGCGAGGCGAGCAGCAGCTGGGGCGAACCTGGAGGAGGTAGAGCGCGCCGCACTTACCGCTATGCGGCGAGTCCGCTTGGTTGCCACTCTCGATACTCTTGAGTACCTTCGGCGAAGCGGCCGCGCGCCGCGTATTGCGGAGTGGGGAACTTCATTGCTGCAGATCAAACCGCTTCTCACTGTAGAGAACGGCGGCGTCAGAATGCTGCGATTGGCGCGCACACGTCGTGGCGCAATCGAGGAAATGATCAAGTTTGTCGAGACGAGCGCTCGCACCTCAGAGAAGCTACATATGATGGTACAGCACGCCGATATGCTGGATGAGGCCAGGGCACTGGCACAGAAGTTGCGGACTTTGTTTGAACCGGTGGAGTTGCATCTGACCGAGTTCACCCCAGTAATGGGAGCGCATACTGGACCAGGCGTGCTGCTGATCGCAGCGCTTCCACATATTGAAGATTAGAGGTTTACCACTGGATGGTTGCAACAGGAGACGGAGACCCTTTCACTCCTTATCGGCGTGACTCGCGTCAGGTCGAGGTGGTGGCTCGTCAGGACCTCCACATCGACGGTGGCGACGCCGAGTTGTATGGCGAACTATACGTGCCCGCGTCGGGAGCGGGAATCGACCCGCCCTATCCTGGTGTGCTCGTGTGCCATGGCTTGACATCAAACTGCTCCGAGGTTCGCCAGGCAGCGTCCACGCTAGCCCGGCACGGTCTTGTGGCAATGATCTTTGACTTTCGCGGACATGGCCGCAGCGGTGGCGTCTGCGACCGCAGCCAGCATCTCGATGTTCTTTACGCCCTGCGCCACTTGCGACAATTGCCAGAGCTGGATTGTAACCGAGTAGGGCTAGTGGGGCATAGTAGCGGTGCCAGGGCAGCGCTATTGGCGGCCAGCCAATCACAGGATGTGGCAGCGGTAGTGTCGCTCTCACTGGCCCCAGATGATATGGCGCGAGAAATGGCTGGGGCCGACGACGCGCTTGGCGGTGACAAAAGAAGTGTTTTCTGGTGGGGCAGCGTCGGCCTCCGCCTTCTCTTCAGCGGAATGCGAGCCGGGCCTCGCCGACTGCTACAGGTGGCCGTCCTACTGATGCGTCTTCCCCACCTGCGCATCAACTGGACGAAAACGGCCACGGCGTGGGCCGAGTGGGGCCTTGCCCAGGCGCTTAGCGCTATGCGCCCCCGGCCGGTGCTGTTTGTGCACTGCCAGGGAGATTGGGCAACGCCACCCGCGGCTTCGATCGACGCTTATAGAGCTTGCCCGGCGCCAAAAGAGCTGTGGCTGGAGCCAGGAGGATTCCACTCCACACCCCTGCAGTCGGCTGCTTTGCGGGAGCGTTGGTCGGACTGGCTGTCCCAGCGCCTGTCCCGCTAGGTAGCAATCAGCTCTTAGCCGTCGGCGTCTTGAGGGCGGGTGCTATCTGCATTTGGGCGGGCGGCCGTCCGCTGATTGCTTTCCGCTACTCACTTGGCCGAGGAGGGAACTCCGCCGCGCCACAGGTCAACGTTATCGGATAAGCTCTTACAACGAAAACACGACTCGCCTGAGAGGTATATGCCGACGATGGCGCGAAAGCCTGTTTGTGACGGTCTGGGACTTAGGCTGGCCTTCGAGGCCGCAACTGCCGCTCTAGAGCGGCGCGCGGCCAAAATCGACGCGCTAAACGTCTTCCCTGTCCCCGACAGGGACACGGGAACGAACATGCTTATGACAATGCGCGCCGCGTTGGCTGAGGTCACTGAAACGACGAATCGTGAAGCCAAATATGTGGCCGCTCGCCTGGCTCACGGAGCACTCATCGGCGCGCGGGGCAGCAGCGGAGTGATCCTTTCCCAAATAATCCGCGGCCTGGCCGTCGCACTCAGCGAGCGCGAAACCTTTGGGCCAAGAGATATCGCCCTCGGATTGCAATTCGGCGCACAGGCGGCCTATGAGGCGGTCAGCCAGCCTAAAGAAGGCACCATCCTCACGGTAGCGCGGGCTGTGGCCGAGGCGGCCAGCTTTGCGGCAGAGGCAGGTGATGTTGCCGCAGTGCTCGACGCTGCCGTAGTGGCAGGAAGAGCTGCCGTTGCAGAGACATCGCACCAATTATCCGTCCTACGCGAGGCCGGCGTGGTCGACGCAGGAGGCGAGGGGCTCCTCGTTCTCCTCGAAGCCGTCCTCCGTCTCGTGCGAGGCGAGGCAGAGGATAGCACCCTCATCGAGCAAGTAACTGCTGCCTGGAATGCGGACACTTCCTATACCGATTGTGGCCGAGGTAACACATACGGCTATTGCACCTCGTTCGTAATCCAAACAAACGGCTCGGTAGACTTGCCAACGTTGCGCGACGGAATCGAAGCGCTGGGAGAGTCAACCCTCGTTGTCCTGGACGGGAGCATAGCCCGCATTCACGTGCACACGTTCGACCCGGGCAAAGCGCTGTCGTACGCCGCAGGTTGGGGCACGCTTCACAACATAAGGATCGAGAATATGCAGGAACAGTACGAGCGCTCCATTAGTGAGCACTCGGCAGCGCAGGCCCCTGAACCAGCCGATCGCGTTAGTGTCATAGCTATCGCCCCGCATTTCCCCGTGGCAGCACTTCTGCGGAGCCTTGGCGCAGTTGCCGTCGGTGAGGACCTGGACGCCGGTTTGAGTGCCGAGCAAGTGGCGCAGGCGATCGACGCTGTCCCCGCAAACGAGGTGTTGGTACTGCCAAGTGACGAGCGCTCTGCGCTCGTGGCGGAGCGCTTGATCGCGTTGACCAGGAAGCGGGCCCGAGTGCTGCCGATTCGCAACGTACCGCAAGCTGTCGCCGCAATGCTAGTCTTCGATCGCAACGCAAGCCTGGAAGACAACGCTGTGGCGATGAAGGCAGCGATAGCATCCGCCCAAATCGCTGAGGTTACCACTTCCGCCTCGTTTCAGTCCCTCAAATGTGCAGCTGCCGAGAACAGGACCGATGAGGACCCTGGACAAATGGCACGCCAAGCTGTTGAGTCAGAGTCCGTCGTGGGCGCTATCGGCGGTCAGCCGGTTGCTACAGGGCCAAATGCCGCCACAGTTGCGCTCGATCTGCTAAGAGTGATGGGAGCCGACGTCGCTGAGATCATCACCATCTACTATGGCACCAGGGCGGAGAAAGCCAGCGCCCAGAATCTCGCGGCCTGCATTGAAGCTCGTTACCCTTCTGCAAGAGTCGAGTTGATCGACTCCGGCCAACCCGATAGCCTGTACCTCCTATCGGTAGACTGACCTACTTGCAGATATGAATTGTCCTTTGGTTAAGGCCGTGGTGGCCACGCTCTCAAGGCCAGCAAAGCTTGCCAAAAAGCCATCCTGTCCTAGCCAATAAGTTCCCCTTTGTCCCCTTGACCCTCAGACTAAGTCCTGGTATCATCCCGGCGCCAGTAGGGCAGCTAGGTTATTCTCCCAAAAGAATCTACGTTAGGCCAGTGGTAGACCACAGAGAATTTGAAATAGCGTCATTCCGAGCCGCAGTGGAGCGGAGGCGAAGAATCTCGCGGCCCTCGGGCCGAGAGCCTTCGCTAGGCTTAGGGTGACAGTTCCATCACAATTACTGTGGTCAATGACCAGGAGGCATTTGCCGTGGATACGTGTGGGACCATATCCAGACAGAAGCAGGGTGGTGCGCTTTGGCGATTCATCGGCTGAGGAGAGCCGTCCACATCGTTTTACTACTGGGCTTGTTGCTTTCTCTTTCGTTCTCGCCGATCGCTGCTCAGCCGTCGTATGCTGATGACGGCCGTTATTTCCCGGAGACCGGCTTTCGCGTTCGCAACGCCGCCTTTCTCGACTTCTTTGATCGTCGGGGTGGATTGCGCACGTTCGGCTACCCCGTGTCCAACGAGTGCACCCTCTACGGCTTCCGGGTGCAGTTTTTCCAGCGAGCGATCATGCAGCTTCGCCAGGACGGCTCGGTAGCTACCCTGAACTTCCTCGACGCCGGGCTGATGCCCTACGTCCAGATCAATCGATCGGTATTCCCGGCGGCCGATCCAACGCTCTTGGCTAAGGTACCGGCTCCGGGCTCACCAGGATATGGTGCCGCCATACTAGCCTACGTCAAGGCTACCGCGCCCGACTCCTGGCAATCCCTACCGGTGAATTTCTACCGCACTTTCTCGAACACCGTCACCGCCAAGGACGTGTTCCCCAACGGTGAGGGCAATCCCGCACTGCTCCCGGGATTCGATCTGGAGTTGTGGGGAGTCCCAACCAGCGCTCCGGCCTTCGACCCCGGTAACCACAACTTCGTGTATCAGCGCTTCCAGCGCGGGATTATGCATTACGACAGAACGACCGGCACTACTCAGGGCCTGCTTCTTGCCGATTATCTCAAAGCCATTATAATCGGCTCAGGTCTACCCTCCGACCTGGACTCCCAGGCGAGGAACAGCCCGCTCTACGGACAGTACGACCCCACTAAACAGGGTTGGATAGCCAGACCGAGCGATTTACCCAACAGCGATTTAACCAACGCCTTCGAGTCGGAGCGCGCCACCACATCGACTCGAGGAGGTCGCCCTCCTCTGGAAGCGGACAAGGCCCAATTCCTGGCTGCAGCCATTCCCCTAGCCCAGGCTTCGCAGCGTACCTATGGCGTGCCATCTTCCTTCAAACTGGCCCAGGCCATCCTGGAAACGGGCTGGGGCACCAGTGAACTAGCCGTTAAGGGCAAGAACTATTTCGGCATAAAGGCTCATCGAGGTCCCGGTACGGCGGGAATAATCTGGATCGACACGCCGGAGTACCTGAATGGCAAATGGATCACCGTCAGAGCCGCCTTTCGCGCCTATAACACTATGGCGGAGTCGTTCGACGACAGCGGTAGGTACTTGAGGGAAAACGAGCGCTACCGCCTCTGCTTCGAGACCAAAGATCCCAAGGAGTTCGCCCGCCGCATCCAGGCGGCTGGCTACGCCACCGATCCGGCGTACGCTGATAAGCTGATTCGGGTTATGGACAGCCTCAACCTCTACACTTACGACCTACCTTCCCAGTAATCAACCGCAGCGATTATGATGGAACTGTCACTCTGAGCGTAGCGAAGCGTCTTGCCCCCCGGCAAGATTCTTTGCCTCCGCTGCGCTTCGGCTCAGAATGTCACCATCTCAATTTCTCTATGGTCTACTACTGGTGAAGATATCTCGGAATTTGCCGCAAGAGCAGAGGGGTTATTCTCCCAAACGCCTTTGGACGCGCCCTTATTACGCCTGGGGTTGGGCCTCGTAGCCGCATACCTTCAGCGTGCGCAGGATGGGGCCATTGTAGGACGTTAGCCCGAACAGTTGTTGTTAGCGTGCGCAAAGGCTACCTAGCAAGACCCCCGAGACTACCTCCTAACGGACCAAAGTCGTACGGCGCACGGCTTACCGCAACTGCCGTTAGCGCCTCAAGCAGGCGGTGGATAGTCTACCGAAGTAAGGAGTATAATTAGCGTATGACCACACTGGCAGTTCACACAGAGAACCTCAGCCGACACTTCGGCTCCGTCACGGCAGTGGACGACATGTCCCTGGAAGTCCCACGGGGCATCGTGTTCGGCTTCCTGGGGCCAAACGGCGCCGGCAAGACTACGACAATCCGCCTGCTACTTGGCCTACTCGAGCCTACAAGCGGCAAAGCCGAAGTGCTGGGTTATGATGCCCTAAGGCAGGCAAGCGACGTGCGATTGCGCTCCGGAGCCCTGTTGGAGCATAACGGGCTCTACGAGCGTCTCACAGCGGAAGATAACCTCGATTTTTATGGGCGGGTCTGGAGGATGTCTTCCTCCACACGAAGAGAGCGGATACGGCAATTGCTCACCCATCTGGAGCTTTGGGAACGGCGCAAGGAAGCGGTCGGAACGTGGAGCCGGGGGATGAAGCAGAAACTGGCGGTGGCCCGTGCGCTGCTGCATCGCCCCCAGGTGGTCTTTCTGGACGAGCCGACGGCAGGCCTGGACCCGGTTGCAGCGGCGGCACTGCGCGACGATCTGGCCGGTCTGGTAACGAGAGAGGGAGTAACCGTGTTCCTGACTACCCACAACCTCGCCGAGGCAGAAAGACTGTGCAGCCAGGTGGGGGTTATCCGCCAGGGCAAGCTGCTGGCAGTTGGGCATCCCGATGAGTTGCGGGCCAGAAGCGGGTCCCCACGCGCCGAAATCGTCGGTCGGGGATTCGGGGAGCGGGTGCTTGAAATGCTCAGGACAAGGCCAGAGGTTGCGTCCGCCGAGGTACAGAACGGCCGCCTGGTGATCGACCTGCGAGGTGACGTCGAGGTCGCACCGCTGGTGAGCCTGATTGTGGGCGCAGGCGGACAGGTGGAAGAGGTGCGTAAGGGCAAAGCCAGCCTGGAGGAAGCGTTCCTTACCCTGATGGGGACAGAGGAAGAATGATGCTGGCAGACGTATGGACAATCGTGTGGAAGGAATGGAAAGAGCTGCTGGCGGCGAGTTCCGGTTTTCGAGGCGGAAGGCTAGGGGTGCTCATCTTCGTCGGAGTCTTTGGCGTGTTTCTCCCCCTTCAGTCCGGGCGAGCCTGGGTGGATTCACCCATCGGTCTCCTGTACTGGGCATGGGTGCCGCTCTTTCTGGTCAACTCTGTGATCGCCGATTCCTTCGCTGGCGAGCGCGAGCGCCGTACGCTGGAGACGCTGCTCGCCAGTCGGCTATCTGATCGAGCCATACTCCTGGGTAAAATGGCCGCCGCAGTCAGCTATGGATGGGGCCTCTCGCTCGTCGGCATCGTCCTTGGTTTGATCACGGTGAACGTTACTAGCGCAGACGGTACGCTGCTTCTCTATCCGCCCGGCATTGGACTGGGCATTGCGCTACTAAGTCTTCTCACTTCCTGTCTGGTTGCTGGTGCCGGCGTCCTGATCTCGCTGCGGGCAGCCACTGTGCGGCAAGCTGCCCAGACTGTAAGCATCGCTGTGATGCTCCTCCTTTTTGTACCCATATTTGGCCTGCAGGCTCTGCCGCTCGAGTTGAGGATCAATCTGGCGAAGATAGCCATGGGAATCGAGACCACGCAGGCAGTGTTGGCAGCTAGCGGCATCCTCGCAGTGCTAGACGTAGCCCTTTTCCTGGCCGCCAGCTCCCGCTTCCAACGTGCGAAGCTAATTCTGAGTTAGTCTCTGTCACAAGAATCGGTGTTGCCTCGCTTAGGAGGCATCATCGAGACCATACGAGCGACGGTTTAGGAAATGCCAAACCGCAAATCAAACTAGGATTCTAGGGGGTAGCCAGCTCCTTAGGGGCAAACAATCACCTGCTGATCCATCCGGTAGGTCTTTCACAGCCTGCGCAATTGGTGCAGCGATCGCGTTAAGTTGGCGAATCTACTTGTTGCTAACGAATCTCCTTCGGAGCTAGTCTACAAGCCGAGCACTCGCGCTCGAGCAAGTGCCAGGGACTTACCTCACGCGCCGCCTGGGTCTATCGGCCAAAAGAAGCGGAGAGCATTCGCCTCCTGGAGTCTCGCCTGCGGCGCATCAGATCGACGAACGCTTCCAGGCGCGTGACCATGCCGGCCCGGCCCATCTGCTCGTCGAGGATGATGGAGAGCACCGGTATATCGTGGTCGCGGCTAACCTGGGGCAGCAGGTTTTGGGCGATTATTTCGGGCATGCAGGTGAACGGCTGGAGGTGAATGGTTCCGTCAAAGCCTTCATGGGCGTGCAGGACGGTCTCGCCTATCGAGGCCATAGCGTCTCCACTCGGATCATACCGCATATAAGGCCGGGCGGCCTTCTTCACCTTCTCGCCGTGGCTCATACCCAGCGCCTCGATGAACAGCCACACCTTGGCCCAGTCGGAGATGTAAGCCGAGCGGGTCACTTCCACCCTCATCTTCCCCAGCTCTTCTTCCAGGTCCATATTGCAGAAAGGCTCGACTGACATGAAGAATTCACCTTGCAGGCCCACTCGCAGCACGTCGGCGTTAGGTTCCTGCTCGATCGAATCCAGTTCGTTCATTATCTCTTTCTTGGTTCGATTGAGCGTTTCCATATCGTGAGCGGCGCATATGCGCTCACCAGCCGTACGCCAGACCTTGCTTGTGCTTCCCTGAACCTTCTCTCTGGGCCTGATGCGGTGAGTGTGGCGCTCGATATCGTCCATGTAGAATAGCTGCGTGAGACCGAACTTGATATCCCCAATTATCTTGGGCCAGGAGTTGTTTTGCAGCAGTGTCTTAATGAACTCTGCCAGGCCCACTATCTGCTTCTCCTGCCAGTCGAACTTAAACATCGTGAACTCGTAGCCAAGATCGCGAAGAATCGTCTCGTGCAACTTGGAGTAGTATCCCAGCCGACAAAGCCCAGGGCCAGCTACGCCCAGGAGGGTATCGGCGCCCATCTCAAGCGCCTCGATGTAGTTCCCAAGAATGGTCTTGAAAGGCATACAAACCCACTCGGGTGAATGTTTGGTCCCGAGGGAGAGCGTCCTCTTGGTGCAGGGAGGGGGCGTGACGCACTCGACGCCGTTCTTGTCGAAAAGCGCCTTCAGCGTTACCCAGGCCGATCCCATGTGCGGAAACGAGACTTTCACTGCGTGCCTGCTCGACCTTTCTCCAGTATCTTCTTGATCATTCCCTGGTCGCTCCAGGGATACTCCGTTTCCCCGAAGCACATCGACTTCTCATGGCCCTTGCCGGTCACTATGACCAGATCGCCGGGCCGCGCTTCTCCGAGCGCGTAAGCAATGGCTGCCCCTCGGTCGCCGATCTTTCGGTACCCTTCACCTTCTCGCCGCCCGGCCAATATCAGCCCCTGCTCTACCTGGCGCATTATACTGTCCAGGTTCTCGGTTCGCGGGTCCTCTGCCGTAACCACCACCAGATCGGCGAGCCTTCCAGCAACCTCGCCCATTAAGGGGCGCTTCCCTCTATCGCGCAGGCCAGCACAGCCGAAAACCACGATCACCCGGCCACGGGTTAGGCTGCGGACGAGCTCTAGCGCCTGTTCCAGACTTCGGGGCGTGTGGGCGAAATCCACTATGACGTCGAAATCCTGCCCGCATTGTATGGGCTCCATCCTTCCGACCACACCCCGGAAATCCCTCAGCCCGTCTTTCACGTGCTCCGGCGATATGCCCTGGGAGACAGCCGTAGCTATCGCTGCTAACATGTTATACACATTGAACTTACCTAGCAAGAGGCTAGTTATCCCAATGTTTCCGTTCGGCGTAACTGCGACGAATCTGGTTCCTCTAGGGGACAGATCAATGTCGATAGCTGTGACATCAGCGGGCTTATCCAGGCCGTAAGTTAGGGAAATATCGGCCGTGAATCGGCTTAGGTAGTCGAACGACGCGTCGTCGACATTTAGCACGCTGACCTTGGGGATTCCGTCCTTGCGGAAAGCCGTGAGTTGTTCAAACAGCTTACCTTTGGCAGCAAGATAGGCTTGGTACGTGCCGTGGTAGTCCAGGTGCTCGTGAGTGACATTGGTGATGACAGCCACATCGTAGGCGGAGCCCAAGGTACGGTCCTGGTCCAAGCCGTGCGAAGTCGTCTCGATAACGGCGTATTCGATTCCAGCGTCTACCATTTGAGCCAGGAATCGCTGCACTTCCGGCGGATCGGGCGTCGTGGTATGCAGCCCGGTCTCGCTCTCCTGGCCGTCGATCGTCGCGCTCACCGTCGTGACAAGTCCCACTCTCTTCCGCGCGGCAGAAAGGATCGCTCCGATCAGACTGCTCGTCGTCGTTTTGCCGTCGGTCCCCGTAACACCAATCACTCGAAGTTTCCGTCCGGGGAATCCATAGAAGGCGGATGACAGGAGGGCCAGTGCCCTACGGGAAGCGGGCACGATAACCTGTGGAACCGATTGCGCCGCATCCGACCGTCTTTCAGACACCACGGCCACGGCGCCACGGCTAACGGCCATTGGAATGAACTCATAGCCGTCTCGCTGAGTGCCAGGGATAGCCACAAACAAAGCCCCCGGCTCAACTTGCCGGGAGTCGTGCACGATTTGCTCTACTTCGACGTCTTCAGCGCCAGGACTTCCGATGATCTCCTTGACCTCCAGCGCGCCGATGAGTTCCCGCAGTTTCACGTAACCCCTGCCTTGTCAAAATGACGCACTCTGCCGACCTTGCTGATAAACTGCCGAACGAGGGGCACAGAGCGAATCCACAGGTTATACCGCTTTGCGGAGTAGACGTAGTCATACGCTCCCACGAAGCGGACCACCTCACCACCAAATCCCCGCTTAAACCGGTAAACTCCCCAAAGCGACGAATCATTCCCTTTCGCCCCGTCCACTTTCACTCCACCGCGCGCGGAGCCCTTCTTGCCGTTATCCGAGGGCCCACCGTTTCCCGTGTTCTTGTCCAGTAGCTCCAGGATATTCCCGCCGCTGGTCGCGGCCTGCCCCACCTCGTCGGGGATTCCCCACATATCGTAGGTCGTGCAGCCCGCTGACTTCGCCCACCGGATACATTCCCACTGCAAGAGGTCGCTGGGTTTAAGGTTTCTGCGCCGTCCGCTGGACGCTCCGTACATATAATACGCGTTTCTAGCCAATTTGAACAACATCGCCCCGGCGAGGATTTCGTCGTCGTAAGTGGCCAGCAAGAGTTGTGCCATATTTCTTCCTCTCAGCAACGTCCAGACTCGATCGTAGTACTGCAGCGAGTGGATCGAGAAATCCGCCCGTTGACTCGTAGCCTGGAGGATTGAGTAGAAAACGGCCACCCCATCGTCGCCGGCCTCCACTATCCGGACCCCTCTCCGGCTCGCTAGTCCCACGTTGTACCGCGTCTTTATGTCTAGCCGACCCGATAACGTCTCCAGATCCGGCGAGAGATCCAATACGATTGTGCTTCGTGGCTGGATCTCGTCCCCCCGTCGGAAACCCCATTCCGTGAACATCCGGTGATGCGAAACCGAATCACGAAGTGGTGGTTCAACCTTGAGGCACATGGCGTGCTCGTGGCGACAGGTATCGTGGAGCGCATCGAGCAGGAGCGTCACGGGCTTTGGGTTGGCTGGGTCGAATACGGGACCGCGGGGGCAGTAGCCCATCGTTCCCACAGGAAGTCGCCGAAAGAAGACCTGCGCACACGCTGCAACTCGTCCCTCGTCCAGAACTGCGAGACGCCGGGTCTTCCAGCCAAGGGATGACTTAAACTCGCCCCACTCGTAGGATTGGAGAATATCCCCGGTTGGCTGTTCGCCAACCCACGCGTCCCAAGTGGCACGATCGTCGAGAAGCCGAACCTCCATCATCCCTTCCCCACACCAACTGCATCTTGCGCTAAGGCTACCCCTGCCCCCAAGGCGATTACTAGTGGCTGCCACAACTGCTAGGCGCAGCGTATGCAACCACAAGTTCTGCGACAATCCTGTCGGTCGCGCCTACGTTCCTAGCAGGTCGGCTCAGTGCCTTCGCAAAATGCTGTAAAGACCATCCCGACTAGTTACTATTATACCGCAAGCTCAAACACGCGGCAACCTGCCTGATTGTCTTAGTACTAGGATGCTAGGGGGTTACCCTTGGGAGAGTGGCCGGCTAATGCCGCCGTGCGCGGGAATTCGCAACGCTTTCCGAGCCCCTGCCTCGAAGGGGCTAATAGGCCCTCTCCACTATGTAGTCGGCCAGCGCGAGCAGCGACCTCTTGTGATCGCTATCGGGGAGAATGTCGAGGGCATCCTTTGCTTCGCGGATGAACGAAAGGGCTTCCTCTCGGGCAAGTCGGATAGCCGGCGAACTCACTACCATCTCGACAACGCGCTTAATCCGCCTCTCCCTTTCGGCGTCATCGATGGAATCCTCGAAAATGCAGGCAAGGATGCCGTCGTCAGGGAAAGACTCGGCAAGGCGTATCGCTGGCAGAGTAACGGTGCCCTGGCGCAGGTCACTGCCAACTGGCTTGCCCATCTTCCGCTCGTCGCCGACGAAATCCAGTATGTCATCCACTATCTGAAACGCCACCCCTACGTTGTAACCGTAGGCGCCGATGGCCTGGATTTCGCGCTCTGGAAGATTGGCCAAAATAGCACCGCTTTGGGTAGCGGCAACGAACAGAGCCGCCGTCTTGGCTTCGATTGTACGATAATATTCGGAGCGCGACTTGCTCCCGTCGTTGGAACTTGACACGTTACGCAACTCGCCATCGCATATCTTGGCCAGTGTCCTGGAGAACAACTCCATCACCCGTAGGTTGTGGCTCTTCGTCGCAAAGACGGCCGACTGCGCGAAAAGGTAATCTCCGATGAGGATTGTGGCACGACCGCTAATGAGTGAGTTGAGCGTGGGGACTCCTCGCCGAGTGTGTGAGTTGTCGATCACATCGTCGTGGACCAGCGTGGCCGTGTGTAGGAGTTCCACGGCGGTGGCCAAGGGAACCAAACGGTCCAAGTTGTAATCACCTAACTTGCCGGAAAGCAGGACGAGGGCCGGGCGAATGCGCTTCCCTTCTGTTTGCAGAACGTGTCGAAGCAAAGCTGAAATCTGAGGATGCTCCACCTCGGCCACCGAAAGCAGAGATTCCTCCACACGGTGAACGCCTTCGGCAACAGCGCTGAATATGGATGCTACTGCCAACTCACTCTCCCTCTCGTTCTATCCCGCCTTGATAGCTGGCGACATCGTCGTCGAATTGGTGGGTTGTGGACCCGGCTAAGCCAAGTCCAAACAGTCGGCGAGCGCCCTCGGTAGTCTGTAGGGCAACCTGCTCCAAGCTGCAACCCTTAATTTGTGCGACCTTCTCGGCCGTAAAGCGCACGTAGGCTGGCTCATTTCTCTTGCCTCGGACCGGCTGTGGCGCTAGAAAAGGACAATCAGTCTCGACCATCAGGTCCGACAACGGCAGACTCTGGACCACCTCGATAAGGCGCTTGGCATTTGGATACGTCACGGGCCCGGCCACCGACACCAGGAAACCCATGGCCACGATCCGCTGCGCCATCCTCAAGTCGCCCGAGAAGCAGTGCATCACGCCTCTACGGACAGGCCCCTTCCCCTGGCGTGCTATCCATTCATCGAGTATGCCCACAACCTGCTCGTGAGCGTCCCGATCGTGTATCACCACCGGCAGCCCAAGGTCCGCTGCTAGGTCCAATTGTGCCCTGAACGCTCGCTCCTGCGCTTCGCGAGTAGCCCGCTTCCTGTAGAAGTCGAGGCCTGTCTCTCCAACGCCGACCACTTTCGGGTGCCTGGCCAGGATTCTCAGTTCAGCCATCAGGGCATCGCTGTACCTGTCCGCGTTGCTTGGATGGAGGCCAACCGTGGCGTAGACCGCAGGGTACTTCTCGGCCAAATCAATGGATTCACGACTGGATGTAGCATCCAGGCCTATAGTGACGATGCGCCTCACGCCAGACTCTATGGCCCTTGATACCACCTCGTCGCGGTCTCTGTCGAATTCTGGCTGATCCAGATGAGCGTGTGAATCGACCAGCGAAATCACTGGGCCGGCAACTCCTTCTTCGGGAACAAAGGAACTGGCTTGCTAACAACCTTCGTTCCTGGGGGATACTTGCCCCAGGCGCTGGTCTGGGCCCAATCGGCACCCACTCGCAGGTTAATCCCGAGCTGTTGCGCCATCGTTTCGGCCGTAGACGGAACAAACGGGTAGACCGCGTGAGCGATCAGGCGCAGGGATTCCACCAGGTTGTAAAGGACCGTCGCCAGCCGTTGGCGGTCGCTCTTTGCCAGCACCCAAGGTGACGTCTCTTCGACATACTTGTTGGCTCTATTGATATACTGCCAGATATTCACCAGCGCGTCGCTAAACGCCAGCGCGTTCATCTGATCCTCTAAAGCTTGGAACGTAGCCCTGGCTCCGTCGGATAGCTCTCGGTCGATCTCGACCTGCTTATCGGTCTGGCTAGGGAATGGAACCTCGCCCCCAAAGTACCTGTTGACCATGCTGACCGTTCGGTTAAGCAGATTGCCCAGATCGTTCGCGAGATCGGAGTTGTGCCGCTGGATGAAGCTCTCCCACGTGAAGTCCCCATCACGGCCGAAAGGCACCTCTCTCAGCACGTAGTAGCGCAATGAATCGGCGCCATACTCGTCCACAATGGCCACCGGATCGAGCCCTGTTCCCAGGGACTTGCTCATTTTCTCGCTCTTCAGGTATATGAACCCATGCCCGAACACGTGTTTCGGCAATGGCAGGCCGGCAGACATCAGCATCGCCGGCCAGTACACGCAGTGGAATCGCGTGATATCCTTGCCCACGATGTGGTAATCGGCAGGCCAATAGTGCTCGTACCTAGCCATATCTGTAGGCCAACCAACCCCGGTCAGGTAATTTATCAGCGCATCGAACCACACGTACAGGGCCTGCTTGGGATCTATAGGCACAGGAATTCCCCAGCGCATAGAAGACCGCGATATGCTAAAGTCTTGAAGCCCACTGCGGATAAAGGCTAACACCTCGTTGCGCCGCGTCTCCGGCTGAATGAAGTCCGGATTGTCATCTATGTACTGCAGCAACCTGGATTCGTATTTGGAAAGCGCGAAGAAGTAGTTCTGTTCCTGTATCCATTCTGGTTCGGTGTTGTGCGTTGGGCACTTGCCATCTTCGAGTTCCTCAGCGCGATAAAAGGCTTCGCAGGAGACACAGTACCAGCCATCGTAGGTGCCGACGTAGATATCACCGTTATCGTAGGCCCGCTGGAAAAGCGCCTGGCTAGCGCGCTTGTGTCTCTCCTCCGTGGTGCGCACGAAGTCGTCGTTTGAGATGTTCAACTTCTTCCACACTTTCTTGATGGTCGAGGCCATTTGGTCCACGTAATCCTGCGGGTCCATCCCCAGATTCCGAGCTCTGCGCTCCGCGTTCAGACTGTTTTCGTCCGTACCAGTCAAGAACAGAACATCGTGCCCGGTGAGACGCTTGTAGCGAGCGATGGCGTCGGTAGCGATGAGTTCATAGGCGTGCCCAACGTGGGGAAGGGCGTTAACGTACAGTATAGCAGTAGTCACGTAGAACTTACTCACGAAAACAGGCGACTCCGAATTGTCAGAATAAGAACCTGGTCTGGCCGGAGGAAGATATCCGAGAGCCCACCCTATCGGCAAATCGTCAGACCAAACCAAAAGTGGATATATGATAGCATAAACGTTCAGGAATGAGAAGTGAGGCAAGAACCTTTGCCTCACACAGGGATGTTGCCTTGCGTGAGTCAACGAATGTGATCAAATTCGGCGTCGCAGGAGTATATCGCCCCTTGTTAGCACCGCATGTAGCACTTGCGTTCCTGACAGTGTGAACGAGGTTGCCGAAATAGTACAGTGGATATGGCGAGGCACGAGAGAGCGAAGGTTGCCTCCTCGGGCACACGCGGTCTTTCGTCACTGTGCACCCGTATCGAGGCACGCGGGCTTGCCAGAATTGGCACCCCTCCACCTGTAGACCGGCTCAGAGACCGAGCCGGTCTTTGAAGCAGCCTGGGGAACCTAGCTTTGCGTCGCCTTCAGCACCTGCTGAAGATACTGATCCTCGGGAAGCGCTCCTTCGAACTCCACCTTATCGTTGACAACCACCTTGGGAACTCCCATTATGTGGTACTTCTCGACCAAATGCGGGAACTCTGAGGCTTCGACAACATCGGCCTGAACATGGGGGTTTTCCAGAGCCATCTTGTGAGCCACACGGGCCGCCGAAGGACAGTAGGGTCAGGTTGGGGTGACAAACACCTGAATGTGCAAGTCCTTGGAGAGTGCCTGCAGCGCCTGTTTGGTCTTGTCCGACAAATCCGTCTTTCCTCTAGAGACATCAATGATGTCTTCGATCAGCGAGGAGAACTCGTAGCCGGATGGGATACCGTAGTACTTGACTCGATTCTTGGCCACCCCGTCGAAAACGATGGCGGGAATCTTGTCCACGCCCATCTGCTTCGCTCGCTCTTTGTCGGCCACAAAATCCAAGACGTCAAGCTTGATCTTGTCAGAAAGGCTGGCGACCTCTTTCATCAGCTCCGTGGTGTCTTTGCAATACGTGCAGGGTTCCGACGGCACACTGAGAGTGGAATCGTGCTGCGTGAAGACCGTGACCGAAACGTCGTTGACCAACTCCTTGCTGAACCTGTCGCGCAGGTAGTTCTGATTCTCCTGAGAGATAAGAGGCATTGCACTTTCTCCTGTTGATTTCTGATTCCCACGGAATCAACGATCGATTCCTCAGCCACCTCCCCCGGACCTCGTAGCGTTCAAGATTAAGAACAGCAGGAACACGGCAACCAGCACTACTAAGCCGAGGCCTTCCAAGCCCACACCTCCTCCTTGCATTCACGTATGTACCTATCCGCTGCCTCAGCCGCAATCGAGCCATCGGCTTTGGCCGTCACAACCTGCCCGAGCGGCGAATTGCTCGCTTCGCCCACGGCAAAGACTTCCGCCACATTCGTGGCTACGTTGGCATCGGTCACAATATGGCCCTCCGGGTTGAGCCGCATCTTGCTCTTGAACAGTTCCGAGTGAAGCATCTCTCGAGACGGCCAGATTAGTTCTGTGGCCGGAGCTTCTTCTCGACTTGCCGAGCTATGTCCCAGTAGTCTACTCGACCACTTTCCACGAATTCGCCGTCAATAGCCACGACCGGCATGCGGAGGCGTCGCTTCGTGATTTCGTCGACGACGTGGCCCAACTTTTGCCTCGTTTCGAGATCAGCCAGATCGTAGTATTCCACACCAACCTGGTCACCAAACTTCTGGTCGAGATAATAGGCGGTTATGCGTGTGATCTCTTCCTGAGACCAGCTTGGTCCTCAGCCACCACTAAAGCAAATCTCTGTGCTGCTATCGTTGTAGACAGATACCACGACTCGGGGCTTTGTTGCTTCCATGTTCCTCACTCCTAGTCTTTGTGTTCAAGATTCGTGCCACGGAAACGAGAGAGCCGACGGCTCCTGCCCTATATTCCTCAGCCACCGCCTACAGGGGCACAGGATGTCGGCGCGGAGTATCCACTGTCCCTCGACGACCCGGACACGCCGAACAGCGACACCAGCCGCTTGATCTCCTTGTGCCCGCATCTGGGACAGGTAAGCTCCTCCTCAGCGAGCGACGAACGCACAAGCTTCTCGAATGTGTTGCTGCAATGCGCACACTTGTACTCGTAAAGTGGCATACCTGGTCTTCCTCCCTGGGTTCGATCTTCTTCTACCGATACCTATTGTACACGCCGGTGGCCAGTCTTCAAGTCCCTAGCAATTCCGTTGAGCAGGGAAACTCCACCGTCCACTGGCCCGTTCTGCTCTTTCTGACTACTCCGTAATGTAATACAATGGACCTAACAGAGTAGCCGCCCAAAATCTTGACAACGGGCCCTACGAGACCTATACTACAATACGGGGGTAGGGTATGTCAATAGTTGTGTCGAGGCCCCGGGGAAGGAGTTGGCCCTTTGGAAGAAGCTAGAGTCACGCTGCTGGAAGCCATGCAGTTCAAAGGTATTAGTGATTCAGGTCACGAGCTGGTGATGGACGCCGCCGAGGACGTTGGCGGACAAGGGAAGGGGCCGCGCCCGCTCGAACTGCTGCTTTTAGGCCTCGGCGGGTGCACCGGAATGGACGTGATCTCTATTCTGCGCAAGAAGCGCGTGAACGTGGCCGGGTATGAGATCGTGCTGCGGGCCGAGCGAGCGAAAGAGCATCCCAAAGTGTACACATCCATAAGCGTAGAACACATCGTCCGTGGCAAGGGCATACCACCTGAGGCAGTCGAGCGAGCCATAGAGCTATCGGATACCAAGTATTGCACCGTGGGCGCTATGCTGCGAAAGGCTGTGCCGATCACGGTCACGTACCGAATCGTGGAGGACTGACTGCGATTTGTGCGGTGCAAAGCCCCAATGGCCCGCGAACGGCAGCAAATTGGCAATGAGTAGTCCGCTAGGCCGTGGGGTAATCTCAATAACCGTGGTAGTTGGCCCAACAGGGTAAGCTAGTAACTCATCGAATTCAACAGTGTACCCAAATTAGTAGTAGACTACAGAGAATTTGAAATAGCGCCATTACTGAGCCGAAGCGCAGCGGAGGCGAAGAATCTCGCCGTCCGGGGGCCGAGACCCTTCGCTACGCTCAGGGTGGCAGTTCCATCATAACCACTGTGGTCGACCATTAAACTACGGAGGCGTGCAATATGGAAGAGTCTCAAGTTGTCAGCAAGGAAGAGCTCCTAGCCGAACTCAAGAAAGCCGAGGACAGCCTCGATGATTTGAGAGAGGAGCGAATGTTCACATTGGGGCAAACTGGAGTGCACATAGGGGCGGCTCGCGTGGAGCATCTTCGTCGCCAGTGGGATGGGGAGGAAAAAGCCCTTCTGGAGAAGATCGCCCTGTTAAAGAGCCGCCTTGAAGGGATGGAATAACATGTCCTACTCGAAGGTGGTAGAACTGGAGAAGCAGATCGAGGACCTCAAACGCCGTTTGCCAGCGCACTCGGTTCCTCCTTCGATGATGCAGCAGCTCGAAGAACTGGAAGACGAGCTTGCAGAGGCCCGTGAGCGGGAGCGGAATGATAGCTAATGGCCGGAGCTGTTATCGATCCGCAGAAATGCGACCCGTCGGCTTGTGAGAACGGCATCTGCGCCGCGCGGCGCACTTGCCCGACCAAGGCGATTTTCCAAATCGAGCCCTACGAGGTTCCGGTGACCGATTGGCAGCGATGCCGGGCATGCTCCAAGTGCCTATCAGTATGCCCGGCAAAAGCAGTCAGCATGAAATAGTGTTCTTGATATCCAGCCAAAGCCGATACACTTCCCTTCGGGGCACGGCTGCCTCGTGGGCCACCACAGATATCGCCTCCTTCGAGCTAACACCCCGGGCAACTAGCTGGCGCAATCTCTCCTCAATCTCGTCCGCTTCCAGCACCCGAGGCTGTTTCTCAGCACCTTCGATAAGCAGCGTGAACTCACCCCGTGGCGGGTTGGCTGCAAAATGGCTGATAGCTCGCGCGACCGGCGCCCGAAGGATCTCTTCGTGCATCTTTGTAAGCTCGCGGGCCACGGCTATTCGGCGATTCCCGAGGACTTCTTCGATGTCCTGCATCGATTCTAGCAGGCGATGAGGCGCTTCATAGGCCACGATGGTGCGTGGTTCCAGGGCCAGAAGCTGAAGCGCGCGACGCCTCTCGCCGCGCCTTCGAGGAAGAAAACCGACGTATACGAACTGATCTGTAGGCAGTCCGGAGACGGATAGCGCGGCTATCACCGCCGATGGCCCCGGGACAGGCACGACTCGTATATCTCTCTCGATCGCGGCTCGAATCAGCTCGAATCCTGGGTCCGATATCCCTGGCGTGCCCGCCTCCGAGACAATCGCCACGTCCTTTTCCTGGACAACGCCAAGGATGTAGTCCAGCTTGGTCAGCTTGTTATGCTCAAAGTAGCTGGTCAGCGGCGTCTCGATGTCGTACTTCGCTAGTAGCTTCTTCGTCGCGCGCGTGTCTTCCGCAGCAATGAGCGCGACCGAGCGCAGCACCCGTAACGCCCGCAGCGTTATGTCTTCAAGGTTTCCGATTGGGGTCGCTACTACGTAGAGTGTTCCCACAAGCTCCTCATCAAAAAAGGTGCGCTGTTGAACGCAACCGCGCTGGCCAGCACGAGCGCAAAGGCCACAAAGGAGTCGTTGGCAGCTACCGCGTTCTTTCTGTCCTCCACGGTTGAACCGCGCTTTGGCGCCTTAGTGCGCCGTTCCTTAAGAAGAGTAGGGGTTTATCCCCTACCGTTTGGTTGTCGTTCGCTACGAGGTGGCTGGGGATAAGTCCCAACCCTAGGTCAAGAACTTGTGGAACGCCGCACTTAGTTGCGTCGCTTACCGCACCACGATTTTGCCCGATAAAGCGTCGCGTACGCGAATAGCGTGGCCGGGCAACATATCAGAGGGCAGGTCGTCGGGATCGAAATAGGCCACTGCCGTCGTCTCCTCCGATAGCCTCAGCTCGCCACCTACAGGCCGGCAGACGAACGCCGCGACCACTATCTGTTGGCGAGGGTCGTCGTAGGAGTAGCCCGGATAGGGCATCGAGTAGATTCCTACCAGACGCTCCACTTCGACGCGAAGCCCAGTCTCCTCTTCTGTCTCGCGGATCACAGTGTCGGCGATCATCTCACCAAGGTCCATATGCCCACCAGGTAAGCACCACAAGCCGTTATCCTCGCGTCTGGTCAAGAGCACCTTGCCGCTCTCTCCGAAGATGACCGCGTTCGCTCCGACTCGTGGGGTGACAATTGCGCGCCGCCTCTTCCGCGAAGGAACCTGCCCCCTGCCCTTCGCGCCTCCCCCTTTCACCTCTCCAGGTACCTCAGTGTCCGCGTGGCGCGCCAACTCAGCCTCCCCTTGGATGGGCATTCCAGCCGTATGCATTCTCTCCTCGAAGCGAAGCCAGCTCAACCAGCGCCCAGATATCTCCCGACATTAGCGAGTGGCCTCCCAGGATAATCGGTATAGGTGCCGAGGCGGCCGCCTCGGTTAACGTCCTCACCACTGGATCAACTATTTTCTCCGAAACGAACAGGTCGGAGTAAAAGCGATCGGAAGGTGTTGGTTTAAGACCTAAGTGCTCGAAAAGAACTCGACTGTCGATGATAGCGCCATCCACAATCCGACCAAGCGCGCCGAAGAACTCGGCAGTTCCCACGGACTCCAGGCAGTATCCCAGTATGGAGCGAACTTGCCCCTGGACATCTCTGCCGCTGGCCCGCATGCCTCGCTCCTCGGAGACCACTCGCGTCCGGCAGGCAAAGCCTGTTTCTGCCAGCGACCAGGCTTGAGATCCGACTCTTCCAGCAATCAGCACCTCCTTGGCGGGGTCTGTGAGCACCCGCAGCAGGTGGTTCAATCGCTCCAGATAGCCACCACTTTCGGTCAGGAACTCGTCGCCGCTCAGGAACGCTCGTGTGTGCGGACCGACGCCAGGATGAAGCGCCAGAATCGCAAGATCAGTAGGCGTATCCACGTCCATCTGTGTTCCCACTTCTCTCGGCACCGGAGCGCTCGGCAGACCGGCGCGGTGGTGAAGCAAAAAGGCTAGGTTGTTGTCCACTTCTGGCGGTTCTATTCGGTCGATTGCTTCTCCAGGAGTGAACGCCACGAAGTCGGACGAGTAGAAATTGTTGGCGAGCACGACGCTTTCGGAGTTGGCCAGAGTTTCACATATGCTGGCAATTCGCGCCTGGCTGAGCAGAGGGCCGGCGCCTGCTCCGATGTAGAACGGCCGAGAAATGCCATGGCGGTGAATAATTTCCTTCAGTCGGGTCCCGAAATGGAACTCCCCCTCGTCGATCTCAACGCCCACTGGCAACTGCCGCAGTGATTCCGCAAACTCGCTGGAGTCGGTGGCGATTACTACCTGTTCGACGTATCCCGTGGCTATCGCTCTGTCGATGGTGTCACGGGCGATGGCCCGCTCGGCGAGGGCCAGAACCTTCTCGATCGGGCTGGAGATTTTCCTGCCCGCAAATACTATTAAAGTGGTTTGCTTCTTTGCCTTGCTAACTATACACACAGTCTTCCAGTGTTCCACTCCGTCTGGCATGTTTCTCTATCCAAACGGCACCGCTGCGCAATCGTAAGCAACGGTGCTAGTAGTCGACCACAGAGAATTTGAAACAGCGTCATTCCGAGCTGAAGCGCAGCGGAGGTGAAGAATCTCGCCTCCCGGGGGACCGAGACCCTTCGCTACGCTCAGGGTGGCAGTTGCACCATAACCATTGTGGTCTACTTCTACTAATAGAGCTGTTCTACCCGAACGCCCGGCAGGAGCCTTTGGATATCCTCTAAATAGCAGAGCTGCGTCCCAGGAGTCAAGGCCGTTGCCGCTCCGGCAGCCGATCCAACACGCAATCCTTCCTCAAGGCCCTTGCCCTGGCTTAGGGAAAAGATCACCCCCGCGAGCATAGAATCGCCAGCGCCAACCGTACTCTGGGCTTCCACGGAAGGCGGGATAGCCTTCCACGCATGGCTATGGTTGACACCTATAGCTCCCTGCTTGCCCATCGAGGCGACCACGTACTCAACCCCTCCGCGCTGCACCTCTTGCGCTGCTGTCAACACTTCCTCGAAAGTCTCCAGTGGGCGTCCAACCAAATGGCTCAACTCCATCTGGTTCGGTTTTATCAAGCACGGCTTAGCCGCAACTCCCAGAGATAGCGCCGCGCCGTCGGCATCCAGCACCGCGTACCCACCGCGCTGCTTGGTAAGCTCTATCAACTGGGCGTAAGTATCATCGCCTAGGTGGGGAGGGATGCTGCCAGCCAACACCACCCACGTTCCCGAGGAAACGTGGCCCTCTAGCCGGACCTTAAGCTGGTCAAGGAAATGCGGGGGAGTTTCCGGCCCCGGCTCGGCAAGTAGCGTGGTCAGGTTCTTCTTGTGTTCCACTATGGCAACGTTGGTCCTGGTCTGGCCAGGAGTGCGTATGAAATCGTCGAGGATGCCCACCTCGTTCAACGACGCTTCGACAAATCGGCCTACGCTTCCCGAGACGAATCCCATCGCCATACTCGATGCCCCTAGCGTGCGCAGCACTCGCGAGACGTTTATGCCTTTGCCCCCCGGGTCTGAGCGCTGGCTCTTCACTCGGTTTGTTTCTCCAGGAATGAGTTCGTCGACTTCGACTGTCTTATCCATAGCGGGATTCAACGTCACCGTGATTATCACGTCTTCCTCCAACAAGAGGAGCCGGGGGCTTCCCCGGCTCCGAGCTAACTGCTGGTGTGGACCTGCAGCGCGTCCTCCAGATCAACCGATTTCGGGCTCGATCAAGCCGTAGTCTCCATCCCGTCTCCTGTACAGCACGTTCACCTGGTTGGTCATGCAGTTGGTGAAGACGAAGAAGTCGTGCCCTAGCAACTCCATCTGCTCGATGGCCTCTTCCACGGTCACCGGCTTGTAGGCAAACTGCTTAGTTTTCACCACTCTTGGTGCGCGTTCATCACCGTCCTCCTCTACCTCCTCGTGCAACCCGACTCCTTGGGCAATGGCAACCTTGGGATTCACTGCACGGGAGCGTTTGTACAGCCTACCCTTGTACCGCGATATCTGTCGATGCAGCACATCGGTCACCGTGTCCACTGCGCTTCGAGGATCATTGGCCCTTTCTTCTGCTCTCAAGACGGTTCCGTTGGCCATCACGGTTACTTGCACAACGTGTCGGTTGCCTGTGTTCTTGGAAGTCTCTTTGGACAACTCCACACTTATGCTGCCCACAGAATCGAGGTATCGGTCGAGTTTCCCGAGCTTCTTCTCAACGTAACTTCGCAAGACCTCGGGGACTTCCATATTCTTGCCTTTAATGACCATCTGCATAGCCATAGCTCTCCCTTTCTTCGCTATCTCCCGCTATCTCTGCTCTTAAGCTTGGACTTCCGCGTCGCCCGATGGGAGTTGAGCTATCTGCGCTCCAATTCCCCTCCCACGGAAATGCTCAGCGTCTCGATTTCCAGCCACTCAACCCCGCCATTGGTATACGCAGAAGGGAAGTGCTCGAAACAAAAAGTGCCTTCGACGCGAAGGCCACTATTCTGAAGGTTACCCTCCTTTGTCTATTCGTTTGTGAATAAACAATAGCACACCAAGTCGGCGGTTGTCAATTGCCTGTGCTCGTTCACTGTGTGCGACAATCCTTGCAGACGTAGTCTGGCTACTTCAGAAGGTATCGGGATCCCAGCCACGCACTTGGATCCCGGCGTGATGGTGCCATATACTCCCCCGTCCCTTCTATGCATACAACCGCTTGGTTCTCACACATGTATCTGGACGAGCACAAACGGGAAAGTGGATTTGTGGCCCGTGGGACTACGCGAACAGCCTCGGGGCCACAGCCTTCCTGATCTCCTCAGCCACCAGGATGCTTATCGACACCGCAACTATAGCGCCCCAGTCTGTTGGGACCAGAGGCACCGTCTGGAACACTGCCTGAAGCGGTGGCAGGTAAATCACCAGGAGTTGCAGACTAGCTGTGACCGCGATCGCAACAAGCAGCCAGCGGTTCGTGAAGGGCCCCAGCTCGAATAAGGAGTTGGTGGAGGACCGAGCGTTGAACGAGTTGACCCACTGAAACGTGGCCATTTTTTCCCTCAATCTCGTTCGGGCCATACCGCCCCAGACGTAGTCGCGCTTCTTCTTCAGACAGGCCCCCGGATCACTGCCGAGAGCTGCCAGGACTTCTTCGACTGTGAGACTGTGCCACGG
>Ga0315298_1002839_pt1 | contig 28468 bp, 42 predicted proteins | sample WHS_1_MG_FD_203077 | JGI IMG/M metagenome (GOLD analysis project Ga0315298, IMG submission 203077) | Extremophilic microbial mat communities from Washburn Hot Springs, YNP, Wyoming, USA - WHS_1_MG | ecosystem: Environmental > Aquatic > Thermal springs > Hot (42-90C) | place: USA: Wyoming... | reverse complement strand
TCAGCACCTTCTCAACAGCGTCCTGTACCTCCTCAACTGTTGGAACGCCGTCGTCGCCGAAGCGCTTAAGCAGCAGCTGGACAACCTTGTCGCTGATCTCCTGCGCCTGTCTTCTGTCGCGTCCGCCCACAGCCTTCGCAGCCTTCCAAACGGCCTCAGTTATGCGGTTCTGGTCGAAAGGTTCAAGCCTTCCGTCGCGTTTCCTAACGTACTTCATCGAGACGCCTCCCTACGCTTTGCTCCTGTAGACTTTTAAGGGTCGCCAAACCTGTCAGTTTCGCCGACATTTCGAACATTTTTCAAACCTCCTGGGATGCCGCGCTCTACTTGGCGCGGCGTTCCCCTACGCGCAGAACGCGCGTTTCGGCCTGCCGCATACGCACATACTGTGCGGCCGGGCGACAGGCCAACCCTTCCGCGGGGATGCGGAGGAGCGGCTGGGCCGTCAGACCAATTTTTAGAGAAGCCCAGCCTCTTCAGGGGGATTTCCGGCTCATCGGGAGGCGTCTAGTAGGCGGTTAAGCTCCCGGAAGGCTTCGGGCGGAACGCCATGTGGCGCCGGACTCCGCCCGGAATAAGCAAGCAGCCTCTGGGGAGATCGCGAACCCGCTGGCCTTTCACGCCGGTGAAATGTTTTTAAGGCGATTTTCCGGCGAGCGGGATTCCCCTCCTGCCTCAGCTCCCGCCAGGCATCCGGCAGGTAGGGGTAGGAGGTGAGAGCCAGCGGGGTAGTCGCGTCCCCAGAGACGCTTGGTGGAGATTCAGGAGGAGCCGCTTTGCAACGGCGGCTCCCCGCTCTTCCCCTACGCGGAGTTGCTCCGCATTTCGGCCCCACCGCATCACGCCTTTTCAGGCGGCCAGCGCGATGGAGCCAACCCCTCAGCCTATGCTGAGGAGCGGCCAGCTTGGGAGGCTGGCCTCTTCAGGGGGATTTGCTGGCTCATCAGGACGCCTAACGCGTCCTGGAATGCTTCGGGCGGGGTGCCTTAAAAGGCGCCAGCTCCCGCCCGGAATAAACGCTCATCTCCTAAGTTTAATGTGGATTCCGTCTTCCTCAGCTCCGGTTTTCCTTGCAAGCTTGATGAGTTCGGCGGCGTGTTGTCTCGCGTTTTTCCTAAGGTTTTGGAGCGAAACATGCTTGCCTGTGAAGAGTTGGTACACCGCTTCGATGAGGAAGACCGTGGAAGGCTTGAAGACCTTGTGGTGGAAGCCTCCATGGTGGTCCAGGACGTCGTGGCACTCGTCCAGGAACTCCCATTTAAGCTCCTCGTCCCCGTGGACTGCAAGCTGCACCCTGCCCCACTTCGACGTCTTCCATTCCTCGAAGCTCCAGCCTTTCACCTTCCCGTCAGCTTCAGCTATGCAGATGTCTGCAAGCCATTCGGCGATCGGTTTCAGCTTGGGGTCTCGTTCAGCGATGTCGTGTATGGACATTAAAGCGTCGAACTCAAACGTCATGGTCGCCACCTCCCGCGTAACGGCGACGCTAAACGTTGAGAGAGCGGCAATACTTGCCTATCAGCTGTGAGGCTTCGTCAGGCGTTCGCCAGTCCGCCTCCTTGTAGTCGACCTCTTTAAACCTGTTCCTGCTGTTCTTGTCGGCCGATTCCCTTATGGTTGTGGCTGAAACCTTCATGCGCTTGAAGTCAACTGAAACCTCAAGCGATACGAACTCTCCGCCGTCCTTTTTCCTAGCGAAGCCAATCAGCTGGCCGTCGAAGAAGTTTATCTGCGTTAAGCCATTTGCCTTCATAGTGGCGCGCAGGTCTGCGATTTCAGGCTTTTCAGGCTGCATATGGCGGCGGCTTCTCCTTCTTTTCGGCTGCCTTGACCTCTTTGGCTTCCGCCTGCTTCTGCTCCGTCGCCTGCCTTATCCGTTTAAGCTCGTCCTCTATCCTCGCCAGGTACCTTGCCTCAACGTACTTGTCCCTCAACTCTATGATTGCGTCCTTGAGCTGCCAGACGTCCTTGACGCCTTCAAGCTTACGCTTAACGGAGTAGAAGCCTCCAACAGGCTGAACTGGCCTCGGCTGGAGGCTTTCGGTGACGCCTCCGCCGCTGACCATGGAGAGGACTATGTCTCCGTAGCCTAGAAGCCTCGCGAAGAATCCTTGGAAGGCTGTGACCTCCACAACTCCGTCAAGCGGAAGCGTTGTCACCTGCACCGTTCCAAACTTGCGCCTTACCACAAGCCTCCTATCAGTAACGTAGTAGAGCTGGCCTCTGCAGCTCATGTAGACGAGCGGAATGCAAGCCAAGGCGACGGCGGCAGCGGCAACCGAGGCAAGCTTTATGTGCGGAGCGAACTGGACGGCGTAAGCGTTTAGGAGGCTGGCTGCGTACGAGAGGATTCCCCGGGCGTTCTCAAAGGGGTCGGCTGAGAACTTCGGCGCTTCAGCCTGCATGCCGGTAGCCGACTGGACGGCGCTGAGGAGCGGCGCAAAGTAGGAAGCGAAGAAGGCCAAAGCGTAGCTTAGCAGGATGAGGTAGACGGCGTACTTAACCGCGCTCAACACGAGTGCTTTAACGTCCTTGACGTCTCCAGCCTTCCAGACGATCCACAGGGCGATGAAGGCTGCTACAGGCGGCGCAAGCAACTCTGCGGTTATTGGTCCGCTGAAAAGCTGATAGAGGAGAAAGGCGAAGACGGCGACGAGGCCGCAGACAACGTAGCTCCTCATTTTCGAAAGCGGCGACATCGAAACTATGGATTCAACGTTCTCGCCGGGCAGCAGCTTCAAGTCTATCTCCTTGTACTTCTCAACTCCCTTCGGAACCTTAACGGTCTGAACGTCTTCTGACATGAGCCATCTCCTCCCTACGACATGAGAGCTTAAAAATCTATGTTACACGCTTTCTTCGTCATCTTCCTATCGTTTCAGACTTTGACCAAGCAAGGTAGCTTGTATATACGTTCTTGAATGAAAAATATGAGGTTTGTCCATACATTCCCTTCGTTTGGCTTCAGCTAACATATGGCAGTTTTTCAGGCTCTTGCTCTCCTCTGGGTTCCGCCATTCTTCTAGCAGTTTCCTTGTCAAATGCTACATCAACAGCCTTCAGAACTGCTGTCCTAGCGAAGTCGGAGAACGTGGTTTTGCAAATATCCGCTGCTTTTCGGACGAGCTCCATTTCGGTCCGCGAAAGCCTAAATGTTATCCTCCTCGGTCTGAGAGGTGCAATCCCAATGAGCATGCGGTTGAACTCCCTGATCTTCCCTCCCTTTAACGTCCTTTTAATCTCCCTCATGAGGTCGCGCCAGTGCTCATCGCAACAAATTATGTCGAAGCCTATGTCCAAAACTGATAAGCTGAGTCCGTATTTGAAAGATATATGTATCTCATCGCTTTGAACATCAACATCAGCATCGTTGTACGCCTTTTTGATGGCTTCAGCTATCTTGAGATTCCTTCTTGTTGCCTTCAGAGTGAACGATGGCATTTTTACCTATACCACCCACAACCTCGTTTGCTTCAGCCGCAATGGCCTCCCTAACGAAGGTGCTTAAGCTCTTTCCCTCCAGTTTAGCCGCCTCCCGAATCATCTCCTCTTCAAGATCCGTCACCCGCATACAGAGGATCGTGGACTTCCTAGTTTCAGTTCTTCTCCCAGACGACACAGGTAATGACCTCCAGCACAATTTTAGTGTATGACAAAATTTAAGGTTTTGTCATACGTTCAGATCCTGACAGCATTATAGTTCGCCCATTGGGCGTTAACAGGATGTGGCAAGCCCCCGATGACAAGGCCGTACTTTTCGCGTAGGGATGCAGCGAGCTCGCCGACGGCTCTTGCGAGCTCCCTCGGGTCCCTGGCACTATGCCCTGAAACACCGCCAAAGGATGGAAGCAACGCTCCGGCAAGCGTTAGACCGCGGGCACGTGCCTCCCGAACGAACAGCCTCGCGGTTTCAGCGTCCTCCGCGTTCATGTCTCCGATAAAAAGCACTCTTGCGGTTGAAGCCGTCGCCAGCCACCAGAATGCATGAGGCGTCGGAACCTTTCTGCCGATAAAGCTATTCAGGAGTGCTGCGTCAATGCATTTGAAGCTCATTTTTCCAAGGACTCTTAACTCTCCAACCTTCAATATGTTTCGGCCATTATAACCTGCTGGAATCGTAGCTTTCCACGGAACCAATACAAGGTTCTTAAGCCCAAAGTTTGGGTGCCAGTGGTCCGCGTGGCCGTGGCTCACCACAGCGATGTCGAGCTTCAGCAGAGGCTTTGCCGGAAGCATAAAGCGCCAGCAGTCCCATTGAACACTGGCAAAGATGCTCTCAACTAGCTCTTCAACCTGCATAAAACCACCTCGCAAAGTTAAACGGAGAAAATGGAAACGCTAGCGGGTTTTCCTGACTAGGCTTATTATCTCGTCAGGCTCAACGTCTGGAGCGAGTATTTCAAGCTCGAGGTTTCCAGGCGTAACCCTGTCGCCGTCCCTCTGGAGTATCGGGTCGTAGCCTTCCCACTCCCTGAAGATGTCCTTAAGGAGCTTGAGCAGCTCCTCCTTGCTTTCCACGCCGAGAGCGCCGCCGTAGTAGTTCCCGTATTTCTTGTAGAAGTGGACGCCGTACTTCTCGCCTGGAAAGGCTGACGGCTTAACGCGTACCCAGTACTTCTTCCTTGCCATGAGAATCCCTTCTACTTAAGAGTTAAATGCGGTGAAGGGGAGGTGTCCTCAGAGTTGGCCGCCATCAACGCTCTCCTAAACGGTCATCTCGTTGCCTGTTGAAAGCGACTTAACCCTTGCTCTCACGCCGAACCTTTGCAGCAGCTCCTTCACGGCGTCCTCCAGCTCCTCTTGGTGCTGACCGTCGAGCGGCGTGAGAACCCAGATCAAGATCCTCGCGTACATGCACCTCGGATACAACTCCTTTTTCCCTCCACAAATTGGAAGAAGGCTATGTTGGACGCCTCGGCGGGAGAACCCTGAACCTGACTGAGCGCCTCTTGCCGTCCAGCATCTGCCTGACGTCCTCCGTGAAAGCCAGCAGGTCGACGGATATTAGCACGAACCGTCCGTCCTTGCTCAACTTCATCCTTATCGCTCCTTCAGCGGGCGCCTCTTTGGCAGGCGCCTTTTCAGCCTGTTCGGCGGCTTCAACCTTGAAGCCTTGGACTTTAAGCTCCTTGGCTTTAGCTTCAACCTCTTCGACGCGCTCCTCAGGCACTTCCCAAGCCCTGGCGTTCGGATCCCACTTTCCGCCTACGCTTTTCAAGTACTCCGCGAACTTCGGGTCGTATCTGCTTGAAACTTTAACCATGTATATCACCTCCTTTAAGTTGTCCTAAAGCTTGTTTCTGTGAACTATCATGGTTGCAGTTGAGCGGACAAAGCTGAGTTTTCTTATCGCATGCGCGTTTTCCTTCAGTTTGTCAAGCGTTTCCGCGCGGAGTCGAACTAAGGCGTCGTATTCTCCCTCAACTGCATACGCCTCCACGACGCCTTCAAACTTCAAAAGCTCCCTAACCTTTGAAGGGTCTTCAAGGTGCAACAAAACGAAGGCTTCAAACATTCAAACCACCTCCGAGATTTCCAAACCTTTCAGGTTTTTTCCTCGAACGTCTACGCCGCTTCCCTCTAGGAACCTGATTAGCCTGGCCGTCTTCTCAAGGCTTGGCTCCGGAAGCCGTATCAGGTTTGGCTTAGAGTTGTAGCCTATCCACACGAACGCCGGTTCTGCCTCCACAATCATCCCGTAGAACTCGTCGACGTCGAAGTCGAGCAACGGCTCGGCGGTTATCGCCCTCCTCGGGTGGCTGAGCGCAAGGAAGCTTTTATGCCTCACGGTTGGAAGCGGAGCCTTTGAAATCAGGCTGTACCCGCTGTCCCTGTTGGTTTCAAGCGTCTCCAGCACAACTGCTCCTTTAACGTCCTCGACGAGCGGGACGACTCTGCCTGCACGGCTCCAGTCCTTGCTCTGGAAGTAGTAGGTTCTGCCGGAACACCTTTCGCTGTGCACCTTCAAGCGGTCCGCGATAAGCTTAAGGGTTTCAGAGTCGCAGAACGCGATGTCGCCGTCTCCACAGACGAACACTACCGGCGAGCTTGGAACCCGCCTGAGCCTTTCAAGATGGCTGTGCGGGATGTAGCGGTAGCAAAGCTCGCAGTTGCGTTTAGCCCACCGTTTAACTTGTCTCTGAAAGGACACCTCACAATACACGCAACCGTGGAGGCAGCCGATGAAAGGATTCCACGTTTCTGTGCCAGCATACATATTTGAAGACATGCCGCATCAGAACCTATCCCTAAGTAGGCTTAAAAAGGCCAGCCGAGTCCTGTCGAATTTAGGATCTCTGTTTTTGAGAAGTCGAAAATTGAGGGGGAATTTCCGGCTACTTTGCGCCGATCCTAGTTCTTATATCCTCGGCCGTCCTCCTCAGCGGAACAAGCTTAACCTCGTCTCCTGAAGCTTCTACGGCGGTTATCTCGCCAGCCTGGTTTCTGTGCAGCTTAACGTCGCATCCGTGCTCTCCAGCAAGAAGCGTTTCCCTGAGGAGTGTTCCCTCGTAAGCTCTTCCGGCGATGAGCGGCTGCGGAAAGTCTATTCGAAAGCCTATGTGCCTCCCGCTGCACTTGGCCCAGTACTGGCACGTTAAGCATTTCCAATCCAAGTCGGGGTCTCCTGCAACGCATGAAGCCTTCAATGGGTCTTTGAGGCGGAGGGCTTCCTCAATTTCGAGCCTCTTTTCAACCTCGAACTGGTCGATCCTTCTGAGCAGGTCGTGCGAGTAAACAGCGCTGTAAGCCTCAACGACCCCGTCGTTCAGGTAGAATATGACGAGCTTGCCGCGGCTGACCTTTAGAGCCGCGCAGTACATTCCAAGCTGGAGGAGGTAGTGGCTTTTGACGCTTGGAGGGCTTGACCTCGTCGTCTTAATCTCGACTGGAACGAGGCTCCCACGCTCCAGGACTATTGAGTCAACGGTGTGGATGACGCCGTTATGCACCACTACCACCTCGCGCCTCCTCCCCGTGAGTTCCTCCGCAACTTCGCCTTCTCCGGCGCCCAACGCGAAGAAGACCGCGTCCCTCTCCGAAACCTTCGATTCCTGAAGCTTCCTGAAGACGGCTTGCCTAGGCCAAAGCAGGTCGGTTGCGTGTATGCCGACGCGCTCCTCCTCGTACCTCGCCTTGAGCGAGTTAAGAACGTCTAGCTTGAACCGCTCGTCGACCTCGACTTTAGGCTCAACCCTCAACACGTCCACCATCCCCTATGAGCGCGGTAAGCATTTAAGGTCGGTTGGTCACTTCAGCTCAAAACGCTCGCCGATGGTCGCGTATATCGTCGTCAAAAGTGCTTTGGTCTTGCTACAAACATATTCAGCCCTCTGCGCCGAAACTATACCGTAGGAATCATAATAAGCAGTCATCATGGCTTTAAATTCGTCTCTCGCCTTGGCTCCAAAGTTTAGTTCAATAAACAAGAGCTCCTTCCCTCTTTCGGGTCTGTTCTTTCCAAATTTTATTGCGCAGGCAGCTATTGCAAACTCAACGGACTTGAAGGCGTTCTGCACCCTCACAGTGGGATCTTCGTTTCTGTCGAACGCTATCTTGGCGAAGCTTTTCGACGCCTTCAAATAGGGTTCCCAGCTCATCTGCCACGGCCTCCTAGAAGTCGCCGAAGAGCAGGTTTAAGGCGATCTTCCGGTGCTTCACCCTGTTCCGCGAGAAGAACTCCTCAATCCTCCGGAAGGCTTCGGCTGGAACCATTATTGCGCCGCCGCCAAGCCTGTAGCCGTTTAGGCTTTCAAGCAACCCTTTATACACGTACTTCTCTTTCCTCCTGCCGTAAAGCGCCGAGGTAACTCTGCTCTTCTCTGCCTGACTTAATCCATCTAAGCTGAAGGTGTAGATGTAAAACGGCCTATGGGGGAAAACCTGAGCCTTCAAAGGCTCCTGGCTTAACCTCTTGTACAGGACGACGCCGTCCCTTAAGACTTCGAAGGCGAAGTGAGGGTTGCTGCTAAGCTCCCTGAAGCTCTTGTTTATTATTGAAATGTTTACGTCTGGTATTTCTGCCGCTATCTTAGCCGTTTTGTCCTCCGCCCTCAACGCGTCCTCATCGGATGCGTAGAGGAGTAGGAGGTCAACGTCGCTTCGCCTATCATCCTCCCCTCTTGCAACGGACCCAAAAAGCAGAATGGCATCTAAGCCATCTAAACCCGCATCTAAAATTCTACGGCAAGCCTTAAGAGCAACTTCGGCTTTTCTTCCGTAGCTGTTTAAGCCGTTCAAGTTTTCCCTTATTATAAGGAAATCGCCAATATTTATATTGTTTTTCCCAATCATTTGGAACACCCCCACCTAGCTTTTCCGCCTACGTGCAATCTTTTCAGATATTAAAGCTGAAGCCTCCCTCTTCGAAACCCATGGCGGGTAAGGTATTTTGAGGCGATCCAGAAGAGCCTTCTGCTTTTCAGTCGCCAGGTAAAGCCCGTACTTATCAACGAAGGCTTTGAGGTTGTTTGAAACGTATTCGCGGTAGGCTTTCCTGCTTAGCTCGTCAGCCTCAGAGTTCTGCTCCCTGGGAACCCACTCGAACCGGATGCGCTTGAACCTTCCGGCGAGCTCAACAGCCTTCCCATACAACGGGATGACGCGTTCAGCCTTGACGCTGTAGAAGCCGTTAAGCTGGTAAATGAGGAGCTGACTGTCGCTGCGCACGGTTACGCTTTCGCCGCTTAACCCGAGCTCTGAAAGCTTTTCCAGCACCTTTATGCATGCCGTGTACTCGGCGACGTTGTTTGAAGGGTTAGGGTGGTCGATGACGCCGCAGCCTTCAGCCAGCTTGTCGCCATCCCTGTAAACCGCGTAGCCGTAGCAGGCTACGCCGCCCGGATTGACCGGTTCGCACAAACCGTCAACGTACGCTGTGACGGGCACCTCTTCACCCCCTTTGAACATCGTGGAGGAGAGCCTTCAATGCAAGGACCGACTTAACCTTCTCGGGAGTTGGATTTCCAAGCAGTTCATCCATATCCTTCTGCGTGAGGCGCTTCACGCCCGCCCTCTCAAGGATCTTGAGGGTCTCTACAACTTCGCTTGGCACATTAGCCTTTAAGGCAATTAGAAAAGACCTCGGCGTCCCCCATCCCGAGTACAATGTTACCAGAGCTGGAACGGGGTTGTACCTGCCGACCATTGAGAAGGCCAGAAGCTTAGCCTTCACCGACGGCCCTATGGAAATTTCCTCGAAGCCGCCCTTCCACAACGTGTAGACGCTTCCTATAGACCACACGTAATCTGGAGCGTTGAAGGGCATCACACTTCTTTCAGCCAGTTCAAGCGTAGCCTCCTCTCTCGTTTTCGTCGCGCCGCAGCATTGGCAAACGTACAAGCCCTTTTCAGCATCGTACTCCATTACGGCCACACGGTCGTCCTTGTCCATACATGAAGAGCAACGCACGTCATCATCTTTCGGCTTAATGCGGTAAACAGACGCAAAATCTCCGTAGCCGTGGTCAACCATGAAAACGAGCTCCACTTCAGCCCACCTCTTCTTCAACTGCCCTGCGCGGCTCAGTTATTGGGCAGTGCTTAATCGGTGCACCGTTGTTCCTCAGGATAATGTTCCCCTTCCGCTTGCACTTTCCCACCGCGTCGAGGTTCGGCGGAATCCTCAGCCTCTCTTCGAAGGGAAGCTTTTCCCTGAACCAGCGGCAGCTTCTGCACTCCAGCCTCTCGTAGACAAGCACGAAGCCCATTTTCACCATTCGGTCTAACTCTCCTGCCTTTTTAAATGTCGGCTCACGTGAGGAGCCTTTCAAGTTCGTCAGGCGCGTAGCACCTCACGCGGTAGGATGAAGCGCAGCGCTTAGCCTTCGGCGAAAAACCTTTTGAGACGAGCATCGGAACAACTAGGAGGCCGAGCCTGCGCTTAACGAGGTCCATAAGGTACTCCTGGTAGTCCTGTCTCGCCTGGCTTACGGCCTTCGGACCCGCCGGAGAAGACAGGTCTTTAACTTGGACTACTAGGACGAGTCCACCTCTTTCCATGACGAGGTCCTGTGTCTTCCTTCCATGCTTCCGCCTCAGCTCAACGCTCCACCCGTGCTTCCTCGCGAGCTCCGCTATTTCCTCTTCCAAACCCATGTTAACCGCCCTGGTCGTAGAGGACGACTATGATGTATTCTTGGACGTACACTTGCCCGAAGCCGGGGTATTCGTACCATCCTCCAGGCTGGATTTCGCTGTGTCCGCTGTACCACCAGACATCGTCAGTCTGAGGCTCAACGTAGACCAGGCCTTCCTTGCAGTTTATGGCGTTGAAAGCGTGGTTGAACTCGGAGCCGTCCGCCTTCTTCCCCAGAATGGCGACAACGCCCATGTCCCAGCCCATGAGCTTGGCGTGGAACGCGAGCATGACCGCGTAGTCTCCGCAGACGAAGTTTGGCATGTTGTAAGCGATCGTGTTGGTCGGGTCCTCCCTGAGCCAAGCTTGAAGCTCCTCTGTCGTTGGAACCGTTTTGTTCGTTAAAGGTTCATACAGAGCTGTGTAAAGCTTGGCGTAGGAGCTGTTTAGGGAGAGAAGCTGGCTGTAGCTTGCGTTCAAGGCTGTGTACTGCTTGAGAAGCTCGTTGTATGTAGTGTTGAGGGTGGAGTAGCGCGTGAGCAACTCGCCGTGCGTCGAGTTCAAGGCTGAGTACGCGTTGAGGAGGCTGCTGTAGGAGGAGTTGAGTTGCTGATAAGAGGAGTTGAGTTGCACGTAGGTGTCTTCCAAAGCGTTGTAGCTGGATTTGAGGGCTGAGTGCTCTTGCGATAGCCGTATGTAAGACTCGTTCAGGGAGGAGTAGTCTTCGCTGAGCGACGTGAAGTTTTGATTGAGGCTGTTGAGCTCGCCGCGTAAGGCTTCGTTTTCAGCCTTAAGCAGGCTTTTCTCCTCTTCCTCATGCGTCAGCGCCGTTGAAATTTGGAGGTTTAAGGTTGAGAAGTAGATCGTGGAGCATGCGAGCGCCAAGATGAGAAGTGTGGCGCAAACTTTCCATGCTTTAACCATGTTTTCACCGCCTAAGCTGTGTGTTCGAACCGTTTAAAATGCCTTTACACCGTTTTCGGAGCAAGCAGGAACCATTCTCCAAGTTCGACGTGTTTCTCCGCGATTCTTTCGTAGCAACGGGGACAGTAGCCTGCGAGGGTGCAGTTGGCTAGGTCCTCGATGAGCCAGACGACATCCTTCTCGTCGACTTCGCCGCAGTTTGGACACTTATACTTCACTTTTCGCGCTCCCCCATGGAAGTTCGCAGATAAGCGTTTTTCCAGCCTCGTCTGGCCTAACCTCGTACAGCCGAACCCTGTCGCCTATCCGCTTCACCCTTTCAACGCCTTCTCCTACAACGGCGGCTACAACCCTGTTCGCTTTAGACTGTTCCGCGAAGAGCTCCAAGTCGCGTTCCTCCACCCGTCCGTCCGTGAGCAGCGCCACAAGGGCCTTTTCAGGCTTAAGCGTCAACGCAAGCCTGACGGCGTCCGCGAGGTTTGTGGAATCCAGAGGCTTCAACGCGAATATGCGCTTTCCATGCTCCACGTAGTTCTTAGACTCTTTCGAGAGGAGCCAGGCGTCTGTGCTGAAGGCTATGGTGACGACTGGAAGGCTGAACTGTTTAGCGTACGCGAGAAGGCCGAAGGCTGCGTCCTTAATGTAGCCGAGCACGGTTCTGCCGCGGTGAAGTTCAGAGGTGCTTCCTGAACAGTCCAACAGCATTAGAAGCTTCGTGAAGCCTCCTGAATCGCCTTCCTGCTCAACCGTCAACACGGTTTCAACGGCTGGCTCCATCCACCTTCTAGGGTCGTCTGGAGCTTTCGCAACTGAAACTGGGTCGACTCGCCTCGAGTATGGCTTCCAACGCCTCCTAACAGGCTCCTTAACCTCCAACAGCGAGGTTGCCGAGAAAAGCTCTTTGAAGCCGAGGATCCTCCTCCAAAGCGCCGCCCTAACCTTGTCCTCCGCAGCCTCCTCCAACGCCTTTTCAAGCTCTTCCTCGCCTACGCCCATCAGCTCGGCTAGCTGTTGGCTGTTCAAGCCTAAGTCCAAGCCTACCTCGGCTGCGTCAGCTCTCACGTTCGGGTCTCCCCTGTCGAAGCCGACGTCCATCGGCTGTGCCTGAGGCTCAGCCTTTGAAAGCTCGGCGACGAGGCGAGCAGCTTCGAGGACGACGCCTTCAAGCTCGTTTGCCGCTTGTTTGTTTTGAGCCATGAACTTCACGAGGTCCCTGAGCCTCCTGTAACCAGGCTGAGACCTCAGCCAGCTTTCGTACTCCGAGTCCGGAAGGCTGGCTTCGAAGAAGTCCTTGTACAGCACCTGCAGAAGGTGGTAGCTTGTTCCCTCTTCCTTCACTGGGAAAAGCCTGAGCCACTCGTCGCACATTCCCTTCGCGTCGAGTCCTTCAGCTGCAACCCTCAGGTCGACAACCGCGTCGTAGACAACGTTGAGAAGGCTCCTCGCAGCTGCGAGCGGTACGCCGAGGTTTTTCATGAGGAGAGCTTCGTGGCGAAGCGCGTCCCTGTAAGTGTAGGGTAGGCCGTCGCCAGACGCATGTTTGACCTCATGGCCTAAAAGCTCCTTCAAATGCTCAATTTCGCTCCAATACTCCGGAGCCTTAACCTGCATCTTCGAGAGGTCAACAGCAAACGTTGGAACCTTTTCAACGTTGAGCTTCAAAGGAGGAGGCACAGGCGTGAAAAAACCGACAACGGAGTTAAACTCCTGCGAAAGTTTTTCCTCGCTCAATGTTTCTCACCTCCCACCGAGAGGGCTGAACGCCTTTTAAGTTCAAACGCCGAACCTCGTCGGCTTGACCTCTGTTTGGCACTTCTTCACCTCGCCCAGTTTACGCGTTATAGCTTTTAAGAGGCGTTTTTGAAGTAACTGCAATTGTCGTGGAGACCGCTGAGAGCGTTAAAGCTCCAGCTCCCTTGCCATCCTTGTGAAGGTAGCTGCGCGGATGTAGTCCGATAGGCTTTCGCCGCTTCTATTGGCTGCCAACTTGAGAAGTTCAAGCTCTGAGAACGCGAACCTCACATATATGCGCGCGGTCTTTTTGGGTTCGAAGAGTATGCTGTGTCCCTTCCACAACTTTCTCCCTTTCTCAACCTTCAGGCACTTGAAAATTCGGTAGAACTCGCGCACTTTGAATCCGTGGATTTCCCTTCCTGCCTCATAGCCGATAGGACAATACACTGTTACTTTCCCCTCGCGCTTTTCGACTTTGAAGACAGGGGGTAACCCGTCGAACATCTTCATAATTTTGGGGTCTTCTTGAAAACATACCTTCATGCACTTTTCATAATTTATTTCTATGTCGCCGCTCATGTGTCATCACCTTCTTACATCATGTTGTACGTACAAAAAACCCTTTTAAAGGCTCTTTTGTACGCACAAGAGTATATTGCTAAAGTTTTTTGAAGTACTGCTCGTATAACTTCCTGTCTGACTTAGAGCAGGAGAAAGCGATCTTCGGCACAACGTTTGGTGCGTATGGCTTCCAGACCCTATTATCCACTATGAAAACGTCCTTCCTAGAGTTGTCGAAGTCCACTGGGTGAAAGTGGCTTTGAAACGCGACGAATACAAAGGCGAACTTTGGCGCGTACTCCTCGATGAGTCTTTGCGGTTCATCGCTTTCCGGTATGACGAGGCATTCCTCTACAAAGAAGCACGTTGTTTCAACTCTTTCAAACTTCCTGCCAGTTAAGCTGGTATGGACCGTTTTAACAACGTCTGTATATTCGGTGACCTCAAACACGTCGCCGTACCTCCTAACAACCTCGTCGAAATACTCTTTTGACGTGTAAAACCTTAGCTTGGCGCCTGACACGTATTCCTTGAGCAAGAGGTGGTCCAGATGCGTGTGCGTTACGAAGACATCGCGCCAGCTCCTGTGGTTGAAAACGCCGAGCCGCACACGTCTATCATTCGATGCCACCACTCCGAACCCAGCATTTTAACCGAAACAGGCTTTCCGCTGAACATGTCAACCACCTCCGAAAAGTGGATTTATGCCCACCTGAAAGCGGGTAGAATCAGGCTCTTTTTGCCAAAAGGAGCTTTCTTTTGCTCCTCTGAGGGGAGCAAAATTAGGCTTATTTTTTCGAAAGGAGGCTTTTTCAGGTTTTTTGCTGAGCTGCCTTCATAGCCGTGAGTGCCTCACTTATCCTCATCGGCTGCTCAAGCGCCTGTAGTGCCGCGGAATCGCCCTTCTTCTTGGCTGACTCCTTCATCATGTCTATGAGCTCGTCGAGCATGCTTCTGACTATCGGCGCATCCCTGTACTTCGCTTTCAGCTCAACAGCCTTCGCCGGGTCAGGCTTCTTGATGAGCTCCTCAACTTCCCTCAGCCTCGTATGTTGAGCTGCAAACAGGGAGGCGTATTTTTCGACAAGGGCTTTGTGGCGGTGAATATGCTTCCGTGCTCGCTTAGGAATTCTTGGCTGTTCCATGAGAGCCTGTGAGGCAGGACGTGTTCCAAGGCGAACGCGAGGTCGCTTTCGTCCGCCTGTCTCCTGGCGTTTAGCAGCGCGTGCGCCTTCATAGCCTGCTGAAGCCTTATCGTGGCCCTCACTTTTCCAACGTTCGCTATGCCGCATGGGTACTCGCCGCCGTAAATGCAGAGCGAGCAGTCCCTTTCAGCCTCAAACGGGTCTTTGCTCTCGTCCGCCCTCTGACCTTTAGCTGTGCTGAAGTAGCAGCGCGACAGGTGGCTTACGAGGCCTAGGCAGAATATTGTGAACTCCTCCGGAACCGCAACCTCCTCCATGAGGTTTCTAGCCTCGTACACGAGCTCAACTGGCGCTCTTTTCTTGAGCTTGAGCTGGCGCCACCTTTCAGTCATTGTGAGTATTTCCTGGGCGCTCGGAGGCATGCTTCTCGCGCTTAAAGCGTACCTGTCTAGGGTTGCAGCGTTGACTATTTTGACGTTCGCCTGGTAGAACTGGTTGAGCGGGTTGGTGCACAGAACCCAGCCGAGCGGCTTAACCTCGACCGAACCCACAACCGTGTCCGTGACCTTCTCGTTTAACGCATGGTGGAGCTTTGCCAAGAGCCGAGGAGCCATGAAGATCTCGTCTAAAACCACGTAGTCTGCTCCGGCGAGCCTTCCAGCCTTCACGGCATGAGGAGGTTTAAGGCCTAGAACAGCCGGATGGTCTATCCCGTAGCCCAGCACGTCCTCAGGGTCCATTTGGTCGTTCACCTGCATGCTGAACACCTCTATTGGCTTTCTGCGGGGCTCTCCGAGCTTCTCAACGTTTGAGTGCTTCACCGCGTCCACTTCAACCGTCACTTTAACGGCTTTTCCAACCTGCTCGTAGCCGACGCGCACTCCGTCGACCAGGTTGCGCTGCAAGCGTTCAGCCTCAACCCCGAGGGTTTCGCCCAGGTCCTCGAAGAAGTCTTCAAGCTTCCCCCTAGCGCTGAACGTTTCGCTCACGGTCACGACGGGCTTGTCGAAGAGCTTCCCTACGAAGTTGGCCATTGAAGTCTTCAGGGTTCCATGGCTTCCTATCAGCAGCACTGGCTCAGCCATCAGCAGTCCGCTGAAGACCGACTCTATCATGGCGTGTTGGTGGTAGCCCCTGTAAACTTCGGCGACTGTGCCGACGAGCCTGTTTAAGGCTTGGGAAACGTCCTCGAAGCTCATGCTTTCACCTCCATCTGCCTTATCGCCTTCTTAACCGAGTTCTGGAACCTGTACTTTCCAGCTTTGAACTCGAGCCTGGCGTAGCATTCCTTTGTGAAGTAGTAGAGCCAGTTGCAAAGCATCGTCCTCCTGTGCTGGTGCTGCTGCGCAAGCTTGAAGGATTCAAGCCACTCTTCAGGAGGCGAGGCCAGAAGCTTCCCCCATCGGTCGAGGATCGCCTCGTGGAAGTGGAATACCGCCAGGAGCAGGTGCTTGCAGAAGCCTTTTTCAGCGAACTCGGCGCAGTGGCACACGTGGATCCTTCGCTCAACGGAAACAGTCGCCAAACGCTTTTCCGCTCCGTCCTCGGCGAGAGCCAAGTGGACGCCTTCTCCCACCGACGCAAGCTTGGCCGCCAAGCCTCCCTCGAAGACTTCAACTATCAAAGGCGAAATTCCCACGCGCCAGGCTCTCCTACTCACAACCCCGCTGGGCATGACTGCTCTAAGCTCCTCAACGGGCACTTCAACAGGCACCCAGCCGTCGGAGAAGTAGCGCCTCGCAGCTTCAACGTCGAAGGCTCTGGCCGACTTAGGCACCACTATGTCCGGAGCCTTAAGCGGAGCTTCGAGAGCGAGCTGCCTCAGCTGCCTAGCTGAAACTGTGTGGAGCTCGTCGACGACCGCCAGCCACCCGCTTGCTTTCGCCTCAGGAAGCTCAATCAAACCTTCAACAGCGTCCCTGAAAGACACGCCGACCACCTCCTAAAACAAGGGTTCAAGGTTTTTCCCACAGCGTTTGAAGCCGCGCGGGAGGAAAACCGCCTTAATTATGTCAACCTCTTCTCGGCTGTCCGGGTGAATTATAGTGCCTGCAACATGGTGGTCCGTCGGCATTCTATGCTTTCTCAGCGCTTCCTTCTCCTCCTCTGTGTAGCACACCTCGATCGGCAGAAGGTGGTAGCCGCACTTCGTGCACACAATCAGGACGTTGAGGTTCTTTGAGTGTGAGTCGAGCCAAACGCGGAAGAACTTGTCCATGCTGCGCAGAAGCTCACCGACAACTTCATCAGGGTAGCGGACGTGTTTTTGCCACCCTTTCCACCCGTCAAACATGTACTTCACTGGCACATGCCTATAATCGGAGCAGTACTTGCAGGGGTATGTCTTTGGAAGTGGATGCCGCCTCCACTCTTCGTCTTCGAAGTCAGGTCTCCACTCCATTGGAACCCTCTTTTTCTGCTGATCCGTAGTAGTGCTGGTGGAAGACGGGAGAAAGCGCCCACTCGTAGCGCCTTCCAACGTCCGACCTTTTCAACACCAAGATGTGTTTGTCTCCTAAGTTGTGGAGCTGAGCCAAAACTGACACGTGCACTTTCCTGAGCAAGGCTGTCATAAGCGGAGCTGTTATTGGAAGTCCAAGCTCAGTCAGCGCAACGGCGTACTTAACGGCTTCAACCGTGGAGGATGTGAGGTGTTTAAGCTTCATTTTTCATTTTTCGAAGCGTGAAGTACACCTTTGCCTCGTCGACTTCCTCGGCCTTCTCCCTCGCCAGCGCCAAAACGTCTTCAACTGCGAGTTCCTGCTCCATTGAGTCACCTCTAGTCTATGGTGAGCAGCAAAAGCGACTTTCCACGCGCCGCTCTCGAGGCTAGCTCAACATCTCTTAAAGCGTCGCCTGAAGGCTGGATGCCTAGGCTTTCAGCCAGCTCTTCGACTGCATCCCTTATCTTTTCAGCGTTCTTGCTGTTTGCCGCGGAGAGGACGTTGCCCAAGGCCTCGAAAGGTTTGGGGTTGAAGTCCACGCCGACGCTTTCAACGAGCCTTGAAAGCTGGCTTAGGCGCTTCGATGCAGTTTGGCAGGCTGCCTTCTTCCCCTTCAAAGCCGCCTTAACCGCTTCCTCAGCCATCGCGATGACCGAGGAGAACCTCCCCTGGAGGTCGCGCTTCAAAGCTTCAAGCATCTCCTCCCGCCTCCGCTGGATTTCCCTTTCAAGAGCCTCCAAGCCGACCCTGCGCTTCTCGTCGACGTCAGCAAGCGCCTTACGCTTCTCGTCCTCAAGGTACTGCGTGAAGAACTCTTTGGAGAGGCTGAGCGGGACTGGTGAAACCCTTATCTGCGTCAGGCTTGCGCTGAAGCCGTTCGGGTCTGAGCCTGCCTTCGCCACGTGGTCCATTATGTCCCTGAAGCTGCCGCTCTCCTCGAACTCTGCAACGTCGCCGGCCAGCGCTTTAAGTTCGCCGTTCAGCTCCTCAACCTTCGCCATGACCTCCGGCGCCAAGCTTGCTGGGAGGAAGTAAAGCTTCCTCTTCATCCTTCCAACGCGCTCCTCTTGGAGGATGAGGCAGTTCTGGTTCAGCAGGTCGTAGACCCTGTGCCTTATGGCCTTCAGCCTGTTGACGAGCATGCTTGGGTACGGGTGGAACGTCGCCACCTTAACCTGGTTTCCAGCCTCATCCTTCACGTAGCGGACTCTCACGCTTCTCCTCTTCAACGGAAGCTTTTCACTGCTTTTACCAGTCACAGCCGCCTTGTAGCTCACGTCAACCGTCCTGAGAAGGTCCTGCAACCCCCTAACCCACTCCATGTGCACAATGTCTGACATGCCTGAAACGTCAACGTGTATGGCGAGCCTCTCCTCCGACGGCACGTTAACGTCCGTTAGGAAACCATGCGTCAAAACCCTTCCCTTCGCCACATTCTCACCTTCAGAAGCCTTTCATGATGAAGCCTTCCACGACCTTCTCGAAGCCTGGGACGAACGATGAGACAGCCTTGACGATCAACGGCGTTGCAACAGCCCAAGCTGCGAAGGCTGCGACAGCTGCAATCCACTTCCAGTTCCGCTTCACCCAACACATACGCACCACCTCTGACCTGTTTTAGGCGGGTTCTCCTAGGCCGTGCAGCTCCCCCGCCTCGCCGCTTGAAGCCTAGGTTTGAAATGCGCAACTGCGTGTCCACAAACCCTTGGCATGTAACCTTTTAAACGAGAAAAACAGCCGTAGAAGAGGACTTGGCTGGAACGTGAAAAAGGAAAGAGGGAAGCAATGCGGCGCTGCTGCCCTCAGCCTCTCCTTATGTGTGTGCCATGCTCATTTAGTGCTTATAGTTGTGATTTGGATTCTCGTATGAATTTGGCCCCTTACCTCATACGTTCTCTCAAGTTACACCTGTGTTCTTCTATTCCTGGAGCGACTTCTTCTCCGCAACGGCGGTACGGCAGAAGCAGGCTACCGCATTATGATGCTCGCCCAACTGGGTGGCGCTTTTTCAGACAGCACATTGTCGAGGAGGGCAATATTCCATGATGAGTCCTCGATTAACGCGTTGAACCTTTTAGCAATGTCGTTATTCCATGGTTTATGAGTGATGGCGAGCTTGTTGAGCATTGGCTGAAGCACGCTGTTCCCGCAGTCGTCGAAGAACGGGTCAGCACCTTCGGTGTAAATCACGTCCGGAAGCACTTGCGGCCACTTTGCCCAAGAGGCGACGATCCGTCTGACCAGTTTAACTGTTGATGCGTCTTCGATGAAGACGAAGCCGAAAGCTGCTCCCGACCTCAGCCCGAAGGCTGCGACGGCCTCCATGCCTTGCAGGGATTGGTCGGCCCAGCGCTTGCCTTTGAAGGGTTTGCATACTCCAACGACCCACTCGCCGTCCCAACCTTCCTTCTTAATCTTATCGTACGGCGATCCTGGAATTGAAGGTATTGAAAGGGATACGAACTCCTCAGGGTCGTTGAGTTTCGCAATGCACTCCAGTATGGACAAACCCTTAAGATATTTTCGGGGGTACAGGCACCACATCATGTTTAGTAGGTTGTGGAAGGTGAGCCACTGCTCGTTGCGGCTGTACAAAGCGAGGCTCCTGTAGAACTTGACCAGAAAATCCTCGTAGCCGTCCCAGTCGCAATTCGCTTTGTAGAGCGCTGCCTTCAACTCGTCAACGATCACTTCTGAGTTGCGAAACTCAGCCAAGCGGCGCAACGCATCTTCCAGGCAGCTCCTTGCGTTGGCTAAAGCCTCGCTGCGCCTTCCCTTTGACAGGAGGTACCGCGAAGCCCAACGTTTTGATTTATTCATTGAAACAGCCAACTGCCTGTATAAGGCTGACAGCTGGCATCTTAACTTCCCACCGCGACCCGACAACTGTTTTTCACTTTCCATTTACAATCCCTCCGAAGGTTTCCATAAATCACTGAAGTGCAACCTTTTAAGCTAAAGAAAGGGACAGCTTCGGCTCACTCGCTTGACGGAAGCGTTGCGACGCAAACCGCGGTCGTGACGGCGATGGCCTGAGTTTAGCCAACTCCTACTTTTCGCCTAAAAGTGGGAGTTTTCTGAGCGGCTTAGGCGTTGAAGACTGGAAAAGAAGCTCGAAAAACGCCGAAGTTCTGCGGCTGCGACAAAAGTGGGAGTTTTTAACCTGACTACTAACGACTAGGAGGCAAACGTCATCACTCCACGATGATCAACTTGCCTACGACGTTTCCCTTCTCATCCTTAATGTCGATGGTTCTTGACTCTCTCATGGCTTTGATGGTGCAGAATGGGTCTTCGCCTCTCCTGATCCTTTCTGGAAGCTCGATGATGTATTCTTTCTGCGACATTCCGAACCCATAAAGTTGTGAGTCGTGTCCTTAAAAATCAGAAAAAGGGGTAGGGAAGGAAGGTATGCAATCAGCGCTTTCGCAGTCTAATGAATATGCCGATGACTCCTACAACGACTGCGAAAACGAAGGCTGCCATGAGGATTTGCTCTGAGGACCAAGACCAAGGCTGCTCCGAGTCTGTTACTGTCAGCGATATGTAGGCTGTTCTGGTTATGTTTCCGCTGGCGGCTTCAACCCTCACTTGATACGATCCGGTTGGAGTGTTTGGAGAGGTTGCTATCGTCAGCGTTGCTGTGAACGGCGGCTGGCCTGAAGGCATGCTGAAGTATGCGTTTGTGTTGGAAGGAGCTGAAACCGACAGCTGAACTGTTTGAGGCAGACCTTTGGCGAGCTCAACGTTCACCGAGAAGGTCAGCGTTGTACCCCTCTTGGCTGTTGCAGTCGCAGGAATTACTGAAACCGAGAAGTCGAAGGCCTCGATGAATGTTGCTTGGAGTGCGTAAGGCATGTGGACTTTAATGGTTAACGGGTTGTCCTTTGACGTAACAGTTCCCTTCCACTCGCTGAACACGTAGCCAGCTTCCGGAACCGCTTTAACGGTGAATGTTGACTCGTCATCAACCCAGTACGATCCTGGAGCGGGATCGGTTGTTCCCTTTCCGGCTTGACCGCTAACATCTATTCTGAACTCGGCGTGGTATGCGGCCGTCACAACGCCGGGCTCCGTGACGGTTATGTTCAGCCGCGGCGGGTTGTGGCAGGCGTAGCGCTTCCCGTCGACAGTCGATTCGATGTATTCAGCGTAGCCCACTATATGTGTTGAGCCAACTTCCCATGTGAAATTCAGCGGAAGCTGATCATGCGAGTAGCCTACCCCGTCGACTGTTAAGACTGTTCCCGAGGCGTCTGCGCCCAAGCCGTTGGCTTCAAACCTCACGATGGCTGTTGTCGGCCCGCCCTCTTGCCTCTCATTATAGTCACGTAACCAGTCTTTAAGCTCTCCCAACGAAAGGCGACCATAAGATTTTTCCCAGCGGGTGAAGAAACCGGAGCAGTCCGCGCCCGCAAGCGCACTCAAAGCATCTTCAACATTCTTCTCCGTGAGATTGTCGATTGTGTAATGGGAAAGCACGTAATTTGCGAAGTTCTTGACGTTGCCGCTTGCAAAGATTAAAGCGCCCATCGGAACGTGTTCTTTTCGATGCACAATTAGTTCTATATTTATAAAGAGAGGAATGGTGTAGCCGTAGAAGAGATCCTCTCCGGAGCAGTAGGCCTCCGCGAATCTATTGGGATAGTCAAGGAAATATGACTTATAGTTCTGGATGTATTGGTACGGTATCGTCTCGTTGCCGTATATGTATCGAGAAAAAAGCTCTTGGAAATCTTTGCCGGTCACCGTTTCCACCGCAACTTGAAGGTCGTGGTAATCCACGGTGTGCCCTGTATTTTTGTAGGCTGAATAAAGGTACTTCACAACGTCGTTGAGGCTCTTGGCACCGCCCATTGTTTCTTGGGTCTCATTATCTAGCATGAGACCAACAAAAGGCCCTTTTAAATACACTGGAAATTCCCACCAGCCGGTCTCATTGGATTGCGAGAAGCGCTCGTATATCAGATACCAGTAATACATTTTGCCCAAGTAAATTGGGTCGTTAAACAGCCTCCAAGCCAGTTTTGGTCCATAGTACATCTCCCCAATCCCTTTCATTATTTCCTCTTTCACCAGCAGTGGCGCACTTTTCCCGATATCGAAGTCCGCAACCATGAAGGCGTATATCATGTGCCCAAGCAGTTCGTCCCAGCGATGCTCGGGCCAGTACGCATAACCGTTTCCCATGTATCTTTCATCTGGGAAACAGGGTCCGCCTTCGGATGGGGAGAAACGGGTATACATGGTGAAGACCTTGTATGGGTTTTCGCCGAACAAATCCACGAGGTTTTCTAAACATTTGGCGGTGACATTCAAAGCATTTTCGATGTCCGCCTGCGTTCTGTATATTAGCATCGCGTCGCAACCTTTGTCCGCCTCCAGCACTCCAAGCTTAACGGTGCAGTTGTCAATTTCCAGCTCGGTATAAAATTTCATTTTCCCCATGTATATCTGCTGCCTGTGTAGGAAGTCAATCAGCAAAGACCGCGTGATTTTCTGCACTTCAAAATGGTCGCCCTCTATCGGATATGGCGTGACCACCACCCACTCTGTGGGGACGTTGAATTTTATTTGGACGGAGTTCACATCGGTCACTTCAGGGTAAATGAAGAAGTAAGGTGCCATGATGACGCCTCCTTCGTCGTCGATGTAAACTGATGTCGTCCCCTGCTCTGGGGTCCAATACCCGAACGGTATCAACTTATCGATGTCGTACTCTAACGTGAGCGAACTTTCAATCGACTCGACTCTCCACTTCCCCTGCCCTTCGTATGTCACTGTTAGGGGGCTCCCCCCAGAGCTTGCAGACAAGTTGTGAACATAACCTTCCACGTAGTACGCCTCCGGTTTGAACCTTAACGTGAGGAACGACGAGGATATACCCGTTATCTCGAGCCGGATGTGCGCCCACGGCTGGCCTTTCTGAATGGTCACCGTGTAGTTCAGATTCAGTCCACTCGTCTCTCCCTGCGCTGGCGTGGGGACAAGCGTCAGAAGCGGCAGTACGACTAAACAACATGCGAGCAGTAGGGGTTTAACCTTTGAACTTGACATTCTAGGCCACCAAATTTTCTCTTTCTTCATCGCATCCAATGTTTTAGTATTCCGCCTGCCCTTTTAAAGTCTGCTCCAGCAGTATAAATGCCGAACCAGCACTGAAGCCATCATTAAGAATAGGAGAAAAATGTGGAGGATTGCTAGCTTTTTCACGGCGGTTCTCCTCTACACACGTTTTTGAAGCAACTCGGCGAGCTTGCTCTTCAGCCAATTCATGAGTACGGGATCCTCCGAGATCCTCTGCCACAGGAGGTCCATAAGCTGCCTGAGAGCCTTTTCAACCGCTGAAGTCTCAACGGATCCGCCGGCGACCTCGACTGCAAGATCCACGAGCTCTTTCGGATACGTCTTGGCGAGGCGGGATGCCTCACGCGCCGCCGTTTCGACCGACTTCGGCTGAACGGCCTTTTCAGGCGCTTCAGCAATCTCCGCTTTAATAGGCTTTTCCGCTGAAACAGCCTCAATTTTAGGCTCTTTTGAAATTGCCTGAATTTCGCCTCTTTCCGCAAAAGAAGCCTTTTCCTCAGAGATAGGTTTACTAAGTAAACTTATCTCCTCAATTTTGCCTCCTTTTTCAGAGAGAGCCTCAGTTTCAGCTTTTCCAAGAGGAGCGTAAATTTCGGCTCTTTCTTGAGCAGCGGCTTTTTCCTCAGAGATCGTTTCAGCGCCTGTTTTGCTGTAGAGCAGGCTCCTTGCGCGGTGGAACGATATTTCGCCGCTTTTTACTTTGCTTAGAAGCTCGCTGTTTTCAGCCAACGCCAGTAGCTGAGCTACGTACGCTTTTGAAATCTTCAGCCTAGCAGCAATGCCCTCTACGGTTATTCTACACTTGTCCTTCAGGTGCTTGCAGAAGAGCGCTAGGTCGGCTGGGTTAACTTTGCCCTTCTGTATGTTGAGCATGGCTCCGTAGGTTATGGCTGACTCCTCGTCTCCATACTTGACGAAGGCTGGGATGAGTTTTCCACCGAGCTTCTTGACTGCTTGAAGCCTGTGGTAGCCGTCTGCAAGCCAGTACCTTCCGCCGTAGTCTTGGAAGACCACTGTGGGCTGTCCCATGCCTCGCTTTTCAATGCTCACGTTGAGGTTTTCAGCTCTTCAGGCTCGAAGCTGCTTGAAAGCCGCGCCTCAGGAACCTCTATGTCGTCCACTTTTATGAAGGCTATTGGCCCTGTTTCCGATAGGCTTTCCCAAGGCTTCTCGCCGAACTCCTCTTTGACCTCCTCGGCAGCGCCGCGGCGTATCATCTGCTCCGCCTCCCATTCGTCGATCTCCAGGATGTCGCCTTCGTTGCGCCACACCTCGCCTATCTTCGCTCTTAGAAGCATCCTGATCTTCACTTCAAACACCCCTTCCGAGTTCTATATTGAAGGATTGTTGAAATGATGTAGCCCAACAGAGCACCCTCTACGAAACCCATAAAATACCAAAGCAGGTTCTCAAACATACGCTTTTAACCCTCACCCCATTTCAAGCATGGTCTTTCACCCATTTAACGGTGACCCTTCAATCAAACATTTTGGGCATTCCCAATACTCCGCGACTTTCCCGTTTGGAAGCTTCAGTTTGCCCCAGTAACCCCATTCACTCTTGATCTCTTTGGTCTCGTCATCTATTTCAACCGTAGCGGTTCTGCCGCAAATTGCACATTGAACTTTGTGCTTCAACCTTTAACCCTCTAAATCAATCAGCAATTCCATGAGGAATCTTAGCCAATTATTATGTCCATCCTCGCTTTCAGTTGCCCAATGCGTCAGCTCATGGAGCGTGACATAATTCAACCATAATACTAGGCATTTTGGGTGTAGGGAGGCTGCGTAGGAGCATACGCGGTATCCTAGGTTTAGCGCTATCCATTTTTCACCATCATCAGTGTATCCCAGAAAGCCCCCTTCACCATCCCTCTCGAAATAATAAACCATACCAGGGTCGCCATCAGCTACCAAAATAGGCTTACCGCGACGAATAGTTGTTTCATCACTTTGCCCACCCAACCTTTAACCCTCACTCTTCTCTTCGAGTTTTTCAACCTCACCTTTGAAGGAACCATATTCTGGGAAAACACATCGAATAGCCCCAAGATGAGGGTCCTCAATTAGGATATGCGGACATGCCCAACCCTTAATTTTGGGGTGTTTCCAGCAGTAAACTCCTTTTTCATCGCACGGTCGCTTCATTTTCTTTTCACTCATTTCCGCTCATCACCTTGTTGATGAATTTGATATCTTATCTCGCTGACGAATCTAATAAGCCAGAGAAGGAATAAGACAAAAGCCCAGAGATAAATTATCAGAAATGCACAGTCTTTGCCGATAACATAGGACAAAGCAGGATAAATTGCGACAACGAAGAGCATAAAAGGAAATGTTAGTAGAAACAGTATGTCATCAAGTTCATTCCAATGGTTATTCATCTCCAGTTTTCACCACCTTTCAAATATTTCGTCAAATATGTAGAAGATTATTTTGACTGGCAGGAAGATTAGCGGGTCTTTACGTTTTCGCCTCCTCCTCATTTCCGCAACCTCAAGCTTGTCCATACATTCTTCTTGTTTCTGGTGCTTCCATTACAGTTGTTACTCCAAAAGTAGAATGTTTTGGAGCATTTTTAGGAATTGTTAGCATATCGTCTATCCACTCTTTAACCCACTTAAACCATTCTTGCTTTTCCTTCTCTGATTTAAGATGCCAATATTCACCTCGTGATTCCAACCAATCAGCCCAAAGGCTTTCTTCATCCCAATATCTGCTACCTTTCCAGAACACTTCAACTTTCCCGCACTTTTTACACTTTCGCCACCTTGTTCTAGCAGCATAGTATACTGACCAAGTAGGTTCATATAATTCTATAACATCACCAACTCCTTCCCAATCATGCATATGAAAAAGTTTCCGTATCTTTCCCACTATCTCTTTTAAACTGCTCATTTCCGCTCAACCCTCACCTTTCCTCTTTTTGGAAACTTAATTGGAGTGCACTCTGTCCCACATATTTCCGTCAGGTATGAGGGGCATTTATGTTTGAAGTCGCAGTCAAGCGGACTCATGGCTTTTCAGCCCTCACCTTTTAATTCCGCCTGCCCTTTTAAAGTCTGCTCCAGGCTCTTCTAAGAGGCCCCTCTCCCATTCACCGAGGAACCTGTCGCTTATGAAGTACGGACATTCCGCACAGTACTGTCCACCGTAGTCGCCCCAGCTTCTACCCCTCCTTATGTCGCCGACGCTGCACATTTGGTTGCCCGCTTTGACAGTTATCGGCTTCTTCGCACTCATGGACAGGTTGAAACATATTCCCTCCTCTTCACTGTCAAACTCGACCTCAACCATTCTCGTGGCTTTGAGCTTCAACTTGGCAACTCCCCCTTCAGCCAGATGGTTATCTCCTCATATGGGACGCCGATGCGTTCGAAGATGCTTCTAACGTTTTTAGCAATTTCGTTGGGAACAGCGAAACAGGACTTGCCGAGTTTTTTGCCATATCTGCTAACTACTCCTCTGTACTCGTAAGAGTACTTTTTACCTTCAACCTTCTTCGCCCATCTATAGGTGTACAGTGCTCTGCGTAACGCCATCACCTGCGTTTGTTTTAACCCTCTTACGCTGTACGTGAAAAGGCTGTACGGTTTTAAACTTAGAACTTTCTCAACAGGTATTTTGAAGCTCGGCTTCGCAAACAGCACTATTCCTTCTCTCAATACGTTTTCAACAAAAACGCTGTCCTCAGAAGCCATGTCCTCAATGTTTGTTTCGTGAAGCTGTATTTTCGCGTCCAGGTCGGAAAGCACCTTCAAAACGGTGTCGTAGGCGTGGGCTTGAGCGCCTCTGGATTCGTAAACCATGAGGAGGTCTATGTCTGACCGCCTGTCATGTTCACCCCTCGCGACGCTACCGTAAAGTGCTAAAAGGACTACGCCAGGTATCCCGTACAAAGTCTTTACGGCATTGGAGATTTTCTCTTCAAACTCCGAAGTCGACATCTATCCTCCTCCCTATGAATGAAAGCAACACCTTCATATGGTTGAACGCTCTTTCAGGTCCACCTACAGGCGTTGTGCCAGAATAGCCAAATTCCAAGTAAAGCCGCCATAAATCGCTGAACCTTGACGCCATCTCCTTAGGGTAATGTTTGTTCACCCAATCTAACACCTTGTCGTGCTCTTTGAAATGGATTCCTTTATCGCCGACCTTTGCAAGCTCAGCATGAACAGCCTGTTCAACCGCTTTGAAGGCTAAATCGCACATTGAGGAAAAACATCCCATCGAACGTGCAACATCCGCCATTTTAGCTTTTTCCTTAGCTAGGGATATGTGCCTGTCAAAACTGACCATGCAAACCCCTCCCGTTATTTATAGACGGAAGTCGAAGCTATATGCCTTTCCAACTTTAAATAACTAAATTCAGCGTCCTTTTGCCTCATTTTAAAAACGCTTACAGGTCGGTGACCGCTAAGACCTCTGGGCTGACGTTCTCCTCTATCGCTTTCAGAACGGCTTCTGCCTGACTGGAACCAGCATAGTACGCTTTTCCTTTGTAGATTACTACGGGAATCATGAACCGGCTAACGTGTCCTTCCAAGAGTTCTGCGAGTGTGTAGCTGAGGTCTCGTCCGCTTTCTCTGATCAGCTTTACCTCAGCGCCGCCAGGGTTGAAGGTGAGCTCATAGTGTTCCTCTCTGTACTTCACCGTGCACTCGACGCCGTTCGGCATTCTAAACCTGTAGCCGCCTCTCCTTGCTTCGGCTAAAGCCTTCCCAAGCAGCGAGCGCTTCTTGGAAGCGTCAGCCTGCCTTCCCTCGGCCAATTTAAGCGCGTAGTCGGGATCGTATCCAACCCAAATGCAGGTTTCAAACTCCTTCCTGCCTAGGTAGCCGAGCTTGCTGAAGTCTTCTGCCACCTTCCTTGCCTTTTCGGGGTTTTCAGCCGCCCACTCAAGTGCGCCTATAACGTGTTCAGGCTTCACGTCGGCCTCAATCTTCCTTAACACTTCAACGAACTCCTCAGGAACGTTGAGCTTAGTCATGTGACGTCCTCCCATCACTGAAGTGATGGGCTTCCCGTTCCGCCTCTCGCCAGCCTCCTTAGGCTGAGCTTAGGCGTGGCGGGCGTTTTCACCCCCCGTCCGGGGGCATAGCCAAGCTTTAAGCTTGGCAGCGCGGCTACTCCGAGCCTCCTGATCAGCTTTGCTGAGTTCTCTGCTTTCGGAAGCTTTTCGCCGCATTTTGAGCATTCATGCGTTTTCTCGCCTAACTTCTTGGGGGTCCAGTTTAGGCATTTCCAGCAGAACTGGCTTGTGCCCCACGGGTCAACCGGTATGAACCATTTTCCTAGAAGGTCGGCTTTGAACTTCGCTTTTGCGATGAACTGGTGGAAGGCTGAGTCCGCCAGGCTCTTCGCGAGCTTACGGTTCCTCATTAGGTTTTTGACGCGTAGCCTCTCGAGCACGACGGCTTCGGCTTTCATGTAAAGCTCGGCGACAACCTTGTCCTGGTAGTCCTCCCTCTGCCTCCTCACGTGCATGTGAAGCTTCGC
>Ga0315298_1002837_pt1 | contig 28483 bp, 12 predicted proteins | sample WHS_1_MG_FD_203077 | JGI IMG/M metagenome (GOLD analysis project Ga0315298, IMG submission 203077) | Extremophilic microbial mat communities from Washburn Hot Springs, YNP, Wyoming, USA - WHS_1_MG | ecosystem: Environmental > Aquatic > Thermal springs > Hot (42-90C) | place: USA: Wyoming... | reverse complement strand
TTGTTATTGCCCAATCCATTCTTTTGATACGAGAGGATGTAAATTTCTTTTGCTTTCAATTTCTTAAAACGACATTAAAACACAGTTTAATAGGGTATTAACCCGTAATAATTTTCGTATGAAAGAAATCATTATTACTTGCTTTGGTTTTGCCATTGACGATGTCTGCTCAAATGGCACGGATAACGATCGATACAGCCAGGGTTATCGGCACAATCGATCCCAATATTTACGGAGTTTTCATGGAACCTATTGGGTTTAGCGGCCATGGTGCTAATGCAAATCAACGTCCAGGGAATACCATGTATGGAACCTTGTACGATCCCGGTTCGTCATTTGCAAACAAGGATGGCTTTGATACGCGTTATATTGACGCTGCAAAAGAGTTGCAAATAACGAATATGCGTTGGCCGGGAGGAAATTATACTGCTGATTATCATTGGCAGGATGGCATTGGCCCCAAAGATAAACGTCCTGTACTTAAAGAACTTACCTGGGGATTTAATGATAATAATCAAGTTGGCACTGATGAATGGATCGAGTTGAATAAAGCCATTGGAACGGAGAATATTATGTGTATTAATGCGGGAACCGGTACACTTGATGAAGCAGCGCATTGGGTAGAATATTGTAATTTGGAGCCGGGAAGTTATTATCCTGATCTTCGTGCCAAGTATGGACATCCGCAACCATATGGCGTAAAATATTGGGATCTGGGGAATGAGGTAGATGGTGCACCGTGGATTATTGGACATAAAGATGCGGAAGATTATGTGAAATTTGCCACGGAAGCTGCGAAAATCATGAAAGATGTTGATGATAGTTTGTCTTTTATTATTAGCGGATCGGCATATTATGCTCCGGATGGAAAATGGGTAGACTGGAATCGGAAAGTAATTACAGGTCTGAGAAATATTGCCAGTTATGTCTCTATTCACGGTTATTGGGATAATTCCCCCAATTATAATATGTATATGGGACAAAGCGCGATGGATATAGAGCGAAAGATAACCACGACAGCAGATATTATCTCGGTTATCCGGTCAAAATATATGATGACAAAACCGATCTATATTGCTTTCGATGAGTGGGCACCTTTTGGGAAAGGATTGCTGCCGACGCTTGCAATGGCACAATATTTCAATTCCTTTATCCGACATGCCAATGTGGTCAAAATGGCAAACTACACCATGTTTACTTCAATTCTGGCACGAAGCGACAATGGACAACTATTCAAAACGCCCAGTTTCTATACTTTCAAATTATTTTCAAATAATTGTAGAGGAACCTCTTTGAATGTATTTGTAAAGTGTGATACATTCAGTACGAGTGGATACTATAAAGATATTCCATATTTGGACGTCACATGTGTTTATGATAAAGAAGGCAAGTCATTAATTATTAATGTGGTGAACCGCCATGAAGAAAAAAATATTTCAACGGATATTGTAAGTAATTCGGGCAATTTTACAGGAAAAGCCTCAGTGACAGAAATTAATAACCGAGATATTCAATCTCCGTACACATTCGATAAGCGGGATCAATATATTCCAGTTACGAAAAAGATAGCAGCAAAGGGGAATACTTTCACCTATACTTTCTCGGCACATTCGTTTACGCAGATAACGGTGAAACTTGAATAACTTAGAAAATAGCCCAATAAAACGACATAAAAATAATGAGGAGTGAATGTCTTCAATTTATCATTCCAATATCTTGATTGACTTGCTTAAAAACACGCCATTAAGCAATAAAATTCATCTTACCCACAAAAAACGGTAGAATCATAAGTAACTTCTTGCTATGCAAAAATCCTATTTTGTTATTATTTTATTCTCTCTTGTTTTGTTTCAACCTATACGCTGCGTTGCCATTGGTGATACCCCTTATGTGCACCATGTTGTTGAAAAAGGAGATTTTAAATTGGTTAATGGAGCAAAATCTGCGTTGATAGTCATTGATTCATGCGATTATTGGGGTGTAAAACGTGCCGCTCACGATTTGCAAAACGATATTAAACGGGTTACGGGCCATCTTCCGTTACTCGTGCATTCATACAAAACCTCACTCAAAGAGGTTGTATTAATTGGCACAATCGGCAAAAGTAAAATTATCGATCGTTTAATTGCAACACATCAATTAAAAGTAGATTCAGTTGCGGGTAAATGGGAAGCGTTTACGCTGCAAGTAGTTGATCATCCGATGCCGGGTATTGAACATGCTTTGGTGATTGCTGGAAGTGATCAACGCGGTACAATCTACGGCATTTATGATTTATCCGAGCAGATAGGTGTTTCGCCGTGGTATTGGTGGGATGATGTCAATCCGATTCATCAATCCGTTTTAGCCATCAAAGGTGACTTCATTAAAACGGATAAACCTGCAGTGAAATATCGTGGTATTTTCATCAATGATGAAGCTCCTTGTTTGGTCGATTGGGTAAAAAACTTTTACGGGGGCGTCTTCAACCATCATTTTTATGAACATGTTTTTGAATTAATTCTTCGTTTGAAAGGTAATTATCTGTGGCCTGCCATGTGGGGAAAAGCCTTTGCTATTGATGATCCGAAAAATCCTGAATTAGCTAATAAATATGGCATTGTGATGGGAACATCGCATCATGAACCGATGATGAGGAATCAGAAAGAGTGGGCAATGTTTGGACATGGTGCATGGAATTTTGAAACAAACCGTGATGAATTAGTGCATTTTTGGGAACAAGGCATTGAACGAAACAAAAACAACGAAGATATTATTACAATCGGTATGCGTGGCGATGGCGATGAACCGATGAATAATGAAAGCATTGATCATAATATTCAGTTGATGCAGGAAATTGTGGCAACGCAAGAAAAGATTATTGCACGGTTTTTGAATCCTGATGTTTCAAAAGTTCCTCAAATATGGGCATTATACAAAGAGGTTCAGGATTATTATGACCATGGAATGAAAGTGCCCGATTATGTCACTTTGTTGTGGTGTGACGATAATTGGGGGAACATTCGTCGGTTACCTTCGGCCAAAGAGCGGATGCGATCGGGAGGTGCGGGTATTTATTATCATGTTGATTATGTGGGAGGTCCGCGTAGTTATAAATGGCTAAACACGGTTCCAATCACTAAAATATGGGAACAAATGGACAAAGCTTACGAATATGGAGCCGATCGAGTTTGGATCTTAAATGTGGGCGATATAAAATTGTTGGAATATCCGATCTCCTTTTTTATGGATTTAGCTTGGAATCCACAACGATGGAATCGGGATAATTTGATGGATTACACTCGTCTGTGGGCTGCTCAATCGTTTGGGAAAGAACATGAAAATGCCATTGCCGATATGTTGATGAAATATTCAGCGTACAACGGGCGGATTAAACCCGAATTGATTTCTCCGCAAACATTCAGTTTGTTGCATTATAATGAAGCCGATCGTGTCATTCACGATTGGAGAGAGCTTGCTCATCAGACTGATTCATTGGCTTCTCTTATCCCGGCTTCACTGCGTGATGCGTTTTATGAATTAGTTCAATATCCGGTTGATGCATGTGCTAATTTGAATGAATTGTATGTTGATGCAGCAAAAAATCATTTATATGCTTCACAAGGAAGAGCCATAGCCAACCAATATGCCGATTCAGTTAAGTTGCTTTTTGCTTATGATGCACGGTTGACGAACATCTATCATCAGATTGCAGGAGGCCGATGGAACGGCGTTATCGGTCAGCCTCATTTTGGTTACACATCATGGCGCGATCCGGTGAAGAATATCATGCCCAAGGTTGATTCATTATCAATAAACAATCAAATTGCCAATATGAATATTGCCGTCGAAGGCGATCCGTTAGCTTTTGACGGTATGAATCACAATCAACTTCCGCTTTTTGACAGCTATACCCGACTAACGCATTTCTTTGATATTTTCAACAAAGGAACACGACCGTTTGCTTTTACGGTTGTATCGGATAATGATTGGATTATTCTTTCTATTCAAAGAGGCACAGTGACGTTGCAACAACGTATCAATGTTGGAATTGATTGGACAAAAGTACCTTACGGAAAAAATATTCAAGGCATGATCACGATAGAAGGAAATGGGAAGAAAATTCCTGTTTTGGTTTCAGTCTTTCATTCGGAATATCCACAACGCGATTCTTTGCAAGGCTTTGTAGAGACCAATGGGTATGTATCCATGGATGCCATTCATTATTCAAAACGGGATGCTTCCAATGGAGTAGAATGGAAAGAAGTGCCTTGGTATGGACGGGAATTATCGTCCATGATGCCAATGCCTGATACTGCCTGTAGTGTAACCGACTTGTCGAAAGCTCCTTATTTGCAATATAGTTTTTATCTTTTCTCAAAAGGGTCGATTGAAGTGGATGCGTTAATTGCTCCGACACTAAATAACTTACCGGATGGCGGAATGCGGTTTGCTGTGGCGTTCGATGATCAACCGGCGCAGGTAGTTTCCATTCCTAAAATAAGCATAGCCGGTGAAAATGATGATCGCTCATGGAGCCAATCGGTAATCAATAACATTCGTGTTTGCAAGACGAAGTTTCTGAATACGACGGAGGGATATCATACGCTTCGTATTTACATGATGGATCCCATTGTTGTGTTACAGAAAATTGTGATCAATACCGGTGGGCTACAACCAAGTTTCTTATTTCCTCCTGAAAGTTACAGGTCGGAACAATGAGACTTTTATAAAAGCAGATTATAAAACGAACTTGTATTATTTATTCACGCAGCAGATTATGATTTTGTGTGAAGAGTTCTATCTGGACAGAATAATCGACAATAAATGATAAAAAAGATATTAACCTTTAGTGTAATACTAACAGCAATACTTATTGGCTGTTCTAAAAGTTCTTCGATAGATGATAATCCATCGACTACTCCTGATGTATTAAGTTCAACTGTAATCATCAATGCGGATACGGTTTATCAAACCGTACAAGGCTTTGGCGGCGCGAGTATCTTGGCATGGGAAGCTGATTTGACAAGCGACCAAAGAGTCAAAGCCTTTTCAACGTCCGATGGTATCGGCTTGAGTATCCTTCGCGTAATGGTTCCGACCAGTAGCAACAATTTCGCTGCCGAGAAACCAACCATTGATGCAGCAAAAAGTTATGGGGCAAAAGTTATCGCAACGGCTTGGAATGCGCCGGATTCCATGATGAGTAACCTGATGCTGACTCCCTGTTCGTATACGGCCTACGCTGCTTATTTAAAATCATACAACACAGCCGTTGGCGGTGTTTATGCCATTAGCCCGTGGAATGAACCTAACTATGCTTCTTCCGGATGGATGCATGCCACAGCAACCGAGGTGGCTAATTTTGTTGCTGCTTACGGATCATCTTGTGGCGCTCCGATTATGGCTCCGGAACCTTTTAATATGGATCAGTCTTTTATCAATGCATATTTAAGTAATGCTACAGCTACATCAAAAACAAGCTTTGTTTGCGGCCATATTTATGGAGCAACTCCTTATAATTTGGGAAATATCGGAAAAGAGGTTTGGATGACCGAGCATTATACCAATTCATCTGTTAGCGGTAATGACTGGAGCAATGCTATGACTGCCGCCAAAGAAATCAATGACTGTATGAATGCAGGTTGGTCTGCTTATGTCTGGTGGTATATAAGAAGAAGTTATGGGTTTATCGACGAGAGTGGTAAGATTACAAAGCTGGGTTATGTTATGGCTCAGTTTGCAAGGTATGTACGTCCCGGTTATTCGAGGATAGCGTGTACTGTCAATCCGATGAACGGGGTATATATAACAGCTTATAAAAACGATTTGAAACTGGTTGTGGTTGCTATTAACCAGAATACATTTGATGTTGATCAGCCATTTAGCTGGAGTGGCATAACCGTTACCGGATTCAATCGCTATGTAACAACAAGCTCTTCCAATCTTGCGGCAGATCGCCAGACTCCTTCCGGATCAGGTATGAAGCTTACGCTTTTAGCAAACAGTGTTACTACGTTGGTTTCCCAATAATGTTAATATGATTAGCTCTTATTTACATAGCTGTCTTTGATTTTTTGAGAGAAGATACCTCGGTTTTTATAATACTGAATAATTCGGAGAATAGTAACCACCTGAATCCGAAATAACTAGCCCATAATTTTGTAATCAAATTATCGGAGCTTTATCCAAAGAATCAATGACCTCAATAAGTTAGGGCATTGCTGCAAGAAGCAATTCATTTGTGAGAAAAAGCACAAAGACTACTTGTTTTTTCCCCCTAAAAAGAACACGTTCCTCCTGACGATAGCACTTCAGAAAGAGCTTTCTGCGTATTTAAGGTTAAGCTTAAAGTAAGTGGATTCTTTTAATCTCCCTCTGGCGCTCACCATTTTGCCCAATTACATTCTATCGTCAACACACCAGGGAAGAACCTGCAATCTTCCTTATTAGTGCTACATGCCGCTGCTTCTTTTGCCTAAAACAGTGGAACAGAGAAGACGCTGTCAAGAAATCTGATTATTAAACTATTATAAATTAGCGTGTTTTCTTTCGACTTCAAGGCCTGTTTTGTCCTGAAGTGCGAAAAGTGCGAAAAGTGCGAAAGATGCGAAAAAGTAATATCAGTCAGGCATCTTGTCGTATAAGAATCATGCAAACAACCCATCCTTTTTCCTGAATACAACGTATTAACGCTTTGTCGCTATTTCACCCCGATAATTACTTCGAAAATTGCCATTGTTCGTTTTTGATGGTTTTGATATTTTTATATCACACATATTCAATTGTTTATATAATCATCGCTTCAATTTCTATTTTACATATCTTATGTCTTTTTTTTTCGTTGCTTCAAAAACTACTTTTGCAGCGTGTTGCAACGAAGCAGCACATAAAAATTATTTTTATGGTTTCCTTAAAGATGGTACAGCGTTCAAACCCATTGGACGCAAATGCAGTGAAGAAGTTTTACGTAACGCCTCAAAACGGAGGTGAAGTAACGCTCGAAAAGTTGTCTGAAATTATTTCAGATCGTTGCACGCTGACTGATGTAGATGTCCTGGCTGCGCTAACTGCTCTCACCAAAGAGATGACAACGCAATTGATGGATGGAAAAATTGTGCGTTTCGGCAGCTTTGGTTCGTTTCAGTTAGGAATCAACAGTCAGGGTGTTGACACGGCAGATGAAATTTCACGTTCGCAGGTGAAAAAGGTTCACGTGAAGTTTCGTCCGGGAAAACCCATTCAAGAACGTTTAGCAACTGTAAAGTACACCTTAAGTGTTTAACAGTAAAACGCTTGATGGTAATCTCAAAGGCAGATTGTCTATCTGCTAAATCATTGTAGAAGTCATTTGCCTCATTTAGAAGCACCTCCAAACACTTAAGGGAGTTTGGGGGTGTTTTTTTGCGTTTTGACGCCAAAAACTTCAAGAAGTTTTTCGCAAAAGTACCTGAAGTTTTTCCCAACTGTTCTTGAAGTTTTTAAAAAAGTATCTGAAGTTTTGGGAAATGACTTGAAACATATAAAAAGAACGCTGAAAATGGCCAAAACAGATGCCTAAACGCACAAAAAGAAGTTATCTTCTATCATTCACGGTACAAAAATAGGTGCATGAACTCCAAATTGAATTTTGTGGGGTATAAATAATCACAAATAGACATAAATAAGACTTTTTGGAGAGGTCAATTACCTGAATTTATTTGGTCAGTTTAATCCGAGTTATACAGGCGGATACTATATCTTTTAGGCGCCTCCAAAAAAGTAGTAACTCTAAAAACGGTAATTTTGTCAGTCGATTGTGTTGTTCGATACACTACAGAAGGGATGGTTAATATAACCGGAATATCCTCAAAGCATCACGACCTTTCATCATTAGTGAATGATATTCTTTAGAAAAGACTCAAAAATAGTGTGTTAAAATTGCATGGCAGAAGTGTCAAAATCGTGCCTTGTATGAATTTGAATCATTTTCTATAGAAAATGTATCAAGAGAGCAAATGATGTTGCGATACTTTTAGTTCTTGTTTCGTGATTTCAGCCAAATAAATTCGTGATGATTACTTTTGTGTCGATTATTGTACGATTAACAAGATGATTTTTTCATACCTAAATAATTTGTTTTAAAGTTGCATGAAACTTGTTGCTAAAATCGCGGCTTGTTTTATACAAAAAAAATAGTGTGCTAGTTTTCAATTTAAAAATAGAGCTATTCGTTAATTATTAAATCATTAAACTATGAAGCATGTATTGAGTTTCAAAAAAAGAGTCTTCGGAATAATCATTCTGATGCTCTGTGTGACTTCATTTTCGGTTATGGGGCAACTCATCACTGTAAAAGGAATTGTAAAGGATGTTTCGGGAGTTTCTTTGCCTGGAGTAAGTATTGTTGTTGGGAAAAATAGAGGCACGATTACAGATGCCAATGGTAAATTTGTAATTGAAGCACCTGCTGATGGAATGTTAACCTTCTCGTATGTTGGTTTTGTAACTCAATCTGTTCCTGTGAATCACCAATCAGTGATCAACATTATTATGAAAGAACAAGAACAGAAATTGAATGAAGTAGTGGTTATAGGATACGGAAATCAACGGAAAGAAGCGATAACAGGCTCCGTTGCTTCGATAAGTGGACAAACGATGCGCGAGGTGCCAGCTTCTAATATCACGGATGCTTTGCAAGGTCGCATAGCTGGAGTGGATATAGAGCAAACCTCATCTAAACCGGGAGCTACCATGCAAATCCGTATTCGCGGTACACGTTCGTTAACTGCCAGCAATGACCCATTGATCGTGCTTGATGGGATTCCATTTGCAGGTACCCTTGCCGATATTAACACGAATGACATCAAGAGCATTGATATTTTAAAAGATGCTTCCGCAACGGCTATTTATGGTTCGCGTGGAGCGAATGGAGTTATCTTGATAACAACCAATAGAGGTGAAAAAGGAGAAAAAGCACTGATTACCTACAATGGATATTATGGCCTTCAAGATGCTATTAAATATCCGATGATGAATGGTCCCGAATTTGTTGCTCTCCGTGCTGCAGCCGGAATATACACGAACGGGCCGGATGAATCCAATAGTGTTAATACCAATTGGCAAGACTTGTTTTTAAAAACCGGTATTGTTTCAAGCCACGATCTAAGCGTTTCAGGTGGTACACAAAAGGGTAGTTATAGTTTCGGTGTGGCCTACTATAATGATGAAGCCGTAATACCTGATCAGGGCTACACCCGTTATTCTATCCATGCATCACTTGATCAGCAAATTGGTAATATTTTTCACGTTGGTTTCACTACAAACAATAACTATAATGTTACGAATGGTGCTAATTTAGGAATGTATGGTGTTTTAAGTTTGTCGCCTATTGCCAATCCCTATAATGCTGATGGTACGTTGAAAAGAGTAGTACAGATGCCGTTAGATGTTTCGTGGGTGGAGACAAGAAGTACGATAGATAATTTAGGAGATGCATATAAAGACCAAACGAAAGCGTTTGGGTCCTATAATTCTGCATACGGCGAAATAAACATTCCCGGTGTAAAAGGATTAAAATATCGCGTTAATCTTGGTGCGGACTTCCGCATGAGTAATTATGGCGACTACACTGGTTCCGGTGTTTTCAGTTCGACGCCTGATAATCTCTCAACAGCTACAGTCACTAATTCTCTTACCACCGACTGGACTGTGGAAAACTTATTGTCTTATGATCGCGTTTTTGCACAGAAACATAGAGTCAGTGCGGTTGCTTTGTATTCTGCTGAACAAACTTTCTACAATAGTTCAAATATTTCGGCAACAGGTATCCCCTCTAATGCCCTCCAATACTATAACTTGGGAGATGCCCCCAATATTACTGTTAACCCCAGTAATCAAAGCTATCAAGTGAGTGGCTTGGAGTCGTATATGGCACGTGTTATGTACTCTTATAACGACCGTTATATGTTGAGTGCTACTGTACGCTCTGATGCATCCTCAAGGCTGGCTCCGGGTCATCAGTGGCATACCTATCCAGCAATATCTGCTGGATGGAATATCAATAAGGAATCATTTATGAAAAATCTCACATGGATTGATGCATTGAAGTTGCGTGTAGGTTATGGAGAAACATCAAATCAATCTGTTGCCCCATATGCTACACTTGGGCTTTTAAGTACAGTACCTTACAATTTTGGGCCTACAACGTACGCTACAGGGTATAATGTATCTAAATTGCCAAACCCTAATTTAGGATGGGAGTATTCAAAAACTGATAATTTCGGATTAGATTTTTCTCTTCTGGAAAACCGATTGTCGGGTACCGTGGAATACTATATAACAGACACTAAAGATCTTCTCATGGGAGTTAATTTGCCCCCAACTTCGGGCGTGAGCAGCTACACTGCCAATGTGGGTTCAACTCAAAACAAAGGCTGGGAAATTTCGCTTAACGGAGTGATATTGAACAATGTCAATGGATGGACATGGGATGTTGGTGTCAACGTGTATGGCAACCAAAACAAGCTGGTATCCCTTGCTTCGGGCCAGACACAAGATTTAAACAATTGGTGGTTTGTAGGTCATCCCCTGAATGTAATTTATGACTACAAGAGATTAGGATTGTGGAATACAAATGATCCCAATTATAAATATTTACAAATATTAGAACCGGGTGGAAATGCAGGCATGATTAAGGTGCAATATACCGGTACTTACAACGCGGATGGGTCACCAACAAGAGCAATTGGAGCTGCTGATCAGCAAGTACTCAACTGTGATCCTAATTTTCAGGGAGGCTTCAATACCCGCGTAGCTTATAAAGGATTTGACTTTACCGTTGTCGGTAACTTTCAAAATGGAGGTATCCTCAATAGTACCATTTACGGCTCGGCTGGCTATCTTAATTTGTTAAGTGGTCGTAGAGGAAATATAAATGTTGACTATTGGACGCCGACGAATACCGGTGCAAGGTATCCAAAACCAGGCGGCATTGCAAGTGGTGATAATCCTAAGTATGGAAGCACATTAGGTTATTTCAATGCATCTTATCTTAAGATAGAAACCATCACGCTGGGGTATGATTTTAACCAAAAATGGCTAAAAGCTGCTGGTATTGAGAAACTGAGAATATATGGTACCTTACAGAATCCACTTGTGCTATTTTCCCCTTACCACAATGCAACAGGTTTGGATCCCGAAACTAACTCATACGCCAATAATAGTGGCAATATAGCAGTTCCATATTCTTCAAGCCTGAGTCGTTTGCTGACTGTAGGCTATAACACGCCTTCAACTCATAACTTCTTAATGGGTATTAGTGTAACATTCTAAAAATAAATAACTATGAAAATAAATATAATAAAAAATCTAATAGGAACACTCTTGCTGGTGTTGTTCTTGATGGGATGCTCTAATCTTTTGGTAGAACAACCACGTAGTATTTTTACACCTGGATATTTCCAAACAACAGCAGGTGTTGAGGGAGGAATCACCTCTCTATATGCGAACTTACGCAATTTATACGGACAAGCCTACTATTATAATTCTTGTGAAACCGGTACCGATGAAGCAACATGGGCTCAGAGTGCGGATCAAAATTTTAAGGATATGGATAATTCCGGAGTAGGAGCAGTTACACCTACCAGTAGTCGTAGTGATGTTTTGTGGGGTGACGCATTTCCTAACATTAACACTGCCAATGGTATCATTCAAAATGCTGCTTTAGTAAATGCCAATAAAACTTCGGATTCTATTCCGGTTTCGCTGGTTGCTGAGGCAAAATTTTTCCGTGCTTTCGATTACTTTTTGCTGGTACAAACGTTTGGGGGCGTACCTTTAGATTTGGGGGCGGGTGAATTGAAGTTTAACACGAATCCCATTCGAGTTTCTGTCCGCAATACTGTACCTGAAGTTTATACCAAATGTATATTCCCGGATCTGCTGGCCGCAGTCAACAATTTGCCGGTAACCGGACGTGTAACCGGTGGTGTAACCAAAACGGTTGCCCGATTATATTTGGCAAAAGCTTATCTGACATACGGTTGGTGGCTTCAAAACCCTAACAACATTCCTACTTATCCGTTATGTGACCGAACCGATCCTAACGGACATACTGCAGCTTGGTATTTTCAACAGGCATACAATGTGGCAATAACTGCCATAGAAAATCCGGGTCCTTTTGGTTTACAACCTACATTCTATGACGTTAACGTGGGATCAAACGATCGCAACAATGAAATACTTTTGTATGCTGACCACACACAATCAAGCGAATTTTATAATGGAAGTAGTCTTACTTATGGAAGCGGTGGGGCTCCTGATAATTTTGCCGGTTGGATGATGACATGGAACTATACAAACATTAGGAGTTCTGGTGTAAGTTCTGTTCAGCGAGCAGCTACCCAAGACCTGGGGCGTCCATGGACACGTATGTGCCCAACGATAAACGTAGTTGAGAATACTTTTGCCGATAAAACGAATGATTCCCGATATGATGGTACTTTCACAACGGTTTATCATGGCAATTGGAATTTAGCTGGCATTACAACTCCTTCTTTGATTAATGCCAATGGAATGTCGGTTGTCCCAGGCAATCCCATTCTAACTTTCTTAAATAATGATTCACTTGCTTCGAGTATTACTTATCCTAGTGGGCAAGGCATTAGTAATATTGGTGCTGGTACATTACCAGGTAGAGCTGATTATGTGATTGCACCGATGGGCATAAGTAGGGTAGTATATCCCGGTCTTTGGAAACTTGGGCCATACCGAACCGATAATGGTACCGGATTGGGACAACCCAATGCTGCAAGTACGCGTCCTTTCAACATTGCTAAATTCTCAGAGCTTTTCTATATTGCTGCCGAAGCAGCAGTGAAGGGTGCAACTACAACTGCTGTAACCGGAACCTATTCAAATGATGGAACTGCCAGAGGATTGATTAATGTGATTCGTGCACGTGATGGAAAATGGCGCTATAGCAACGCTCAAAATGCAGTTGTAATTCAAGATAATAGCGCTGCTATGATGGCTGCCACACCTGCAACTATAACTATTAACTATATTTTGGCAGAACGTTCACGTGAATATTATGGCGAAGGTTATCGTTGGTTTGATTTAGTTCGTACTCAAACTTGGGCACAGATTGCTGGTTCTTACACCATTTGCGGAACGGCTTATGGGGATCACACACCGGTAACTGTGACACGTACCATTCCAAATAATCTCTACTTGCGTCCTATTCCTGTAGGTCAGATCAATGGATTGGATATGACTGCCACACAATTGGCTGCTTATCAAAATCCTGGATATTAATATATGTTTTTTGTAGTGTATAGTGTAATATTGAGAATAGAAATACAATAATATTTCATACGTAATATTGTATTTAAGATAGTTGCAAAGTAGGTATGTAGTAGAATTGGAGACTCTTTCTCCCAAAAAAGAAAGAGTCTTCTTTTTTTGGATGTGTTTAATATCTTTTTAAATATGAATAAACAACTGAATGTTTTAGTTTTATTACTAATTGCTTGTAGTTTTTCGGTATCTGCTCAATCGCTTTGCGGTGTTTTTGCAAAGAAATACCCGATAGGGGCAGCCGTGAGTTCTTTTATGTTGAAGAATCCGTCTATTGATTCGTTGTTGCGATTACACTTCTCCAGTTTAACGCCTGATAATGAGATGAAACCGGAAGTAACTGAACCACAAGAAGGGGTATTCCGCTGGAAAGGAGCGGATGCGATCGTCAATTTTGCACAACAGAATCACATGAAAGTGCGTGGTCATTGCTTAGTTTGGCATCAACAAACACCTAATTGGTTTTTTGAAGATCACGGGAAGCAAGCTTCAAAAAAAGTACTCTATGAACACATGAAGGAACATATTTTTGCTGAAGTAGGTAGATACAAAGGAAAAGTGTATGCCTGGGATGTTGTGAATGAAGCCATTTCTGATAATGGAAAGTCAATTTATCGGACTGAATCTCCATGGTATAAAATTGCAGGGAAGGATTATATTGCTCAGGCTTTTCGCTATGCGCATCAGGCTGATCCCAAAGCGGTGTTGTTCTACAATGATTATAATGTCTTTATGCCTGAAAAACGCATGAAGATTTATACCATGCTAAAAGAACTTTTAAAAGAAGGAGTGCCGGTGCAGGGGATTGGTATTCAAGGACACTGGTCGTTTTATCAACCAACCGAAAAGGAATTGAAGGAAACGCTTCAATTATTTGCTTCACTGGGTTTGAAAATTCAAATTACCGAAATGGATGTTTCTGCTTTTCATTGGGAAAAGAATGAGCGCAAAATGAAACCTGGAGAACAAATTCAGTGGAATGATTCCATAGCTAATGTGCAAGCAGCTCGTTATGCCATGTTTTTCCGTGTCTTCAATGAGTTTCCGAAAGTTATTACAGGCGTTACATTTTGGGGTGTTACAGATAATTATTCCTGGTTGAATAACTATCCGGTAAGAGGTCGCAAAAACTATCCACTGTTATTTGATGCATTGTATCAGGAGAAACCGGCTTTTCATGCTGTGATTGATAGTCAACGATGAATATTTGAATGAATTTGATTGCCTCGAAATTAACAGGAATGTAGTTCTATGAAAGGGTTTGGAATGCTCTGGAATGCTGAATTTATTGTGTAATTTTACCTCATTATCTCTTATTCTATTACACTATGAAAAACGTTATTTTAAAGTATTCCCTTTTTCTTTTTATCATTCTGTTTATCGCTGACTTTACGGCTTCCGGTCAAGTTTCGCGATTCTATACCTCATCAAATTCAGGGTTAGAAAACAGTCAAATCAATCAAATTTATCAAGATCGAGTAGGATTCGTTTGGATTGCAACCGAAGATGGATTGAGCAGTTTTGATGGAATGAAATTTACAACGTACACGCATCATGCCGATGATTCTACATCCTTGTTGACAAATTATGTACAATCCATGTATGAAGATAATTCTGATAATTTTTGGATTGGTACAGCAAGTGGACTTCAACGCTATAATCGACTGAAGAATTGTTTTTCTAATTTTATTTTGCGGGATGATCTGGGTCAGATGCTGGATCCATATATCAGTACAATTATTCCTTATGATTCGACCCATGTTTTAATTGGTACATCTGGTCACGGATTTTATATCATCAATTTAAAATCGCTTCATTATACCATTAGTAATACGAATCGTCTTTTTCCATCCAGTACCTTTATTCATTCTTTATTACGGGAATCAAATGGTGATGTTTGGGTGGGTACAGAGAATGATGGTGCTTTTTTATTTCACAGGAATTTCAATGTTCCCATCGAAAATAAAAATGCATTTTCTTTATTAGGACACTATTGCCAAGGTCAGCAGATTAATTCATTTGTTGATGATGTCGCTCACCATAAGGTGTTTATTGGGAGTTTAAACGAAGGAATTTTTGTGTACGATAAGCTTAATGGATCGTTGCGTGCCGCATTATCGGCTGATGCTCGTCTTTGCTCTGTGAGATCAATGTTTCGTGACAGTCAGGGACGTGTTTGGATTGGAACAAATGACAGAGGGTTAATGCTACTTAATTCTGATAGTGAGCAATTGATATTTCCTGACACGATACGGCAAAACCCAACCAGCGGATATTGGCATGTAAGTTCCATCATGGAAGATTCTCAGGGCAACATTTGGGCAGCTTTGTACGAAAAAGGTATTTATGTAATTCCAAATTTTATAAATAGATTTCATTATGAGGCTTTTAGTTCTATCAATCTGGGTCAGAATGTTAGTTGTGTTATGGCTATTTTGAAAGATCGGAATAATGGTTTGTGGGTAGGAACCGATGGCAGCGGATTATTTTACAAAGCAGCAGGGGCATCTAATATTGAAAATTTTACAAAAGAAAACTCCAAACTGCTGTCTAATTCTATTACTGCGCTTTGGCAGGATCAAAAAGGCATTGTATGGGTAGGAACAGCATTAGATGGTTTGTTCACTGTGAATGAATCTCATCAGTTGGCGTCTTTCGCAAGGCAAAATGAACTTTCAGGTCGCAAAATTACGGTGATTAAAGGGGATCAATTGGGGAATATTTGGGTTGGTACGTATGGTGAAGGATTGGATTGTATTAATGCCCAAACTGGCAAAATTGATATTTACCAGAATCAGCAAGGGACTACCAAGCTCATTAGTAATAATTGGATAAACACTTTATTGCTTGATAGAGAAGGAAATATGATTATAGGAACATTTCAAGGATTAAATTCGATTAATACAAAAACAAGACAAGCAACTTATTACGATCATATTCCCGGATTGCCTTATAATACTAAAATTTATTCACTTTGTGAGGATTACAGAGGTATCCTGTGGGTAGGTACCAATAGTGGTTTGATTGCTTTTGACCGCAAAACCCAGAAAGCCAGACTTTATACTACGCATGATGGATTGCCAAACGATGTGATCAATGCTATTGAAGAAGATAACCAGCATAATTTATGGATTAGTACCAATCATGGGTTAGTAAAGTTTTCTCTTGTCACGGGCACTTTTGTATCATTCTATGCTTATGATGGATTGCAAAGTGATGAATTTCGACGTGGTGCCTCCTGGAAAACCTCTGATGGGAAACTTTATTTTGGAGGTATAAATGGTATTAACTCATTTTATCCTCATGAGATTAGTTATTCACGTAAGGTTCCAAATGTGTATATAACAGATTTTATGGTGTTTAATGAATCCGTGAACGTAGGACAGCCCAACCGTTTTGGTGTGAAACTGTCTTGTGCCATTCCGTTTGCTGACAAGATTACGTTAACTCATAATGATAACGTTTTCTCAATTCAATTCAATGCATTGGAATTTACGAATCCTCAAAGCATTACGTATAAGTATAAAATGGAAGGATTTGATACAAGTTGGAAATCAGCTAATGCCGATAATCGAATCGTGACTTATACCAATTTGTCTCCAGGTACGTATGTTTTTAAAGTGAAAGCTACGAACTCGGATATGGTAGGTTCTGAAAGTGAGAAAGAGTTGGAAATAATTATATTACCTCCTTGGTGGTTAACCTGGTGGGCAGAATTACTCTATTTGTTGATGGCAATAGCTGTTGGATTTGCTCTTTATCGCGAAATGAAAAAGAAATTGATGAATAAACGCTTGCAACTGCAAAAAGATCACGAGGAAGAAATAAAAGAATCGAAATTGCGGTTTTTTACCAATATCTCACATGAAATAAGAACCCCCATAACATTAATAATTAGTCCATTAGAACAATTGCAATTGGACGATAAAGATCTTCAACGTAAGGCATTATATTACTTAATGCATCGAAATGCTTTGCGTATTTTGCGCTTAATCAATCAGCTCTTGGATATGCACAAGATTGACAATAAGAAGATGAAACTCCATTTTCAAGAGACGGATCTTGTTTTCCTAATCAAAGATGTCATGATGTCATTTGATTATATGGCGAACCAAAAAAAGATTGATTTTCAATTTGACAGCCGGATGCAATCCTTAAACGTGTGGGTCGATCCAAGCAATTTCGACAAAATTTTGTTCAATGTGTTGTCGAATGCGTTCAAATTTTCGCCTGAAAATGGGCATATCATGGTTACTCTTTCTGTTGGTCAGGATGAGAAAGATGCTACGCCTTTATCAAATTACGTTGAAATTGGCATTGCAGACTCAGGCCCTGGCATTGATCCGGCAGTTATTGATAAAATTTACGATCCTTTTGTGCAAGGTTATAGCAAACAAGAACAATTGGGATCGGGCATCGGACTTCATTTAACTAAACAATTGGTGGAATTACATCACGGTACAATTTTTGCCGTAAACAATGAAATTGGTTGTACGTTTTTCATTCGTATTCCTCTTTCATCAGGGCATTTGACTGCTGATGAATTGCAACCAAATCAACAACATCATGGACTCTACTTGTCACAATCGACTGCTGATGTTCAAAACAATGATCCCAACAGGGAACTTGCAACCACGCGAAGTTCAACACGAAGCGTTCCAAAGGTGTTCGTAGTCGATGACGACAAAGATATGCTCTCCTATTTGCGCATTGAATTAGGCGCTGCGTTTCGCGTAAGCGTTTTTGAAAGTAGTAAAGAAGCATGGAATGCCATTGCAAGCGAATTACCTGACGTTGTGATCAGCGACATAGTAATGCCGGAAATGGATGGCAATGAGTTATGTGGCAAGATTAAAACAAACCCGAACACCAATCATATTCCGGTCATCTTGCTATCTTCTATGACAAAAGATGAAGATATTATCACAGGATTAGATTGTGGTGCAGATGTTTATCTGACCAAGCCTTTTAATATTGATATTTTGAAACGCCATGTCAATCAGGTGATTGCCAATCGTGAAACAATCAGGAAAAAATTCACGCTTCCCATTGATGTTGATTACAACTTGTTGAAAGTGAATTCTGCCGACAAACGCTTGTTAGAGAAAACAATCAAAATTATCAAAGATAATATCGAAGATTCCGAATTTAGTGTCGAAAAGTTAAGCGTTGAAGTGGGCTTAAGCCGCGTTCATTTAAATCGAAAGATGAAAGAGTTAATTCAAGTTTCGCCAAGCGATATGATTCGTTCTATTCGATTGAAACAAGCTGCTTATTTGATGATTAACAATGAGATAAATATTTCGGAAGTGGCCTATAAAGTTGGATTCGCAAGTCATTCTTATTTTACCAATAGTTTTCATGATTTCTTTGGAATGAAACCTTCGGAGTTTATAGACAAATACAAAGACGATCCAAATAATCCGATGTTGAAAGAAATTTTGGGATGATTGATTTCTCGTTTCACTCGCGATCGATGATATTGAACTTTTTTGAGTTTCATGTTGCGCATGTTTTTATATCATTCGATAGGGAAACAGGGTGAAAGAGTTACCAATTTTCGAATTGTCAGAAATAATAAATTGTACCATATCAATGCTACATCTTTCATTAAAAATTAATTAATAGCTTCCTAATCTTCATTCAAATGAAATGAGTTCCGTTTTGCGGGACGAGTTCCATACAACCTATAAAAACAAATTATTCAAATGAAAAAACATTTTTTTTACTGCTTAAGTATTGCCTGCTTAATCGTTGCAGCTACATGCGTTTCAAAAACTTATGCACAAAACAGAAATCATTCGTTGGAACATCACTTGAAGGTTGCTCCAAAAAGTACGAACCCTATCTATTTAGATACATCTTACTCGTTCCGAGAACGGGCGGCGGATCTTGTCTCACGCATGACGTTGGGCGAAGAAGTGTTGCAGCTTCACACCAATTTTGCTCCTGCTATTCCTCGTTTGGGAGTAAGTCAATATTTCTATTGGAGTGAAGGACAACATGGTGTTAATGCGATGTTTGGAAACTTACATAATGGAAATGCCAAAAAGGAAGAGGCTTACGGCAGTCCTCATGCGACCAGTTTTCCGGTCAATTTTGCAACAGCTATGAGCTGGGATCCTAAACTCATCTATCGTGAAGCCACTGCTATTTCAGATGAAGCTCGTGGTTTTGTTGATAAATCTTTATTCGACATAGGTCAAAATAACTTAGGTGATTCAAAGGACAATTATGGTAATTTAATCTACTGGGCACCAACTATCAATATGGATCGTGATCCTCGCTGGGGACGAACCGATGAAGCATTTGGAGAAGATACGTATCTCGCTTCACACATGGCGGCAGCGTTTGTGAATGGATTTCAAGGGCAAACCATGACAGGGCAATCGATTACCGGATATTTGAAAGCAGCTGCTACTGCTAAACATTATGCAATGAATGATATTGAAAACAATCGGACAGGCATTTCCTCTAACGCGCCGGACGAGGCCATAAGAGATTATTATACAGCTACATTTCGTTATCTTATCGAAAAAGCCCATGTGGCAGGGTTGATGACTTCGTATAATGCCATAAATGGGACTCCGGCTGTAGCAAACACTTATACGGTTAACGAACTTGCCCAGCGAACTTTTGGGTTTGACGGTTACATCACTTCCGATTGCGGTGCTGTAGGTACCACATATAAGACTTTCCCGGATGGACATGACTGGGCGGCACCGGGATGGATTACCAATCATCAAGGTGATAAGGCTGTGTGGACGAATAAAAAAAGTGGCCTCACCGTTTCAGGTATGGCCGGTGGTCTGGCATACGCTCTTAGAGCCGGAACGGATCTTAACTGCACGGGTTATGAAAATACCCTTCCCAATATTGAAGAAGCGATCAAAGCCGGTGTTTTGAATAAGGGCGTGGTTGATCTTGATCTTACCCATGTTTTCACCATTCGGATGAAAACCGGCGAATTCGATCCGCCAAGTAAAGTTGCTTATACGAAGATTACAAAGAGTGTGATTCAAAGTCCCGATCATCAGAAATTAGCGGAAGAAGTGGCCGAGAATACATTGGTTTTGCTCAAGAATGACACAGTGCCAGAAATGCACAAGTGTTTGTTACCCATGGATGCTTCTAAATTAAATAAGATTGTCATTGTAGGAAATTTAGCCAATACAGTAACCTTGGGTGGCTATTCTGGTGATCCTGCTCTTAAAGTAAGCGCTGTGCAGGGCATTACGTCTGCCATGAAGGAAATAAATCCAAATTGTCAGGTAATTTTTGACAATACCGGTACTTCGACAACTTCGGAAAATCCTGCATTTTTAAGTGAACAAACAAAGTCGGATATCAAAAGTGCCGATTTGGTGATTGTTTTTGCGGGAACGGACGAAGCTGACAGTCGTGAGGGATTAGATCGTGCCAATTTAGAGATGCCAGGCAACTATGGCTCTATGATTTATCAGGTAGCTGCGCTTGGCAATCCGAATATGGTGATGGTGATTCAAGCCGTTGGTCCTGTTTCTATTCAATATACACAGCACTGGTTTCCTGCCATTGTGTTCAGTAGTTACAATGGAGAGAGTCAAGGGACTGCGCTTGCCAAAGTGTTGTTAGGGGAGAAAAATCCGAGTGGTCATCTCAACTTTACATGGTACAAAGACGACACTCAACTTCCTGACAAATCGGATTATTATTTGACACCGAGTAAAACGAATGGATTGGGTCGTACCTATATGTACTTCACCGGAAAACCTTCCTATCCGTTTGGTTATGGATTAAGCTATACTCAATTTAAATTCTCCAACGTACACATTTCTCAAACAGCCATAACCCCGAATGACAGTGTCATGGTAAGCTTTGATGTTACCAACACTGGTAGCAGAGCCGGAGAAACGGTGGCACAACTCTATGTTGCATTTCCAAAGATAAAAGGAACGATATTGCCAATAAAGAAATTAGAAGGATTTCAAAAGACAGAAAATCTTCAACCCGGGCAAACGCAGCATATTAACTTGACAATGCATGCTGAAAATCTTTCATTATGGAATGAAAAAGAGCTGAAGAGCATGGTTTACAATGGGGAATATGATTTTCAGATCGGATATAATTCCCGTGATATTGCAGATTCAATGGCTGTTAATATTCAAGGTGAATGGCTGCCTAAGATTGTCCATGTGACACTACAACCGGAAAAACTTGTCTATCATGTGGGAGAAACGATCAACCTGAACGGTAAAAATCAGTGGATAAAAAGTGACATCGATCCTGCAAGGGAAGAGTTGCATGCCACAGCTGATAACATCATGGAAGCAGTAAATAACGATGGTTCGTTTGTCAATCTGGCTAAAGCTCGCATAAAGTATCAATCCAACAACAAATCAGTTGCTCAAGTGAATGATAAAGGGATAGTAAAAGCAACTGGCATTGGCGTGGCTACCATTACGGCAACTGTCAATGGCATAGCAGGTTCAATGGTAATGGTAGTGAAATAACATGCTAAAAAAGAACATAAAATAGGGTTTCATTTTCGTCGTGATGATATAAAATCAATTCAATTTTGAATACTAACGGGTATTTAGGATAATTTCCATTTTCCCATATTAAAAGAGAAGGTTACATGAAACGAACATGACAGAATCAAATAACATTGACTCACAAGGGAATGATTAATTTGTCATGGAGTTTCATGTGTCCTTAATGGAAAAAATAAATTTGAACAGATGGGGAAGATAATTAATTTACTTTTATTGGCTTTTGTGATGATTGCTCCAGCGTCCGCACAACCTAATAGTCAAATGATGGATAGTTTGAACAGACTTACCGGACTTGATTATCGAAATATGCTGGATCAGTTACATATCACTTCACTTCGTCCCGGTGCAAACGGAAATGACCCAAAGTCTCTCAATGCAGCTAATTATGATGAGGCCAAAGCGAATCCTTATTCATCGCTTCTTGATCCGTTAGTTATGAACAATGGACAAAAAGTTATCTCTGAGCAAATGTGGTGGGAAAAGCGTAGGCCAGAAATAGTGGAATATTTTGACAAGGACATTTATGGGCAAGTGCCTAAAAATATGCCTATAGTCAATTGGCAAGTCACACAAGTTATACGCGATACCGTTGAAGGCATTCCAGTTATCACCAAAAAGCTTACAGGTCATGTTGATAATTCCAGCTTTCCTTCTATTTCGGTTGACATGTCGCTTACGTTAACTTTGCCTGCAAACGCCAATCATCCTATTCCAGTCATCATGGAATTCGGGTTTGTGTTTCCTGCGGGATTCCATTTTCCACAGATGGCATCCGTTGCCGTTTCCAGTAAGGAACCAAGTTGGCAACAACAGGTTTTGGGGAAAGGATGGGGATATGCTATTCTTTTACCGAACAGCATTCAGGCTGACTACGGTGCAGGCTTGCGGAAAGGAATCATCGGATTGATGAATAAAGGCAATTATCGTAAACCGGATGATTGGGGAACATTGCGTGCGTGGGCATGGGGAGCCAGTCGTGTTATGGATTATTTTGAAACTGATGCCGGAGTTAATGCGAAACAAGTGGGCATTATGGGGCATTCTCGCTATGGAAAAGCTGCTTTGGTTGCTATGGCTTATGATCCCCGTTTTGCTATTGCTTATATCAGTTCCTCGGGTGAAGCCGGAGCAAAACTTTATCGACATATCATGGGTGAAACTGTTGAAAACATCGCAAATCAATCAGAATATCACTGGATGGCAGGTAATTTTTTGCGTTATGCCGGTCCGTTGACAACGGCAGATCTTCCTATAGATGCCAATGAACTGATCGCACTTTGTGCTCCACGTCCTGTTTTTATTGGAGGTGGATCGAAGGGTGATGACTGGGTAGATACACGCGGAATGTTTATGGCAACGGTTGATGCTGGTTCGGTGTATAAACTTCTTGGAAAAAAGAGTTTGGGAACTGATGTTTTTCCTCCAATAGAAACATCTTTGTTAGATGGAGAATTGGCTTTTCGTCAACATAGAGGAGGTCATACTCCTGTACCCAATTGGCCGTATTTTATTCAGCTTGCAAATCGATATTTTAAATAATGGCTGCGAATCAATGATTTTGTGAATAGATAATCTTATTAAAGCTGTTTCCTATGAAAAGAAAGATTTTATTTCTCATTTTGTCAGTAGTTTTTTTGCTGATTCTTTCACCGTTGCATGCAATTGTTCGATTGCCAAGGTTGGTGAGTGATGGTATGGTATTGCAGCGTGATCGTCCGGTGAAAATCTGGGGCTGGGCTGATCCAAATGAAAAAGTTAGCGTGAAATTTCTTGGATCCACGCATTCGCTTACCAGTGATTCTAATGGGAATTGGGATGTTACTTTACCATCAATGAAGGCGGGCGGGCCGTATAAAATGTTGATAAAAGGGCAAAATACGATTCAGTTGTCTAATATTTTGATTGGCGATGTATGGCTTTGTGCCGGACAGTCGAATATGGAACATACGATGGGATCTTTTAATTGGATTTATCCGGATGTTATTGCAAATTCTACAAATGTAAATATCAGGGAATTTCATGTGCCTGAGACATATAATTTCATGGCACCACAGAAGGATTTTAAATCAGGAAGTTGGGAAGAAGCAAATCCTAAGAATGTTAACAACTGGTCTGCGGTGGCTTATTTTTTCGGGAAATATCTTTATGAAAAATACAAAGTACCTATTGGGTTGATTAATTCAAGCCTGGGAGGTTCTCCTGCAGAAGCTTGGATTAGCGAAGATGCACTGAAGGCCTCTTTCCCGATGTATTATGAAGAAGCACAGAAATTCAAAAACAATGCTTTAATCAAAGAGATTGAACAAAAGGATGCCCTAAGGAATAAGGCCTGGTACTCATTATTGCAACAAAAAGACGAAGGTTATAAAGGAGTTCCATGGTGCTCGTCTTCATTAAATACTGCAAATTGGGATACAATGGCAATTCCCGGCTATTGGGCACATACCGCTATTGGTCAGGTTAATGGCTCAGTATGGTTTAGGAAAATTGTTGATATTCCATTATCTATGATAGGAAAACCGGCAAAAATTATTTTAGGACGAATTGTTGATGCCGATTCAGTATTTATTAATGGGTCATTTGTCGGTACAACGAGTTACCAGTATCCTCGCAGGCGCTATGATATTCCGGCTCATCTTTTGAAAGCGGGAGAAAATGTGATTGTTATTCGAGTTATAAGCAATGCAGGTGAAGGTGGTTTTGTGCCGGATAAGCAATATGCCATTGTGGAGGGGAATTCGACTGTTAATCTGCAGGGTAAATGGCAATATCGTCTTGGAGCAGCAATGCCTCCACTCATGGGACAAACTTTCATTCAGTGGAAACCGGTAGGTTTGTTTAATGCGATGATTGCTCCGTTATTACCGTATCGAATTAAAGGTGCCATTTGGTATCAAGGAGAGTCAAATGCGGATAGACCGGTTGAATATAGAAAGCTTTTTGCTACGCTTATTTCCGATTGGAGAGCAAAATGGGATGAAGGAAACTTTCCGTTTATATTTGTTCAACTTCCAAATTTTATGGCTCCCAGAAAAGAACCGTCAAATAGCGATTGGGCTTTGTTACGGGAAGCACAACTTAATACATTATCCCTCCCAAACACGGGTATGGCTGTAACGATTGATATTGGCGAATGGAATGATATTCATCCTGTAGATAAAAAGGATGTAGGAAAGAGACTTGCACTTGCCGCAGAAAAAATTGCGTATGGTGATGCTATCACTTATTCGGGTCCAATTTATAAATCGATGAAGATTGAAGGGGACAAAGTGGTACTGTCATTTAGTCATACAGGGAAAGGACTGATGGTAAAAGAAGGAACTGAACCCGGATGTTTTGCTATTGCAGGACAAGATCACCGTTTTGTATGGGCAAAAGCAAAAATTGAAGGAGATAAGATAGTTGTATGGAATGATACGATTCAGCATCCTATAGCAGTTCGTTATGCCTGGGCCGATGATCCGGTAGGAGCAAAATTGTATAATAAAGAAGGTCTTCCGGCTTCTCCTTTTAGGACTGATAATTGGTAATCTACTGGATGGACAGTATGATTCCTGACGCAACAATCAATTGATTTGTAATGTTATGTGTGATTTATTAATTTACTAAACAAATATTTAATGAGAAGAGTCTTATTCATGGGGTTTATGCTGATTTCGTTGATGAGTATTGCCCAAACGACAGAGGATTATAAGAATCCGAATTTGTCTTTTGCCGAGCGTGCAAAAGATTTGGTGTCACAAATGACATTGCAGGAAAAAGTATCTCAAATGACTTATAACGCGGCAGCCATTCCTCGTTTGGGTATTCCTGAATATAACTGGTGGAACGAATGTTTGCATGGCGTAGCCCGAAGCGGCATTGCTACTGTATTTCCTCAGGCTATTGGCCTGGCAGCCATGTGGAATGCACCGTTGATGTATCAAATTGCTACAGCCATCTCGGACGAAGCACGTGCCAAGCATCAGCATTATGTATCGGAAGGGAAGCGTGGTATTTATGAAGGCTTGACGTTTTGGACGCCAAATATCAATATTTTCCGCGATCCGCGTTGGGGGAGAGGACAAGAAACGTATGGCGAAGATCCTTTTTTAACGGGCACATTGGCCGTACAATTCATCAAAGGATTGCAAGGAAACGATCCAAAATACTTGAAATTAGTTGCCACGGCAAAACATTTTGTAGTGCATAGCGGACCTGAAGCCGATCGTCATCGCTTTGATGCTTTGCCTTCCGACCGTGATTTTACGGAAACGTATTCGCCGCAATTTGAAATGGCAGTAAAAGACGCACATGTCTATTCCGTGATGTGCGCTTACAACAGTTTTGATCATCTTCCTTGTTGCGGTAATCGCCAACTAACTGATTTGCTGCGTAACGAATGGGGATTTAAGGGATATATCGTCTCCGACTGTGATGCAGTGGCAGACTTTTATGAGAAGAATGCCCATGCAATCGTTCCTAATGTTGAACAGGCAGCAACCATGGCCTTAAAAGCAGGGACGGACTTAAATTGCGGTAATTCGTATCCGGCGTTGGTGACAGCAGTGAAATTAGGGTTAGTCTCCGAGCAACAAGTTGACACATCGGTAACACGTTTGATGGAAGCTCGGTTGCGTCTCGGCATGTTTGCTCCCAAAGGAGCGGTAAAATATGAACAAATTCCTTACAGTGTAGTCGATTCGAAAGAACATCAAGCTTTAGCATTAAGAGCTTCGCTCGAATCGATGGTGTTGTTGAAAAACGAACATCATACATTGCCTTTTAGCAAAAACGTCAAAGTGGTGGCAGTTATCGGTCCGAATGCAAACGATAAAGAAGTGCTTTTGGGTAATTATCATGGTTATCCAAGTGCCCCTGTGACTTTATTAGAAGGTATTAAAGAAAAATTGCCTAATGCAAAGATTATTTATGCGCCGGGTTGTCACATTGCCGATGGATTGCCTTTACTGCAACCGATGCCTGCTTCTGTATTTTACACGGACAAATCGATGAAAGTGAAAGGTCTTAAAGCGGAATACTTCGACAATAGTAGTTTAACGGGAAAACCTATGCATCAACACGTTGATCCGAAAGTGGATTTTGTATGGTGGGCATCAGCTCCTTATCCTGATCTGGATGCTTCTCATTTTTCTGCCCGTTGGACCGGCGTTTTTGTGCCACCTGTTACTGGCAACTATGCGCTTGGCGGTGAAGCCTTTTCGGGTATGAAACTCTATTTGAATGATTCATTGCTGATTTCGCATCGTGATATACATGAATCGTTGCGCAAGTATCATTATGTACAGTTGAAAGGTGGCAAGCCATACCGCATCAAATTGGAATATGTGCAGGATAATACAGAATATGCCAACGTTCGCTTGCTTTGGGAACATCCCAATCCGAATCTTGAACAAGAAGCCATTGATGCAGCAAAAAAAGCAGACATTGTGATTTATGCCATGGGGTTAAGTCCGATGATTGAAGGCGAAGAGATGAATGTTTCGATCCCTGGATTTTCGGGTGGTGACCGAACTAAATTAGCTTTGCCGGAACTTCAAACGGAATTGATGCAGAAGATAGAACAATTACACAAACCATCGGTGATGGTAATGATGAATGGCGGCGCTGTTGCCTGCAATTGGGAACAAGATCACTTACCGTCTATTCTTGAAGCGTGGTACCCGGGACAAGCCGGAGGGACAGCGATTGCTGATGTTTTATTTGGTGATTACAACCCTTCAGGTCGTTTGCCGGTGACTTTTTATAGAAGCAGTAAAGATATTCCTGCATTTAATGATTACAACATGGACGGAAGAACATATAAATATTTCAAAGGGAATCCGTTATATGAATTTGGCTATGGGTTGAGTTATTCCACATTCTCTTATGCTAACATGCAAGTAGCCAAAACTATTTCAATCAATGACTCTTTGCCGGTTTCTGTTGAGGTAACAAATAAAGGAACAATGAATGGCAGCGAAGTGGTTGAGGTTTATATTACGCATATAGGCAATCCATTGATGCCAATCAGAGCCTTGGTAGGGTTTACGCGTGTTCCTGTGAAAGCCGGCGAAACGAAGCACGTAACGGTGATGATCCCTAATGATCAACTTTATCAACTGACGCCAACGTGCCAAAAAGCAGTATTGCCTGGCGAAATGATCGTAAGCATCGGAGGATGTCAACCAAGTGAAACGGCCGAGAAAGCCGGAGAAACGATTTCACAGAAAGTTATGATTCGATAAATGTATCATTGACTTTATATTTCATACGAAAATTATTACGGGTTAATACCCTATTAAACTGTGTTTTAATGTCGTTTTAAGAAATTGAAAGCAAAAGAAATTTACATCCTCTCGTATCAAAAGAATGGATTGGGCAATAACAAGGCTTTATTTATATATACAGCTAAGGAAATTAAATTTTCATACGCGAGCTTGGTTCACAGTCTTTGCCTCTTAGCTGTTGTAGGTCAGTTTCATACTCGGAATAAAGTATTTAAACTCGTTGCCAGTAAGAATCAACCTTAGTGATATGTGCCTTTAGGCACTTTTGTTCTCGGGTATCGCGGCTCCGAGTTCCTTTATGCGTTTTTGATAATATCTTAGTTGAGCTTCCCGTTTTTTTTCGTCAACATAATTCGCTCCAAG
>Ga0315298_1002835_pt1 | contig 28489 bp, 30 predicted proteins | sample WHS_1_MG_FD_203077 | JGI IMG/M metagenome (GOLD analysis project Ga0315298, IMG submission 203077) | Extremophilic microbial mat communities from Washburn Hot Springs, YNP, Wyoming, USA - WHS_1_MG | ecosystem: Environmental > Aquatic > Thermal springs > Hot (42-90C) | place: USA: Wyoming... | reverse complement strand
ACAGGGTTTTAACAGATAAAGGTTTGCTTCCAATAGAATACATAGTTGAGAATTTCAGTCATTTAAAACCAATTAAAGCTTTAAGTTACAATAAAGATAAAAATATATCCGAGTGGGATGAAATAGTAGAAGCAGTTAAAATAGATGTTAGTAAAGAAAACAAAATAAGAGTAAAAGGGGAAAAGGGCTTAGATATAGTTACATCAGATTGGCATCCGTTCTTTGTGCTTGAAGAAATAAAACCGGATACGAAATGCCCCGTCTGTGGCACTAAGGTTAACGGTATCAAGGGTTTTGCTGCGCACCTAAGGCATAATCCAACTTGTAGAGAAAAATACGGAAGTATGAATAAATTTAGAGTTGTCGAGAAGAGAGCAGATGAACTTAAGGCAGGAGATTATATTTTGCAAAATTCTTTTAACATGTATCCTGACAAAGAAAGCGAATTAGATGAAAACCTTATGTGGTTAATCGGCTTCTTTATTGGAGATGGCTCTATTTCAAAGAGTATAGATAATAGAGGCGGCAATCACCTTGAAAAATACTACATTAGGTTCTTTAGTGAATCGCAAAGAGGACTTGAGAATGTTGCTTCTATTCTAAATAACTATTTTGGTTGTAATGTAAATGTTACCAAAAGCGATAAAAGAAGTGACGCTTTAAGAGAAGTCACTACATCGAAAAAAGAGGTTATAGATTTCTTCTTTAAATATGGTTTTTGGACGGGAGAAAAAGTATATGATATTTATGTTCCAGAAAAAGTAAAAGAAAACATAACGCAAAAAAATGTTTATGCTTTTATCTCTGGGCTTATTGACTCTCACGGAACCATCGGGAAAAGAGATGGAGATTTAGAGTATGACACAGTTTCTGAAAGGTTAGCAAATGATATTCTCGAGATCTTTACTAAAGCAGGGATATTAGCAACTAAAGCCCTTAAGAAAACAAAGAGAGAAAACGAAAAAGATATTTTTAGAATTAGAGTCCCTCAATATGAATTAACCAGGATTAAGGAAAAGTTGGGTATTGAAGCAAACTTAGATAGAGTTAAGAATAATTTTTCTGATAGGGTGAGGCGTCAGTTACCAGTATTAAGAGTAAAAGAAATCTCAAAAGTGGATGTAGAAGATAACGAGTTTTACGACTTAATGACAAAAAATAACCACAATTATCTTGCAGGGAAAAATTGCCTTGTTTTCGTGCATAATACTGTCGTCCACTTCTTCCTGGGGGAGCGTCTTACGAATCCAAATAGTGCAAAGATATTCGTAAGAAAAATCCTTGAAAACTTCGAAATCCCATACATAACGCTTACACCTTCATTTTCCATATGTCCAAAGCATGGGTACATTCCTGGTGAACATGAATTCTGCCCTTACTGTGATGAAGAGTTGAAGGAAAAAGCACGCAAAGGCGAACTTGAAAATAATAAGAAATCTGGTAAAATAGATATTGATTTGAAAATAGATATTTAGAAAGTAGGGAAGTTTAAAGCTATGCTAAAAAGAAAGTTGTTTAAAAGCGAAAGAAAATTAGTTAGGTTAATAAAGAAAATTACTAACCAGAAGAAAAATAAGACAAACTGTAAATAGGTTATTGGGGTTTTGTTAAAAACTGAAGATAAAAGGGGGGCACTTGCAAAAGGGTGAGGTATCCGTTTATCTATTATCCTATACTCCAGATCCAGAATTGGTAGTTGCAACCGCTATGAGACAATCCCGATATCCAGGAGGGGTAAAAGATCTCAATTTAGGTGAAGAGGATATAATAAGGCTCATAAATCTTGCACTCCAGCTCGGACACTTTTCAGTTTTTGAACACATTAGTTTCACATTTGCAATAGAAGGTATTTCGAGAGCCTGTTCGCACCAATTTGTCCGACACAGATTCTTTTCTTTTACCCAGCAATCACAAAGATATGTAAAACTGAATGAACCTGTTTTTATAATTCCTCCCTCCATTGAGAATAACCCTTCTGCGCTTAAAATCTTTGAAGGTACTATGGAAAACATAAAGAAGTCTTATCAACAATTGCTATCTCTAAAAATCCCCGAGGAAGATGCACGCTTTGTCCTGCCGAACGCAACCGAAACAAAAATGGTTGCAACAGCAAATGCAAGGGAATTAATGCACTTCTTTAAACTCAGGCTCGATACACATGCTCAGTGGGAAATAAGAGAACTTGCAAAAAAGATGTTTGAGATTGCAAGTTACGTTGCACCTCATATATTTAACGAAGAAAACATTAAATATTTCGAGTAAATATCCAAAACAATAAGAGGAAGCGAATACAAAAGTCCCATTAAAGCACAGTCAATATCAACAGTTACCATAGTCTTCAAAAAGAGCAAAACAACAACAGCAGAATATAAAGGAATCTTAGGAATAACTAAATTAGAGATAATTCTATCACTCTTCATATCTATAAGCCTTACAAATAGTGAAGTTGTAAAAACAATTACAAACCATCCGATAAAATTACCTACTGGTACACCAAAATAGCCATCATTAAAATTAAGCCACTTCCATAAACCCAGTTTCACAGAAAATGGATCAATAAAAACATCAAATGAAGTAACAAACATTGCATCAAATAGAGGATACAAAAAGAAATGAGATTCCGAGAAAAAGCCTAATCCTGGCTTGAATATGTTTTGAAAAATAGCATTAGTCGTAACAAATCCTGTAAATATGAAGATACCCCAGAATAGCCAAACAAGCAGAGGAAGACCAAGAAACTTCGGATTAAAATTTGGAGAATATTCATACCTAACCCCCATAGGTCCACCTATATTCATGCCTACCAACTCAAAAAGAAACGGGATAAGAAATAAAAGCAATACTTTAAAAACATTTACTAAGAGCTTTTTCCACATTTTGACCTCCCCATATAAAAATAATACACAACATAATTAAAAAGGGGGCTTATTGCCCCCTTAAAACTACTCAAGCGAGTTTCATTTACGGATTCACAAAAGTTATCCTTCCATCTACAACTTTTTCAACTTTTGGATTTGCCTTTATGTAGGAAACAAGGTCGTCCCTCATATAGTTTCCAGTGACAATCTTTACAGAAAGGGCATTCTTAAATGCTGTATAGCCATCGCCACCTGCTGCCATAAAATCATTTGTTGCAACTTTATAGACTTTATTTGGATCAAGTGGTGTTCCATCTGTAAGAGTTACTTCAACTACACGTTTTCCCGGAGGATTCTTTAGATTTACTTTAACTCTAATTCCTGAAATCTGCGGGAATCTACCTGCCTTAGCCTCGTACTGGGAGAATCCATTTTCAAGGGCAGCAAGAATATCAGAACCTTTCAGTTCAAGAAGTAGAATTAGATTATTAAATGGAAGGACCGTGTAAATAGTACCAACTGTAATTGGTCCTTTTGGAATACTCGCTCTTATCCCACCGCCATTTGTAATAGTAATGTCTGCTTTTGCAGTTTCTCTCATCCAATCCGCAATGAAATCACCAAGATTGGTCTCCTCGAGCCTTATTTTGGATTGATCAAGGTCAACAAGGGCCTCACCAATTACTTCTGACATCTTCTTCGTTATTTCGTCATTGTATGGCTTAATTATTGAAGCAATAGTTGGGTCTTCCTGTATATCACCAGTAATTGGAACAAGTTTATAATCAATCTTTACAACCCTTGCAGAGTTTGCTGTTGTCTCAAAGTAGATCTTAACATCTCCAAGATTATTACCGTAACAACCAGTTTGGACAATGTATGTACCGTTTACAATATCAGGTTTTTCTAACACGGTGTGTGAGTGGCCGCCAATTATAAGGTTAATTCCGCTTACCTTAGCTGCAAGTTCTTTATCGCCGAGACTACCTGTGTAGTAATCTGTTCCTGTATAGCCAAGGTGCGAAAGAAGCACTATGAAGTTGGAGTTATCTTTTAATGTTGAGACCATATTTGTTGCAGTCTTGACAGGATCGAGAATTTCAAGCCCTTGAATACCATTAGGGTTCACAAGGATTGGAAGTTGTGGAGTAGTAAGCCCAAAAATACCGAGCTTTACAAAACCAAATGGCTTTATATCATATGGCTTACTCATAAATGTAGAGTTTGTCTTTGTATCGATAACATTGGAGCAAATATAAGTGTATTTTGCCTCAGATACTCTTTGAGCAAGTAAGTCCTTACCCCAGTCAAATTCGTGGTTTCCGAATGTTGCATAGTTATAGCCCATTGCATTGTAAACTTCAATTACATCTTTGCCGTAGAAGAATGCACCAATTGGAGGACCGCCACCAATTGCATCACCTGCATCAACAAGAAGGGTTCTGTCTGGGTTATATGCTCTTTCCTGCTGTACTACAGTGTAAATCCTTGCACTTCCACCAATAGGTTTTTTATTTGCATCCGTTCCGCCGAGTAGGTACATATGGAAGTCATTTGTATGGAGAATAGTTACAACCGGGAACCTTGATGAAGCAAGCATATGGACAAAAGTTTCTCTTGTAATTGGTTTTCCTGCACCAAGTGTATCACCAGTTGGCTTATAGAATCCCATATAAACAAAGTAATTTACAAAGTCCTTTGCTTCAGGAAGAAGTGCGGATGCATCTTTAAACTTTGAAATGACATCTTCTGCCTGTGGGTTTGAAACCTTTAAAGCCCTTGATAGAACCAAAACTGCCTCTTCAAGAGTAATAGGGTTGTTTGGCTTAAATGTCCCATCTGGATACCCCATAAATACCTTTGCCCTTGCAAGTGTCTCGATATAAGGAGATGCCCAGAAATCTTTTGGAGTGTCCTTAAAAGAGTACTTTGGAAGATTAAACCAGGGAATATAGTCGTAAGGGAATGCTTTTACAATCATCTTTGCAAACTCTGCTCGTGTGAGGGTTCTTTCAAGATGAAGAAGTCCATCTGAATAGCCCTGGATAACACCACGATCAACAAGGACATCCACATCAATATTGCCTGTGGTTGCAGCAGTTACTTTTGGGGCTACATTTACTGCGGGAATCAATGCTAATATAAGCACTGCAACCAGCAAAAGAGACAAAAACTTTTTCATTTTAACTACCTCCTTTCAAAATATTTTTATGTCTACATAATATTATAATATCAAATTCAAAAATAATTTAATTCACTTTCCCTAAAATTAAGGCTAAACTCGTATTTGCATTTTACAAAATATAGGTATAATTATTTTGAATAAGGAGGCACATATGGAAGAGAAAGTCATTGAGAAAGGTGACCTTGTACTTGAAGATGGGACGGTAATTCCAAAAGAACTAAGAACACGTTGTGAAGTTTGGTCAAGACCTGTTGGCTACCTTAGACCAGTCCAGCACTGGAACAACGGAAAAAGAGAGGAGTTCAAGGAGAGGAAAAAGTTTAGATTAGAAGACTCAAAATAAACTTAAAATTTAATGAAAGGCACTCTTGAAAGTTTTTCCTTAGAAGAACTTATCCAGGCTTTAAACCAGACTAAAAAAGTCGGAAGAATTGATATTAAAGGATCGCACGGGCAATATGGTCTTTACTTAAATAAAGATACCATATACCACGCATATTCTCCTCATTACGAAAGAGGATACAATGCACTACTCGAAGCATTTATTGAAACTAAAGGGGAATTCGAGTTCAAAGAAATGCTAAATTCGAAATATATAACAATTACAAAGCCACTTTTCGACATAATAACAGAAGGTATTTCAATAAAGGAAGAACTTTCGGAAATAAATAGCAAGGTTTATGATGACACAACTTTTGAACTGGTACCAAATGTAAATACCGACAAAATATCACTTTCAACAAGTGACCTAAAACTTTTGCGAACTCTTGGACAGGGGAAAAAGGTAATAGACTTACTTAAAGAAGAGAACATTGACTATATAAGTTTCCTTAGAAAACTAAAATCTTATATCGAAATTGGTCTTGTAAAAATAAAAAATGCCGGGTAAAACCCGGCGATCACTTACTCAAAAGTTATGCTTAATCAAAGGTAAACACAACCTGTACATTAACATTAACCTGGAGTGTTCCACCTTCAACAGGAACATTTGCTTCTGCCTGACCCTTTGCAAAAGACCTGAATATAGGCTGGGGATAGCTTACTGATTCAATCAAGATCGATTTAATACCTGTAACTTTATAGTTTGTTCCCTTCAAAGATGCATCTGCTTTTGCTCTTGCATTTTTCATAGCATTCTCAATTGCCTGAAGTTTTAAGTCATCCTTGTTAGATGCATCGAAAGAGATACCGCCAATATCGTTTACGCCTGCTCTTACAACTGCGCTAAGTATTTTTCCAGCATCGGCTATCTTCGTTTCAACGGTAAAATTCTCTGATGCTCTGTAACCTTCAAGGGTTTGCTTCCCTGTTTGCTGGTTGTAAGAGTAAATAGGGTAAAGTGAAAGATTAGATGTCTTTATCTTCTCTTTTGCAATGCCCTGATTCACAAGAACATCCACAATTGCATTTGCTTTTATTGCAAGACCATCCATTGCCTTTGATGGGTCTGGGTCCTCAAAGAAGACTCCGAAGTTTAAGTAGGCAACATCTGGAGTAACTTCAACAACACCTTCTCCTGTTACAGAAATCGTGTGGTTCGTTGGATCTGATTCTGCAGTTGCTTCACCCTTTGGAAGAACCCTTCCACCAATAAAAATAACCGTTAAAATCGCAACAACCACTACTAAAGCTAATAACTTTTTATTCATTTCCTTCACCTCCACTAATTAGATACAGCAACCCCCGAAAAAGTTCCATAAATTTTAAAGAATTTTTCCGTGACTTATAACATAAAGGGGCTTTTGCAAAAGCCCCTTTAAAGTTTTAATTTCTGAGATTATCACTTAGTCCTTAATAAGCAAATTATTTCATTTTTGTAGATTCTAAAATTCAACAAAAAGTGAATCACTAACAGCACAACCAAAATCATTCCAGGCAAATCGTGCATTTTTTCAAGTGCATCTTTTGAAAAGCCCAGGAAATTCCAATTTGTTAAACGCGCTTCTCTTCCGGATGGGGCAAAGTATAACCCAACACCCGAAAAACCTACGAGAACAAATAGCACAAGAATAAAAGTTGAAAGGATTGCCTTTAATTTTACAAGAAGAAGATTTAAGTTAAGAGTTTTCTTCCTATCCATTAGTGTCCACCTTGATTCCTTTTTCCAGTTGTGCTTCCAATAATTGCGTTATACTCATCCAATGTAATAACAGAAGGCGTATAATTAACGCCTCTTGAGGATAATTGGCTCACGAATGCTCTCAAATGATTTTCAGAACCTTGCATTAGATTCGAATATACTGTTTTAATCTCATTATTATCGGTCATATTCATATATGCCTTCAAATCGGCAATATCCGTTTCCTCAATAAGAGCGCCAACACTTAGTGCATCAACAATAGATTTCGAACCTTTTTCAATTAAAGTGTTGTAAAGTTCCTGCAGGTGAGGGTCACTAAACACACCAACTTTATCATAAGTTGATGGTAATTCAAGGCTGTATTTTGCAACAAGATTTGCAACTTGGTCCATATGGTTTTGTTCTGCGCTTTGTATATTTTTGAAAATCGTTAATCCCCATAGGTCATATAGATAACCGTAAACATCACGTGCAAGTTTTTCCTCTTCAGCCATATAAAGGATTCCTTCAATTTCAATATTTGTAGTTTGAGTTGTGGTAGAAATGGTAGTATCAACTTTTGTGGAGTTGTTAGAATTTGTAGTTTTGGAGTCGTTTGTTACAATGGTTCCTCTTTGCGAATTACTGTTTGAAGGGACTGTATTTTTGTTACCAGATGTAGCAGTGCTACAGCCAGTAAAAATAATTGAAAACACTATTACTATCGATACAATTACTACTAAAATCTTTTTCATTTTAGCCTCCTAAAATTTATTTTTAGATTACTTCTAATTAATATTATAGGTAACATTGTGAACGAATTATGAAGAAAAAATGATAGGACCGTAACTTCGAAAAAATTAATAAATCTAATGAAGGGGGCAAATGCCCCCTTCCTTCAACAATGACTAAATTTTCAAAAGTTCCTTAATCCTCTTTACACGCTCTTCTTTTGTTAAACTTCCGGTAAAGAGGTTCTTGCCCTCAAGCTCTAATTCATGATAGACAGGTTTGTCTTTTTTGTAAAATATTCCAAGCGGTATCTTCTCTGAAACAGTTGATAATTCCACCGCTTCATCCTTTGTTTTGCCAATCCTATCTACAAAAAATGTGTTTTTGTTGTAAACTTCGTATGTATCATTAAAGGAAACGCATGGCTGCAAAACATCAACAAAAGAAAAGCCTTTATGCAAAATTGCTTCAACAAATATGTTTGTCAATTCCTTTATTTTTGCAGAGTATCCTCTTGCAACAAATGTTGCGTGAGCTTCCAAAACTAATTTTATTGGATTCAGTGGCTCTTCAACTGAGCCAAAGGGTGTTGATGGTCCCTTGAAACCTTTTGGAGAGACAGGGGTAAATTGACCAGTTGTAAGACCATAAACTCCATTATTGTGCATTATAACAGTAACATCGGCATTCCTTTTTGCTGCAAATAGTACATGCTCGAGCCCTTCACCCATCGCATCACCATCACCAACAAAAGCAACAACATATAGATCAGGATTTCCAAGTTTCATACCCTGCGCAGTTGCAACAGCCCTACCATGAAGTGAGTAAAACCCGCTCAGATTAAGGTAATCAAAAATCTTTCCGTGACAACCAATTCCTGCCGTTATGAGTATATTAGAAGTCTTAACACCTCTATTTTCAAGTTCTTTAACGGCATTCTTAAAAGCCGTAAAAATACCAAAATTTCCACACCCTGGACACCATGTATTCTCTGCATATGTTGTAAGTGCATCCTTAACGCTCATGATAACGCCTCCTTTATTTCTTTTGAAAGTGTCTCAATCTCAAAAGGTCGTCCGTCATACTTCCTTATATATTTAGATGCGTTAATGCCTGTTTTTTCTTTTAACAACCTTTCAAAGGAGCCCATAACGCTTTGCTCCACAACTATGGATTTTGTATTTGCAAAGTTATCGAATTCCCAAACAGGGAAAGGCTCAAGGTATATTGGCTGGACAACTCTTGCCTTAATATTGCCAAGTTTGAGCGCTCCAAGCACAGACATTGTAGTAGAACCATAGGTAAATATTACCGGAGAATCTTTTCCTAAAGAAGCATTATAAACATTAACAGTTTTCATTGTTTTAAGTTTTTCTATAATTGAATTATATTTTTTGAGCCTCTTTTCATGCATTTTTGAAATCATTACGGGGTCTTCGGTTGAGACACCATATTCATCGTGTTCATAACTTGAAAACTTAATAATACTATCTGTTGGAGGAAACTTTAGAGGTGAAACACCAGAATCAGTGAGTTTGTACCTCAGGTATTCTCCTTCTGTATGTTTTAAATAGTCTGCCATAGTTACCTTCTCTGGGTCAATATCGAATGTTTTTCTACTTTCCGAAAGATGTTTTTCTGTAAGTAATATAGCAACAGTCTGAAATTCCCATGCAAGGGACAAAAGTTCACCCGAAAGATAAAACGCCTCCTCGTGAGTTGCAGGAGAGGCTACAATCTTTGGGAATTCGCCGTGTCCCTGGTTTAGCGCAAAGTAAAGGTCGCCTTGTTCAGTATAAGTTGGCACACCTGTTGAAGGTCCAGGTCTTGATGAAAGCACTGCTAAAATTGGTGTTTCCGTCATTCCAGCAAGAGACAAAGCCTCTTCCATAAGAGCAAAACCTCCACCAGAGGAGGCAACCATAGTCTTAACTCCAACTGATGCGGCACCAATCGCCATATTGATTACTGCAATTTCGTTTTCGGGATGTATTACACCGATGTTAAAATCCCTCGTATGTGCAGCAAGAAAATGAAGTATTGTAGATGCAGGAGTCATTGGATATGCAAAGAACATATCGAGTCCGCTTGCATATGCCCCAAGAGGTATAGCCTCATTTCCGGAAACTACAGGAAGTGCCTTTTCACCTTTTTCCAGGATAAACCTCTTATTGGATCTTTCAACAAAGTAGTCATAAACTTCACTCGCAAAAGCAATATTGTTTTCTACATCCTTAAAATTTTCTTGTATAAGTTTTGCAAGGTCGTCTTTTCCTAAGCCAAGAACAGCAAAAAGCACTGAAATTCCACTTAAACCCAAACGCAATTCGGGATTTGGATACTTTCTTGCAAATGTAGTAAGGGGTATGCCTATGTGTGATGGATCTCCATCTTTTACAAGATCTGAATTATAGACCACAATGCCATCTTCTGAAACTTCATCTTTGTGCTTTAAGTAACTTCTTTCATCAAGTGCAACTATAAGGTCTCTTTTTTCATAATGACTGTAGATTGGATCTAACGCTGTTGAAACAACGCAAAAGTTATGACCTCCCTTAATGAGACTTTGATAATCTTCCATCTCGAACACATGCCGCCCAAGAGATGCAAAGAAAGAACTTGCAACTGCACCAATCTTTTTAACACCGTTTCCTGCTGAGCCACCGACAAGAATTGTAAAAACTTCCTTTTTCACTAAATCCAAAATAATCACCTCCTGATTTAATTATAACAGATTTAAAATAAATAAAAAATTGGGAAGGCTCTTGCCTCCCCAATCCTCCTATTAATATAATTGGTCAGCCTATCTTGGCATAATTACTCTTCAAATTTCTTAAAAACAAGCGCTACATTATGTCCACCAAAGCCAAAAGAATTTTTCAGGGCAACTTTTACATCTGCTTCTCTTGGCTTATTAGGAACATAGTCAAGGTCACATTCGGGATCGGGTACTTCGTAGTTTATTGTTGGGAAAATTATTCCTTTTTCGATTGATAAAACTGTTGCAACAGATTCAAGAGCAGCAGCCGCACCAAGCAAATGTCCTGTTTGGGACTTTGTAGAACTTACAGGGATTTTGTATGCAAGATCCCCAAAAAGCGACTTAATTGCAAAAGTCTCGTTTTTATCATTTAGAGGCGTCGAAGTCCCATGCGCATTTATGTAGCTTACATCCTCTTTATTTACGTTTGCCTTCTTCAAAGCAAGATCCATTGCTCTTATAACTTCCTTTGCAGTTGGGTCTGGTGCGGTCACATGGTACGCATCACATGTTGTTCCGTATCCTGCAAGTTCTGCATAAATTTTTGCACCACGCTTTTTTGCATGTGATAAGGATTCAAGAACAAGAATGCCAGCACCTTCTCCCATAACAAAACCATCACGCTCTTTATCAAAAGGTCGGGAAGCATGCTCTGGATCATCGTTTCTTTTTGATAAAGCACGCATTGAGGAGAAAGCAGCAACTGCAGTTCCCGTAAATGGGGCTTCTGCACCACCTGCAATAATTACATCCAGGTCGCCCCTTTCAATTGCAAGAAGGGCTGCACCAATTGTCTTTGCAGAGGATGCACACGCTGCAACTGCAGAAAAAGTTTCTCCCCTGAAGCCATATTTAAGAGCAATGTATGCAGGGATAGCATCAACAATCATCTGAGTGATTAAGAATGGGCTTACCCTTGTTGGCCCTTTTTCCTTGTTTACAAGTATTTGTTGCTCTAAAGAGATGACCCCGCCAATGCCAGATGTTACATAAACACCAACTCTTTCAGGGTCAATTTTATCCAGCTCAAGATGGGCATCCTCAATTGCCTCTTTTGCTGCAGCAAATGCAAAGTGCTGAACTCTATCAAGGCGTGAGACCTCTTTTTTATCAATGTAGTTTTCAGGATTAAAATCCTTAATTTCGCCACCAATCTGCACTGGATAGTTGCTTACATCGAAAGAGGAGATTTTCGAAATACCAGATTTACCCGAAAGTAAGCCCTCAAGAAATGCGTTAACGCCAACCCCAATTGGCGAAACCGCCCCAAGGCCAGTTATAACAACTCTTTCTCTTTCCATAATTACCCTAAATGTTCTTTAATGTAAGAAACCGTTGCCCCGATTGTTGTAATTTTATTAATGTCCTCATCCGGGATTTTTACACCAAATTCATCTTCAAGAGCCATTGCAATGTCAACAAGAGCAAGGGAGTCTGCTCCAAGGTCCTTTACATATTCTGCAGAGTCAACGATCTTGTCGTCTTCTACGCCTAATTTCTCCTTTACGACTTTTGCTACTTTTTCTCTAATTTCTCTTTCTTCCATTTCTTACCTCCTTAATAAATTTTTTATGTTAATGATAAACCACCATCAACTATAATAACACTTCCTGTAATATAACTTGCAAGAGGAGAAGCAAGGAAAAGGACTGCATTTGCAACATCAACTGGAGTTCCTTTCCTCTTCAATACAATTTTATTCATGTATGATTCGACTACATTCTGAGGAAGTTTTTCTGTCATTTCTGTTTCAATAAAGCCGGGAGCAACAAGATTTGAGGTGATACCTCTTGACCCATATTCAAGCGCAACTGCCTTTGTAAAACCAATAAGGCCTGCCTTGGATGATACATAATTTGCTTGCCCAATATTCCCTGTAATGCCAACAATTGAACCTATATTAATAATCCTTCCAGAATTGCTCTTTAACATATATTTGAGGCTATGCTTTGTCATTAAAAAGGCTCCTTTGAGATTTGTATTCATAACCAGATCCCAATCTTCGGAAGACATCCTTAAAAGAAGTGTATCTTTTGTAACTCCAGCATTATTAACGAGTATATCAATTTTACCAAACTTATCGACGATTTGCTTAACTACATTCTCAACGGAAGACTCTTCCTCAACCCTGCACTGAAATACCTCGGCAACTCCCCCAAGGGATTCAATTTCTGCCTTTGTGTTCAGTGCATCCTGAGACCTATTTGCATAGATTATCGCAACCTTGCTTCCTGCCTTAGCAAGGGCAATAGAAATCGCACGCCCTATTCCTCTTCCGCCACCTGTCACGATAGAAACGGTGCCTTGGAGGTTAATTTCAACCATTAAAGACCTCCTCTGCAAGCTTTACAGAAGCGCCTTTAATTATACGTTCAATAAGACCTTTAAGGACATTCTTGGGACCAACTTCATAGTATTCCTTAACGCCCATTGAATCCATTTTTAAAACCGAATCAACCCAGTTAACTGAACCTGTAAGCTGCTTCTTGAGGTTTTCTTTTATGCGAACAACATCAGTCTCAGGTAAGGCAGTCACATTCTGCACGATAGGTATTTGAGGTGTATGAAATTCTGCTTCATCAATTGCTTTTGACATTTCAGGAACAACAGGCTCCATTGAAGGTGAATGGAACGCTGCGGACACCTCGAGGGGCTTTGCAAGGCGTGCTCCAAGTTCCTTTGCTATACGCTGTGCTTCTGTTATTGCATCAATCGAACCAGAAAGGACAACCTGGTCAAATGCGTTATTGTTTGCATTGACAATGACACCAAATTTAGAAGCGCTATCAAGAAGCGTTTTTATCTTATCCTTATCAAGTCCGATAACTGCAAGCATCTTGCCTGGAGCCTTATTTGAAGCTTCTTTCATAAGGAGGCCACGGGTCCTTACAAGTTTAAGCCCCGTTTCAAAAGAAAAAACACCTGCTGAAAAAAGCGCTGAATACTCGCCAAGACTGTGCCCCGCAACAATATCTCCCTTAATACCTTTTTCCTTTAAGAGGACATCGTAAATGGATGATACGGTGTAGAGAGCAGGTTGTGTAATGTCTGTTGAAGTAAGCAATTCCTGTGGTCCCTTTTCGCAAATCTCAAGCAAATCGAACCCTAAGATTTCAGAAGCCTTATTAAAAAACTCTTTTTTAACTGAACTTTCGGGGATTTTTGCACTCATCCCCACATACTGCGAACCCTGTCCAGGAAAAACGAGTGCCTTCATTTCTCACCACCTCATTAAAATTGCGCCTGATGTCATCCCTGCGCCAAATGACACCATAAGCACAAGATCACCTCTTTTAAGTTTACCTTCTTTTCTTATTGTGTCAAGAGATACAGGAATTGAAGCAGCAGATGAGTTTCCAAACCTGTCAATTGTCACAACTACCTTTTCCATAGGGATGCCAAGTTTTTCTGCACCAGCCTGGATTATCCTAAGGTTTGCCTGGTGCGGCACAAACCAGTTGATGTCCTCAAGTTTTACACCTGTCTTATCAAGAAGTTTTTTCGAAATGCGGGAAATTTCTCTTACAGAAAACTCGAAAACCTGGCGCCCGTTCATTTTCGTAAAGTATGAGCGTTCCTTTAGCACCTCTTCCGAAAAAGGCTTCCTTGAGCCACCTGCAGGAAGAGTCAAGTGCTCAGCAATAGAACCATCTGCATACAACTCAAAATCTATAATACCTGAATTGTCTTTAGTTTCTCCCAGAACAACAGCACCTGCTCCATCACCAAAAAGCACATATGTTCCTCTATCAGTTGGATCCATCATCCTTGTTATCACCTCAGCCCCTACAACAAGAACATGCTTGTATGCACCTGACTTTACAAACTGAGTTCCTACAACCGTTGCGTAAACCCAACCTGGACAGCCTGCCTGTAAATCAAATGCAGCGCATTTACCCGAAGCCCCTATCTTATCCTGAATAAGGCATGCCGTTGCTGGATAAAGCATATCAGGGGAGTTTGTACCCACAATAATGAGATCGATATCCTCAGGCTTTAAGCCTGCATCTTCAAGCGCTCTTTTTGCTGCAATTGCACCAAGGTCAGAAGTCGCCTGCGTTGGTTCTGCAAAGCACCTTTCAACAATTCCTGTTCGTGTCTTTATCCACTCATCAGATGTGTCTAAAATTTTTTCAAGGTCGTGGTTCGTTACAATTTTTTCTGGAATGTAACTTCCTATGCCAAGGATTCCTACATTCAAAACGCACCTCCTAAAGAATTTTTATCAACAAAAAATGCCTTTATAACTCCTTTTGCAACAAGAGTATCGAAAACAAAAAGTTCGACTTCGCTTCTTGCTATGTTATGCCTGAAATCAAGAACTTTGCTCTTTGCAATAACTGTTTGATTTTCCTCCACCTTTTTTACAAATCTGAAATTCTCAACACCCGTAAGATACCCAAAGAGATTTTTATACTCATCCTTAAGAAGGATCATAAATGCAGAGACCTGCGCAGAGAACTCGATAAGGATTACCCCTGGCACTATTGGAAAATCGGGAAAATGCCCTTTAAAGAAAAAATCGCTCTGTGTAAATGTCCTTTTGCCAACTGCACTTACTCCAGGCTCAACCTCGAGGATTTCGTCAACAAAAAGGAATGGCTCTCTGTGCGGAAGTATTTCCTTTATTTTATCAATACCCAAATTTTTTATCATCTTCACCACCCTAATAAAAATTTTTACTATTTTATACAAAATAACCAAAATTTCCAAATAATACAAAACTGCATAGTCTAAAAAGAAAAATCCCCCGAATTTATCGGGGGACAAAACAGCCTAAATAATTTAAATCTTACGGAGTATAAAGTTTTGATGCAATAGGCAATAGAAGGGAAAGTTTGGGGAAGAAGGTAATAACAAGCAAACCTATGACTGCAAATGCAACAAATGGCCAGATTTCCTTTGAAGTCTGGTCAAGAGGTTTTTTAATGAGGTTAGATGTAACATATAAGTTCACAGCAACTGGTGGCGTTATTTGACCTATTGCAAGGGCAACGGTTGCCATAACACCAAAGAACAGTGGATCAATCTTGAATGCTGCAAGAACAGGAAGGAAGATTGGCATAATGACATAAAGAATTGAAATCGCATCAAGGAAAAAGCCAGCTATAAACAAGACTAAATCAACAAGAAGCAAAAATGCAATGGGGCTTTTTGAAACAGAAACAACAAAATTACCTGCCGCATCGATAATACCAAGATTTGACTCAACTATTGAGAAAATACCAGCGAAAGTTACAACAAACATTACAACTGCAGATGTAACTGTAGTTCCTATAAGTGAATCTATAATCTCTTTCTTGCCAAGGCTCTTATAGACAAAAATACCAACAAAAAGGCTGTAGAAAACAGATATAACAGCAGATTCTGTTGGTGTTGCAATACCTGCATAAATTGACCCAAGGATAATTACTGGGGCAAGTATTGCCCAGATTGCTTCCTTAAATGCATTCCATATTTCCTTTGCACTACCTCTTTCTTGAATTCCATGGTAATTTCGTTTTCTTGAGATTACATATGTTATGATGATAAAGAAACCCATTATAACAAGCCCCGGGATTACTCCGCCTAAAAACAAAGCGCCAATCGAAACACCAGTTATATTTCCATAAACAATGAACGCAATGCTCGGCGGGATGATAATTGCAAGACCACTTGCGGCAGCAACAACGGATGCAGCGAATGTGTCAAGATAACCTTGTTCAATCATGGAAGGAATAAATATAAGACCAATTGCAGCAGCAGTTGCAGGTCCAGAGCCTGATATTGCACCCCAAAATGCAGCGGTTACAACTGCAGCAATTGCAAGACCGCCCCTTGCTTTTCCTACAAGGATTGTAATAAAATGGGAGATCTTCTTTGCAAGACCACCTTTTGCAAGTAACTCTCCTTCAAGCACAAAAAAGGGAATTGCAACAAGAGGAAACTTTGAAATTCCTGCTATGAAGTTTTTAGATATCATTGTTGCGCCAAGGTCATACTTAAGGATACCAAATACACCAGCCGCACCGATAGCAGTTCCAATTGGTGCACCAATTATTATAAGAAGTATAAAAATACCAAAAAGTAGAAGAGCTGCACTCATTTTACACCCCCCGTAAGTAAAGTCTTCACATTTTTTATTGTTGAAACAATTACGTTCTTAAAAACAAAAATAGAAAAAATGGGGGTTCCAATTGTATAAATCCATACAGGAATATTTAGTGCCTCGCTTCGAGAATGGTATAGTGTCATGTCTCTAATGACATCTTTTATTGCATAAAAGTCTACCATTGCAAAAATGAAAATTGCAAGAACACCTGAAATAATTATAGCAACTGCCTTTAAACTCTTAGGAAACTTATCAAAAACGGTATTCATTCCAAGATGAGATCCTCTTTCAAAAGCAATTGCAATACCAATTACCGTAAGCCAAACAAATAGGTTTACCGTAATCTCTTCAGTTGCTGCAAAAGAAATGTGGAAAATGTACCTGCTAAGAACATTTATAAAGTCTATAATTGCCATTATGCTCAAAATTACTATTGCAAGTATTTCTTCTAATTTTAACTTCCTCATTTTACCTCCTCAAACAAAAGGGGATGCCCTTATAAGAACACCCCCATTCAAGATGCTATTTCCCCATATCTTTCAAGGCTGCGTTATAAATATCTCTTCCTATAATTGGAATCCACTTATCATAAACAGATTGCGTTGCGTTAATAAATTCCTGTCTTTCCTCAGGCGTTAAGTCAATAATTTGCATGCCCTTGCTTCTTACATATCCAACCATATCGAGAATTTGTGGAGTTTCGCCAAATTTGTTCTTCAATATGTTTATCGATGTAAATCCATCAAGTCCTCTTCTTGCCATAGCCTTTTCCCACTCCCCTGCCTCAAGTGCACTATCCTTTATTGCTTTTTGGATATATGGTGGGAATTTGTCCCAAGTCTGTTTGCTTACACCAAGTATAAGAGGATCAATCACATAGTTCCAGTTTGTAAGATATTTGTGATACTGCCATATCTGAACCGGTATCAATACCCCATACGGATTTTCCTGACCATCTACTGCCCCTTGCTGGAAGGCTGTCACTGCATCGCCCCAGTTCATAGAAACTGCATCTGCACCGAGTGTCTTGAAGATATCGATAAATATGGGTGAACCCACAACTCTAAACTTAAGACCCTTCATATCAGAAGGTGTCCTTATGGGTCTCTTACTATTAGTTAATTCCCTAAAGCCATTTTCTCCCCAGGCAAGGTGAACAACACCCATTTTCTCCATCTGGTCTATAATCATCTTACCTGCAGTCCCATTTTCTATTTTATCGACATTTTCATAAGTGTTTATAAAGAACGGCAAAGAGAACAGGTTAAGTGACTGGACAACACCTGATGCGTTAATTGTCGAATCCATTACAAAGTCGATGCTTCCTTCAGATACAGCCTGGAACCAGTTTGTCTGTTTCCCTGCAAGAAGAGAGCTTCCAAAATATGGCTTTATGTTTATAAGGCCGTTTGTTCTTTCTTTTACAAGGTCTGCCCACTTTTGAGCACCCTTACCCCAATCAAATGCAGGACCAACATTTACCTGCATTGTATACTCAGCTTTAGGCTTAAAGGTAATCTTTGGAGGAACAGTTGAGGCTGTAACCGTAACAGTCTTTGTATTAGCATCCCAATTGACTTTCGCACCAAGAGTCTCTGTAACAAATCTTACCGGGACAAGAGTTCTGCCACTAACAATTTTTGGAGGGACATCAAGCATATTAATTACATTGTTTACAACTGCCTTATTTGACCCAATAGTAAGTGTTAGGTTAATGTCTCCGAAAACATAACCTACTTCCTTCTTCGTTGCATCCCAGGAGATTTTTGCACCAATAGATTCTCCAATAAATCTGAATGGCACAAGAGTCCTTCCATTATCAATAATAGGAGGAGAGTCAAGGGTTACTTTCTTTCCATTTACAAAGGCGTCTTTACTTCCGACAGTCATTTTAATTACAACTTCATTTGCTGCCACGGCTCTCGTTGAAAAGAACCCCAGAACCATGGCAACTACTAACAACACTGCAACTAATTTCTTCATACTTTACCTCCTTTTTAACTCCTTTGATAAATTATATTTTTAATACTTCTTTTAATAAACTACCTTTTTCAATCACTTCGGCAAGGCGACCCAAGAACCTTGCTGCAAGCGCTCCATCGATTACCCTGTGGTCGTAAGAAAGGCTAAAATAAGCAACACTTCTAATTTTTATTTCTCCTTCAAAAACTAATGGCATCTCTTCAATTCTTCCTATCCCAAGGATTGCAACCTCGTTTCCATTCAAAACAGGAGTAAAGAAATCTGTTCTCAGCATTCCAAGATTTGTAATTGTAAAAGTAGAATTTGAAAGATCATCCACGCTTAATGACTTGCTTTTTACTTTTTCCTTTATTTGGTTAAGAGTATCTTTAATCTCTAAAAGTGACTTATTATAGGAATCTTTTATAACGGGGACAATAAGACCATCGCCTGTATCAAAAGCAACACCAACATTTACATCGTCAAACTCTTCAATAACAGAGCCGTCAAAATGAGCATTGAACCGAGGGAACTCTTTTAAAACGGAGGAAACTATCTTAACAAAAAAGGCAGTTAATGTAATTTCGGGAAGTTCTTTCTTTAAATTAACTATTTCTGTTACATCAACTTTAGTAACATTAGTAACAAGAACAGAATCCCTGTAAGACTTAACGAGATTATCGATGATTCTTTTCCTTAAGGGGTCTAAAGGTATTTTTCTTGATTTAGGGCTTTCTTTTTTACCTTGCGTTTCAATGTAAGCAAGAACATCACTTTCGGTAATTCTTCCATTTGGCCCTGTCCCTTTTATCTTTGATAGATCTATACCATATTCCTTTGCAAGTCTTTTTGCAGCAGGTGATGCAAGTATTAAGGTTTCTTCTGTCTTGGGTTCTTCTTTTGTAGCTCCTTCTTCTTTGCCGACTTCTTCTCCAATAAGTGCAATAACTTCACCAACTTTTGCGCTTTCTCCTTCCTGAACTTTTATCTCAACAAGTATGCCTTCATAAGGAGACTCAAGTGCGTTAATGATTTTTTCAGATTCAACTTCTACAAGAGGTTCTCCTTTTTTCACAAAATCACCAACTTTTTTAAACCACTTTGTTACTGTTCCTTCCTCCATTGAAAGCCCAAATTTGGGCATTCTTACCTCAAACATCAAAGCACACTCCTTACCGCATCAATTACGCTTTTTCTATCTGGCACTACAAAGTCCTGAAGAGGTGGAGAGAAAGGAATATGGACATTTTTTGCACCTACCCTTCTTATAGGTGCATCAAGATAGTCGAATAATTCTTCCTGAATAGTTGCGGCAATTTCTGCGCCCCATCCTGCTCTCCTCCAGGTTTCATGGGCAATTACAACTTTGTGAGTCTTTTTAACAGACTTGAATACAGTTTCCTTATCCCATGGAACAAGCGTTCTTAAGTCAACAACCTCAACACTTATGCCTTCTTTTGAAAGTTCTTCTGCTGCGGCAAGCGATTCGTGGACCATCCTTGAAGTTGCAATAACTGTCACATCACGCCCTTCTCTTTTCACATCTGCAACCCCAAAAGGTATATAGTATTCCTCTTCTGGAACAGGACCTTTTTTGGCATATAGCATTTTGTGTTCAAAACAGATGACAGGGTCGTCTGACTTAAGAGCAGTCTTGAATAGCCCTTTCATATCATAAGGCGTTGAAGGAATGATTACTTTTATACCCGGGATATGCATAAAGATCGTTTCGATTGATTCTGAGTGCTGTGCGGCAGCCGATTTAGAAATGCCGTCAGGACCTCTCAAAATTAGATGAAGTTTCCCCTGTCCTCCAGTCATATACTTAAATTTCATAATCTGATTTGCAATTGCAGCCATACCAGTAAACAGGAAATCTGCAAAATGGAATTCCGCAACAGGCCTCATTCCTGCAAGTGCTGCACCGAGCGCTGAACCAAAAATTACCTCTTCAGAAATTGGGGTGTCAATTATTCTATCCTGATATTTTCCAAGAATTGGCTTATAAGCACCAAAAATACCACCTTGTTTTGCAATGTCTTCTCCATAAGTAAAAATGGTTGGATCTCTTGACATTTCCTCTAAGATTGCTTCTCCAAGAGCCTCTGAAAATGTTATCTCTCTCATATATCCTCCTTAGTAAAGACAATTGGTGCTATCTTCAAATAAGTCTTCAAGCGCCTCTTCTGGCGCAGGGTATTCATCTTCTTCTGCAAATTTGACAGCATCTTCTACTTCTGCCCGTGCCTCTTTCCATATTTCTTCCTTTGCCTTGTCATTTAAAAATCCACCTTCGAAAAGGGTTTTTTCAAATCTTCCTATAGGCTCATTTGTCCATTTTATTTCAACTTCTTCTTTTGTTCTGTAAAGTTGCGGATCTCCTACAAAATGCCCTTTTATCCTATAAGTCTTTGCTTCAATAAGAGTTGGTCCTCCGCCATTTCTCGCTCTTTCAACAGCCTCTTTTACAGTCTCATAAACTGCAAGAACATCGTTTCCATCTATTGTAACGCCAGGAATGTTATAGCCTACAGCTCTGTCAGCAATGTTTTCAACGGATGTTGTTTCCTGAACTCTTTCAGTTGAAGCAAACTGGTTATTCTCGTTCAAGAAAATAACAGGTAGTTTGAAAACTGATGCCCAGTTCAAAGACTCGTGGAAAGAACCTCTATTCGATGCACCGTCTCCGAAAAATGAGACAACAACATTGCCCTTCTTCTGCAACTTAATTGCCATCCCGGCACCTACTGCAATGGGAAGACCACCACCAACTTCTCCATTTGCTCCAAGCACGCCTATTGACACATCTGCAATGTGCATTGAGCCACCTTTACCCTTGCAATAGCCATTCTTTTTACCATAGAGTTCTGCCATCATTCGCCGCATCGAAGCACCTTTTGCAATCATGTGACCGTGCCCACGGTGAGTTGAAGTTATATAATCCTCAACACGCAAGTTTGCCATAGCGCCAACTGCAATAGCTTCTTCTCCAATGTAGAGATGAATAAACCCTGGCAACTTTCCCTGCAGGAATAATTCTTCTGCTTTCAGCTCAAAGGTCCTTATTCGGACCATGTCTTTGTAAAGCTTCAATAACAAATCTTTTGATAACTCCATCTTGCCTCCTTTCAAAGATATAAAATTAAAAATCAATTAAAAACAAGCCATCCTTTAAAACTCTTTTTAATGGATAACTGCTCGTTAACAATGCCATTTCAACAAATGTAAATACCTCGAAATCAAAAAGATGACCACCAACGACATTACCATTAGGATCACCAAGGTAAACATGAAAATGAAGAGGTAACTTTTCATCCTTAATAATGAAACCACTAAGACCAAGTAGTTCAAGTGGTTCTTCAAAGATTGCTTTTTGGTACTCGACTTTATTGTCTTTATAAACACCATAGCCAATTTGGGCATTCTTAACCATTCCAAGAGCAGTTATTATTACGCCAACATTTTCCATAACAGAACTGTGTAAAACTTCTTTCATACAACCTACAAATCCTTCGCCACGATCAATCACAACAAATAGAATATCGTCTTCTCTTTTTAACCTCATTTCGCTCCTCACCATATAAATGCAAAAATCGTGCCAAACTGAGAAAATTAAGGAAAATAAATAAAAACACAAATGATATTGTTAAAATTTTTGACAATGTTGTGTAAAATGATGTAATATTATTTTACACTACGGGATTTGAATACTATATTTTCTTATCAAACTGTAAAGGGTTGGACGTGAAACGCCTAACCTTCTTGCAGTTTCCGAAATGTTATAATTTGTTTCTAAAAGAACATGCTCTATGTATTGCTTTCTTAAAGCGTCAAAAGATTGAGCAGAAGATACATAACCTTCATCTTCATTTTTAAATAATTCTTGCGGTAAATTTGATCGTGTTAGTATTGGCATATTTGCGGTGACTATCGCTCGCTCAATAATATTCTGAAGTTCCCGGACATTTCCAGGAAATCGATACTGAAGTAGTGGTTCGATAAAACTTCTATCATAACCTTTAATTTCTTTTCCAAGGTTTTTTGACAGCCTTTCAATAAAATACCCAACGAGGACTTCTATATCTTCAGGTCGTTCTCGTAATGGTGGAATACTTATCTGAATTACATTGAGCCTATAGAAGAGGTCCCTTCTAAAAAGACCTTTTTCTACAAGTTCTTCAAGATTCTTGTTGGTTGCAGCAATTACTCGCACATCTACCTTTACTGACTTTGTACCACCAACCCTTGTGATTACTTTATCCTCAAGTGCTCTAAGAATCTTAGGCTGAAGAGAAAGCGGCAAATCTCCAACCTCATCTAGGAATAGAGTCCCACCGTTTGCAAGTTCAAATTTTCCAGGCCGTCCTTTTTTATCGGCATCAGTAAAAGAACCGCCAACATACCCGAAAAACTCACTTTCTGCAAGTTCCTGGGGTATTGCAGAACAATTAATTGCAACGAAAGGACCTTTGGATCTTGAAGATGCAAAATGAATTGCCTGTGCAAACATTTCCTTTCCTGTGCCTGTTTCCCCTGTTATGAGAACCGATGCGTTCGAATGAGCAGCAATATTTGCTATTCTTATTGCGTCAAGTAGTTTTTGGCTTTTGCCTTTTATGTCATCAAAAGTAAAACGTGCTTCTGCACCTATAAAAGAGGTAACAAATTTTCTAACTTTATCAATTTCTCTAAAGAAGTCAACAACACCTGCAAAATTACCATCATTATCCTTTAACACAACTGCCGTCTTAATAAAATGTAGCGTTCCTCTTGATGGGCTTTCAATAATAAATTCTCTATCAACATATCCCTGGTGTGTCCTGAAAACCTCAAGTATAACAGGAGTGAAATCAACAATCTCTGTTACATTCCTTCCAATTGCTTCTTCACGATTAATTCTTAGAATTGAAGCGCCAGTTGAATTTATATAAACCACATTTGCATATTTATCGAGAATAAGAACTCCATCCTTGTAACCTTCCGCAAAAACCTTGATAAATTCTTTAGAAAGATTGATTTCTTTTATTGCCCTCTCAAGAAGAACTTGCTTTGAAATATTGTTCGCCATAAGTTTTGCAAGTTCAAGTATAAATTTGGGATAATGTACACTTCGAGTAGAAATGCTTAGAACACCCACAAGACCGTCCTCTTCAAAAATTGGAACAGCGCAACAAGACCAATCATAGAACATAGGATGAGTATGTTCACTTCCTTTTATTTCAACCGGTCTTAACTCATTAATTGCCGTTCTTATCGCGGTTTTCCCAAGTTCCTCATTAAATATCATTCCTTCAAATATAACAGGGTCTTTTTCATTGCCAACAGAATATATCACTACTCCATCTTTATCGACAAAGGAAACAGTAATAGGTGTTTCTTTTGAGAAATGCGAAAAAACTTCTTTTAGGACACTGATATAGTCTGAATAAAGTTCCTTTCTTCTTTCAAGATCTTTTTTTGAAACTGTAAAAAATTTTTCCTTTATCCTGCCTTCCATAAAAAAATTTTACAACAAAATACACTTTTTGCAAAATAGTAAATTTTTCTTTATAATTTCACTATGAGAAAGATTGCAATTGTTGCGAACCCACAATCAGGAAAAGATATAAGAAGGATAACATCAAAAGCATCAGTCTTCAGTAATGAAGAAAAAGTTAACATTGTTGAAAGGATGCTTTCCATCTTTAACTTTTTTGGAGTTGACGAAATTTATTTTTTAAGAGATTCGTTTGGCATTGTAGAAAGAGCCTCAAAAAAATTCAAACTAACAAAATGTAAATTAATTCCCATACCTATTGCATATACATTCGAAGAAAGTGACACTGAAAATAGTGCAAGATTTTTGAACGGACTTGTTGATATAGCAATTGTTGTAGGGGGAGATGGGACAAGCAGAGCATTTGTAAAAGGACTGAACTTAGAAAACCCAATACCTGTTCTTCCCTTATCAACAGGAACAAATAATGCATTTCCTATAATGATGGAATCCACAACAGCAGCGATTGCTGTAATCTCCTATCTTTTGTTAAAAGATAAATGCAATGACTTGCTCAAAAGAGAAAAAATACTCGAGATTCAATACAATAATAAGCTGGACTTTGCTCTTGTTGATGCAGTATTTTCTAAAGAGCAATTTATTGCATCAAAAGCAATCTTACATCCAGAAGATATCATTGCAGTTTTTACAACAACTTCCCAATTAAAAAATATTGGACTTTCAACGATACCTGCACCATTTTACCCATCAAAAAGAATAGACCCATTTGGTTCCTTTGCAATATTGGGAGAAGGAAAAAGCGCTTTTGTCCCAATTGCACCAGGGAAAATAGAAGAAATCCACATAAAAGAGGCTGGGTTTTTAGAAGAAAATAAACCATATAGACTTAATTTCGACAGAGGAACAGTTGCGCTTGATGGCGAAAGGAAAATTGAAATTTTTAGCGAAACAGAATTTCATATTAAATTAAACACAAAGGGTCCCTTGGTCCTTGATGTAGAGAAAGCACTCGACTGTGCAATAAAAGAGCATCTTTTTGTAAAATGAGCATCTTAAATTTAAAGATTATTGAAAGCTACTCTACTTACCCTTTTTCAAATTTAAAAGAAGAGGAAACTCTTTTTAAAAGCAACTTGGAAAGCACAATTATTTTGAGATTCTGGGTAAATAGCCCGAGCGTTTTTATCGGGAAATTTCAAAAAGAGGAATATGAAGTTGATTTAGCACTTGCAGAACGCCTTCAAGTGCCTGTCCTTAGAAGGTTTTCGGGTGGCGGTGCAGTTTATCACGACAAGGGAGTCTTGAATGTTACAATTGTGAAAGAGAAGCAATTAATACTATTTTCTAATTACATAATTGATGAAGCAAAATATTTAACAAAATTAATTGGGGAATCGATTACAGACTTAATTGGTATAAATGTGTCAATCAATGAAAGAAATGGTATTTTTGTTTGTGACAGAAAAATTGCAGGGTCAAGCGTTGCGGTGTCAAGAAATTTTTTGTATCACATTTCAATACTCGTGGATGCAAATCTTGAATTACTCGAAAAAATCCTTAAAGGAAAGCCATATGAGGATGGAGAGAAAAAATTTGTTAAAAGTGTAAGAAGTAAGGTTTCAAACCTAAAAGAATTCAATAAAGATTTGAATGTCGATATACTAAAGGAAAAGATAAGGGAGGATTTAAACAGAAAATTAGGCAAAAATGATTAAAATGCAGAACCTAAATTATTTTATCTAAGCACAAATACGCCAATAACACCTGCAACAAGAAGGATTAGCACTGGTGATTTTCTGTAGAAAATAAAAACAATGAGGCTTCCAAGCGCCATAAGATATGGAATAAAACCTACAAATCCACGCCCGACGATGAGATAAATAGCGTTTATTAGAAGCGCAACAATTACAGGTTTTACACCAAGCATAAACCTCTTGTATAAAATATTTTCCTTAAACTTCTTTTCAAAATGGGCAATTGCTAATATAACCAAAAATGATGGCATAACAACACCTAATGTTGCAAACGCAGAACCAATTACGCCATCCAACTCATATCCAATAAATGTTGCCATATTAAGCGCCACAGGTCCAGGAGTTACTTCCGCAATAGAAACAAAATAGAGGAAGCGCTCCTGTGTTATCCAACCGAGTTCAGTTACAAATGAATGCTGAAGTAAGGGAAGCATTGCCTGCCCCCCACCAAAGGTAACAATTCCAATTTTAAAAAATTCCACAAATAATCTAAGAAGAAGCATTTTCACCCTCAAAGAATTTTCCAAAAATTATACCAAGTGCGCCGCCAATAAGAATAACATAAATAGGGTTTATCTTTAAGATAAAAAGTTCGACAAGTGATAGGGTTAAGACTAAAAGATAGAAAATGGTCTTCTTTGCTTTATTGAAAATATCAAAAGTGATGTAAATAATTTCGCCCACAACACCTGTTAAAATACCAAGCAAAAACTTCTTAACCTGCGGAATTGCAGTAAGATTTGCAAAAAAGATTGAGATAACAAGAATTACAATAAACGATGGAAGGACAACACCAAGCGTAGCAAGGGCTGAACCAATTAATCCTCCTTCTCTATATCCTATAAAAGTTGCCATATTTATAGCAATAGGACCAGGCGTAATTTGCGAAATTGCAATCATTTCCAAAAATTCTTCTTCTGTAAGATACTTTCTTGTTTCAACAAAAGTTTGTCGCATAAGAGGAATCATCGCATATCCCCCGCCAATTGTAAAAAGACCTATAACAAAAAAATCATATGTAAGCGTAATTAACTTCTTCATTTCTTCGGGAAATTCCCTTCGTAGGAGCCAGTTACCCTTCTTGTATGAAGGGCAACACTACCAAAAATCTTTCTGTATGTTGAAAAGTATATAATAACAACAGAAACAAGTACTATTGTGCCAACAAGAGCATATGTAAAATCAACTGAAACCTTCTCTGCAAGCGTTCCTGTGAAAAGTGCTCCAAATGGCGTAAATCCAAGGAAGATAAGTGAATATATACTCATAACCCTTCCTCTAAATTGCTCATCTGTTTCCATCTGTATAAGGGTGTTTGCGGTGTTAAGGAACATCACCATAAAGAAGCCAGAAAGTGTAGTAAGAAGAGACACAACATATAGATTTTTTATAAGTCCTGTAAGAAGAAGGGTGACCCCAAGCATAAACGCACCACCAAATAGATAAAAGTGTTTTACACCCTTATAACTTACTACGGCAAGGAAAAGTGAGCCAGTTAAGGCACCCAATCCCATAAGCGACATAAGGAAACCATATTCGGTTGCGTCAAGATGGAAAACCTGTTTTGCAAGCGTTGGAACAAGGACATTAAAGTTAAGGCCGAACACATTCACTACAATAAATAGGGCAAATATGATTAAAATAATTGGAATCTTCATAATGTAAGATAGTCCTGATTTTATATCCCTGTTAACATTTTCAAGTTCCTTAAGGCTGAATTTTGACGGCCTCTTTGTTCTTTCAACAATGAAGAAGAGCGCAACAATCACCGGGATAAAGCTTATTGCATTAAGGAAGAAACTCCATTCATAACCTACAAGACCTATGAGAATTCCAGAAATGCCAGGTCCAATAATACGCGCAAGGTTAAACGCAGAAGAGTTCAAGGAAATTGCATTCATAAGATGCTCTTTGTGTACAAGTTCAACATAAAATGACTGTCTTGCAGGCATATCAATAGTGTTAACGATCCCTGTCAAAAAGCCTATTAAGAGTATTTGGTAGTACTGCACAATGTGAAATTTTACAAGAAGCCCTAAAATGAAGGCAAGAATAGTTAATGCGCTTTGGGTAAAAATGAGGATCTTTCTTTTGGAAAACTTATCTATTACAACACCTGCATATAGCGAGAAAAACAAAGCTGGAAGAAACTGGACTGCAGAAAGCAATCCCAATTTAAACGGAGAATTTGTTATTTGCAAAACAAGCCAACTTTGAGCCGTTGACTGCATCCATGAGCCTATAACAGAAACTATCTGTCCAAAGAAGAATAGGTTAAAGTTTCTGTATTTAAAAGAAGGAAAGTGCAAGTAGAAACTATTTTTTAAATTTTCAAATCTATGCTTTTTATCATCCATTTCTTCACCACGGATTTTAATTATACTACAAAGAAGAAGAAACTAAAAATTTTTAATCGGACTTTCCGTAAAGCGCAAAAAATCCACATAAAATAAAGGTTAGATAGAATTTTTGAGAGAAATTTTGAAAAACCCTCAAAAGCCTATTGACAGGACTGAAAAATGATATAAAATTCATATCGTTTGAGGATTAAATAGAGGGAATAGAAGAATTGGCATACAGATACATTTAT
>Ga0315298_1002833_pt1 | contig 28502 bp, 31 predicted proteins | sample WHS_1_MG_FD_203077 | JGI IMG/M metagenome (GOLD analysis project Ga0315298, IMG submission 203077) | Extremophilic microbial mat communities from Washburn Hot Springs, YNP, Wyoming, USA - WHS_1_MG | ecosystem: Environmental > Aquatic > Thermal springs > Hot (42-90C) | place: USA: Wyoming... | reverse complement strand
CAAGGAATTAGCCCTGGCTCCAGGGTAGAAACTTTTTAGGAAATGGATTTAAGGAGGGTGATTCGGTTTAAAAAAGGAGGGATTCTATTTACTCATCTCAAAAGGGGTATATTCAGGAACTATCTCTTTTAGCTTCGCTTTGATACCAGAAGCATCTTGCTTTAAAGCAAAATAAGTAAGTTCTTCGATTTTTTGATTAAGCCAACCAAGGCTGTAATTATTCTGTCCTTTTAAGACAAAAATTTTTTCATGGGGGGAAGGAACAATGCCTTCGCCCTCAGTAATTATTTCTTCATGGAGTTTTTCGCCTGGACGCAGACCCACGAATTCAATTTTAATATCCACATCCGGTTCAAATCCTGAAAGCCTAATCAGATCACGAGCCATGTCCACAATCTTAATCGGTGTGCCCATATCGAGAATGAAGATTTCTCCGCCCTCGCCAAACGCGCCCGCCTGCAGAATCAATTTAGTTGCTTCTCCAACGGTCATAAAATACCGGGTAATCTCAGGATGAGTTACCGTAACTGGGCCATATCTTTCAATCTGTTTTTTAAAGAGATGAATCACACTCCCCTCGCTGCCTATTACGTTTCCAAATCTGACCGAGACAAATCTCCTGCCATTAAAATTATTCTCTGGTAAGCCCGCATAACATGAGGTAATTATTTCAGCCACTCGCTTTGTGGCTCCCATAACGCTTACAGGCCTAACCGCCTTATCCGTAGAGATCATAACGAATCGCTCCGCCCCAATCTCTGCGCAGGCCTGAATTACATTCTTTGTTCCGATTACATTATTAAAAACGCCTTCCCAAGGATTAAGTTCCACAATGGGCACATGTTTGAAAGCAGCCGCATGAAATACCACCTGCGGCCTGTAGGTAAAAAATATCTTTTCCAAAAACCCCCGGTTATGAACATCCCCTAAAATCGGAGTTATGGGCACATGAGAAAATTTTTGGCGGAATTCCATTTCAATATGGAATAGATTATTCTCAGTTCTATCAAGGAGAATAAGATTTCGGGGGCCAAAAAAAGAAACCTCTCGGCATAGTTGCGACCCAATTGATCCCCCAGCTCCCGTAACGAGCACGACTTTGTCCTTTAAATATTGTCCGATACCTTTTGTATCTATGGTTACCTGCTCCCGACCAAGAAGATCTTCATAAGAAACATCCCGAATCATTTTAAAAGAAACCCGGCCATCAATGAGTTCACCGATACCAGGTGTAGTTTTGACAGTTTGCCCAGTTGCTTCGCAAAGGGCGACAATCCTGCGCATCTGACTAGTGGAAGCCGAAGGAATAGCGATTAATATTTCCTCCACTGCCTTTTTTTGAGAAATTTCTTGGATTTCTGAGGTGTCTCCTAAGATAGGAACGCCATGGATGTTCCGACCTCTCTTTTGGGGATCGTCATCCAAAAATCCCACCACTTCATAATTTAACCTGGGATTATCCATCAACTCCCGGAGCATCTTTTCCCCAGCATCCCCAGCCCCAATGATAAGCAGCCTCTTTTTTCTACCTTCTCTCTTAGATATTAATTGGGAAAGATTTTTGCTTAAAGGGAAGAGGCCAAAACCCTTTTCATAGAGGATGATCCGCATGGAGAGGCGTACCCCGGCAATAAAGACAAAGGTCAAAAAAGCATCAATAATAAAGACTGACCGGGAAAAGCCTTCAAATCTATAAAGGTAAAGGATTACCAGCACAATAAGAGCACTGGAAGTAATAGTAGCTTTTAAGACTCGCAGGACATCGATAAGTCCTGTGTACCGCCACATCCCTCTATAGAGGCCAAAGAAGTAAAAAACGGCAATTTTACAAAGCAAGATGTAAGGAATAGTAGACTTTAGATTTGCCCATTCCTGGTAGGCAATTTTCCACTCAAACCTGAGCAGATAGGCTCCGAGATAAGAGATAGTGATAAACAAACAGTCCAATAGAAGGACCAAATAAAAATTCTTGCTGCGGATTAAGTGGAGCATAATAAGTCTATCTGGCTACAATTCCACCTACGAAGTGGAATGGTTGGGTTGACTGAAAAATTAAATCAGGAAATATGCAGAGAAAAAGGATTTGTCCTTCTCCTTATCTTTTGTTTCTTTTAAAAAGTGAAAGGGCAGCCCTAGCAAAAATCGTTAAATCTCCTATAAAAGATTGGTTTTTCACATATTCCATATCCAAACGAAGTTTATCTGGCAGAATCTCTTTAAGATACACTTCTTCCACATTTTCTCGTGTAGCTGCTAATAATTCTTCTTCATGGCGGTACTTGATAAAGGCGGGACTGGCCATACCAGGACGAACTTGGAGAATTTGTTCGTACTCTTTCGGATAAAAAGCTACGTATTTAGGATCCTCTGGCCTTGGCCCCATTATACTCATTTCACCCTTTAATACATTGATCAATTGAGGCATCTCATCAATCTTAAATTTACGGAGAATTCGGCCAACCCTGGTTATGCGCGGATCTGCATCTTTTGTTATGCCAGGTCCACAATTGGGAGCTTCTAAAACCATAGTCCTGAATTTAAAAATAGAAAAAACCTTTCCCTTCTTGCCAACCCGCACTCCTCTATAAAAAATCGGACCTGGAGAATCTATCTTTATAGCCAGAGCTACCACTAACCAAATAGGTAAAGCAATCAAGATAACGACCAAAGAAACTATAAAATCAAAAATGCGTTTAACCATCTGTCTCGTTTGTTTGGTTTGTTCCGTTTGTCTCGTCTATTTGGTTTATCTTGTTTGTCTCATTGATTTTGTTTATTTCGTCTGTCTAGTTTCTCTGGTCTATTTGGTCAATTTCGGCTATTTGCCTGAAAGAGAAAGGAAGACTGAAAAATTAAGTCAGCTTTCTAATTTCCACTTACGAAGTGGGATGCCTTGGAGAGAGAGTAAATATGGTTCTTAATGGAAGAAAATATGGAGAATCAGGATTAATTTCATAATAAACTCTGTTATATGTTTCTTTTTTGTTAAGGATTCCAAGGGTAACAAGATTATTGAGTTCTCTCTGAGTAGCTTGAAGAGAAAGCCCTGTTTCAAACATGACCTCCCTTTGGTAAAAGGATCTCCCAATATTGGCATAAAGTAAAGCAAGGATTCTTGCCCTCGAAGTTGAGCCAAAAAGCCTTACGAGAGATTCTTCAAACTCTGCTTTTATTTTCATAAATGAGCTGTTCTAATTCTTTCTGACTGAGATATTGACTGAAAAATTCAGTCAGGAAACAGAAGATTTTTTGAGGCTATTTTTTAAAACAATTTACAACATCAAGGACTGCTTCGATGACATCATCCACATCCTGGTTGGTCATCCGTGGATATAGAGGTAATGATATGATTCGCTGGTATTCGCGAAAGGCCACGGGAAAGTCATCAGGCTTAAAACTGTATTTTCCCCGATAGTAGGGGTGTAAATGAATAGGTATGAAGTGAACACTTGTGCCGATGTTGCGGGCACGGAGTTCTTCAATGAAGCGGGCTCGGTCGATAGTCAAGGTTTCTAAATTTAATCGCAAAACGTATAAATGCCAAGCATGTTCTATCTCAGGTCGCTCAGTAGGAATTTGAAGTGCTTCAACTTGAGAAAAGGCTTCATTGTAACATCGGACGATTTCGCGGCGGCGAGCCTGGAACTGAGGCAGTTTGCGCAGCTGGTGCAAGCCGATGGCCGCCTGGATATCGGTCATATTGTACTTGAAGCCAGGCCGGATGACTTCGTAGTACCAAGAGCCTTCGGAAGTATAACGTTTCCAAGCGTCGCGGCTCATCCCGTGCAGGCTCCAAATGCGGGCTTCTTCGATGAATTCGGGAGAGCCAGTAAGCATACCACCTTCGGCTGTCGTTAAGTTCTTCGTCGCGTAAAAGGAGAAACAACTGGCAATTTGAAAATCGCCAGGTGTAATTTGTGAGCCAATGAGACGTCCTTTGTATTTCGCGGGCAAGGCATGAGCCGCATCTTCAATAATAGCCAATTTGTGCTGGCGGGCGATTTCCATAATGGTATCCATTTCGCAGGGATGGCCATATAGATGTACCGGCATAATTGCCCTGATTTTGTATTTCGGATTTCGGGTTTCCGATTGGAGAGACTCTTCTATCTTTTTTGGATCAATGTTTATCGTATCGGGTTCTACATCAACCAAAATAGGCCTTGCCCCGACGTGTTCGATAACGTGGACGCTGGAGCAGAAGGTCATAGGGGTGGTGATGACGGCGTCACCAGGGCCAATGCCCAAGGTGGCCAGGCTCACGTGCAGGGCAGCAGTGCCGGAATTGAGGGCTAAGGCTGAATGCGCGCCAATGTAGCTAGCAAACTCTTCCTCGAAACGCCTCACCTTGGGGCCAGTAGTAATCCAGTCCGAGCGCAGGGTATCTACGACCTCGGCGATTTCCTCATCGCCAATCAATGGTGGCGAAAAGGGAAGAAAGGTGTTACGCATTTGGCTTGCCTTTTGCTATATCAATGGCTCTGGACGCTTTGCGCCATAGGTCACTCTCTGGATGCCGTCGGGCCATCCACTCGATGACCCTGTTGCCTCCAAACAGGAAAAATGGTTTTAACAAGGGGTTGAAAACGATGCAGTCCTTGAAGGGTTTGAGTTCAAACCCCATGCGCAACTTGAAATGGTCGAGGCCGCCAGTGTCATCCAGCGATTTTAGACCGTAGGAGACATAGCCGACCTCAGGGCATGATAACTTCAGCTTGGTCACAGTGAAAATGAGCGCATTGTTCGGGTAGTATGCCAGGTAGTCTGCAGACGAACTTTGGTGCAGTATATTGAAACAATCCTCCACAAGGGCGGTTACCATGAAGGCCGCGAGATGACCCTTGACAAACGCTCCCCAGGCCTCGAAATCGTGGGTCTGACTTGCTGCTTCGCAATACCGATGCCACTGTTTTTCAGTGATCCTGTGGGGATCTCTCCCTTGACGTTGGAACGTCTCTTCGTTCAATGTATGGCCGTGCTCTGCCAAATACCCGAAATCTACCTGCTCGACAGTGCAATTCTCCAACCCTCGCCGTGTCTGGTTGCGTGCCTTTTGGTGAAGTGAAGACAAATCGTAGTTCCGGTCCGAGCAGATGAACAGGCCACCCTCCTTGCCGGTGCCGTTAGGAACGGTGGGAAAGCGAACTGCAACGGACGGCCCTTGCAACAGGACTTTAGCCAGTTCGGAACGGGAAGGGGTAACCAAGCGATGGAAGGGCAGACTCATGAAGAAGAGGGGGTGGGGATTATACCAGTAACAACTCTTGGTTTCGATAACCTTATTACCCTGAATTTGCCAGAACTCCGCAAACTCGGCTGCGTTCATCAGCCTGGTACCTCATTTCATCTTCGTAGCCAGGTAAAGTTCTTTGCCGGCAATTGAAAACCTGCCGGCTGTTGCCTTGAACAGCAAACGTGCCAGTGCAAAGTGCAAATCGTTCAATGTGCGTGCCACGCCCCGTCTGCCTAAGGAAGACTGTTCAGGAATCGCTTTGACCACCCGGAACCCCACGGAGGAGAGCAAAAGACTGAGAGTGGACTGCGAGAAATAGTATAGATGCCAGGAATCGGTGCTCATCCTGGACCATTTTCCGTCCAATGCCCAGCATACAGGCCCCCTGTCTCTCAAGAGCGTGTAGGTAAGGCCTGGTATTTCAATGGCCAGGACGCCTTCGTCTTTCAAAACGCGCTTGATTTCCATCAGCTCAGCCCTTGGATCTGGAAGGTAATACAGGGTGTCCAGTATGGTCACCACGTCAAAGAAGGCAGATGGGTAGCCAACCTCTCGGAGGGTCCCGCAGAATACCTCGACCCCGTAACGGCTTCTGGCCAGTTCAACACCCAAGGGCGAGGTTTCCACACCATACAGATGCCAGGTGGGGCCAATGAAATTCTCAAAAAACGTGCCCGTGGCACAACCTATATCCAGCAGATTCCCCCCGCTCTTCATGCTCTTGATGGTGTCTGCCTCCCTCCTCAATACCTCCCGACGGAAAAGGGTAAACATGTCCAGATTGTCATTGCGGACGTATTCTGTATGGAAGTCTCGAACACGGATGGACGCTGGACGGGGGTTGAGGTATAGCAGTCCGTCATTGCGACATTTGACGATTCTGGCTGGTCCCTTGCCTCGGACGAACACTTCCGTATCGTCCTTGCCGCAGATGAGGCAATTCACATATTCAAACTGATCATCCATGAGTTGTCGTCTCCTTCGAAGAAACCTTTTCCTCCGGCACGAGAGCGCACAACAATCGGTGGAACTCTCGGGCAGCGGCCTCTCGGGAATGGCGCTGGACCACATAGGCCCTACCATTGGCGCCTAACCGGGCTCTGTAGCTTTCATCCTTGTACAAGCACAGGATGGCTTCGGCAAGGGCCTGTGGATTCTCAGGTTCAACGCATAGGCCGCAGTTGGCTCGATCAATCAGGTTCCAGGTATCGCTGCCCTGGTCAACAGAAGCGATGACCGGACGGCCGCTGGCCAGGATGGAATAGCACTTGGATGGCACAGAGTCAGCGCCAACGCCCCGCTTGAGGGTGATCAAGGAAACATCCGCCGAGGCCAGTACCTGAGGCAGCAGTTCACGGGGCTGGATGGGAATGAACTGGACGTTGGTGAGTCCGCTGGAGCGCGCTGCTTGCTGCAAACCATCCTTGCCGGCACCGTCGCCCACAAATACGAAACGGATGGAAGGTTCACCTGCCAGCAATCTGGTGGCTTCTACCACGTGTTCCAGGCCTTGGGACAAACCGATGTTGCCAGCATACATGACTACGAAAGAATGATCCAGGCCCCAATGCGTCGAAAATAGGTTCTCGTGGGGCATGGGACGGATAAAGTCAGTATCTATCCAGTTCGGGATCACCACTAGCTTAGAATCGGGCAAACCTCTTGCTTGAAGGGTCTGCCTGAAACCCTCAGAGATAACCTGAACATATCTGGCTCGATCCAGGCAAAACCGCTCCATGAGATCAACGACCTGGATGATAGGACGGTGCCTAAACACCTCTAGTTTCACACCCACATCTGGATAGATATCTTGTACGCAAAAGACAGCAGGTTTTCGACGGAGTCCGCATAGCACCCCAAACGGCAAGCCCACTTCAAGCGAGGGATTAGTTGCAATAAGTACATCGTAGCGTCGTCTCAAGGCCACAAACGTCGTCAGGAGCTGGTAAGAGATAAACGTGAGCAGGCGCTGTCCTAAGCGAGCACGGTTCACACTTGGTACCCATACCCGAGTGACATCTACCCCATTGCGTTGTTCACGTTGGACAAGTCTTCCTCGAAACTCTGGAGAAACGATGCCGCTGGGATAATGAGGGACAGCAGCAATCACCGACACCTGATGTCCCATGCGTGCCAGGTCTTCGCACAGCATAGTATAGAGTGGGGCACTCGGCCCAAGGTCTGGCGCATAGAAAGGTGTGATCACCAGAACTCGCATGAGACCCTATGGTTTCATTAACATCCGATCCAGAAATTTCCACATCTGCTACCGGCATTTGATGGCGATATACCGGTCAAAGTGTGCTTCAAGCCCTCTCGGAAGGACACCTTCGGTTCCCAACTCAGAAGTCTCTTGGCCAAGGAGTTATCAGCCACCCGGTTCAGGGGGCCGGTGGGCATCTCTGGACGGAACGCGATCTCCGCCTTGTGGCCGGTGTACTCCAGCACCATCTTCACCGCATCAATAACCCGCACTCGCTCCATCGTGCCTAGGTTGACTGCGGTGCCGTCCTCAATTTTCTCAGCGGCCAGGATGGTGCCCCGGACGATATCGTCAATATAGGTCCAATTGCGCACCTGGGTGCCATCACCCCAGACTTCAAAGGGGTTCCGGCCGATGAAGGCTTTGGCGATCATGGCGATGACAGCGTGGTTTTCCACTCCCCGCGGGCCGTAGACGGTGAAATAGCGGCAAGATGCTGTTTTCATGCCATACTCTTTGTGATAGGCTTTGAGCGTCAGTTCAGCCATCAATTTGGCCCAACCGTACATATTGTCGGCGTCGTAGGGCGGCTTGACTAAATCTTCGGTCAGATACACCTCTTCATTGGGGTTGCTTTGCAGGAAGTTCGGATATACGCAGCCTGATGAGGCGAAAACCACCTTCTCCACTCCTGCCTTCATGGCTTCCCAGAAGATGAGGCCATCCAGAAACAGGTTGGAAGCTGGTCCCGCTTGATGCAGGTCCACATAGCCCCTCCCACCGTGATCGGCGGCCAGGTGAAAGATGACATCCGTGCCCTGCACGGCCATGCGGGCGACGCCGGGTTCCCGCAAATCGGCCTTGATTAACTCAATGCGGCCGGCGGCCAGGTGCTGCTGGATGTTCTCCAGTTTGCCGCTGGAGAGGTCATCCACGACCCGGACTTTGGCACCTCGCTCGATCAAGGCGTCTACGAGGTGCGAGCCGATGAAAGATGCTCCCCCGGTTATCAGTACCTTATAATCCTCCCATTTCATGAACTTTTCCTCCTTTGGTGAAAAGTGAGTCGCTAAAGATGGCGTCCATACCATTTCACTATTCGCCCCCGCTCAGAGGTAGTGAGTAACAACTTAAAGCCGACCTTTTCGTAGAGGTGGTCCGCCGTCTGATTCGTTTCATAGGTCGATGTGAACATATACTTAAAGCCGTGGGCCAGGGCATAGGAGAATGCCGCCTGAATCAGCCTGTTGCCCACCCCCCCCAACTGCCTATTTGGAACAACGATCAGTGCGTGCAATATGCAGTAATGGGGATTATCAGGAAAGCCTCGCAATAGATTATTAACCGGCCGCCTTTCCCATAACTGGCGGGCAAGAGGGTAAAGGCTCAGCGGGTTTTGGAGAATGTGGCACGCGAGCCAGAATCCAACCTCTACCGGGTGCTGCCGCAACAGGTCCCAGAGCAACCGCCGCCCGTTCCAACGCAGGACCACCATGCCATCCAGATTGTTCCCGCTTTCGTCCCGGCACACCAGGCATACTCCCTTCGAGCCCTGACAGAGCGCCGCATAAAAGAGCCGCAGTAGCCTTCGCCCTGGCTCTCCCGAAAGCCGTTCCGTCAGATAACGCATGTGCAGGTCTACCGCGCTTTCAATGTCTTCAGGCTGTAGTGGTGTAATCAAAGACCCGTCTTCCAAAGAGGATTACTCCTTGCGGATGAGATAATTGCCGATCACCAGGGCATCCATCTTGGTGCGCAGAAAGCACTCGATGGCCTCCTCCGGCCGACAGACGATGGGTTCGTTTTCGTTAAAAGAGGTGTTGAGCACCACGGGCACGCCGGTCAGGTTTTCAAATTCCTTGATGAGTTGCCAGTAGAGTGGGTTAACTTCCCGCTCCACGGTCTGCAGGCGCCTCGTGCCGTCCACATGGGTTACAGCGGGGATTTCCTTGCGCTTGTGCTCCAGGGAAGTTGTAGACCTTGATCATGAAGGGATCGGGGTAGGTCTGGTCGAAGTAATCGCCCACCGACTCCATCAGGATGGACGGGGCAAAGGGGCGGAACTTCTCGCGATGCTTGATGCGGGCATTAAGGATGTCCTTCATGTCCTCCTGGCGGGGATCGGCGATGATGCTACGGCTTAGCAACGTCCGGGGAACAAGTCGTACCTTATTGAAACAAAACAAGGCCGCTTCTGCATCATCCCTGCAGAGGCCGCACCACTCGGGCCGGGTTACCCGCACAGATCACTTCTGGCGGGACACTTGTGGTCACTACACTTCCGGCTCCGATCACGCTACGGCAGCCGATGTGTACCCCCTTCAAGATCAGGCTGTTCATCCCGATAAACACATCATCCTCGATTATAGTCGGAGCTACAGCGCCGTTCTGCGGCACCTGTTGCCGAAGTGCAGGATCTAGGGGGTGAAAGTCGGTATCTACTATGATGGCATTCGCACCAATAACAACCCGATCACCGATTTCCACCCGTAGTGCGGCACAAATTGTACCACCAGTGATGCCTACATTATCACCGATACGAAGAACCGCGTCTCTAGAGAGAGTAGATAGAATAGCAGGCCGATACGGTGCCAAAGGATTAGACGATGTGAATGAGCGCACGCTGAACCCTTGACCGATTATCATGCGGCTGTGTCGATGGCGCTGAATAATAGGACAACCATAGATCTTCCATCCACGACCCCAGGTTACACCGTTCAGAGCGAAATATAGCCTCACATACGGCAAGATTAGTATCCGTCGTAGCTCCATAGCAAGCTTCCAAGGTGTATCAAGGGCTCTTTCCCATTTCTCTCTTATCCCGCCCATTACTGACTCCCTGACGACTATTTGTCACCGGCTACCAGGCGTAGTAACGGCCTCGGAGAGACCCCCGTACTTGATGCGCCGGAAGCGCTCTTCCTCAACAGCCGCGATGAGTTGGCCATCTTTGATCAGGCAGGCCGAAGCGCTTGCATGGTAAGCGTTGATGCCAAGAATGTTCATGCTTTTATTCCTCCTGCGGTGAAACTTGGGCGCCCATTACACGGGCAGCGAAGCTAGCGACCTTCTCGGCAGCCGAGCGCCAACTATAATGCTGGCGAGCCAGCCTATACGCCCTTTCTGCCATGTGTGAACGAAGATCCGGTGCGTCAAGCAATTGAATCATTGCTTGGGCCAGGGTGACAGGATCATTCTCTACTACAAGACCGGCACCCTCCGCTTGAACTTCGGGAAGATAGCACTGGGGGGTAACTATTACAGGGGTGCCACAGGCCATTGCTTCAAGCGCGCTCATAGGGAGCCCCTCGCTCAATGAGGGTAGAACATGCACATACGCAGACCTCAGCAAAGCTACCCGTCGAATGCCTGATACAAAACCAGTCATTACTACCCTCTTGTTTAGACCATATCTTTCGACAAGCGCGGACAGGGCTGTTTCATAACTACCCTCTCCTGCACCAGCGATAACGAGCACCGCATCAGAATGACGGGCCTGAACCGCGGCAAACGCTTCCATTAATCGTTCAATTCCCTTCTTCTGGTGAAGGCGACCCATGTACAAGATGAAACGTCGTCCATCGAGTTCAGGATAGATCGCGCCTATTGGCGGCGTCTCTTGATCTAACTCATCAAAGTCTACACCATTCGGTATAATCCCAATCGGACGATCGAGTCTCATTCCGCGGATCTGCAGAACCTCAGACTCAGACAACGCTATGATCCCGGTCGCTCTTTTATAGACCCATCGTTCAGCAATTAGCCAATATAGCCTTTTCCGTCCGTGATGATGCTTGAGCGCCCAGGAGTCAAAGGTCCCTAACGCATACTGTAAGTAAGGCTTTCGCACTTTATGCAAGAGAGAAGCACTTCGCCAATTGAAATATGTCCATGTCGCTCGCAATATCGCTATATCATAGCCCGCCACACAGCGCATCAATTCAGCTCCCAAACCAGGTGCCCAGTGATAGCTCCCATTGCCAACTCGTCTTAGGTAGATAACAGAAACCCCTTCGTATGTCGTCCATTGATCAGGCACAACGTCAGAAAGGTTTACACTACCATTACCATTGCTAGTGATGACAGCAACTGAATGACCACATGCTTGCAGCCCCTTTGCCAGACCTAGACTGCTGCGAGGAGGGCCACCGTAGACAAAAGCAGGAGCAAACATCGGAGTAACTATAAGGAAGCGCATTGCTAAATCCACCATTGCGGAGGGGGCCAAGGAAACCAACGCCGGCGCTTGGCGTGCTCTATGGCAACTTCTGCAGCTTGAAGCAGATTGCGCGCGAATAAATCCGGGGAATAGTTGGCAATATGCTTTTGGGCGGCCCTGCCCATTTTCTCCAGGTCTACTTCGCCGCTGTGCATCCGGAGCATCAACTCCGCTAGCCTGCGCTCATCTCTCGGATCGAATGTAAAGCCCGTTACTTCTTCGATCACCAGGTCTGGTGCGCAGCCACAGATGTTGCTTACCAGCACGGGTAACCTGGCTGCCATGGCTTCATTCACAACGAGTCCCCACTGCTCGGAATAAAGGCTGGGCAGAATGAAGGTCGAGGCTAAAGCGTAAAGCGGCCCAAGTTGCTCTGCAGACAAATACCCAGGCAAATGGACGAGTTCCCCTAGGCCAAGTTGAGCAATAAGGGACCTTATTTCCTCTTCCATAGGCCCAGTCCCAGCGATGACAAGGTGCCACGGAGAACCACCCGCAAGAGAGGCGTACAGGGCATAGGCCCGCAGGAGCCCAGGTAGGTTCTTCTTGGGTACAAAGCGACAGACCGTTAGAAAAAACCGCTCGGCAAGCAAGTTATATAACCGCCTCCACTTATCTTGCTCACGTACGGCCTCTTGGGTGACCCGGCCCCAGTACTCGTTATCCACAACATCGTATCCGATGAAAACCCGCTCGGCAGGCATTCCTAATTGCAAAGCATAAGCTCTGTGTGGGGTTCCTCCGACTAGAGCGGCATCGAAGAGAGAGAGCCATTTCTTCTTTATCCACTCGCGGTAAACAGAGCGCGGAAAATCTATAGCCTGGCTCTCGCTCAACAATATTGCTCCGCGGCGCCTGCTGCGGCACCATCCGAGCACTGCCCTGTCCATTCGAGTGCTATAGCCAAGCACAGCAACAGCATCTGGATTATCCCTATCCAACCAATCCAAAGCTACTTTTATAATCCGAGGATCGTCATACGAGCTTACTCGCTGCGCTATCACGCGGGGGGGATCGGTGTTAAACGCTTCTAAGTATTTTGGCATTGGTACAGCTGGGTTGATAAGTTGTCCGGCGTAAAGCAACACATCCCAACCCATCTTTGTCCCCAACAATCGGGCACAGCGACAACGCGCTACATGGTAGTGAAAGAACTCGTATGTGAAAATAACCATCTTATGTTTTGCCATGCGGCATGCACTTCCCTTAGGATCAGCATTCTACAATGATGGGAATCTTTCCTGTTTGAGTGATATGCCAATTGTTACTTAGAGTGACCATGACTTCGATGTCATTACCGACTTGAGAAGCGATCCTTGATGTGAGAGCGGCGATCCAATGGGGTTCTTCTTCACTTGTGGCCTTCGAGAGGACATTTATAATGATTCTTCTCTTCTCTTGCACCAGAACTTGATACCTGGACACCGGAAAATCCTTCAATGCATGTGCAAACAGCAAATGAGTCACCATCCTTCCGTTTGCTAGCCTTATATAGTGCGGCGTACGGCCTATGTCCAATGATAGGCGTCGGAATGGGATACCGCAGGAGCAATCTGGTGGAAGAATTTGGCCACAATCGCCGATTTCATAGCGTATCAATGGCGTAGCCCTGTTGATCATCGATGTCACTAGCAGCCTGTGAAATCCTCCCGTCTCATCAAGAATCGTTTCCAGATATACAGTATCCTCCGAAATATGCATGTTCCGTTCAGGGCATTCAAACGCGATCACACCCACTTCTCTGGTGGCGTAGGTCTGAATCACAGGGCAACCGAAGATAGGTTCGTAATCACGATAGTTCGGCAGCGCTTCGCCGCCGAACAGGATGACCCTTACACCTAACCTGTCTGGATGCTGTCGAAGGTACTCCCCAAGCAAACCGATATGCCCCCCATAGCCGAATATCACTTCAGGCCTATGTCGCTTTATTTCAGAGACCCATCGTTCTACTGAATGATCATCCAGATCAAAGGCAATAATAGTTCTTCTGTTCGAAAGTATGTCATGTAGTCTTGCCTTAACACCGCGTCCCTCTCGGATGTGTCTTAGGCCACCAACTATTTTCAACCACTTAGATCCATAAGGGGCCTCTACTAACTCATAGGCCCGATACTGCGCAGCTATACCCTCCTGCCATCCTCTCTTGTCCCACCATACCTTAACTGGTTCCCCTGTACTTCCCCCAGAAGAAACGAGCCTTCTATGATTAGGATGAAGACAGCGAGAAGTAAGGTCCACTAACTGCTTTTGTAGGTGCTCCCTTTTCAAAACGGGTAGCAGTTCAAGATCTCGGGGTAGCTCAAGGTCATTGGGATGTCGTCCCAGATCATGAAACACATCATGGTAGAACTTCGTATTCTCATAAGCCCAAGAAAGAATGGCGCGCAGTCGGCTAATTTGGTTATCGAGAAGCCGAGTTCGCTCCCAAAAGAGATGCTCACGTTGCGTATCCAGGAGAGCGAACCGGTCATCCCTCATCAGTCGGAAAGCATAACGTGCTACAACTCCATATAGGTTCATAATTCCCTCTATCTTTACTAAACGACTAAGCTTTGCTGCGAAATGATCTAAAATAAGAGCCGCGCGGAGACCACCGAACCATTCGATTCTTTCTCGGTGCCACCTTTGGCGAGACAAGCCACAAGGTCAAGCTGGGCATAGCCAAGGTTCCAAGCGTTGCCAGCCCCCAGGTGTCATGGCTACCCCAAACCATCCACCACAGACTTAGCCAAGATATTCCGGTAGCTTTCACCAAGATCGGGCTTCTCCGATCCAGCATCCCATCAAGCTTGCGGCTTAATACGCCCATTAACCCCATCATCACGATCACTGCAATTGGACCACCATTGGCGTAAAAGCTGCCAATCAGGCTAGACTTGGCTCCATACATCAGTGCATCATAAACTGGAGGGTAAGAGGCCATCTGAAAGGCATGCAACCAATCCACCAAAAAGTACTTGCTCGGGAAAATGCTGCCTGGAATCCAACCGGTAAGCGCATAGTTCAGGAGAGGAATACCAAAATCAAATCCAGCGAGCGTATCTTTGATATAGCTTTCCAGGTACCAGCTCGCCAGCATGCTGATATCAGAACTGCTGAGCAAACCACCTATATTTGTCACCGCCTGAGGAATAAGCCTGAATAACTCTGCTGGAGTCTCTTGCAAAGTCCAAGTTTCATGTCCACGCATCTGAAGCGCAGAGACAAGGATAAGCGCAGCCACGACAAAAACCAACCGTGGACGTGGGCGATTGCGTCGGAGAGCATCAGCTAATGCGGCCGCAAGGATAATTGAAACCGTTGCGGCGCGCCCCCAACCGACTGGAAGGCTAAGGACAACGAATACCGCAACCATCAACCACCCTAACCAGCGACGAAATAGAGAATCGGAAAGCAACAAGAACACGCAGGGTACAAACAGGAAGGTATGGCCAGTGAACTCGTAGCCGGACACTCGGCCCGTGAATCGGCCTCCCTCAATTATCAAATCGCGACTTGTGGGGAACAGAAGTGACCGGTAAACTAACAACGAGTACATACCCCAAGAAACCCATACTGCCATAACCAGCAACATCGGGATGGAAATCCGCTCGCTGTTAGCCCGCAATCTCCATACAACGGGGCGACTTTGGGTGCGCAAATAGGCCGCAAAAAAGGCCACGATCCCTAACGCAGCGACGACCATAATCCATACACCTCGTTCGATACCACCACTCATACTCAGCATCAGCTCGTACTGGAGCAGGTTGCCTAGCAGCACAGACGCGAGAGGGTTCAGAACAAGGTAGAGTACAAGTGCAGCCCAGGACCAAAAGCCCGCCGTTGTCCAGCGAAACAGCCCCCTGCGCATCAACACCCGAGCAAATAGCATCAGGATAAGCCCTATTGCTATTGAATGCAGCACCAACAACGGCTCTATTGTTTGCGGCATGGCTGGCTTATGCCTCCAATAGCCCAGGCGATTGCCAGCTCTTACGAATCACCTGGCTAGACAAGATGAACATCAAGCGTGAATAGCGCGAGCCTGTGGCCGATCTTGCCAACCCCCTTCATTGCTCTTTTAGGGGCGCAGCACTGCCTGAGCAAACTCTTCATATGACCTCTCGATAGGTATCACCCTTTCAGCCACGAGACGCCCTGCTTCCTTCAACTCTGATCTGTAGATTTCGGAAAAAGATAGCATATCATTAACCGCAGTCGATAAAGCAAATTGATCACCGCGACGATAAAAGTGGACTGGAATTTTCAGACCTGATTCGTCTGCCCAGAACTTTAACTCCCGTTCTATGCACCCGCCATCACTGCACAGAACCGGTGTACCACAAGCTAGAGCTTCAGCGAGAGACGTAAGGCCTGCACCTTGGTACTCGTCCTTGGCCGCAATTACGCACACCCTACAGTGGGAATACAGCCAGCGTAGGTCATGAAACGAAGTGCTACACAAGAGTAAGTCATTGTGCCGTCCATAGCGGAGAATCAGCTGCTGAACCTTAGACACAACCTGGGGATCACGAGTCACTCGAACAATTGGTGCCGACAGATCCCGTAAGCCTGCATATAGGAACTCATCATCCCGCGAGGAATCCCCCACAATTAAGACAAAGGGGTTATCTTGCAACTTGAGCAAGCCTATATCCTCCGGCAGTCCTGCCAGGCGCCTATCGAAAAACCTCGTATCTACGGTTGTGGGTGCGTAGAAGCATTTCCAGCCCGACACCATAAATGCATCAACCAGCTCATGCAGTCCGACAATGACGGCATCGGCGTGCCTCACGGCGTTCTTGGTGAGAAACCAGCGCAGTGTTCTGCGCCAGCCAGATGGGTTGGGATAGGTAAGAAGCACAAAGATAAGGCGAGGCCGCTTGCCAGGCAAACTACTCAGGAAATTGACTAACACAGCGCCAGTGGTGGAATAGCTTACAATCGCATCAAACCTCTGTGTCTCCTTTACGACAACAAGTAACTCGGAGAAGTTGCCTCGTGATCGTCCCCGCTGCGCGATTTGCGCGAAGGTCTCGGTTTCGTTGATGAATCGGACTTGATGTCCCCTCTCTTCTAGGTAGAGGGCAAGATGGATACCTGTATGCGGATGCCGCGGCTCGGCGATTACGCCCTGAGAACGCCCCGTGACGTCCCAACGTTGCATCCCACGTAGCGGTGTGACGAATAGACAACGAGCCATAGGCAAGCTCTACTCAGGCGGGCAATCAGGGGCTTGTATCAGATTAAAATAGTGCGGAGGACATATGGCCGTTTATACCTTCGATCAACTTCTCGCGAACACCTGGATCAGGTGAACGAGCGCCGTACTCTCGCGCCTCTCGATATGCACAGTAGGCCTGGCTCCATTCGCCCACCGACTGATAAACGAGCCCTAATTGGCGTACTGTATGATATGGAACCCCCCAGTCGGCCGTATTACGTGTATGTTCCAGCAACGCCTGTAGCGCCGAGATCGCAATATCTGATCTCCCAATAGATACCAGCGGATCAGCATTAGCTATAACAAGGGCTGTACGATCAATTTTACTGCTCTGCAAGCAAGTCAGGGCAGAGATCAACGCCACCCAGTTTTTCTGTTTCAGCGCAGCCCAACCCGCTGCCAAGGCTTGGGTGTCAGCTCGACCTTGCCACAAAGCACATGCATTGGCATATTTGCCCCTCGCCCAAAGCTTCTGTCCTAGCAAGACTTCCAGAAGATCTTGACGCGCAGGATAGCGCCGAGCTACTGAGTCGGCTGCTCTTCGTGCCTCATCTATGGAGATGGAGTTGTATATGTATAGGACGTGAAGGGGGTAAATGCTTCCAGCCGAGCACGTGTCAGCCACACACACTTGTGGAGAGAGATCAAGAAAAGCAAGACCCTGCCGACTCTCGCAGAGCATCCGTCTTAGCGCTGCGACGTTGCAAAGGTTATTACGTAACATCGGAACGACTTGAATGGCTGCAAGTAATCCGACCAGCATCCAGACAAGCCGATTGGCGCGCACTAAACTCATACAAATCGTTTCTTTAGAAACAATCTACCATCACCTTGTAGAACAAGCCAGATCACATGCCTCAGCATCATCGCACTATGCAGCAGAGGATATACCCAACCCTGGGTCCAAAAAGGGAAATGCTCTCTGGCCGCCTTCCACCAGTATTCATGTACTTCTCGGCTTTCTTGAAAGGTAGTCTGGTGACTGTGGCGCCGGAATGTGCTGAGCGTTTGTCTCAGAAAATACCATTTTGCATTGGCGTTGGCAAAGCGATAGAAGAGTTCGTGATCGGTCGCATAGCGATTGTATGCAAGGCTAACACCACCTACCCGTTCGTAAAGCGCCCTACGCCAGAAAACCGAGGCTTGATGAATACTACAGGCTGCAAAGAGCGCTAAGCGGTTGTAGGGCACTGCACGAAGCTCTCGAACGACATCTCCATGCTCATTGATAAGCCTCGCATGGCCGTATACCACGTCCACTTTGGGCTGTTGGCGGAACACCTCGCCAACCGATCGTAGTGCCCCTGGTAAGTAAGTATCGTCAGAGCACAGCCACGCCAGAATCTCGCCTGTAGACCGGTCAAATCCTTTCTTGATCGCCTCCGCGTGTCCCCCATCCGGCTCACTGATCCACCAGGCCAGTCGGTTCTCATACTTCCGGATAATCTCAAATACCCGACGATCTGTAGAGCCGCCATCTACAATGATGTACTCCAAATTAGGGTAGTTCTGATTCAGCACCGACAGGATAGTCTCTTCTAAATACTCAGGACGGTTGTAGGTTGGCGTAACCACCGTGATACGAGGCCATTCAGATATCTCAACCCGGTCCAACTCTGCCGGCTCAACGACTCGCTTCACTTTTCTCCTCCGTCTCCTTCCTAGATGATTGCAACCAGGAGCCAATGAACTGGGTAATAGTATCGTGTGTATGAGGCACAGGAATTACTTGACGAATCTTTTCAATGCTGACATTCACAATCCTTGGCTCTACCCCTGGTTCCAACATACTAGGATCCATCCTCCGCCCCGCCAGCCGAGCTATCTCCCGGGGCGATATCAGCCCATCTCCACAGACGTTGAAGATTTCCTCGGCGATGCCTCTTTCTACCAATGTCCATACGATACAAGCGACGTCGTCCGTGGACATGAATTGGTATTGGGAATCAGGGTGTATACGCAGAGGTTGACCATGCAGGATATCGTAGACTGGGTTCTTGCGCAACCCAGGACCTACCATCCCTGCTAACCGAACAATCAGCCAATGTTTAGCATAGTGCTGCACCAGTTGCTCGGCCAGCAACTTGTGGAAGCCGTAGTGCGAAACCTTCGCCAAGTCAATAAGGGAATCCTCCCGGGTCGTTTCCGGCGAGGTCAAGTCGCTGTACACATCCACGCTGGAGATATGCAGAATCAAATCGGCTGGAAAGTCACGCAAGGTGCGCAGTCGGTGTGCTACTGAAAGGTCGAACTCCTCAAAGGGTTGTTCTTCCGCCAGGTACTTCCTGGAATTACAGGCTGCTTCAATGACGACATCGCTTTCCGTGCCAGTCATGCGGTCGTAGTTGCAACGGATGACTTGCACTACTTCTATGTTCTTGTGTTGCGAGAGATACCGGACGAACGCAGAACCAACGAAACCGTGTGCACCGATCACTGTGACACGCATTGTGCCCTAACCCTCAAGGCATGCTGTAGCATAATTCGCCTCAAACCACTCGATGGTTTTCCGCAAGCCCTCTCGCAGGGATGTCCGAGGGTGATACCCCAGCCACTCCCGCATTCGGGTCACATCGAAGCCCTTATACATCTGGCCATCGGGCTTGGACGTATCCCACCGAATGCGCCCCTGATACCCGATCAATTCGGCGATGGTTTCCACCAACTCTCGGATGGTCGTCTGCACGCCGGACGAGATGTTGATGATCTCGCTGCCGTTGTAGATCTCCGCGGCCAGGATGATCGCCTCGCAGGCGTGCTCAATGTAGATGAAATCGCGAACCGGTTTCCCTGTGCCCCAGGCCACCACCTCATCCTGCCCTGATCTTTTGGCCTCATAGAACTTGCGGATCAATGCTGGGATGACATGGGCACTCTTGAGGTCAAAGTTGTCATAGGGCCCGTATAGGTTGCCCGGCACCAGGACGATGGCATTGAAGCCATACTGTTGGCGGTAGGCCTGGGCCTGGACCACACTCATCGCTTTCGCCAGCGAATAGGGTGCGCTTTCCGGTTGTGGGTAACCGTTCCACAGCTCCGTCTCCTTGATGGGGCTGGGGGCGTTAGCCGGATAGCTACATCCTCCAATCAGTGTGATGTATTTCTGCACACCCGCCCTCCATGCCTCGTGCAAAACCATGGCCCCCATGACGAGGTTTTGGTAGCAAAATTCCGCCGGCCGTTCCTTGTTGGCCAGAATACCCCCCACCAATCCGGCCAGATGAAAAACGACGTCCGGGCGAATATCCGCGAACATGCGCCGCACCTGGTTCTGCTCCAGCAGATCATACTCCTCGCGAGTCGGCGTAATCACCTCGCATCCAGTTTTGGCAAGCAGGGGCACCAGGTTTCGCCCCACGAAACCGCTCGCGCCGGTAACCAAGACCAGTTTGTTGTGCCAAAAACTCCTCATGCTGAAACCCTTTCCACAACGGACTTTGGCAGTTGGACTCCTTGCTGGTGCCACGCCAGTATATGGCCCTCTTCCATGCGCGTGGGCATTTCCACGGCAGAGTTGATTTCACGCAGATCCTGCTCAATGTTATACAAGCGATAACCTGCCTTATGCAACAAATCAAAGACCTGATCCGCCGCCCAATGACCATGTATTTCACATACAATCAGAGGTCTATATTTGGCCAGACACTCAGCAGCGCCGGCCAATACATCTACCTCAGCACCTTCTACATCTATCTTCAGCAAAGTCGGCGCCGGATGGCCTGCTGCGATGAAGTCATCTATATTCACAGCATCACAAGTGAATGTTAGATGCGCATCATCTGCCCACGCCATGGCTGCCTGATCACAGTAAAGGTTTCGCCCCATGACAACAGAACCGCTTTGGGCCGCAATAGCCTTACCTATAACAGCCACGTTACGTACATTGTTTCCAACCAGATTTCGCTCAAGAACCCTCCTTGCTTCCTCCAAAGGCTCAAAGGCAAACACGGTTCCTTGGCAAGCACATTTAGCGAAGAGTAAGGTGTGATAGCCGATGTTGGCACCGATATCATAAACTACGGCGTCTGCGGCGGTCAATTCTTGCAAGAAGGCTAAAAGTTCACACTCATAGCTGCCGGCCCAAAATCGTTCTGTATAAACGATACGTTTTCTCCCATAGAGGACACATCCTTTGAGTGGCCCCCGTACGATTGTCCTGGGAATATAGTCCATTCCACGCCACACTTGCAGACGTGTATACAAGCGCCGGGCGTGTTGATAGAGCAACGGATACCTTTTCAGCAAACCTTTTAAGAAAACCATTCAGGTACCTTCACCGCATGCTTGCTTGGGGCAGGCCGACAGTCTACACTCTCACGGCCGTTCAAGAACTGCATCACGATACCATGACACGGTATAGCCATGAGAACAAGACAAGCGATTATATTTCCAACAGGCACACTGATGGTCCCCAAAGGTTTCACAAGCAATAGAGTAATACCAATCCCCAAAATGCCGGATACCAGTCCGCTTATAGCCACAACTTGGGGTCGGCCAATTGCTACAAGAAGGTAACCAGTGACATTCGTCCATGCCAGAACTAGGAACTCGATGGATAACATCCATGGAATTAAGGGCGGTGGAACTAGTTCTGCACCTGCCCATCCTCGGATAAGTGGCTGAGCAAACGCCGCTATAAGGAAGGCTATTGCAGCATAAAGAGATAGAGTGACGACTAAGGACCGTTTGAAGGCCCGTTCCATCCATTGCCAATCATAACGAGCAGCCGCCTCCGCATATGCAGGCCACATTGATATAGCAATCTGACTTACCAGCAAGCCAAGCAGTGAGAAAAACAGTCGAAAAGCAGTATTGTAAGGTCCAACGTTCTCCGGCCCGAATAATTGTCCAATGAGGATGTTATCCTTGCCTAACCAGAAGAATGATTGTAGGCTGATCATTAACATCCAGAATCCGCCGCTCATGACGGTCTTAACGGTGCCAAGCCGTACAATTCGAGGCGATGCCAAAAGCCAGGGTTTATCACAAGTTAGGAGATAAACCATGTTGACAAATGTAACTAAGAGAGGGGTACCCGCCAGTGCAATTGCTAACCCGGGTAGCCCGGCCTGGCTACGCACCACAATCAACAGTGCCAGCAAACTGGCCAGACTAGCCCCAACCTGCCATAGGTTCCCTTTCCATCCTTCCTGATAAGCATAGTAAATCCGGTTAGCTAAGGACAATGGTAGATTGGCCAAAGTAAATATGAGCAGAATCACGGCCACTACTGGTGCCTCAGCGCGGGCCAATGGACTACTCACATTGAACACTCGGTCCCAAGGGATAAGTTGCCAACAAATAGCAGCCAGCAGGCCAATAACTGCGGCAATGCCCCCCAAGGTCCATAAGGTTGTTGCTGCATAAAGTTGTTCTTTTTCCCGATCGCCGCGGCCTGAAGCTTGTGCCAGCAACGTGGTCAGATGATTGCCCAGGCCCAAATCGGTCAAGCTCAGCCACCCCAGTATTGAACCAGCCACCAGCCATAAGCCGTATCGCTCTAACCCCAGATAATGAGCGGTCAGCGGAACAGACACGAGGTTTACCGAAACCGACACTGCTTTTCCCAACCAACTTGAAGCCGTTGTCAACAGGATCCGCCGATAGCGTCGCTGGCCCAGATCTGCTGGATCGTGTCGCAGCAATCCGAGTATAGTGCGGAGCCGAACCACACCGTGGTGATATATGGTCGAAAGCGCAGACATAAAACGTACTACCTATCGGGATGATAAAAGAGAATAGTGCTGCCATTATGGTCGAAAGAGAATCGAACCAACGCCAATTCCCCAAGAACTTTTTGAACGTTGGGTTGATCCTTAGGTTTCACAAATAGCAGCAAGAACCCTCCACCACCAGCTCCCAGAAGTTTCCCACCAATCGCTCCTGCCTGACGGGCGCGGTCGTACCATTCGTCTATCTTTGGATTGCTGATCTTGTTGGAAAGACGCCGTTTGGTCATCCACGCCGTGTGCAACAATTCGCCAAAGCAGGCAATGGGTTGTTCGCTTGTCAGGACCTCCAGACCCTGGTCTACCAGATCACTCAGATGATTCAAGTCCTCCGAGACAGTGCCCTGTCTGGTACGCTCCAGTTGTTCCTCCAGTACCTCATGGGCGTGGCGGCGAATGCCGGTGTAGAAAAGCATCAGATGAGCCTGTAATTCGGCCCGGCGTTCCGCCCGCAACGGTATCGGTGAGACCTTAATACCACCATCAGCAGCAAACTGCAGGTGAAGCAGACCACCATGGGCACAGGTGTACTGATCTTGCACGCCCACCCGCTCTTTGATCATCTCCTGTTCCACGTAGACCGCTTCCGCAGCCAGTTGACCATTAGACACCAGTTCGCCCTTGAACGCGTGCAGAGCATGAAGTAAACCCACAGTGAACGACGACGAGGATCCCAGCCCCGTGCGGGCCGGCAGGTCGCCCACATAGTTGATCTCGATGCCTCCATCCAGGTTGATGAAGCGCAGGCATTCTCGTACCGACGGGTGTTCGATCTCGTCCACGCTCTTCACCAGTTCGGTGCGCGAATAGCTGACTCGGATGGAATAGTCAAACAGGTCAGCCAATCGGTTAACCGTGATATAGGAGTACTTGTCAATGGCGGCTCCAAGCGTCTGGCCACCGTGGTATCGGAAATAGTCGGGGTAATCGGTGCCCCCGCCCAGAAAGCTCACCCGGAGTGGCGTTCTCGTGATAATCATCCAGGAACCCCCGAACTTCTGGGCTCTTGGTTCCACAACTCACGCGAGAATAGTAGACTAATCATCGAAAGTGGCCTATCAGCCGCTCTGAGCAGCGCAGGCAGGCCCAAAGGTAGAACGCTCGACTAGATCGCATAGAATATGGCCGACCGCGATATGTGCTTCCTGGATGTGTTGCACGCTATTGCTGGGCACTCGGATGACCACCTCAGCCAGGCTGGCCAGTTTGCCACCTGTGCTCCCAGTTAGAGCAACGGTCTGTAGCCCAAGTTGCTGTGCTCGTGAGATGGCCTGCAGGACATTCGGCGAGTTTCCGCTGGTGCTGATCCCGATCAACACATCTCCAGGACGTCCCAGTGCCTCCACCTGGCGGGCAAACACCCCCTCAAAGCCAAAGTCATTGGCATTTGCCGTCAGGAAAGAGGTATCGGTTGTCAGAGCAATCGCCGCCAGCGCCGGCCGCTGGAAGTCCTGACGCAACACGTTCATGAACTCAGCCGCAATATGTTGGCAGTCGGCAGCACTCCCACCGTTGCCGCAAAACATCACCTTGCCCCCTGCCAGTAATGCCTGGGCGATCATCTCTGCCGCGGCCACGATCTCCTCCAGGCATGACTCAGCAATGCGCCTCTTGACTTCAGCGCTGGCAAGCAGATGTGCGCGGGCGCGCTCATGAGCGGTCTCAGCCCCTTTCTCGATTTTCCCTGTCACCTTGTCACCCATCTCCTTGTCCCCTTGTCAGTCTCTCGATCACCGCCGCCGCCTCCGCCAGATCATCCACCACGTAATCGGCACCTGCTCCGCCCTGCGCCGCCACCTCTGCCCCGTAGCCCGTGCGCACCAGCAGCGTTGTGGCGCCTACTCGTCGTCCTGTTTCAATATCTATGGCCTTATCGCCGATGATGAAAGCCTGCGTCAGGTCAGCCTGAAAGTCCTGAGCCGCGTGCTCCAACAGCCCCGGTTTCGGCTTGCGGCAGGCACAATTCTCATCGGGGTGATGGGGACAGACGTAAATACGATCCACCGTTGCCCCTTCGGCTGCCAATAAGGCCAGCAGCCGGCCTTGGATGCGCTCCAGGGTGTCGTGGTCAAAGTAGCCGCGGCCGATGGCCGACTGATTGGTGACCACCACGACCTTCAGCCCCAGTTCTCGCATACGCCGGATGCCCGCCGCGGCATTGGGCAAAAGCTCCACGCCGTTCGGGTCCGAAAGGTAGTGCTTCTCCACGTTGATGGTGCCATCGCGGTCGAGAATGACAAGGCGACAAGGAGAGGGGGAGACGGGATGATGCTGGAAGAAGTGCTGGGCGGCAGCGTATGACTCCGGCGTGCCAATGTCAAGGAATGAGCCGCCCCCGGCATAGCCGTACAGCCCCCGACCTATCCAGGACGGAAAGACCTCGCGCTCCAGGGAGACGGCCGTATGAGGGGGGATGCTCTGCAAGACCTCTCGGGACAGGAGGTAGATTCCGGCGTTGATCAAGCCAGCCCCCCCAGCGCAACTCTTCTCCTCGAAATTCTGCACCACTCCCTCTTCGTCCACCACCACCCGCCCGTACCTTCCCGTATCGCTCACCCAGGTCAAAAGAAGCGACGCCACTGCCCGGCGCTCCTTGTGCCAGCGCATGAAGGCGTTCAAATCCACCTGACAGTATGAATCTCCATTCATCACTAACACCGGGTCGCTATCCAGCAAGGATAGCGCCAGCCGCAGCGCACCGCCCGTTCCCATTGGTTCGCTTTCCTGCGAGTACACTAGACTCAAGGCCCCATAACGATCCCCAAAGATTTGCTGCACCTGCTCCCCCAGGTAACCCGTGCAAAGCACGACCCGCCTCACCCCGGCCTCAAGCAGTTGATCGAGCAAGTATGCCAGAAAGGGCCGGCCGTTCACAGGCGCCAACACTTTAGGGCGATCACTGATCACTGGCCGTAGGCGCGTACCAGGGCCACCAGCGAAGATCGCTGCGGTCGTCATCGACAAGATCTTCATCAGACCTGTAACCCTCGGCTGCTAATAGCAACATCCGTAACTCACCTGCCCAGACCTTCTGGTTTCCGGCGGTCTTCCTGTATCACCTGAACCATCTATGATTCACACATTCCTGAACTGCCCACGTCCCATCATGCGGTAGCCCTTGATCAACTCCTGAATCCCCTCATCCAGCGACCGCCGCGCCTTAAAACCGGCCTCCCGCAGCCGCTGGTTGGAGACAATGTAGTTGCGCTTGTCGGGATCGCTGCCCACTGGCGCGAAATGGATGTAGAAGTTCGGCACATACTCCTTGATCTTCAGCGCCAACTCCTCCTTGGACAGATTGGCTGCGTCCAACCCCACGTTGTACGGACGACCAACCATCCGTTCGGCGTTCTCAATGCAGTGGATGAAGCAATCGGCCACGTCGCGGATGTGTACATAGTTGCGCTTGAAGTCCTTTTCATAGATCACGATGTAGCCATCCGTCACTGCCGCGTACACGAATTGGTTCACTAACAGGTCCAGCCGCATACGGGGAGACATACCGAACACCGTAGCCAGCCGCAGGGTGATAACGTTGGGACTCTCCAGCAGCTCCGCTTCCGCCTGCACCTTGGTCTGCCCATAGAGGGAGATGGGCTCCAGGGGCGTGTCCTCGGTGCAGTACACATCGCCGGACTTGATGCCATAGCCGCTGTTGGTGTTGGCGAAGATCACCAACTGGCTGGGGCTGCGCAGGCGGTTGAGCAACCGCACCGCCTCCAGGTTCACCGAGCGGGCCAGCCAGGGGTCGCGGTCGCAGGCCGGGGCACCCACGATGGCCGCGAGGGGGATGAGCACGTCGGCCTCCTTCACCAGCCGGCGCATCAGCGCTTCGTCCCGCACGTCGCCGTACACGAAGTCAAAGCGCGGGTTGGCGCACAGGTGGAACAGGCTGTGCTGGCCGTACATCAGGTTGTCCACGGCGATCACCTGATAGCCGGCGTCCAGCAGGTGCTCGCAGAGAATGGAGCCAATGTAGCCAGCAGCGCCGGTGGCTAAAACCTTGGTGGTCATCTATAACCTCCCTCAACGCTTGATCTCTGACCGCCCTCTCGCGCCTTCTTCACCTGCGCGGCGAGTTCCACCAGCGCGTCCGTCACGTGGGAACCGATAAGAGAAGCCCCCACCAGTGACCAGCACTCGTTTGCCCTTCCAGTTCATATCGCCTTTCCTCCTTGTTGGAGGACACAGATTAACAAAGATGAACGCGGATTTCTTTTCTGTCTGCGTCGATCTGCGTCCTGAGTATCTTTGCTATCTCGGCCTCAAGGGCAGTCAGCCCCTCTCCCAGGGAATGGAAACAAGAGTTGGCATTCTCCTCCAGGTGCAAGGCCAACTCTTCCAGCAAGAACAACAGACCATGGACACGCCTCTGGGATGTGGAACGGTGTCAGGCCTAGAAATTTTACAATTTGGTTGGTCTCGTTGATCTGGTTTATTTCGTTGATCTGGTTGATCTCGTCTATCTCGTTTATCTGGTTGGTTTCGTTTGTCTCGTTGATTTCGGTGCTCTGGTTTATTTAGTTTCTCTCGTTTCTTTGTTTAGGTGGTAGAAAGATACCATTCAATTGTCTTCCGCAAACCTTCTACGAATGGAGTTTGTGCACGAAACCCGAACTCCTTTTCCGCCCTTGAAGTATCAAGAATTCTTCTTGGTTGGCCATCGGGTTTGGAAGTATCCCAGGTTATTTTCCCGTTGAATCCAGTAAGTTTGGCAATCAATTCAACAAGGTCTTTAATGGAAATTTCAAATCCCGCACCGATATTTACAGGGTCAGGCTTATTATATTTTTCTGTAGCCAAAACAATGGCCTCAGCGCAGTCTTCAACATACAGAAATTCACGGGTGGCTTTGCCTGTGCCCCAAACGATTATCTCGCTCTGCGCATAGCGCTTAGCGTCAATACATTTTTTTATTAGGGCGGGGATGACATGAGAAGATTCAGGATCGAAGTTATCTCCAGGACCGTAAAGATTTACCGGCAGAAGATATATTGCATTGAAACCATACTGTTGACGATATGCCTGAGCCTGAACGAGAAGCATCTTTTTAGCAAGTCCATACGGGGCGTTTGTCTCTTCTGGATAGCCATCCCAGAGATTCTCTTCTTTAAAAGGAACCGGAGTAAACTTAGGATAAGCACAGATAGTACCGATAGCCACAAATTTTTCTATGCCCACCTGTCTTCCAACCTCCATCATTTGAACACCCATCATGAGGTTATCATAGAAGAATTTACCGGGATTTGCTTGATTTGCTCCGATGCCTCCAACCTTTGCGGCAAGATGGATGACGATATCAGGTTTAGCATCCTGATAAACCCTTTTGACCGCCTCCATTTGAACTAAATCATAGTCTTTGCTTCTGGGCACAAAGATATTTTTACAGCCACGCTCTTTAAGCTTCGCCACCACAAAAGAGCCTAAAAATCCAGCTCCACCCGTAACTAAGATGCGCTTATCCTGGAAAAAAGACATTTTGAATAGATTTGTTTTAGATTTTAAGATCAGGAGGGTGAATGATACGAATAACTATTTCCCAAAGACCTCATTAAAGAAACCATCTTTATCCAAGAGTTTCTGCCATTGGCGGTGCCTTCGCACACTTTCCATCCTTCTCTTTTTGGGTATATTAATAAAACGAATAGCTTCCACAGGTCCAAGTTCTTTAATCAATACATCTATCCCTTTTTTTATTACCAACTCTTCATCCAAATATTTATTTGCCCTCATCTTAAGCCTTCCTTTTCGCAAAAAGTAACAGGATTACCACACCATACTTTTATCTTTAACCTTTGGCATTTTTTCAAAAGCCGGCTATCACAACTGATGAAATCTGCTCTGCCCCACTCGGCAAAAGCAACATGAGCAGCATCGGCAACCCCAAAGCCTAAAAGAAATAGTTCCTCCGCCCT
>Ga0315298_1002832_pt1 | contig 28507 bp, 23 predicted proteins | sample WHS_1_MG_FD_203077 | JGI IMG/M metagenome (GOLD analysis project Ga0315298, IMG submission 203077) | Extremophilic microbial mat communities from Washburn Hot Springs, YNP, Wyoming, USA - WHS_1_MG | ecosystem: Environmental > Aquatic > Thermal springs > Hot (42-90C) | place: USA: Wyoming... | reverse complement strand
TCCTCCCGTGTGCTCCCGGCGGTATCAACGCTCAGGCGCTCCCAGATCCCGCCAATCAATTCAGCCATTTGGTTTACAGAAGTAATATTCTGTAAACTCCCTTTGTGATGCTATTATAGCACCCGCTCCTGTGCCTGTCAAGAGCATGAACAGGCAATTTTTGTTAATCTATGGGGGTATGCACGTCATGGAGGTATACCCCGTAGGGGTATATATAGTAGTAGTCCGCCAGCGACGATCTACCCCTCAGGCGCCGAGGTGCTTCCCCTGTGCTCCGGTGCGGAATCACGGCCGTCATTCTGGCCATGATGGACTGCTAGGCTGGGACATCAGTCCCTTCGTGTTTGCTGATGTAAAAGGACAGAAGGGTGTCGCCGTATTGGCGCTCTAGGCTAAGCTGGAGATTTCGGAGTTCGACTGGGGTGTTCTCCTTGGGGAACCACTGGGCCACTAGAATGCCAGCAGGGGACAGAATTCGCTTGGAATCGAGAGCCCTGAGGGTGAGCACGACCAGACCTTTGTACTGCGGAGGCGCGACGTAGATGATATCGAACTGCTGCTCCTGGGCCTGGGCGAGGAATTTGAAGACGTCTTGGCGAATTACTACAGCACGGTCGGCCAGACCTGTGAGCGCGAGATTCTCTTTGATGATGCGTGCAGCCCCAATACTCGCCTCAACGAATGTTGCGCGCGCTGCTCCTCGACTGAGCGCTTCAATGCCGACGCTTCCTGTGCCAGCGAAAAGATCCAGGAAGTTTGCGTCTACGACTACACTACCTAAAATATCGAACAGCGCTACCTTCACGCGGTCTAGAATCGGCCTGGTCCCCGGACCGCGCGGGGATTTCAGCTTTCGTCCCTTCGCTGAGCCAGCAATTACTCGCACTGTAGGGTTCCTCTTTCAGTCCGTGTTAGGGAGCGCGGTTATTTCCATTATAACTGTTCGGGAACAGCCGAGACCAGTTGCATTCGTACAAGCCAAAATACACGATGAAGAAGTGGTATAATTGGGTCCAGCCGAGCGCTACTTGCTTTCACGACAACCAGCAAAAGCAAAGGAGAAAAATGGAGCCGATGAAACAACAGGGGGAAGAGAGGTTTCCGTACCTGTTCCAGAAGGGGAGTGTCGGCAGGTTGGAGACCCTTAACCGCGTCAAGTATGCGGCCTGCTGTGTCTCCAACTACAACAATCGCGATGGCAGCGTAACCGAGCGCGAGCTCGCCCGAATCAAGGTCATTGCCAACACCGGATGTGGGATCATCACGAATCAGGGGGCTTATCCCGACCCTCGTGGCGAAGGCAAATGCTACTACACGCAACTAGCCATTTACGACGATCGCTTCATGCCTCAGTTCGAGAAGATCGCAGATATGATTCGCCAGAACGGGGCTATAGGCATCCAGCAACTACTGCACGCGGGTAGATATGGTGGAGTAGACATAGGCTATTGTGTACAGCCATCCGACGTCCCTCAGACTTTGCCGCATTTCCGTCCTCCAAGAGCAGTGACCAAGGAGGATATCAAGAGAATAATCGGAGAGCACGTCGACGCGGCAAAACGAGCTATCAGGTGCGGCTTTCACGGCGTAGAGATCACCAGCTTTATGGGCTACCTGTTGGCCAACTTCTGTTCGAAGTTTACCAACCGGAGAACCGACGAGTATGGCGGCTCCAGTCGAAACCGGGCGCGCTTTATGACCGAGATGATCACCGCCGTCAAGGAGGGCATCGGTGATGATCATCCCTTGTTAGTCAGGCTTCCCGGGAACGAGCGCATGGACCGCTATGGCGGCAACACTGAAGAAGAGTGCCTCGAAATGATGGTGTTCGCCGCCGAAGCGGGGGTGGATATGATCAGCGTCACCGTCGGGTGGCAGGAATCACCGGACACGATATTTGCCCGAGACGTTCCTCCTGGGCACTGGAACTACCTGGCAGCGCGAGCCAAGAAGCTCATCCCCAACGTGCCGATCGCCTTTGGTGTGCGGCTGCCCGATCCTGTCGTTGCTAACAAGTGCATCGCCGAGGGGCAGTTCGATTTCTGGGAAGTGTGCCGACCGATGCTGGCTGATCCTGAGATGATCCACAAGATACGCGAGAATCGCCTCGACGATATCCGACCGTGTATTGGCTGTGTGCTGTGTCTGGCTAGGCTATTCCGAGATATTCCCTATGTGTGCACCGTCAACGCGCAGCTTGGACACGAGGTGGAGCCCGAATACCACGTACGACCGGCTGCTCGGCGCAAGAAGATAATGGTGATCGGGGGCGGTCCCGCAGGTATGGAATACGCCGTGACAGCCAAGCAGCGAGGGCACGATGTTGAGCTTTTCGAGGCGGGCGACCGGCTAGGCGGGCAACTGGCGATTCACGCCGATGGGGACCTGGCTTCGAAGGAAGACCTTATGCGGCTGACAGCTTACTACGAGAGAAGGCTGCGACAACTAGAGATACCGGTCCATCTGGAGACGAGGGTAACGGCGGATATGGTGAACGGTTTCAAGCACGCCTTCGACGTGGCGGTGGTGGCTACCGGGGCGAAAACAGCTGCCGACAAAAGCATTCCTGGCTCAGAGAGAGTCGTGACCGTCGAGGACGTGCTGAGTGGCAGCGTTGAGTGCGGCCAAAAAGTGGTCGTGCTTGGGGGCGGTCAGGTATCTCTATGCGTCGCGGAGTACCTGGCCAGCAAGGGGCGAGATGTGAGCATGATCGAGGAAAGGGTCCGTATCGGCTATGACGCCAGTCCCACGTGGAAATGGCGACACACCTCATGGATCGAGGAACTAAACATTCAAACATACACCAGGGCCCGCGTTAAGGCCATCGGCGAGGCCCACATTACCATAATTGACAAGAAGGGCAACGAGGTTGTTCTTCCGGCTGATACGGTGGTAGCTGGCAATCGGAAGTCGCAGCAGTCGTTGGTAGAGGAGTTGGAATTCCTGGTGGACGAGGTTCACGTAATCGGCGACGCGGTGCTGCCTCGGAGTCTGCATAACGCGATCCACGAAGGCTACAGGCTCGGGACGAGAGTCTGAGCAGCGGGCGGCAATCGGCTTCCGGCTGTTAGAAACTGTCTGAATAAAGAGGCGCGAGCTGAGCCGGGGGCCGGGCCCTGAAGGGGGTGCTCCAGGCCGTGTGGCTAGCTTCGTATTATGGGATGGCTCACGAAGATGGTAACAATTGGACCGGCAGCAGGGGCGAAGCGTTCGCGCAGAGATAACGGAAGTCCTTGGGGTATCCGCGAATGCTTCGCCCCTACGCCAATTGAACCATCCTGCATTACGCGCCTGGAGGTGACTATGGACACAGAGGACTCAGCCGTGAATGGACTTTGGGAGTTGCTCCTGGAGAACGGCAAGGATATGCTTCCCGGCGTCGAGAACGGAGGCCGGGTTGGGGTGCTTCCCAAGCGGCAATTGGCCGAGTCTAGCGGCAAAATGATCGTTTGGGAAAAGACTACCTCAGGAGTTACGGCGAGCGAGTGCACGTTCGATGGGTTTCAGGGAGCTGACGTGGACTTGTTGGTAGTAGCTGAGGAGAAGTGCCTTCTAAACCTGTGGAGCGACCCGCGCAAGGATCCCATTCGCAAACTGCGCGAAGGCATCCGTATGGGCGAGGCGATGGTGTACTTCTTGCGGGCCAAGGAGGATCTGCTGGACAAGGGCTACGAGGATCTGACGGAACTCCTGGGCCTTCCTCGACAGGGGTGTATCTGAGTACCCGTCAGGCTTTGGGTCTTCGGCTGTCAGGGCAAGGGAGTAACTCCTGGTGGCCTTCTGAGGATTCAAGACCCTGGCAAGGCGATTCTCAATCGCCCCAACGGGTTTTGTCGGCCCCCGCTCTCGCTGCTAGGTGTTTGACGCGTCCCAGATGCTTAACCTGAGAGAGTTGCTAAGTAGGTAAGGAGAGACTGTCAATGAACGACCAACAAGGGGCCAGTAGGCGTTTCGGGATGCTGGTTGATCTGCGCAAGTGCTACGGCTGCCACTCGTGCACCGTGGCGTGCAAGCAAGAGCACGAGATCCCCCCTGGATACGCGCGCAACTGTGTGGAAACGGTCGGTCCTAAGGGAGATTATCCGAACCTATCGATGCATTATATGCCGAGGATGTGCGCGCAGTGCCAGAATCCGCCGTGCGTTGAATCCTGCACAGAGGGCGCTATCGAGCGGCGTGCGGATGGAGTGGTGTTGATTCACCGGGAGAAATGCATAGGCGATGGCCTCTGCGTGGAGGCGTGTCCCTACGGCGCTATCCAGTTCGATTCTACTCGAGGAGTCCCCGAGAAGTGTGATCTATGCGTCAAGCGACTGGATGCGGGAATACAGCCATCGTGCGTTGTGGCCTGCGTGGGCCGGGCTTTGTTGGTGGGCGATTTGGAGGACCCTGAGAGCAGGATTGCCCGGGCAATAGCGCTGGCTGGCCACGACAACCTGTTCGTCCCGCATCCCGAATACGGAACGGGCCCGTCGCTCTATTATATCAAGCCCGAGGCGACCTCACCGCCGCTGGCCTTCACCTCCCTATTCGATCCCGATCAGGACATCTCAGCGATATTGCCTACCTTGGTGACGCCGGTGGATGAGAAGGCTGGAGAAAAGGTGGTGAGATCCCTCTGCCGCGGGTGCCACGGAGTCTGTGGCGTGCGCATAATCGTGCGGAATGGCCGGGTTATCAAGGTGGAGGGCGATCCGGAATGCCCGACAAGCTTCGGCACTCTTTGTCCAAAGGGCCTCGCCTCGACCCAGTATCTGTACAGTCCCGACCGGCTGTTGTATCCTTTGAAACGCGCTGGCGAGCGAGGGGAAGGGAAATGGGAACGCATCAGTTGGGACGAGGCGCTGGACACGATTACCGCTAGGCTGGCTGAGATTCGGGATAAGTACGGCCCCGAGTATGTTGCACTATCCAACGGCACTGGTAGGACCTGGAACACGTTCGGCACGCGATTCTTCAACGCATTCGGCACGGCTACCAAGCTTCCCATGTCGCCCTTGTGCTACTTCCCTAGAATAGCTGTGAGTAGAGCTACCGTTGGATACAAGATTCCGATAGCGGATTACTACGGCTTCGGCGGAACGTATCCAGCTTGCGTGCTTGTGTGGGGAAATAATAACGTGGCCGCCAATGCAGATGGGATGGCGGGCGCGAGGCTGATCGATACAATCAACCGAGGCGCCAGGCTTATCGTGGTGGATCCCGTGTTCACCAACCTCGCAGCCAAGGCCGAGACGTGGCTTCCTGTACGTCCAGCGTCGGATGGTGCGTTGGCTCTGGGCTTGCTGAACGTGGTGGTCAGCGAAGAGCTGTATGATCGCGAGTTCGTAGCTAAATGGACGAATGGTCCTTTTCTAGTGCGGCGAGATACCGGGGAACTGCTTACTGAGCGGGACCTGGACGCAGGTGGGAGTCCAGAGCGCTGGATGGTTTGGGACAGGAGGCGGCAGACGCCGGTGCCTGCGGACGAGTTGGGGGCGGAGCCGTCTCTGCACGTATTCTGCGCAGTGAAGCTGGCTGATGGTAGCGAGATTAGGTGTCAGACGGTCTGGATGCTGCTCAAGGAGCGGTTGGGCGAATACAGTCCGGAGGTAGCCGAGGCCATAACCTGGGTGCCCGCGGAGCGAATCCGCCAGGCCGCGAGAGTTTTCGCCGCGTCCAAGCCAGCGGTTATCCAGTGGGGCTTGGCCTTTGACCAACAGGGCGTCAATAGTGCCAGAACCATTCACGCAGCGCTCACGCTTATGGCCATCACCGGGAACCTGGACGTGCCCGGGGGGATGGCCTTTTGGGTCAGCGGTGACTGGATCGATGGCCCGAGTGCGGAGAACACCTTGCCCGAGATTCTGCCGCAGCGCGCCAAGGATTTCATTGCGGGCTATGGAAAGAGCAAGTTCCCATTGCTGGGCAACAGTGGAAGCCACGGCTCGTTGGTCGGAGCGGCAGTGGCCGAGGGGTCCCTGCCTCTGCAGGCGGTGCTGTGCATCGGTGTCAATCCGTTAGTTGGTGTGGAGAATTCTCGCCAGGTATACGAGGCGTTCAAGAGAATACCTTTTATCGTGGTGTTTGATCTTTACATAACACCGTCAGCGGAGATGGCAGATATCGTTCTGCCAATATCGACCTGGTTGGAGAGGGATCAGATAGGTGACGAGTTGCACTTCGTGTGGGGCGTGTTCTGTCGACAGCGGGCGATCGAACCGTTGGGGGAATGCCGTGCGGACGAAGAGATTCTAATGGAGCTCGGCAAACGGCTTGGACTGGGCGAGCACTTTCCGTGGAGTGGCATGCAGGAGTACCTGGACTGGCGGCTGCGCCGGACTGGGGTGACCTGGGAGGAGTTCAAGAGAATTGGCTTGATCAAGGGGCGAATGCGGTATAGGAAATACGAGACCAACTTCTACAGGGAGGGAGGTGGCTTCAAGACAGCGACGGGCAAGGTCGAGCTTTACAGCACGATGTTCAAGCGGTTAGGGGCGGACCCGCTACCGTTCTATGAAGAGCCCAGGGAGGAGAGTCCGTTCAACGACGCCCTGGCTGGCGAGTTTCCGCTCATCGCCACCAACCGGCGCGTGCCCTACTTCTTCCACACCGAGCATCGTCAGGTGCCGTGGTTGAGAGAGCTCGAGCCGGAGCCAGTAGTAGAGATCAATCCCGCTACGGCGAAGGAGCAGGGGATAGAAGATGGTGAATGGGTCTTCGTCGAAACGAAGCTGGCAAGAATTAGGCTGCGTGCAAGAGTCACCCCCGGCGTCCATCCGCTGGTAGTGTGCTGTCAGCACGGGTGGTGGTTTCCGGAGCGAGGTGTCGAGGATGACCTGCACGGCGTGTGGGAAAGCAATCTGAACGTTCTCACGCGCAACGATCCCGGGCAGGGTTTTGATCCGCTATACGGGTGTCCCCAGCTGCGAGGCTTCCTCTGTCGGATAAGGAAGAGTTGAGTGACAATCGTCTAGCCTCGGCCAAACCTCCTTCCGCACGCCATGGCTAGCGGCTTGACAGCGTCGACGAGCGAAAGCAGCTCCTCCGGAGACAGCGATTGCTTGCCGTCGCAAAGAGCCTTGGAGGGGTCTGGATGGACCTCTATCATAAGTCCGTCGGCACCAGCAGCCACGGCTGCCTTGGACATAGGTATGACAAGGTCCCGCCTGCCTGTCCCGTGGCTGGGATCTACGATCACCGGCAAATGTGTCTGGGCCTTGAGCACAGGGACGGCGCTGAGATCAAGCGTGTTACGGGTGTGCTCGGAGTCGAAAGTGCGGATTCCCCGCTCGCAGAGTATCACCTTGTGGTTGCCCAGGGCCATCAGGTACTCTGCGCTCAGCAACCACTCTCGGATAGTGGCCTGAAAGCCCCGCTTGAGCAGTATCGGCTTGTCCGTTTTGGCCAGCGCTTCGAGCAGGCGGAAATGGCTCATGCTTCTGGACCCTACCTGAAGAATGTCCGCGTACTCGGCAACCACAGGTAGCTCTGCCTCCGACATCACTTCCGTAACGACGAGCAATCCCGTTTGCTGGCGGGCCTTGTCCAACAGTTTGAGCCCGTCTTCTCCCAGTCCCTGGAAGTCGTAGGGCGAAGTGCGGGGCTTGAAGGCGCCTCCGCGCAAGATAGTCGCTCCAGCTTTTTTCGCCGCCTCGGCGGCTGCTAGCACCTGACCTTCGTGTTCCACGGCGCAGGGTCCAGCTATGAGAAGGATTTCGTTGCCCCCAATCGCTACGTCCCCCACGTTGATCACCGTGTCCTCGGGATGTAAGACTCGACTAGCTAAGCGATACGGGGGAAGAGATCGCTCAGTCGGGATTGAACTAGTCGCCAGTTGCTCAAGCACGCTTGACATAATATGCCTCCTATGTACATCGTTGCTTTGGTGTTGTCAGCTTGTCGGGAGCCGGGTTGTGCTAGAAAGCCGGAACCACGGGCTCTCTATGCTCCCGTGGTTCCTGTAATTGCCCAACAAAAAACCACGGGCTGCTTACCTGCACGCCCGTGGCTGTTTCGGCTTATTTAGGCTGCGCTTACCCAGCCCCGCTTAGCCGGCAGGCGTGCAGAGTGGTAAAGTAAAAGTACCAAAAGCCGAAGGTCACGAATCTTGAAGAACTCTGCACTGCTTTGCCAGCCTTTCGTTTCTTTATTGGCGCGAATGACCTGTCGACATACTACCATGAGTTGCCTTCACTAGTCAACAGGCAAGCGAGCGATTTGCGGAAGAATTACGTCTACTGTGTGTTGAATGCAGCCAACGCCGGCTGCTTGGCTAAGCGGACGACTGAAAGCTAACACGAAAATGGATTTTCATCCGATGCGCTATGCCAGGAGCTTGCGTGATATAATGGGGCCGAAGGAAGCCAAGAAGTGGATGGAGAAGGCTGTGCAGGAAGCTTCAGGGGGCAGGAAGGCGGCTCTCCTGAGTCCACATCCAGTTGACCGAGTGATCAGAGAAGTCATACAGTCCAGCGGGCCAATCTCGGCGTCGCAAATAGATCAGATTGTGGCAAGGATGGCCCAGGTGGAGTTCCCAACAGTGAAGCAACATCTTGCCAAGAGGATAAGAGACAAACAATGGGTGGAGACTACTGCAGAGGAGGAGTATCTTCGCGACTTGCGGAGTGCCATCTTGAACAGCGGTGCACGATTAGTTGTTTATCAACGTCGCGGGGGCAATATGGCAGCGGTTCTCGCCAATACACAGGAAATAGTTGCCAAAACAAGGAGAGGGAGTAGGTGGCAACCTTTGCTCTTCGTTGCCTATTCCGCAGATCGTGGTATAATTGTTAGTGGATATCAGGCTAGTGCGTTAGAGGAGATTAGCATCCCCAAGGGGGCACAATGGCTCAAGTAAGTACAAGTGTTCATGAGCGTGTAGAGTTCCTTTTGGACCATCTTATTCAAGAGTGGCAGAATCTGCCAGAAATTGAACGAGAGATTGATAAATGGGACCTGATTGAGCAAATTGATTACGTCGAAGAATGGACCCCGACGGAGGGTTTGCGGCATGAACTTGAGGAGTACGCTGCCAAAGGTCTTCTGGATGGCAGCCAGCGGGAGCGTTATGCCAAGCTTCGGCGTTTAGTTAGCGAGCATCGACCCATTCTTGAGCGGCTTAGAGCTAGTTAGTCATTGACAGCCATTGCTAGCTTGATATAATACAGCCAACCGAATACTCAACAGCGCGGCTCTACTGCCGCCATATTCGGGCGTACACCGTCCAGAGTGTGGCGGCTTTTTCTTTTGCGTTGGTGGCGTCCCCGAAGGGGCATGAAAAACTAGTGTGAGAATAGCTCAGGCGTTTTTACCAGGGAGGGTGGCGGCGAGGCGCCCGTAAAACTAATATCTGATAGCTACACGGGAAGCTAAACCGCATTGCGCTCAACCGGACAAAGGTGGTGGCGCTTGGCGGTGAACCCAGGTTCACGTCGGGAGGCGGTTCACTGTAGCGTGCCACACGTGCCTCTTACCAAGCTGTCATCTTGCCGTTCCATCGGTACTAGGCGCAGGCCTGGCATTTGAATGAAGCATGACGCTGAGCGCGGCGAGGTGGGCCGTGGCGAATAATCTCCACTACCTCACGAGCTTCGACTACTTCGTCCAGGACCTTGCCGACGTTCGAACGGAGCTCCCGCACGCCTGCGCTGCGCACATTGACCCCTAGGGAGGGAGGCGAGCTGTAGGGGGATTTTCGAGGCCGACGGGGCGAAGCTGTTTAACATAAGGTCTATAGTTGGAAGTTGTAGAGCGGGTTGAGAAGGCCTTCTATCGGGTATCCCGCACGCCACGAGCGCGCTGCGCCAAGACCGGCACACGGATAACACGGCGGATAAACCCGTTGATGCCAACGGCACCGTTTGAAGGTCGCGCTATCGATTACGTGTAGGACCGAAATCACTGCACGCAGATGAGGTGTCCCAAATCGGAAGTTTCCTTTGGCGAAATGCGGCCGCAAAGGTGAAGGCTCAGCCCCTAATTCAGCGCTTGCTCCGGGCTGCCCCACCCTCATCTAGCCCCTTCCTGAGAGGAGAGACGAGATTACCTCTCCCCTCCCCCACCGCTCCTTCGACGGTTATGTCAAGATCACCTGAATGTGGAGGATAACCCACCAGCAGTCGGGGAAATTCGCGTGGGGCCCAAATGGGCTCCAAGAGCCGAACCAGGACGCGGCTTCTCGCAGCCACGCTGCTCGTTCTTCTTTCCCCAATAAATGGCGCACCGTTATTCTCTAGTGCATTGGGCGGAACCAGCGTGGCTACAAGGCCCATCCCAGATGTAATAAATGGCTTGGTTAACCTGGCGCAGTCGCTTCTGCGCCGCGCGGATCGCACGGGATTTACCGGACGAACTACTCAGGACCGAATGCAGCCGTAAGACCTTGGCAAGAAACTGGGCTGACTGTGGATGTGCCTCCCCTTCCCTATCGCGTTGACTACACCACGAGCCACCTCGAATGTTATGTCAAGTCCTGCTTCGTTTCAAGCTTCGTTGGGAAGATTAGTTAGTCCTTAGGAGTAGGCAGCTCAACCTCTTCCTCATGTCGGATCAAGCCCAACGCCAACGCGTAGGCGCGGATGATCTCTCGCGCTTTCCGCCGGTTGGACGGCAACAGCCACACTATGCTCCAGAATAAGAGTGAGATCGCCGCAAACCCTAGCACGACGACACGAAAGAGGAATCGCACCCACAGGGGGTAATGCTTTTTCAGAAACCAAGCGGCGCTCTTTCCCCAGGCTTGCAGAAGTATGCCGTGGATGAGGACGTGGTCTTCGGCCTTTGCTGCGCTTCGACCCAAATAATGAATGACTTGCGACTCTGGCACGTAGTAGGTCTTCCAGTTCTGCCGCCTTAGCCGCAGGCACAGGTCAGCCTCTTCCCAATACATGAAGAACTTTTCATCCAGGAGGCCCACCTGCTCGAGCGCCTCTCTGCGCACCATTAAGCAGGCTCCCCCGACCCAGTCAACCTGGCGTGGCTCCAGAGATTTCAGGTGCTCATCCCGATAGTACTTCCCTGTCAGCACTATCGCCACGCCCCGTGCCAGCAGCCTGGGGCCTGGGAAGTGCGAGAAAGATTCAAGGGTCTCTCCTCTTGGTCCGTGCATTCTCGGCCCAACGGCACCTGCTGCCGGATTGGCTTCCAGATACTCAACGAGGCGTTCCAGGGCTCCTGGCATAAGAACAGTATCGGGGTTCAAGAGGAGGATGTAGCGGCCCGTGCTGGCGCGAATGCCTTGATTGTTGGCTTTGGCAAAGCCCCGGTTGATGCCATTCGAGATGACCCGAACACCCGGAAATCGCCCGTTCACCATCGCAGCGCTGCCGTCTTTGGAGGCGTTGTCCACTACCAGCACTTCCAGGGAGAGTCTTCCGTTGCTATTGAAAACCGAGTGAAGGCATCCCTCAAGGAACTCCTTGGCATTCCAGTTGACGATCACGATGGAAACATCAGGGACACCCTGGTTCGCTTTCTCATCAGTGGAGCTGCCAATGCGAGCTGCCAATGTCGGACCTCCGGTTTTTGTAAGCTCACTGGGGCTATCTTACCATCTTGGTCTTTGTGCCGCAACCTTCGCCCCGTCCTATGATGAAATCTTGGGTGATTCTAAGGCGCTCCGGGCTGGAACTGGTGCTACTCTGAATGGTGAGGTGAGTGGCAATTGCACCAAGGTGCCGCCGCCAGCGTAGCCTGGCGCGGGCTGGAGAGGTCGCGCGAGCAATGCCCGACAACACGTGATGGACCCAGAGACGAAAGATCAAATCGTACAGCAAATTATCACTATCGTCAGCAACAGAACCGACCCGTTCAAGCCGGGGGTTCGGCGCTCCCAGCTCATTTCCGCCAACGGCACCAGTTTTGCGTTGGCGGACGAGATTATGGACCTGTACGAAGAGCTGCAGGAGGAGCTCCTGCAAAGGCACGGATGGGGAGAGAAGTTCTCGGAGAGATACCTGGAGAACGCTGTACAGCAACTGCTTGCCGATATCGCAAAAGGTGGCGACAGCGCGAACGCTGCGGAGTGCTTCGACCGACTCGTTGCCTTCTTTGAAAGTTACTCTCAAGAGCAGCTTGTATACGTTCCTGTCGTCGGCATTGAGATGCAGGTACACGCTCTACCGATTGGTAGGGTCGTCTTAAGGAAAATGACGGATGCTCTTGCTGACGAGTTGGTCAAGAGGACAGCGGCTGTGTTTGCATCGACCACCTATGCGCCGGAGGAAAAGGAGCTGCTTGTGCAGCAGCAGCGTCAGAGGATTCGAGGGCTAAGAGGAATGGTCTGCGCGGAGTTCCACTCCGTAGGCGAGCCGGAGAGAGCCAGGGAACGTGCGGAGGAGGAAACTCGCCGCGTTCTTGATTTGCTCCGCTACGCCATACTGGCGTCACACCCGAAGGGATACAACGCAGCGGTTGGCGAGCAAGGAGAGGTGGATTTCGGTGCCCGCACCATTCCGATTGTCCCGTCCAGCGCACAGGATTTCGACTGGCACTCTCAGGTCGTGGGGCCGTGGGCTCCTTTTGAGATATGCCCCGAGAGTATCGAAGCTATGAGGCGAATCGGCGTTTTCGACGTATCGAAAATCCTGGAAAAGCCGGATGCGGAGGTAACGGATTTCGAGAAGGTGCTCCTCCGGGGGATTCACTGGTTCGCCAATTCGCAAACTCAGTTTGGAAAGGCGAACGAATTGCTCACTCTGGCCACGTGCCTTGAAACCTTCTTGACTCCGCTGGGAGACGATCCGGTAGCAGGCGCAATTGCCGAGGGTGTGGCGATAATCGTCGCGAACGGGCTGGAAGACCGAAAGCGTTTGAAGAAGAAGATTGAGACGATCTACAGGATGCGGAGCGAGGTCTCTCACGGCGGCCGCAAGGCCATTCTCGATAGAGACCTCGCCGAACTACGTGGCATCGCCAGAAAGCTGACGATGGCCATGATCGAGCAGAAGGATGAGTTCCCCACCCAGCGTGCTCTCTTGGACTGGATCGAAGATCAAAAACTATCGTGATGTTGCTGCTGGCTCCTGCGCTTGGGAGCCACGAGACTGCCCCATAGCGAAGATGACGTGCCCGTCTTTCGCGTCCACCCTTATCGTGTCCCCCTCGCGGAACTGACCCTCCAGGACCTTCAGTGCCAGGGGATCGAGCAACAGACGCTGTATGGTGCGCTTCAAGGGCCGGGCGCCGTAGACAGGGTCGTATCCTTCGTCCGCGAGCAAATCCTTGGCCGCGTCGGTGAGCTCGATATCTATCTTGCGCTCCGTCAACCGGCGCCGCACGTTCTGGATCTGGATCTCGATGATTTGCTTCAGGTGCTCCTTGCTGAGCGGATGGAAGATGATCGTCTCGTCGATACGGTTTAGAAACTCGGGTCGGAAGGCGGCGCGAAGCGCTTCCATCACCCTGCGCTTCATTTCCTCGCGCTGATCCGTGCGGAGCTCGGTCAGCCATTGGCCACCCAGGTTGGAAGTCATTATGATTACGGTGTTCTTGAAATCGACGGTGCGACCGTGTCCGTCCGTCAGCCGTCCGTCATCGAGAATCTGCAGCAGAACGTTGAGAACATCTGGATGGGCCTTCTCGATTTCGTCGAAAAGGATCACCGAGTACGGCCTGCGTCGCACGGCTTCGGTCAGTTGACCCGCCTCGTCGTAGCCGACATATCCAGGCGGTGCGCCAATTAGTCTCGACACCGTATGCTTTTCCATGTACTCAGACATGTCGACGCGAATCATAGCCTGCTCGTCATCGAAGAGGAACTCGGCCAAGGCACGCCCCAGCTCGGTCTTGCCCACACCTGTTGGCCCGAGGAAGATAAAGCTGCCCAGCGGACGATTGGGGTCTTGGAGGCCAGCCCGCGCTCGCCGAATCGCGTTGGACACGGCGAAGATCGCTTCGTCCTGTCCCACCACTCGCAGGTGCAGTCTGTCCTCCATTTTGAGCAATTTCTGGATCTCTCCTTCCAGCAGCTTGCTCACAGGTATGCTTGTCCACCGACTGACCACTTCGGCGATATCTTCTTCATCCACTTCCTCTTTCAGCATCTTCTGGTCTTTCTGTATCTCGGCCAGCGCCTTCTCCTCCTCGGCCAGCTTCTGCTCGAGCTGCACCAGAGAGCCGTACTTGAGCTGAGCAGCTTTCCCATAGTCTGCTCCTCTCTCGGCCCTTTCGATTTCCATTCGCATCTGCTCGATCTGCTCTTTTAGGCTGCTGATCTGCTGTATTACGTTTTTCTCCTGCTGCCAGTGGGCCTGCAACTTGTTGGCCTCTTCCTTGAGGTCAGCCAGTTCCTTCTCGAGCTTTCTCAGTCTCTCACGTGAGGCGTCGTCCTTCTCCTTACGCAGGGCCTCGCGCTCTATCTCCAACTGCATAATTCGGCGTTGGACCTCGTCCAACTCAGCAGGGAGGCTGTCGATTTCGATCCTCAGCTTGCTGGCCGCTTCATCAACCAGGTCTATCGCCTTGTCGGGTAGGAAGCGGTCGGATATGTAGCGGTGCGACAGCACGGCAGCGGCTACGAGCGAGGAATCCTTTATCCGGACCTTGTGGTGCACCTCGTAGCGTTCGCGCAAACCACGCAGTATGGAGATCGTGTCCTCGACACTTGGCTCGTCGACTGTCACTGGTTGGAATCGGCGCTCTAAGGCAGCGTCCTTCTCGATGTGCTTGCGGTACTCGTCCAGCGTAGTTGCGCCGATGCAGTGCAGTTCGCCTCGGGCCAGCATTGGCTTGAGCATGTTCGAGGCGTCCATAGCCCCTTCGGCCGCTCCTGCTCCCACCACAGTGTGCAACTCGTCGATGAAGAGGATGATCTCTCCGGCCGATTCCTGAATCTCGCGGAGCACCGCCTTGAGGCGCTCTTCGAATTCGCCACGGTACTTCGATCCAGCTACCATTGCGCCGAGGTCCATGGCCACGATCTTCTTGTTCTTCAGGCCCTCTGGCACATCGCCACGGATGATTCGCTGCGCCAGCCCCTCGACGATGGCCGTTTTCCCTACTCCAGGTTCGCCGATGAGCACCGGATTGTTCTTGGTGCGACGCGACAGAACCTGCACCACCCGCCGGATCTCGTCATCGCGGCCGATGACGGGGTCGAGCTTCCCTTTCCTGGCGAGGTCGGTCAGATCGCGGCCGTATTTTTCCAGTGCCTGGTACTTGGCCTCGGGATTCTGGTCGGTAACCCGCTGCGACCCGCGGATTCCGGCCAGCACTTGGTAAATCCTGTCCTTGGTGACTCCGAATTCGTGCAAAACGCGCTGGGCCGCGCCCTTATCCTGATCGTCGGCAATGGCTACCAACAGGTGATCTGTGCTGACGTACTCGTCTTTCAGTCGTTCACGCTCCTGGTCGGCAACGTCCAAAGTTCGGCGCAACCGAGGCGACAGGTAAAGCTGCCCAGCTCCGTACACTTTGGGCATGCGCTCGAGTTCCCCCTCGAGGCGACGTCGCACTGCTTCGGGATCGGCGCCAAGCTTCCGAATGATCTCGGGAGCGACGCCGTCGGATTGCTCCAGCAGAGCCAGGAGCAGATGCTCGACCTCTATCTGACTATGGTTCTTATTGCTAGATATTTTTTCTGCCGATACGATGGCCTCCTGGGCCTTTTCGGTGAGCTTGTTCAGGTTCATTTATGCACCCCCAAGTTGCGTTCGAGAACATTCTACAACTTGAGTGCCCTTTTGTCAACTATATTGATACGCAGCTTATTATAGCTGATAGCTGAGCGGAGGGGTATTCTTGAAGCGCAAAGAGCGCAAAGATTCTCGAAGCACTCCTTGGCGATCTTGGCGGTGGTTGCGGTTGAGGTGGCTGCCTCCGAATACGCCGCGTGGGTCCTGTTACTGATCGGTGTTGCGCATTCCCTTGAAGACCAGCACGAATGCTCCGATGCTGATTAACACATCTCCGGCGCTGAACACGCGGCCTTTGATCAATGGAGCGTCTACGGCGAAAACGTCCGCCAGGAATGGCAGTCGGGTGCTGTCGTTCATCAGGATAGCCTTGGAGACGTGCCCCGTTGCCTGTAGCTCTTGGATTTCCTCGAAACGGCCAGCGCGTTGGAGCACCTCGCCGGATACGGGCATGTATCCGCCGTTGGCTGCTATCGCGGCGAAGTTGAGGAGGAGGCCAAGGGCAACGAAGTGCATACCGGGGACTCGGCGGTTGAGAGCGATGGCCACAGTGAGCGCGAGGTTCGAGAGGAGGTGAAGGATAGGTATGACAGAGCCGTTGGCGGGCAGAGCAGTGGCGATGGAGGAGAAAATTAGTATCTGGACGACGAATGCGCCGATTACCAGCCATCCGTACTTGAATCGAAGCGTCGCCAGGCTGGATAATTTGCCTCCGGTGGCTAGCGCGGCCACTAATCCAATAGCTAGAGGGGGGAGAAAGAACAGCATCGCTAATTAGGCATCCTTTCCAGCCACCAGGAAGTCCATTTCCACGGGGATCTTGCGGGTCTGTTCCTGCTCTTGGAGAGCCTGTAGGAATTTCTCGACCACCTCGGCGTCGAACTGTTTTCCGGCCTGCCGGCGCAGTTCGGCAATGGCCGCTTCGATGGTAAGTGCCTTACGATATGGGCGGTCGCTGGTCATTGCGTCGAAGGCGTCCGCCACCCCAATGATCCGTGCTCCCAGCGGAATCTGGTTTCCTTTGATCCCATCGGGGTAGCCGGTCCCGTCTGCCCGCTCGTGGTGGTGCTCTATGATCTCCCTCACGCCCTCGTAGAGGCTGAGTGGGGCTAGTATCTTTGCGCCGATGACGGGATGCTTCTCGATAATGGCCCGTTCCCAGGGTTCCAGTGCTCCCTTCTTGAGGAGGATGGAGCTATCGATGCCGATTTTCCCCAGGTCGTGAACACGGGCCGCGAAAACTGTTGTGGCCAGGTCCTCCAGGTCCAGATTGAACTTTCGCGCCGTCCTCTCGACTAAGCTGCCGACTCTAAAGGAATGCTTGAATGTATACTTGTCCCGTTCATCAACGGCGTCTGCGAGCATCTCCAGAACGGTCTTTGATTCCGAGCGCAGCCGCTGGAAATTCTTGAACGAGAAGTGGTTCGAGAGTATCGGAAAGATGAGCAGGATTAGGCCCCAGGGGGTCTGGTAATACACTATAGATATCAGCGTGCCTATGGGGATGAGCGTGATCAATTGGAAAGTGACTCCCTTGAAGTTGGTTCTGGCCACATCCCAGAGGGTGTATCCTTCCACCAGTGCCACTACTAAGCAGACCAGGCCGTTGTTCACCAGCAGGTAGCTAAGTCCCGAAGCGGCGACGGCGAGCGCGTTCATTGGCGTGCTCAGGGGATAGACGCTGCCATCGTTCAGGGACTGGAACACCAGGTAGCTAACGGAGATGTGGATGACCGTGCAGGAGGCGTTGAAGAGAATCTTGTACCAGGGTTTCCGCAGCATTAGATCGCCGCCGATGCTTCCAGCGACCCCCACTAGAATCGCCACGCCTGGCCCGAAGGTCACGAGAGCCGCGAAGTTGGTGGCGGTGGACATAGTCAGTTCTATCTTGTAGTGGAGGTGGATGTGGTACATGTCGGCAAGGATGGCGGAGCCGACAAAAAGAGCCAGGACGAGCCTGGCTGCAGGGTCGGTGGGTACGCTGAATGACTTACTCAGTAGAAGGATAGCACAGACAGCCGCGACTACAACCAACCAGATGTAGGCCTGCGCCGATCTTGGAAGCTTGCTCATGCCTAACCTGATCCTACTACCCCCCTCACATCATACCACTGCCGCTCGGCTAATCCCACGCTGGCTGCGCTTTGCCTCACAGGTGGCATGCCGCACAGCGGCCACTTGCCCGGTCAAGCAGGCCCATTATACTATTCGCTGGCTGGCATGTCGATACTTGTGCTATGCCCACCTCGTGTCGGCACCAGCGGCCACTATCAGGCTGCCGATGACCATCAGGGCATAAAGAACTCTCATCCGGAGTGTGCCCCACTTCATTTTGTTCACCTCCTTTCTGGGAACGATTTGGCAGGTTGCCTGCAGCAATGCCAATGCCCTGATGGTGTCGCAAGGGGAAAAAAGAGATGAGGAAACAGATCCCCTTCGCCCGTTTCAGGGATCCCATCTCCTCGGAAGCGGTCCTGTGGCAAGGGCTTCGCTGAGTTCCAGCGCCGCTTCGCCGCCCTTCACGAACGCAACGCCTTACGTGGTACGATCCTCAGCCACACGCCCTTGCTGGCAGTGAACAAGCAAGGTTTCCAGCCGCCCCTAGTGTACTACCCAATCTGTGAATTGTCAATAGGTTTGAGAGATTTTTGTTAAGAAATTGTAAGGTGTTTCGACGGAGCGTCAGACGGTGTTGGGCGTATACGATTTCGTTCACATCCTGCTCGATCGGTACTATCTGGATTCCTGCCTCGTACTTGCCCCCCAGGTCTGGTTGCTGCAGCCGGGCATCTACCAGGGCGAGGTAGGTGGCCTCAGGCGGGATTCCTACTATCTGCTCCCGGGGGTCGAAGATATCTATCCATGCGGAACGGTACAGGGGGATGTAGTATTGCAGATGTCGATAGGTGTCGTAGGAAACGAGCAGTGATGACGTGGAGGGCAGGTTGTCCTTGATGTACTCGATTTTCGTCCGTAGCGCCTCGTCTGACCTCCTTATTCCAACCAGCGTTAGTTGTTTTGGGTAGAACAAGGCGAGGGCGATGTTCCCCGCGAGTACCAGGGTTGTCAGCAAGGCTACCATTTCAACGGGGCGTTGGGGGACAAGCTCCGAACCTGCAAAGGTACGACGGTTGGCCATTTGGACAGGGTAAGAGTCAGGGCGTGCACTGAGGGCGGACTGCCCCGAGGTCAGTGGCAAGGTGAGGACGGTGGCGGCGAGGAGCAGCAGAGCAGGCAGGATCGTGAAGACGTACCCCGGATCGCCCACGTGGATGAATATGTAGAAGATGGCCATCGGCGCGATCCAGCAGGTCGTGAAGAGGCCAAGCTGCAGTCCGTCGGCTCCGGCAAGTTGGGCCTTTGCACCAACTTCAGGTGGAAGGGGATGCTCCCCTACCTCGTCGGTGTTCTTCTGAGGCGAGTACCATTCCGCGTAGTGGAGAGCCGCGACAGCGTTGGGAAGGCCACCGTGAGCAAAAGCCAGGCTCTTTCTCGTGCGGATGTATCCGTAGGCGGCGTAGGCCGCTCCTGCAAGCAGAGGAATGACCGTGAAATAGAGCGCGTAAAACAGGTAGCTCAGGGTGTCGTGAACGTTCACCAGGAGCGCCGGCAGCCCCTTGTTGATAGGCGCGTATTTCTGGGCAACGTCGACCTGGAGGTAGGCCAGCAGCGTGGAGTGGTAGGCTTCGATGCCTCCCGATAGCCAGACCGTGGGCACGTACCAAAGCATAACTCCCGCCACGACCAGTGCCGCACCGAAGACGACGCGGCGTCGCGGCCTTCCGCGCATCGAAAGTAGCCAGAGCGGGCCCAGGAAGAGCATCAGGTCGGGCCGAAAACCTCCGCCTAAGGCGTACACGACAGATATGGGCACCGTTTCGTCTACGCCGGCGAAGACAGCCCGGTAGGCCAGAAAAGCCATCGCCGTGCTGAAGAAGGCCAGCGACACATAGGGCAGCGCCACCGTGCCAAGACTCCAGTAGGTTACGCTAAAGGTAAGCAGCAAGGCAGCGACTACGCCCGTAGGTCGGTCGAAGATCAGCTTCCCTAGAAAATAGAGAGCGACAACAGCAAGGGCGCTAAAAATAATGCCTTCGGCGACCAGGCTAGTATTGGCATCCTGGGCCAGGACATTTATGCCTCTCGCGGCCATGACGTAGTAGAAGTATCCGGGCGGGTGGGGGAAGTGCTTGGTGACGTCGAAGTGGTCGATTGCCAGAGCGAAGTTGGCCGAGTCCCAGTTATAGAGCATCGTGGTTCGGAAGGGAATCCTGGTCGCCGCTACGAGGAAGACGAGCACGATAGCGATCACCAAGTCTCTTCGCCGTGCAGAATAGAGCCGTTCCATAGACATTCTCCAAGTCAAAGTCGCAATCAGCAGTTAGAGCACAGTCAGACGGCTTCTGCGGAACTACCGCCCCTCCACCCCTACCCTCCCCACGAACGGAGGGAGTATGGCCCAACACAGGCCCGGGTTCCAGAGGGTTTCACTTCTGGGCCTTAGCCCAGGCGTCGGTTTCTTCCATAACGCCGGTTGCGGTGAAAACCACTCGCTCGCAGATGTTGGTTACCCGGTCGGCGATTCTCTCCAGTTTGTGCGCGACCCAGGTCAAGTGAGTGGCCCGCGAGATAGTCCTGGGATCCTGAATCATGAACATCAACAGCTCGTGGTACACCTGATTGTAAAGATTGTCGACCAGGTCGTCTTCCAGTGCGACCTTCTTGGCCGCCTCAGGGTCGCGATTGACGAAAGCATCCATCGCACGGCTGAACATGCTACGGGTTATGTCGGTCATGCGGGGGATATCTACCAGGGGCTTGATGGGTGGCTCGTCCCCCAGCATTATCGTGATCTTGGCGATGCCTTCGGCGTAGTCGGCCATGCGCTCGAGATCGGTAATGATGCTGAGCACGGCGGCAATGAACCGCAGGTCACTGGCCATGGGCTGCTGCGTGGCGATCAGCAAGAGCGAGCGCTCCTCGATGTCGAAGCGTTTGCGGTTGATGTTGGCGTCGTTGGCTATGATGCGCTCTGCTTCGCCCAAATCTCTGTTCCTTAGGGCCTCGATGCTCCTCTCGATGGCGCTGTCCACCATACTTGCGAGCACCAGCACCTCGTCTTGCAGCTTCTTCAGCTCCCGCTCGAAAGTCTCTCTTGTCATGGCATCCTCCTACAGCGATAGCGGACTGATCATTGGGGAAATCGGGTATTAGCCGAGACGGCCAGTAATGTAATCCTCGGTTCGCCGATCTTTAGGGCGGGTGAAGATTTTCTGCGTCTTGTCGAACTCCACCAGCTCGCCCGACTTGTTCTCATTCACCATCAAGACGGCCGTCCAATCAGAAACCCGGGCAGCTTGCTGCATGTTATGGGTGACGATGACCACAGTATACTCCTTGCTGAGCTCGTGCATCAATTCCTCAATCTTCAGTGTCGATATCGGATCCAGTGCGCTGGCCGGTTCATCCATGAGGATGATCTCTGGCCCTACGGCCAGGACGCGAGCGATGCAAAGGCGCTGCTGCTGGCCCCCTGAGAGCTCCAGGGCCGGACGATGCAGTTTATCACGCACCTCGTCCCAGAGAGCCGCCCTCTTGAGGCTGGCCTCGACGATTTCGTCCAGGTGGGCGCGTCCCCTGATTCCGTGTATCTTCGGTCCGTAGGCCACGTTCTCGTAGATCGACTGCGGGAAGGGATTCGGTCGTTGGAAGACCATTCCCACCCGTTTTCGCAACTCCACTACGTCGACGTCCGGGGAGTAGATATCCATTCCCTTAATGAGAACCTCGCCCTCGATCCTGGATTTGTGCATTACCTCGTTCATTCGGTTAATGCTGCGCAGCAGGCTAGACTTGCCCGATCCCGAGGGGCCGATTATAGCTGCGATCTGCCGGGCGGGAATGTCGAGGTTTATGTCCTTGAGCGCCTGAAAGGTGCCGTAGTAAAGGTTCATCTGGCGCAGGGTGATCTCCACGTTTGATTCGCCGTTTGCGAACTCGCGCCCGTTCACCAAGGTAGCGAGTTTCGATTTCATATCGGCCATTGAGTCACTCCTGTCGTTAGGAATCTGCTCTCGTGTGACAAGTTCAACCCATCCCCTCGTCTCTACCATAGTTTCCTCGCAGCGAATCTCATTCTAACGATTGTAGCCACTCCGTAGGCAGATAGCACGATCAGCAGGAGAATAAGCGCCGTTCCGTACTGTTTTTCCACGGGCATGCCCGGTATTTGGGTGGCTATTACGAACAGATGATACGGCAGCGCCATCACCTGGTCAAACGGCGAAGTGGGCAGCCGTGGCAAGAAGAAAGCAGCGGCTGTAAACAGGATTGGCGCCGTCTCGCCGGCCGCGCGCCCCAATCCCAGAACGATTCCAGTGGTAATGCCGGGCAGGGCATTGGGGAGCACCTGGTTCCTCACCGTCTGCCACTTCGTGGCTCCAAGGGCCAGGCTGGCCTGGCGGAAGTCCTGGGGGACGGCCCGAATGGCTTCCTCGGCTGAGGCGATGATCACGGGCAGAACGAGGATGGCCAGAGTAAGCGAACCTGCGAGCACCGAGGAGCCCATTCCCAGGAACACGACGAAGAGCCCGAGCCCAAACAGCCCGTACACTACCGAAGGCACCCCGGCCAGGTTGATTATGGCCAGCCGGATGGCTCGGGTAAGGCGCCCTTCCTCCGCGTACTCCGCTAGGTAGATGGCTGCTCCCACCCCGAGAGGGACGGCAAACAGCGCGGTACCTATGATCAGCAGAATGGTGCCGTAAATGGCGGGGAAGATTCCGCCGGCCTTCATGCCGTGCGTAGGCATCTGGGAGACGAATTCCCAGCTTATACCGGGAAGGCCATTGATCAGGATGTAAGCGACGATGAGGATAACCGGGGTGACCACGATCACGGTCGCCGCGGTTACAACTGCGAAGGCTATTCTTTCTGATGTCTGTTTGGAGATCATTGCCCGCTGTCCCAGTTACGTGTATTCCTGTTTGGAAATCATCTCTTGTCCTCGTGTTGGCGGACCACCAGGTATGATACGCTGTTGATCGCCAGGGTGATGACGAACAGAACCAGGCCGATGGCAAAGAGTGCCTGGTAGTGCTCGCTACCTCTCGGCGTCTCCCCCATTTCCGCCGCTATGGTCGCAGTCAACGTGCGGAGTGGCTGAAGAATGGTGGTAGGGATCACTGGGGCGTTGCCAGTCACCATCCACACAGTCATGGTCTCGCCTATGGCGCGACCTACCCCCAGCATAACCGCAACAACTATTCCTGATTTGGCGGCGGGCATGGTCACGTGGACAATTGTCTGCCAGCGCGTCGCCCCTAACGCAGTTGAGGCGTGCCTATACTCCACAGGCACCGCGCGAATGGCGTCGTCGGCAATGCTGACGATCGTAGGCAGCGCCATGTAAGCGAGGAGAATGCTGCCGGTCAGCCCTGTCAACCCCGTGGGCAGATGGAAGACGTTTTTCACCATTTCAGCGACTACCAGATATCCGATAAACCCCAGGACTACCGAGGGAATGCCGGCCAGCAATTCGATGGCTGGCTTCAACACGTCTTTGACTCTAGGTGAGGCCACTTCGGCCAGGTACACCGCCGAGGCTAGCCCGAGGGGCAGGGCGATAGCTATCGCACCTAGGGTAACTACGAGCGAGCCCAGTATCAGAGGCAGTATTCCGAAAACGCCCGAGAGAGGGTACCAGCGTATTCCTCCGACGAAATCCAGCGGCGAATACGCTCCCAGGAGCGGCGCCGCCTCCCGAAGGATGAAGAGCAGGATGAGCGCAACGATCACCACGGCGGCAAAGCCGCAGAGGTAGATGAATACCTCGACGAGGCGATCTCCCAGGCGCTGGCGATGCGCAACTGCTCTGGTTAGTCTAGTTGCCTCCATTGTCCTCCTTCTGTCCCCTCACCCCAGTCATCCCGGTGGGAGAGGGGGATTGATCCCTCAACGTGGCCCTCTCCCTCAGGGAGTTGGCCCTACTTCAGGGGCACGAAGTCGAGATCCCTGACGATCTGCTGGCCCTCGGGGGCGAGCACGAAGTCCAGGAACGCTTTGACCGCGCCAGTGGGCTCGCTGCGAGTGTACATGAAAAGCGGGCGTGAGATAGGGTATTCGCCACTAGTGACGGTATCAATGGACGGCGCAACGGCCTTGGCACCCTCTTTTGGCGCTACAGCCAGCGCTTTCTGCTTGGGCGTTACGTAGCCCAGCCCGTAATAGCCTATAGCGTTCTGGTTGGACGCTACCTCGTCGGCAATGGCCTGTGAGGAAGGCATCAGGAGAGCGTCTGGGGCGTACTCCTCGTTACCATCGGGTTTTCCGCGTCGCAACACGTGCTCTTTGAAGTAAACGTGCGTTCCAGAGTTGCTCTCACGGGAGAGAACAACGATCTTCGCGTCGTTACCGCCGACCTGCTTCCAGTTGGTTGTCTCTCCGATGAAGATGCTGCGCAGTTGCTCCATCGTCAACTGCGTCACGGGGTTGGCGGGGTTGACTACAACGGCCAATCCGTCGAGAGCCACCTTGTGCTCTTTCACGTCTATGTTGTTCTTCTTCGCTGCGGCGATCTCTTCTTCCGTCATCTGTCGGGATGTTTCGGCGATGTCTGTGGTGCCGTTTATCATAGCGGCAATGCCTGTGCCCGACCCTCCTCCCGTCACGGCTATGCTTACGTTGCCATGTTCGTGCATGAACTCCTCGGCCCACGCTTGGCCGAGGTTAACCATGGTGTCGGAGCCTTTGATCTGGAGAGACCCCTGAAGCCCATTGCTGCTGGCTTGCGGCTGTGCGCAGGATACGGCAAGCAGAGCTACGACTGACACCAGTGTGAGCAACAGCGCCGAACGAGGGCTAATTTTCGCCACCTTGAACACTCTTGTTCCTCCCTATTCGTCCTTATGCGAATTGCACTGGCCAGGGCCCTATTGCATCATAATCACTGTGATCGACCACTAGAAGTGAGTATAGCCCCCGCAGGTTAGCGCCAAGTAACCGGCATGTAAATTCTATGTAAATTACGTTCCCCCCATCAGCCGAATAGAGTTCAGTTAACAATTCGTGTGTAGAGGGATGGTTGATGCCACTGGCTCGGCGGGCAGGGTGAAGGTGAATTTGGAGCCCTTCCCTTCTTCGCTCTCGACCCAGATGCGGCCGCCGTGGGCCTGTACGATATGCTTGGCCACAGCGAGGCCGAGGCCAGTGCCGCCGGAGGAACGGGACCTGTCGGCTTTGTAGAAGCGCTCAAAGACCCGAGGGATATCGCGAGGGGAGATGCCCGTGCCATTGTCCACCACCGAGAGGCATACCTGGCCGTCCGCGAGGCTGGCGTTCACACGGATCGCTCCTCCCGAGGGGGTAAACTTTATGGCGTTATGGATGAGGTTTATCAGCACCTGCCCGACACGGTCGCCGTCAGCAAGCGCCCTTGGCAGGTCGGGTGAGATGTCGACTTCGAGCGAAACCCCAGCGCGGTCCGCTTGAGCCCGCAGACGCTCTGCCGATTTCTGCGCCAGCGGAGCTACGTCCAGGGGCTCTATCCGGAGTGGAACCTGGCCAGCCTCGATTCGCAGCAACTCTAGCAGTTCGCCGACCATTTGCGCCAGCCCGTCAACCTCCACCTCCATTTTGTCCACGAAGTCTCGGGCAGCAAGGGGATCATCAAGGGCGCCCTCCTTGAGCGTCTCGACTATGGCCTTTATGGTCGCGATGGGCGTACGGAGCTCGTGCGAGATGTTGGCGATAAACTCGCGGCGGACGGCATCGACTCGCCTAAGCTCAGTAACGTCCTGTAGAACCAGCAGGGCCTCCCTTCGTCCTTCCCGCACAACTGGCGTGGCTACGGCTCGGATTGAGCGCCGGGGGGAACCGATTTCGATAGGGCGGATGAGAGGCGACGACGGGGGCGCGAGAAGACAGTCCCGCGCCAACTGAGCCAGGTTGTGATCGCGCGAGACCCTGATGATCGAGCGTCCGACAGCGCGGCTTGCGGTCGTGCTCAGGAGTCTCTCGGCGGCGGGGTTGATCAGAGCTATGTCTCCGTTCCCGTCTGTGATGACGATGCCGTCGGCCATGGCCTCAAGGATGGCCACGCTGCGTTGGTGCTCCGCCGATAGGTCTTCGATGGTGGCTTTGAGCACAGCCACCATGTGGTTGAGGTCACGGGCCAGGTCGCCGATTTCGTCGCTTGTCTCCACCCACGCCTTTTGGTCGAGGTTTCCTTGGCTGATCTGCCGCGCAAACTGGGCGAAATGTCGCACCGGGCGGGTGACGCGCTGTGCTGCGTATAGCGCTGGAACAGCGCCCAGCGCGAGAACAGCGATCAAGGCAACCAGGACAGAGGTGAGCAGGGAACGCGAAGATTCGCCGCCGGGTGCTGCCAGTGGATTGACGGCGAGGAAAGCGATGAAAATGGCGGCCAAGGCCGCGCAGATGAGCCCGAGTTTCCAGTGCAGGCTACGCAGCAACGGTTCCCTCCAGTCTCAAGCTTTGAACCTGTACCCCACTCCACGCACGGTTTCGATGCGCCGCGGAGTGCTCGGGTCTTCTTCTATCTTCTCGCGCAGGCCCCGGATGTGCACGTCCACAGTGCGGGTGTCTCCGGCGTATTCGTATCCCCAGACGTGCTGGAGAAGCGCGTCGCGCGAGAAGACCCGTCCACGATTGCGGGCGAGGAAAGCGAGAAGATCGAACTCCTTTGGCTTGAGGGGGACTGGGACGCCCTGCCAGAGCACCAGATGCCGACTGGCATCTATCTCGAGGTCGCCGGACACCACGCGGTCGGGGGACGTGTCGGAATCCGTGGCGACCTCGTGCCGCGTGATCTGTACGCGCCGTAGGGCGGCACGGACCCGGGCGAGTAACTCGCGCATGCTGAAAGGCTTGGTGACATAGTCATCGGCTCCCAGTTCCAGGCCCACGACCTTGTCTACCTCGTCGGCTCTAGCCGAGAGCACGAGTATTGGCGCGGTCATTTCGCCGCGCAGAATCCGGCAGACTTCCAGGCCGTGCAGCTTGGGAAGCATTATGTCCAGCAGGATGAGGTCCGGATTGACCTGCCGGGCTAAATCGAGGGCCTGCTCGCCGTCGAAGGCGAGCCGCACTTCGTAGCCTTCTCGGCGCAGGTTGTAGGCTATGGTTTCCGCAAGGGTGCGCTCGTCGTCGACCACCAGAATTGTCGGCATTCTGTTCGCTAAGCCCCCCAATTTCGGTGTGCGCATTGGGATAGTGAGAATCGACCGGCCATCACAGTAGATTGTAGTGTATGGACAGGGCGGAGCGCAACGCAGGGGAGGCCCTTCCCTACTCGGCCATTTCCTGACGGATGTGCGCCTCAGCGCGGCGCCTGAGGGCGGTGACGCCCTGAGGGGTGATCCCCAACTGTCGGGCTATTTCGCAAGTAGTCTTCTCTCGCCAGTAGACCTCGAACAGCACGCTTCGTTGTTTGGGTGAAAGCTGGCGGAGGGCAGCCCGCAGGCGCGGATTGAGCACCTCGGTGGATGGCAACGCCTCGGTACTATCAGCCAAGCGCTCCACGATGGATTCATCCACGCCCGTGGTTCTGCGCCTGCGGTTGAGCTCCCTGGCCAGGAAGTTCACCAGGCGCCATTTGAGCTTCTGTTTGAGATAGCTGCCGAACGGGACCCCGCGATCAGGGGCATACTCTCTCACAAGCTCGACGAGGGCGATGTTGGCCTCCTGGGACAAGTCCTCCAAGTCGACTCCGGCGCGACGTGAGCTTCGCGCCAGATGCCTTACCATCGACGCCACCAGGGGCTGGTAATCGCTTACGGCCTGGCCGAGGAACGTCAATTCCTCTGGTTCATTTGGCTTCGTTTGGCATTTTTCGGTGTTGTCACACATCTTCATCTCGAAATTGGCTTCGTTCGGTAGTTTCGCGGGCCCCTAACCCCGCTCCCCCCGCCCACGCTGCACTTGGAGCTTTCTCAGAATGCAAAGCGGCTGCAGGCCACGCTGTCAACGGATTCCGGGATTGATCGGATTGGTGCCCCTCTCCGTTCAGTCCGCTCTCTGAACTGCCTGGCAGATGGCTCGGTCAGCGCCCATTATGCAGTTCTGAGATGGTTTCTCAGACGTCTGCCGGGCGGATGGCTGCTCCTGGCTCGTAGGCGCGAAAGCTGGCCAGCACTTTGCCGATTATCGTCACATCTCTGGCGTAGATGGGCTCCATCGAGGAGTTGGCCGGCTGGAGGCGAATACGGTCTTCCTCACGGAAGAAGAGCTTTACTGTGGCCTCGTCGCCGATCAGCGCCACGACGATGTCGCCGTTCTCGGCGGTCTGCTGCAGGCGCACCAGGATGTAATCTCCGTCGAGGATACCGGCCTCGACCATGCTCGACCCCTTGACCTGCAAGGCGAAGCGATTGTCCATCTCGCCAGCCATAGCCTCGCCCAAGTCGAGGTACCCCTCCACGTTATGGACGGCGAGCACGGGCGTGCCGGCTGCGACCCGGCCGACGAGTGGAATTAGCTTTCTGGCCGCGTCTTGGCGTGGGTTCAGCAGTTGCAGCGACCGGTGCGCTCGGCCAAGCCGGAGAAGGCCTTTCTCCTCCAGCTTGCGCAGATGGGCGTGGACGGTCTGGCTGGAGGATAGGCCCAGCCCGGCGCAGATGTCACGAACCGTCGGAGGATACCCCTTTTCGGCTGCGTAGGCGCGTATAAAGTTGAGGGTGTCGCGCTGCCTTCTGGTGATCGCTTGTTCCCCAGTCATCCCGTTTCCTCTTTGTAGCTGTGAGAGATCAGCCTTCAGCCATCAGTCTTTTTCAGCTTCAACGCCAGTTTCAACTTCAATGCCAGTCTTTCCCAACCTCAACATGGGTCTTGGCCAACGTCAGTCGCCAACATCAGTTCTTGTCAACGGAGGATGG